>Ga0310810_10001632_pt1 | contig 23713 bp, 14 predicted proteins | sample NCmetagenome_FD_207641 | JGI IMG/M metagenome (GOLD analysis project Ga0310810, IMG submission 207641) | Soil microbial communities from experimental microcosm in Duke University, North Carolina, United States - NC | ecosystem: Engineered > Artificial ecosystem > Soil microcosm > Unclassified ... | reverse complement strand
GAAGTTCACCGGATGAGCCCCGCGATCGAAGAAATCCTCTATCCGGCGATGGAGGACTACGAACTCGACATCATGATTGGCCAGGGGCCGAGCGCGCGGTCGGTCAAGGTTCCGGTCCAGCGGTTTACGTTGATTGGCGCCACGACACGCACCGGGCTCCTGACCGCGCCGCTTCGTGCGCGCTTCGGCATCGTCCACCGCCTGGACTTTTATGCCGAAGACGAGATTCGCGAGATCGTGGAGCGATCGGCGCGCATCCTGGGGGTGCCGATCGACCGCGACGCAGCCGTGGAACTAGCCCAGCGTTCGCGCGGGACCCCGCGTGTCGCCAACCGACTGCTGCGACGCGTTCGCGATTACGCGCAGGTTCGCGCCAGCGGGCACATCACGCTCGACGTGGCCCGGCGTGCGCTGTCGCTGCTCGAAGTCGACGAGCGCGGATTCGACGAGATCGATCGGCGGCTGCTGCGTACGATCATCGAGAAATTCAATGGCGGGCCGGTCGGCGTGGGCAGCCTCGCTGCGGCGATGAGCGAAGAGCGGGACGCGATCGAGGACATCTATGAACCGTTCCTGATTCAGATTGGTTTTCTGGACAGGACACCGCGCGGGCGCGTCGCGACGGCGAGTGCTTACGCGTATTTCGGGCTGGATGCCCCGGGAAAGGATCGTCTGTGGTGAAGGCGCTCAGGCACGTGAAGTTCTCCGGACTCTCCACCTACGTGCCGCCAAAGGTGCTGTCGAACGCCGATCTCGAGAAGCTCGTCGACACCAGCGACGAGTGGATCCTTCAGCGCACCGGTATCCGTGAGCGCCACATCGCCGATGCCGGAGTGGCGACGTCCGACCTGGCGAAGGAAGCGGCGATCGGTGCCATGTGCCAGGCCGGCGTGTCTCCCGATCAGATTGGCTTCATCGTGGTTGGCACGACGACGCCGGATACGATTTTTCCGAGCACCGCGTGCATGCTGCAGCACAAAATCGGCGCGCACCGGGCGTGGGGGTTCGATCTCGGTGCGGCGTGCTCCGGCTTCACGTATGCGATCACGACCGGCATGCAGTTGGTGGCCACGGGCGCGCACGATCACGTACTGGTCGTCGGTGCTGACGTGATGTCAAGCATCATCGACTATACCGATCGCACCACCTGTGTGCTGTTCGGGGACGGCGCCGGGGCGGTAGTGCTCTCCGCCGCGCGAGACGATGAGCCGCATATTCTGGATTTCGCTCACGAGATCGACGGAAGCGGCGGGCCGGCGCTGTGCATGCCGGCAGGCGGAAGCAAACTGCCAGCCTCTCGCGACACGGTGGACCAGCGGCTGCACTACGTGAAGCAGGATGGGGCCACCGTGTTCAAGTTCGCCGTCAAGAAGACCGAGGAGATCTGCCGGCGCGTCCTCGAACGGAACCACTTGACCGGAGCCGACCTCGATCTGTTCGTGTCCCATCAGGCAAACCGGCGAATCATCGCGGCGGCCGCCGAGCGCCTCGGGCTGCCGGACGAGAAGGTGGTGATCAACCTGGAGCTGTACGGCAATACGACCGCCGCGACGATTCCACTCGCGCTTCACGATGCGATGCGTCAGAAGCGCGTGAAGAAGGGGGACCTCGTGCTGCTGACCTCCGTGGGTGCCGGGTTCACGGTTGGAGCCGTGCTCTTGCGGTGGAGCCTTTGAATCCCTCATCCCTCATCACTGATCCTGAATCCCTGATCCTTGAATCCGTAATCCTCGAATCGTTGAATCGTTGAATCGCTAATCGCTAATCGCTAATCGCTAATCGCTGAACCGCGAACCGCGAACCGCGAACCGCGAACCGCGAACCGCGAATTGCGAATTGCGAATTGCGAATTGCGAATTGCGAATTGCGAGTGCCAGCTTGATCAAGAATCAAAGAGTGCCGCCTCGCATCTTTCTGATTTCCCCGGCGAACTGCTCCGGTCCACGCGCGCAAATGGTGATGTCGGAGCGCGCGCAGTTCGACCTGGCGGTTCGGCTCCGGCAGCGTCGCGGCGTGGCGATTGGCGAGGTCTTCGCCTTTGTCAGCGGGTTGTACTTCAAGGGCAAGCTGGCGTATGCACTCGAGTTCGCACGCCCGCCTGAGCCGGGATTGCCGCTGACGGGGAGCGGTGCGCTCGTCATCACGCCAACCGCCGGCCTGCGCGCCGCCGAGACGGCGGTCACGGTTCGCGCGCTGCAGGTGTTCGCCGGCGTTGATATTGCCGCAAACGACCCGCGCTACCAGAAGCCGCTGCTGGCGAGTGCGCGCACTCTGGATGAAGAGGTGGGTCCCGACTGCGAGGTGGTGCTGCTCGGCAGCATCGCGTCGGCCAAGTACGTCGATATCCTCACCCACGTGTTCGGCGATCGGCTCCTCTTTCCAATCGATTTCGTCGGCCGCGGTGACATGAGTCGCGGGGGCTTGCTGCTTCGATCCGTGCGTTCGGGGCAGGAACTTCCGTACGTGCCGGTCACCGGGGCCGTGCGCCACGGCCCACGTCCGCCGAAGCTCCCGCCGATCAAAGGAATTACGACTGATTTCAAGTTCGCGCGTGGATTGAAACGCTGAGCTTCTCGTTGCTGGTTGTTGCCTTCTGACTGTTCGCTGCTGGCTGCTGGCTGCTGGCTGCTAGCTGCTGGCTGCTGGCTGCTGGAAAGAGAGCACCGAACCGGCAACTGGAAACTCGAGTACTTCAGTGCCTCAGGAGCCAGGAGCCAACCGCCAAAACTAGATTGCTCTGAGTATCGCCATCGGCAGCAAGCGAAACGCCTCGCCGAGGAAGATCCAGGCCGTATCGGTCCCCCGGGTCGGACGGATGGTCGCCCCGGTGACCACGTCGCGGAACTCGCGATCGCTCAGTGACGGCGGGAGCATCACCCGCGACGTTCTCCAGCAATCGGCCCCGAGCGGCAAAGGCTGATCCGGCGTCACGAGGCGACGGCACAGTCGAGGGGCAACGAAGAGCGCAGCGTCCCGTTGACCCGGCGAGATCCGGGCGAAGCCGAGCGCGCTGCCGGGTACCGTCACTTCAGTGTGAAGAGGCACGTAGGCACCGTCGAGGAATACCTCGGGTAGATCGCGGCGAAGACGCAGCCCCCCAGCCGTCACCAGCAGCTTGATATGACCGTCCGTCCAGCTGCGCACCCACTCCGAAATCCTCGTCGCCCTCGGCTCCGCGTCCAGCGCCAGCACACCATCCACGTCGTCCATCGCGTGAGCCCGTCGTGCGAAATCAATCGGGCGCCGATTATCAGGATCGACCAGGCTCAGATCCCAGAATTCCGTGCCTTGGTAGAAATCGGCAACACCAGGAGAGCCGATCTTCAGGGTGAGCTGAGCCAGCGAGTTGATCATGCCAAGTGTCGCGAGTCGTCGCTGGAACGGAAGAACCGCCGCCAGGAGCTTCGAACCTGTCGGGCCGGTGAGCACGCGCTCCACGAATCGGCGAAGCGCCTGCTCGTACGGTTCGTTCGGGGTCAGCCAGCTGGTGTGAACCTTGGCTTCCTTCACGGACTTGATCATGTATTCCGAAAGGCGCGCCACCAGGTCTTTCGGCGTCGTCGAGATGTCAGTGTCCACATCCGCCGGCCAGGCGCCGACGAGCGCCTGGTAGAAGCGATATTCATCCGTCCGATCCGGCGCGGGTTCGCCGTCGATCAACGTACGTTGGCCTCTCGCGATCCGCATCCATCTCGAAACTTCGCGTCCCCACTCGTCCGGCATCTCCGACAGCGCGTTGATCCGGGCGCGGACATCCTCGCCGAGCTTCGTGTCGTGCGTGGACGTGGCCAGCAGTTCGAAGGGCCACGTGTTGGCGCGTGTCGCATTCGCGTGGTGGAACTCGTCAATCGATCGGCCGAAGCACGCGGCATCGCCACCGACTTCGTTGAGCGACAGCAGGACGTTGTACCGGTAGAACGCCGTGTCTTCGAGTCCCTTTGCCTGAACCGGACCGGTGTATTGCTGGAGTCTCATCGAAAAGCGAAGGCGCTCGCGCGCCTCGTGTTCGTCGATCGGCGGATAGCCGACTCGTCGCTCGCGGCCAGGCGGCGGCTCGGCCTTGTCGTCCGGCACGTCCCGCGGGAGGACGACTTCTCGGAAGAAATCAAACAAAGACGATTCCATCGCCGGGTTTCTCCGGCGTGCGCGGACGATCGCGCGCTCAACGACCGCGCGGTCCGCGGCGGTCCAGCCGTGTTCGTCGACGTAGGTGCGGTAGACCGGGAAGCAGGCCACCACTTCCGTGATCACGTCGCGGAGCGAATCGAGCGTGAAGTCGCGTGACCTCCGGTTACTCTCGCTGATGCGGTTGAGCGAGTGGGCGAGGACGTTCAGCTCGCTGGCCATGGCTGTGCCCATGATCAACCGCTTGCTCTCGTAGAGGACGTCATCGAACGGCTCGGTGTGACCGGTCAATTTGGCGTAGGCACGGCGCATACGGCGGGCGTGCGAGGTGTCGATGAAGAGGCCATTCAGATCGTTCAGGAAGTTGTAGCCGGTCGTGCCATGAACCGCCCACGCGGAGGACAGCCGCTCGCTCGCGGACAGGATTTTTTCGGCGACGACATACAGTGGACGGGCGACGTTCGAGTGTGACCGCGCCGCCGGCAGTCCGAGCGCCTTCCCGGCCAGCCGTTGCAGCATCGCGAAGTACTTGCCTGGATCAAACAGGCCGTCCGGATGGTCGATACGAATCGCGTGGACTTTTCTCTCACTGATCAATCGGGCGAGCAATTGATGCGTCGCCTCGAACACCAGCTCCTGTTCGATCCGCAGCCCGGCCAGGGTGTTGATGTCGAAAAACCGTCGATAGTTGATCTCGTGCGACGCCGTCCGCCAGTACGAGAGTCGATACACCTGCGCTTCGAGCAGCTCGTGCAGGGCATCGAAGCTGGAATCCTCCCCGCGCCTGCCGTTCAACTGCGCAATTGCCGCTTCGATCGCCTCTCGAACCGCTGGCTCTTCGGACACGAGCCGTTCCAGTCGCGTGCGCGCGACCTCCTTTTCGCGATGTCGTGCCGCAACCCGTTCCGAATCCGTCGTGGTGTAGGGCGGCAGGTTCTGAAGCGATGTGACGATGCTGAGGAGTTCGTTCAGCGACGGGTGGTTGTCGCCGAGAGTCGACTTCAGAGGCTCGGCCGCCATGGCGTAGACGCGCGCCGCCTGCGACGGATTGAACGGCAACGCCTGATCGAAGTACCGGAGGACGATCGCGTTGCCGTCGAACCCGAGCTGCAACTCTCCGCGTTCCAGCACGCGTCCGTACTGGTCGCCGAGGATCGGCAGCAGCAGCTTCGCCTGCAGCTCCGGTTTCACCGGATGCCAGTCGATGTCAAAGAAGATCGCCGCGGGTGAGCTGGGGCCGTTCTCGAGCACGTCGTTCCACCACGCGTTCCGGCCGGTGCCGATGCCCATGTGGTTGGGGACGAAGTCGACGATGTGGTGCATCGCGTGATCGGCCAGCGCTGCGGCAAATCGGTCGTGCGCGTCGCTGCCCCCGACCTCGGGATTGATCTCGTTGTGATTGCAGACGTCGTAGCCGTGGGTGCTGTCAGGCGCGGCAGTGAAGTACGGCGATGTGTAACACGTGTCCACTCCGAGCCGGGCGAGGTACGGAGCGATCTCACTTGCTGCCGTCAGCGTGAAGCCGCGATGGATTTGCAGCCGATAGGTGCTGCGCGGGACGAATGTCGGTCGTTCGTGCATGGGTGTGGTGAGCTAGCAGCGACCAGCGGTCAGCTTCCAGCTCTTGTGGGCGCCGATCACTCAATCCCACACGTTCAACAAGTCGAGGATACCTCGCAGCGGGATGCGCACCCAGTCGGGCCGGTTGTTCAGTTCGTAGTTCAATTCGTACAGCGCCTTATCGAGTACGAACATCTCGAGGAGCGCGTCACGTTCCGCGTTGGCAGCAGGCACGAACAGCGCGCCATCGACCGCCGTGAAGTAGGCGTCGACGAATGCCGACGAGGCGCACAACTGCCAGATGCGAGCCCATGACTCGAGGCGGGCGAGCTCGGATCGCCGTGAGGATGTATGGGCGAACAGTCCGGCGTACGCGGCATACCCGAACGATCGGATCATCCCAGCCACGTCTTTCAGCGGCGATTGTTTGAGCCGGCGTTCGGTGAGCGGGCGCGTCGGCTCACCCTCGAAGTCAAGAATATAGAAGTCGCCTTCGCACAGCAGCACCTGGCCGAGATGGTAGTCGCCGTGCACGCGAATCTTCGAAGCCACGAACTCGAGCCGCGGGCTTGAGCGAATGCGCTCGCGCAGGACGTCTGCCGATCGCAGGAGACGGTTCGCCGCCAGCTGGACATCCTCCGGCAGCCCTGGCTGCGCAGAAGCGAGCCGTTCTAGCGCCTGGTTCGCCTGTAGGCTCGATCCCGCGGTCAGGCGCTCGAGGTCGTCGGCAACCATCGGCTCGGGCGCGAATGCCCGATTGGTCGAATCGGACGCGAGCGCGAGATGCATCTCCGCCGTGCGTCGCCCCAGCGTTGCCGCAGCGCCAAGGTATGCGCCCATGGCCTGGACGGCCGACTCGAGCGGTGTCGAGTCGGTCAGCCATGCCGTGCCGTCGACGTGCGGCGCGGACTCGTCGCCAACGTCCTCATAGAACCGTCCGACCTCGCCCAGGGCGTGCGTCCAGCCGTCTCCCTGACTCTTGATGAGATCCTGCATCATCGCCAGCGTCGCGGGGTCGCCGCCAGGCCCAGCGTATTCGAAGGCTCCGGCGACGGGAGGCACGCGCGCGAAGCGCGTTCGCTCGGTCAGCTGCAGGCCGATCTCGAGATCCGGGTTCACTCCCGGCTCGATCCGCCGGAAGAGTTTGAGAATCAGCAGATCGCCGTAGACGATCGAGGTGTTGCTTTGTTCGACGCTCATGCGGCGGATGCCGAGATCGTCGCCGGCAGCGCCGCGCCGTCCCGCGAACGCTGGCGTTTTGAGCGCGCGGACGGTTCCTCGCTTGGTCGCCATCTGTTCTTCGCGCTCGACCGCGTCGAGCAGCGTGCGCGCGAACCGGTCGTCGAACCACGCATCGAAGAGCACCGCCTTTCTCGCGCCGGTGATGTTGGCCAGGACGGCGTGCGGCGACTGCTCGATCAGCCCTTTGGCATCGGCGGCAGGGCAAATCGTCAAGGGCAGGAAGTATTGATGTTTGGTTCCATCGTCGAACTGCGTTTCGACGATGGTGAGAAAGAGCGGCTGTGGTCCGCGCCGCAGGAGACCCCAGTCGACGAACCGCGCGAGACGCGTGCGGCGCGACTTGCCGCCGAACCATCGCTGACGCATCAGGAACGGCATCAGTAAGTCTCGTTCGATCAGCGTTCTGACGTTGCCGTCGAGAACCGTTTCCCACGCGGCGCCGACGAGAAGGGCTGGCGCCTCCGGTACGTCGGTGGCCGTCTCGGGCACGGTCCGGGCAGTGAAGGAGGTCGGCGCCTGCTCGATCTTGAACCAGTAAAACGAGTAGGGGCTGAGGGTCAGGAAATACGGCTGCTCGCCGATCTTGGGGAACTCGGTGAGGCCGAGCATCTCGACCGGTGTCATGCCTTTGAACTGCGACAAGTCGAGCTCGATCGGCTGAACCGAGCGAGCGAGATTGGCGACGCAGAGGACGATCTCGTTCTGATCGCGCCGGACGTATGGCAGGACCTTCCGGTTGCGCGCGGGCAGGAACTCAATCGTGCCGCGGCCGAACACGGTGGTCTGCTTGCGCAGGCCGATCATCCGCTTCATCCAGTTCAGGAGCGAATAGGGGGAGCGCTCCTGCGCCTCGACGTTCACCGCCTGGTAGCCGTAGACCGCATCCATGATCGGCGGCGCGAAGAGGCGGGCGGGGTCGGCGCGCGAGAATCCGGCGTTGCGATCGCCGGTCCATTGCATCGGCGTGCGTACGCCATTGCGATCGCCAAGGTAGATGTTGTCGCCCATGGCGATCTCATCGCCGTAATAGATGACCGGCGTGCCCGGCATGGAAAATAGCAGCGCGTTCATCAGCTCGATTCGCCGGCGACTGTTCTCCAGCAACGGCGCGAGCCGCCGGCGGATGCCGACGTTGATCCGCATCTGCGGATCAGCGGCATACACCTGGTACATGTAGTCGCGTTCTTCGTCCGTCACCATCTCGAGCGTCAGCTCATCGTGGTTGCGGAGAAACATCGCCCACTGGCAGTTCTCGGGAATGTCGGGGGTCTGGCGCAGGATCTCCGTGATCGGATGCCGATCCTCGAGACGGATACCCATGAACATGCGCGGCATCAGCGGGAAATGAAACGCCATGTGGCATTCGTCGCCGTCACCGAAGTACGGGCGGACGTCCGCCGGCCATTGATTCGCCTCGGCCAGCAGCATCCGGTCCGGATATCGATCGTCGAGGGCCGCGCGAATCTTCTTCAGGATCGAGTGCGTCTCGTCGAGGTTCTCGCAAATCGTTCCCTCCCGTTCGATCAGGTAGGGAACCGCATCGAGGCGGAGCCCATCGACGCCCCGATCGAGCCAGAACTGCATCGCCTTGATGACCCGCTCGAGCACCGCCGGATTATCGAAGTTCAGATCGGGCTGGTGATGAAAAAACCGATGCCAGTAATAGGCCTTGGCGGTGTCATCCCAGCTCCAGTTGGACGCCTCCGTGTCGGTAAAGATGATGCGGACGTCCTGGTACTTCTGTTTCGTATCGCTCCACACGTAGGTATCGCGTTCCGTGGATCCGGCGGCGGCCCGGCGGGCGGCCTGAAACCAGGGGTGCTGATCGGACGTGTGGTTGATGACGAGCTCGGTGATGATCCTGATGTCGCGGCGGTGCGCCTCGTCGACGAATCGATCGAAGTCCGCCAGCGTGCCGTACGACGGGTGAATGTTTTCGTAGTCCGCAATGTCGTAGCCGTCGTCGCGGAGCGGTGACGGGTAGAACGGCAGCAGCCAGAGGCAGTTGATGCCGAGGCTCTGAAGGTAATCGAGCTTTTGCGTCAGGCCCTGGAAATCGCCAACGCCGTCGCCATTGCTGTCGAGAAAAGCGCGAACGTGCGCCTGATAGATGACGGCGTCCTTGTACCAGAACTTGTCAGGCATGATCCGCCGGGGGGAGAGGCCGTGCCAGCTGGACGTGCAGGATGTGGCCCACACGGTCCTGCGGATCGAGGCGGACGTAGTTCCATTCTCCGCGCCAGAAATATCGTTCCCCGGACAACAAGTCGGCGACTTCCACTGTCGCGTGCGGCGTGATCCCCCATTCAACCAGCGGTAATTGGACGAAGCCGTGCTGCATGTTGACCGGATCGAGGTTGACGACGATGAAAATCAGATCGCGCCCGTCCGGCGAACGCTTGCTATAGGCGAGGAGATCGCCGTTGTCGGTGCGGTGAAATGAAAGCCCTGAGTCGTACTGCAACGCCGGATGCACCCGGCGGATCGCGTTGATCTGCCCGATCAGTTCGGCGAGACTGTCGGCCCTCCGATAGTCACGGACGCGAATCTGGTACTTCTCCGAGTCGAGATATTCCTCGCTGCCGCTCTTTGCCGGTACGTTCTCCGTCAGCTCGAAGCCGCTGTAGATCCCGTACGACGCGCCGAGCGTGGCGGCGAGCACGAGGCGTACCTGAAATGCCGGCCGGCCGCCGCGCTGCAGGTATGCGTGCAGAATGTCGGGAGTGTTGGCAAAGAGATTTGGACGCAGGTACTCGCTGACCGGCGGCCGAGTCAGCTCGGTGAAGTACTCGACCAGCTCGTCGCGCGAGTTCCGCCATGTAAAGTAGGTGTAGGACTGGGTGAAGCCGGCCTTGGCGAGGTGCTTCATCACCTTCGGGCGGGTGAAGGCTTCGGAGAGCAGGATCACGTCCGGGTGCTGACGGCGGAGATCGGCCAGCGCCCATTCCCAGAACCGAAACGGCTTCGTGTGCGGATTGTCGACCCGAAAGATCTTCACACCGTGCTCAATCCAGAATTCGAAGATGCGCTTGAGCTCGCGCCACAGCGACTGCCACTCGTCGGATTCGAAGTTGAGCGGATAGATGTCCTGATATTTCTTCGGCGGATTCTCTGCGTACTTGATCGTGCCGTCAGGCCGTCGCCGGAACCACTCCGGGTGTTCGCGCACGTAGGGATGATCCGGCGAGGTCTGGAACGCGATGTCGAGTGCGATCTCCAGCCCCTGCGCTGTCGCGGCGTCGACAAACGCGTCGAAGTCGTCGATCGTGCCGAGCCCTGGTTCAATCGCGGTATGCCCACCTGCTTCCGAGCCGATGGCCCACGGGCTGCCGGGCTCGTGCGGTTCGGAGGTCAGTGAGTTGTTCCGTCCCTTTCGAAACGTGCGGCCGATCGGATGAATGGGCGGAAGGTACAGGACATCAAAGCCCATCGACGCGATGTAGGGGAGCATTCCGGCCGCTTCGGCAAAGGTGGCCGAGCGCGACGGATCGGATCCGGCCGAGCGCGGAAACATCTCGTACCACGCACTGAAGCGGGCACGCTCGCGATCGACGATGACGTTGAGGACGCGCTCGAGTGTCGTCGAACGGGTCCGGTCCGGTCGCGCGGCCATGAAGGCGGCGAGATCCTCGCTGAGGGCGGCGGCGACGCGCTGGCCATCGTCGCCTGCCGTCTGGAGCGTGCGCAGGATATCCAGCACCGGTTGGTTGGTGGCACCTGCGATCGGGTGCCGCTCGATCGCTGACGTGATGAGGGAGACACCTTCGAACAACTCGGACGATACATCCTGCCCGGCCCCGACTTTCTTCGACAGCGCCAACCGCCAGCTGGCAAATCGATCGATCCACGCTTCGACGGTGTACTCGTAACGCCCGAGGGTTTCGACGATGAAGGCAGCCTGCCACCGATCGTTTTCGACAGCGGTCATCGGCAGTTCACGCCACGGCTGATCGCCGCACCGGCGATAGCGGACCACCGCCGCCACCTCGTCGTGTCCGTCCGTAAAAATGTCCGCGCGGACCCGGACTTCCTCTCCGATCGTTCGCTTGATGGGGAACCGGCCGCCGTCAATCTGCGGGTCGACGCCTTCAATCACGACCCGGCGGAGCAATTGAGGATCGAGATCGGGTGAAGACTTCTTGGTAGGGCTGATCGGTTTAGTGGGAGGTAGCGTCATCTTTTTCTTACTTTGCGCCGGGGCCCACCCCCGGCGCCTGCCAGCGCTCGTGCTGCCCGTGTCCCTTTTAACTCTTCACTTCTAACTCTTGACTTTCAGTACACCCCCATCGGTCCCCAGTCGTCGACGCGGCGCAGATCTTCTTTGCGGCAATTGAGCTTGAGGACGGCCATCGAGCGGGGCAGCAGCTCGTAGCGGCCGCCGGCGCGAAGGCGACGCGGCGGCGCCCAGGGATCGGCGGTGTCGATGAGCGTTTCCCATCGCTCTTCTGGCGCCGTCGCCGGCAAGGTGAAGGCAATCGGGTGTTCTCCGGCATTGAGCATCAGCAGCAACGTGTCGCCGATGATTCGCGCGCCGCGCTCATCGACCTCGTCGATCGCGTCGCCATTGAGCCGCACGCCGAGACAGCGCACGTCCGGAGCACTCCAGGTCTGGTCCGTCATCTCTCGACCTGACGGATCCAGCCAGGCGATGTCGAGCACATCGGCGCCGCGGATACGCCGGCCCTGAAAGAACTTGCGCCGGCGCAGCACCGGGTGGTCTTTCCAGATGCGAATCAGCCGGCGCGTGAAATCGAGAAAGTCGCGCCGCTCTGGCGTGTTGTCCCACGCGGTCCAGCTGATCTCGTTGTCCTGACAGTACGCGTTGTTGTTGCCGGCTTGCGTGCGCCCCAGTTCGTCGCCGCCGCTGATCATCGGCACACCGACCGACAACAGCAGCGTCGCCATGACGTTTCGTCGCTGACGATCGCGGAGTTCGAGGATGCGTCGATCCGCAGTCGGCCCTTCGTGTCCGCAGTTCCAGCTGAGATTGTGGTTTTCGCCGTCGGAATTCCCTTCACCGTTGGCTTCGTTGTGCTTGTCGCTGTAGCTCACGAGATCGGCGAGCGTGAAGCCGTCGTGCGCGGTGACGAAATTGACACTCGCGTACGGCCGCCGCCCGCTCTGTTCGTACAGATCGCTGCTCCCTGAGAGCCGGGTCGCCAGCTCGGAGACTCCGCCGCCGTCGCCGCGCCAGAAGCGTCGCACCGCGTCGCGGTACTTGCCGTTCCACTCGGTCCACTTGGTCGGAAAGTTTCCGACCTGATAGCCGCCTTCACCGAGATCCCAGGGTTCGGCGATCAGCTTCACCTGCGACAAGACCGGGTCCTGGTGAATGATGTCGAAGAATGCCCCCAGCTTGTCGACCGCATGCAACTCACGAGCCAGTGCGCTCGCGAGATCGAAGCGGAACCCATCGACGTGCATCTCGTTCACCCAGTACCGCAGGCTGTCCATGATGAGCTGCAGCACGCGCGGGCTCCTCATGTTCAACGTGTTGCCGCAGCCGGTGAAGTCCTGGTAGAAGCGCGGTTGATGCGGTTGGAGGCGGTAGTACGACGTGTTGTCGATGCCGCGCAGCGAGAGCGTCGGTCCGGCATGATTGCCTTCGGCGCTGTGGTTGTAGACGACGTCGAGAATGACTTCGAGATTCGCGGCGTGCAGCGCGCGCACCATCATCTTGAATTCGCGCACCGCGTCCTGCGGCGCCGCCGACGTGGCGTACCGTACTTCGGGGGCGAAGTACGACAGCGTGTTGTAGCCCCAATAGTTCGAGAGATTCTGTTTGATCAGATGCCAGTCGTTCAGATGGTGATGAACCGGCATCAATTCCACCGCCGTCACCCCGAGCGTCGTCAGGTGCCGGATTGCGGGCTCGGACGCAAGCCCGAGATAGGTCCCGCGCAGCGACTCGGGAATGTGTGGATTCAGCTTCGAGAAACCCCTGACGTGCAGTTCGTAAATCAGCGTCTCGTGCCAGGGTGTGCGCAGCGGGCGATCGTCGCCCCATGTGAACGCGCTGTCGATGACGGCAGACAGCGGCGCAAACGGCGCGCTGTCGCGATCGTCGAACGTCGTGTCTTCCTCTCCGAACTTGAACCCGAAGAGCGACTCGTCCCAGCGCACCGACCTGCCGACGACCTTGGTGTACGGATCCATTACAAGCTTGTGTGAATTGAACCGGTAGCCAAGGTGCGGTGCGTAGGGGCCGTGTACCCGATAGCCGTAGAGTTGACCCGGCAGCACGTCGGGCAGGTAGCCGTGCCACACCATGTCGGTGTGCTCGGGCAGCGAAATCGTCACCGACTCGACCTCGGCGTCCGGCGAATCGAATAGACACAGTTCGACTCGCGTGGCGTGCTCCGAAAAGATCGCGAAGTTGACGCCGACACCGTCCCAGGTTGCGCCCAGCGGATACGGCGTGCCGGGCCAGACGCGCATGTTTGAGACTGGCACAGAAGGAGTTAGGTACCACGTTCGCGTTGTGGAGCGCAACGCTTTCAGTGTTTGAACGTCCGCTTCGCCTAGACCAGACGAACTCGCGACAGGAGCCAGGCAGTCAGCACGAGAGGGATTACCGCCAGCGCAATCAGGAAACCGACAATGGACAGGACGAAGATCCAATCTGCTTTGGTTGCCTTCGATCCGGGATGGGCGTGTCGCTCGAGGAGTGCAAGATTGCGCACATTCGCCTTCCAGCCGAAGTCGAACAGGTCACCGACAACCGGAATAAACCCGATCAGGAGATCGATTGCGGCATTGATCACCATGCGCAGTTGGACGACGCGAGGAATGCGCATTCGGACGGAGTGAAACAGCAGCAACGCCGCAAAGAGAGGCGACGTGAGGTCCCCGATTCCTGGAATCAAACCAAGCAGAGGGTCCAAGCCGAACGTGAGGCCGGTTCCAGGCACGCGAAATGCGCTGTCGAGAAGGACGCTCCATTTCCTCAATGCCGTCAGCGTTCTGGCGTGGGATTCGTGCATCGTTGGGAGTCAGTCTTTTGGTGCTGTACTTCAAACTTTTAACTTTTAACTTTTAACTTTGTTCAGTCCCCCAGCAATTCTCCAATTGGTCGCAGATCCTCGACATGATCGCAAACGGCCTTGAGCATCATGAGCATCGGCACCGCGAGGACGGTGCCCCACAGTCCCCAGATCCAGCTCCAGAAGAGGAGTCCGACGAAGATGGCAACCGGGTTCATCTGGGCCGCGCGGCTCATCAGCATCGGCGTGAGCAGGAAGCCTTCGAGGCTAGTGATGACGAACGCCGCGCCGCTGACATAGAGCGTCTTCACGAGATCGTTGAACTGCATGAACGACACCACGGCAAGCCCGCCTGACACGAGAATCGGGCCCAGGTACGGAATCGAGTTGAAGATGCCGGCCAGCAGACCCCAGACGACGGGATGGTCCACGCCAAACCACCAGAGGGCGACGCCAGTCGCCACCGCGACCAGCGCACTCGTAAACACCTGCACGCGCATGAAGCTTTCGATTTGCAGGTTGATCTCGTCCAGGATCTGCACCGTAATCTTCTTTTCCGACAACGTACTTCCACCGATCTTCACGATCTTCCGCTTGTAGAGATCGCCGGTGACCAGGAAGAAGTACACGAGGAACAAGACCAGCACGAACTGGCCGGCAAATCCCAACAGGCCGACACCGCCTGACCATAAGTAATCGCTCGCGCGGAAGGGTGGCGAAACGATCTCGACTTTCTGCACGTCGGTGTCGGCCTTGGCCTGCGCCGCCATCGCCTTTTCCGCGGCCGTCGGTCGTGCCGCCTCCTGCGCCGCGCGATCGATTTCGGTCGCGGCCTGCTGCACGCGTTCCAGCGCCCCCTTCTCGCCCCGGTGTGTGCGCAGGCGTTCGCGGATTCGCTGGGCCGCCTGCGGGACATCGCTCACGATGGCCATCGCCTGATCGCTCAGCGTGTAGATGCCCAGTCCGAGGCCGCCGACGACCAGAATCACCGCTGCTGCGGCGCCGATGGCGCGGGGCACGCGCAGCCGCTGCAGGCCGCCGACAAACGGCTCGAGGCCGTAGCTAATCAGGATCCCGATCACGATCGGCACGAGGACCGACTGCGCAAACTGCAGCAGGACCACGACCGCCAGGCAGGCCAGGACGGTCATCGCCAGGTTGCGAACGATGATGATTGGCTTTTCGTCGGGAACGGCCTCGGCTGAGTTACCGTTGGGTTCGGCCGGCGCGACGACGACCGCGCTGGCAGGCTTCGACGGGAGCACGTGATTGCGATCAGTCTCGGTCATCGACCCACCGTCGAGTCGGATTCTCGTGCACTACATTCATTCGACCTCTGGCGATGAACGTCTCGGATTTCAACTTCGACCTTCCTGATGAGCTGATTGCTCAGCATGCGGCTCCTCGCGGTGAATCGCGTCTCCTGGTGCTCGACCGCGCGACCGGCGCCCGGCGGCACATGGCCATTGCTGACCTTCCTTCAATCCTCGTTCCCGGTGACGTGGTTGTCGTGAACAACACCCGAGTGATCGCCGCGCGGTTGCTCGGCCACCGCGTTCCGAGCGGAGGGGCGGTCGAGTGTCTGCTGCTCGGGCCAGCCCAGTCATCGACGGCTGAGGCCATTGACCCAAGCTCGACCGGTGGAGAGATCGCCAATGTGAATGCACCACACGACGTGTGGCTCGCCGAGGCCTTGATGCACCCCGGACAGAAGTTGAAGCCGGGTGCGAAGGTTCGGTTCGAGGGTCCCGCGGGCGTCCTGCTCTGTGAAGTCGTGTCGCGACATTTCCACGGCCGGCGCACGATTCGGCTGTGGGTCGAAGGAGGCGGTGACGTCGACGCGATGGTCGACGCGCTCGGTCACGTGCCGCTGCCCCCGTACATCAAGCGAGCGGATAGCCACGAAGATCGCGAGCGGTATCAGACTGTTTTCGCACGCGTGCGCGGCTCCGTCGCGGCGCCAACTGCCGGACTGCATTTCTCGCCACAGCTCCTTGCTGCGCTCGAAGCCCGCGGAGTCGAGCGCGCTGAGGTCACCCTGCACGTCGGCTACGGAACCTTCAAGCCCGTAAGGGTCACGCGCGTCGAGGACCACGTCGTCGATCCCGAGTACTACGAGGTCCCTGAAACGACTGCGTCGGCGATCGCGCGAGCGAAGCAGGCGGGACGACGAGTGATCGCGGTAGGCACGACGACCACGCGAGCGCTCGAAAGCGCCGCCGGCGAGGGATGTGTCATCGCCGGAGGTGGAACGGCGGCGCTCTTTATCCACCCCGGTTACCGCTTTCGAGTCCTCGACGGTCTCCTCACCAACTTCCACCTTCCCGCATCGTCTCTGCTTATGCTCGTGTCAGCGTTTGCTGGCAGGGACAACGTTCTTGCGGCGTATCGAGAGGCAGTGAAGATGCGGTACCGCTTCTATAGCTATGGAGATGCGATGTTGATTCTGTGATGGGTGGTCTGTCAGCTTTTCTCATGTTGCGCTGGGGCCCCACCCCCAGCCGCCTGCCAGCGCTCGCGTTCGCTCGGGCCGGTGTACGGCGACAACTTGCCGCTGAGTCTTGCACGGCGCCAGCAGCCGAGAGCCAGAACCCAGCCAAATCGAGATATCCTCAATCCCGTGAAATTCCTTTACGAAGACTTCGATCTCTCGGGCGTTCGTACGTATCCGCTCGCCTCCAGGAAGAGCAAGGCGAACGCGGCCGACTTTGCGTCACCGTATCGTCCCGGCGGCGGGGTGCGATCGCTGCTGGATTCGCTGCCGCGCATTCTCGCCGCTGCTGACTTCAAGGCGGTGGTCGCGGCGATCCGCGCCGCACGGGAGAACGACCGCGGGATCGTCTGGGGTTTCGGCGCTCACGTGATCAAGACCGGTCTCGGGCCCATCCTCATCGATTTGATGGAGCGCGGATACATATCAGCGCTCGCGACGAACGGCGCGGGGATCATTCACGACTTCGAGCTCGCGTTGAGCGGCGGCACCTCGGAGGACGTGGACGAAGCGCTCGGGCCCGGCCGGTTCGGAATGGCGAAGGAGACCGGCGAGCTTCTGAATGCAGCGATCAACGATGGTGTCGCGCGCGGACTGGGCCTTGGTCAGTCCGTCGCGCGGCGTCTCGGCGAGTTGAACCCGCCGCATGAGCACCTGAGCGTGATCGCGGCCGCCGAACGGTTGCAGATTCCCGTAACCGTTCACGTCGCCATTGGAACGGACATTATTCACATGCATGCCCGCGCGTCCGGCGCAGCGCTTGGCGAAGGCAGCCTGCGAGACTTCCGCTTTTTTGTGTCCAATGTCGCCCGGCTCAAGGGTGGCGTGTACTTGAACTGTGGATCGGCCGTGGTCCTGCCCGAGGTGTTTTTGAAAGCCGTTGCGATCGCCAGGAACCAGGGGACGTCACTCGACGATCTGACGACGGTGAATCTGGACTTTGTCCGGCTCTATCGGCCGCAGACGAATGTCGTCTCTCGCCCCGTCGCTGGAATCGGAAAGGGCTACTCGCTCACCGGGCATCACGAAATCATGATTCCCCTTCTCGCGGCCGCTCTCGTGGAGGACCTGTTACAATAAAGGATTCCGGCGGTGTAGCTCAGTTGGTTAGAGCATGCGGCTCATATCCGCAGTGTCCGGGGTTCAAGTCCCTGCACCGCCACCACCTTTCCAATTGGTGAATTGGTGAAGTGGTGGATTGGTGAATTCAGCTTCGCACGCGTTACCACGCGTGCTGTTAAAGCGCGGCGGTAGCCGCGCGATGCCAAAATTCACCAATTCACCAATTCACCAATCCACCAATTCACGAATTGCCATGGCCCTGTCCGGCCGGGTACGCGAGACGGTTCGGAAGTACGCGCTGGCGCGTGCCGGTACCCGTGTGCTCATCGCGCTTTCCGGGGGACCGGATTCCGTCGCGCTGCTTCACTTGCTGCGTGATCTAGAGGCCGAGGGCGAACTGGTCGTCGCCGGCGTCGCGCACTTCAACCATCAACTCCGCGGTGCCGACGCCGATGCAGACGAAGCATTCTGCCGGGCGCTGGGAGCATCGCTCGGGCTTCCCGTCGAGGTGGGCGGCGGCGATGTGCGGGCGGCGGCGCGCGACGCTCGCCGTTCCATCGAGGACATCGCTCGCGACTTGCGCTACGCCTTTCTCGAGCGGGCAGCCGACCGGCTTGGCGCCGATGCGATTGCGGTGGCGCATAGTCTCGACGATCAGTCGGAAACCTTCCTGCTTCGACTCGTTCGAGGATCCGGGTCGCGCGGGCTGGCGGCAATCCTTCCCCGGGCGGGCCGCGTCATTCGGCCGTTGCTCGAGATTCCGCGAGCCGACCTCCGAGCCTATGCGTCGCAGCGCGCGCTGGCGTTTCGCGACGATCCGAGCAATCGCGATCTCTCGATTCCCAGAAACCGCGTTCGGCACGAACTCATCGCTTACCTCGAGCGCGAATTCAACCCCGGCATTAATCGGGTGCTGGCCCGGGAAGCGTCGCTCGCGCGCGCCGACGAGGATTATTTGCAGCGCGAGGCAATCGATTTGGCTGATAGGATCGTCTTACCTACTACAGGCGGACAAATCGAGATTGATGCGGTCGCGCTGAGGTCGCTGCATCCAGCGCTTGCCTCTCGTGTTGCGCGTCACGCCTTGGCGTCGCGGGCTTCCGGCCGTTTCGTCGGGTCGCACCACGTGGAAAGGCTGCTGCAGCTCGCTGAAGCGTCTGCCGGGACCGCCATCGACTTGCCCGGCCAGCGGGCAATTCGTCAGCGTGACGCGATCGTTTTGGGATCGCCCAGTCCCCGAGTCGGGCGGGAGCGGCGGCAGCCGGCGAACTCTTTTCGCATTCTGCTGTCTATTCCTGGTGAGGTGACGCTCGATAACCATGGATGGGTGGTTTCTGCTTCCCGATTGGACGGCAGGGATCGGGGATCCGGGTTTGGGCCGGCGCGAGGGCCGGAAGTGACGATTGCGGCGGATTTGCTGACGCTTCCGCTCGCAATTCGATCGCGCCAACACGGGGATCGGTTCCGGCCGATCGGGCTCGGGCACCGGAAGAAGCTCCAGGACTTTCTCGTGGATCGCAAAATTCCTAGAGAAACCAGGGATTCACTCCCCCTGGTGGTGGACGGCGAAGACAGAATTGTATGGGTCGTGGGGGAAACGGTGGCTGAGGATTTTCGCGTCACTGAGCCCGCACGAGGCGTGATACTCTTGAAAGCAAGGCGGTTAGGAGGCCTAGGTTGAACTCGACCCTCAAGAGCTTGCTCTTCTGGATGGTCCTCGTTGTGGTCGGGGTACTTATCTGGAATTTCTCGACGGCGTTTGCCGGCAAATCTGAGAACACGTGGCCCTTCTCGCAGTTCATGCAGGCGGTCGACCAGGATCAGGTCGCGTCCGTCGTCATGGTCGGACACGAGATCACAGGCACGCTCAAGACCAACACCGCCGGTAACGGATCCGACAAGTTCCGCACCTACGCACCCGATTACCAGGGTCTGGCGAACGCACTCCACGCCAAAGGGATCAACATTATCGCGAAGCCTGAAACCACGAGCCCGTGGGCGAACCTGCTCTACTCGTGGGCGCCGATCCTGCTGATGATCGGCTTCTGGATTTTCATCATGCGGCAGATGCAGAGCGGAGGGAACAAGGCCCTCTCGTTCGGCAAGAGTCGCGCGAAGTTGTCGTCGAGCTCTCAGAAGAAGGTGACGTTCAAGGACGTCTCGGGCGTCGACGAAGCGAAGGAAGAGCTGCAGGAAATCATCGAGTTCCTGAAGGAACCACAGAAGTTCCAGAAGCTCGGCGGCCGGATTCCGAAGGGCGTCTTGCTCATGGGTCCTCCGGGAACCGGGAAGACGCTCCTGGCTCGCGCGGTCGCGGGCGAAGCCAACGTCCCCTTCTTCTCAATCAGCGGCTCTGACTTCGTCGAGATGTTCGTCGGCGTCGGCGCCTCGCGCGTGCGCGATCTCTTCGAGCAGGGCAAGAAGAACGCCCCATGCATCGTGTTCATCGATGAGATCGATGCCGTCGGCCGGCATCGCGGTGCGGGACTCGGCGGCGGCCACGACGAGCGCGAGCAGACGTTGAACCAGTTGCTCGTTGAGATGGACGGCTTCGAATCGAACGAAGGGGTCATCCTCGTTGCCGCCACCAATCGTCCTGATGTGCTCGATCCGGCGCTGCTGCGCCCGGGCCGGTTCGATCGGCGCATCGTCGTCAATCGTCCGGACGTCAAAGGACGCGAAGGCATCCTGGCCGTTCACACGAAGAAGATTCCGCTTGCCGACGATGTGAACATCCATGTGCTGGCTCGTGGATCCTCAGGGTTCTCGGGCGCAGACCTGGCGAACCTCGTCAACGAGGCGGCTCTGAACGCGGCGCGTTACAACCAGAAGGTCGTTCGCATGCTCGACTTCGAGTTTGCGAAGGACAAGGTGATGATGGGCTCCGAACGCCGGTCCATGATCATCAACGATCAGGAAAAGAAGGTGACTGCGGTTCACGAGGCCGGTCACGCGCTCCTCGCCGTCCTGCTGCCGCACGCCGATCCGGTGCACAAGGTCACGATCATCCCGCGTGGCATGGCGCTGGGCGTGACGATGCAGTTGCCGGTCGAGGACAAGCACAACTACACGCGCGAGTACCTGAACGACCAGATTGCGATTCTCCTGGGTGGCCGCATCGCGGAAGAAATCACGATGAATGGCATGACCACCGGTGCCGGCAACGATCTCGAGCGCTCGACCGAGATGGCGCGCAAGATGGTCTGCGAGTGGGGCATGAGCGATGCCATGGGGCCGCTCACCTTCGGTAAGAAGGAAGAACAGATCTTCCTCGGCCGCGAGATCGCCCAGCACCAGGACTACAGCGAGGATACGGCGATCCGGATCGATCACGAGATCAAGCGTTTCGTGACGAGCAATTACGAGCGTGCGCGCGGCGTCCTCGAGGAGCACAAGCACGCGCTGCTGCGAATCGCGGAAGAGTTACTCGCTCGCGAGGTGCTCGACGCCGAGCAGGTCCGCCGAATCGTCGCTGGCGAAGCGCTCGAGGAACTGGTACCGCGTAACGCGGCGTCGGCGCCCGAGGACGGCTCGAAGCGCCCGGCGAAGGAACGCCCGTCGATCGTTCAGCCGCTGCCGCCGCTCAATAAACCGCTCCCGCAGGAGTAAAGGCAAAGTCAAAAGTTAGAAGTTGAAAGGTAAAAGTAAGAGGGTGCTCCGTACTTCTAACTTTTAACTTCTTTTAACTTTTTCTTGTACCCGCGATCCCCCTATACCGTGGCGCTTCCAGGGCGCGCGCCTCTCCTTTTGGGCGAGCGGACTCTGGTGATGGGCGTCCTCAACGTCACACCCGATTCGTTTTCCGACGGCGGAGTTCGCTTCGATCCGGTCCGCGCCGTGGAGGATGGGCTGCGGATGGCCGCTGAGGGGGCCGACATTCTCGATGTTGGCGGCGAGTCGACCCGCCCGGGCGCTGAAGAACTGCCGGTGGACGAGGAATTGCGGCGTGTCCTGCCCGTCGTCGAACAGCTTGCGGCGAACGGGCTGATCGTCTCGATTGATACTTACAAAGCGATCGTTGCTCGCGAGGCCGTGGCCCGCGGCGCGTCCATCGTCAACGACATCAGTGGCTTTGTGTTCGATCGCGACTTGCCCGCGGTCGTCGCCGAAACCGGCGCGGCGGTTGTGCTGATGCACAATCGCGGACGTTCGCGCGACATGTATAAGGAAGCGGTCTACGATGACGTCAGTCAGGAGATTCGCGAGGAGCTGGACCAGGCCATTGGGCGCGCGCTGACGGCGGGTGTGTCACGCGACGCGATCATCATCGATCCCGGTCTCGGCTTTGCGAAGCGCGCTGAACATTCGTTCGCTGCGCTGGCATCGCTCGACACGCTGCGGCAGCTCGACCGTCCCGTTCTGTGCGGGCCGTCGCGGAAATCATTCCTGACTTCGGCGATCGGAAAGAAGGACCCAACCGACCGTGACTGGGCGAGCGCTGCGGCGGTGACCGCCAGCGTCCTCCTCGGCGCGCACATCGTCCGGGTCCATCGAGTCGGCGAGATGGCCGACGTCGTGAGAGTCGCCGACCGAATCCGGCAGCAGACCGCTCGCACAGGGACGTAAATCCTCTCCCTCAACGCGAACCGGGCCCCATCAGATAAGCTATCCCTGCATGGTTGAGTTCTTCGGCAGCATCCTGCGCCGTCCGCCGATGGGTTGGTGGGATCTTGTCGACATCGCGATCGTTTCGTTCCTGGTCTACGAGTTCCTGCTGCTGATCCGGGGCACGCGCGCGGTGCAGATGGCCGTCGGCACGCTGCTCATCGTGGCGATGTTCTACGTCTCGCGGCTGGCGCCGCTGCAGACCGTGAACTGGCTGATCCGCAACATGCTGCTGTACGTAGCATTTGCGGCCATCGTCATCTTTCAGTCGGATATACGCCGGGCCCTGGCGCATTTCGGTCAGGCGCCGTTTTTCCGTTACTTCAACCGCCAGGAGGCGGCCGACGAGACGATCGAGGAGATCGCCGTCGCCGCTACGATGCTGTCTTCGCAGAAGGTCGGAGCGATCATCGCGGTCGAGCGCGAGATCGGGCTGCGGAACTACATCGAGAGCGGCATTCCGCTCGATGCCATGCTGACCTACGATCTGCTCGTGACAATTTTTCACCCCGGATCCGCATTGCACGACGGCGCCGTCATTATCCAGGAGAACCGGGTTGCGGCGGCCGCGTGCTTTCTGCCGCTGACCGTCAACCCCAAGATCAGCCGCGAGCTCGGAACGCGGCACCGCGCCGCGATCGGCCTCACCGAAGAGGGCGACGCCGTTGCCGTCATCGTTTCGGAGGAGACCGGCTCCATTTCGGTCGCGATCGACGGTCGCATCGATCGCCATCTGAGTCCCGAGGATCTGCGCGCCCGGCTGCGGTCGCTGCTCACGCTGCGACGGTCCCGCCGTCAGATCGGCGCGAGGCCGTACGATGTCTAAGCGCCTTCGCGATTCGGGATTAGCGATTAGCGATTCATGACGTTTTCCCCTTTCAAACATCTGGGGCTGAAGCTGATGGCCGTCGCGCTGGCGACGCTGCTGTGGCTAATCGTTGCCGGCGATCACCTGGTCGAGCGCAGCCTGCGCGTGCCACTCGAGTACCGGAACCTTCCTTCCGACCTCGAACTGGTCGGCGATCCGCCGACAGAAGTAGACGTCCGGCTTCGCGGTTCGTCGGCTCTCCTGGGACGGCTCGAGCCGCGTGACATCGTCGCAGTGCTCGATCTGGCGTCGGCACGGCCCGGTTCGCGCATGTTTCATCTGCGCAGCGATGAGGTGCGTGCGCCCTATGGCGTTGATGTCGCGCAGGTGATTCCTGGAACGCTTGCCGTCGACGTCGAGAAGTCCGGGCGGCGGACGGTTCCGGTCGTGCCCGCGCTGGATGGGGAGCCGGCTCCAGGGTTCGTCATCGGTCGGGTGACGTCGGAGCCACCGACGGTCGAAGTTGCCGGCCCGGAAAGCCGTCTGAAGCAACTCACGGGAGCGACGACCGAGCCGGTCCAGGTGACCGGAAGCCGCGCGCAGGTTCACGATGTCGTCGCCGTTGGCATCACGGATTCGGCCGTCAGGCTTGTCCAACCGCAAAACGCGACCATCAGCGTCGAAGTCCTGCCGGCCCCGGTCGAGCGCGATCTGGCTGGTGTTCCGATCCGATGGCGAAACCTGCAGTCGGGTTTGAGCGCCAAGATTCAGCCGAATCTGGCGCGGGTCACGATTCGTGGACGGCGGGAAGCCTTGGCCGATTTGCACGCCGGCGCG
>Ga0310810_10001631_pt1 | contig 23718 bp, 25 predicted proteins | sample NCmetagenome_FD_207641 | JGI IMG/M metagenome (GOLD analysis project Ga0310810, IMG submission 207641) | Soil microbial communities from experimental microcosm in Duke University, North Carolina, United States - NC | ecosystem: Engineered > Artificial ecosystem > Soil microcosm > Unclassified ... | reverse complement strand
ATGATGACCAGCAGAATCACCGCGCCAATCGTCGCGTAAATGATCGAGCCGACGATCGGACCGGCGCCTGGAGCGAGGTTGACTCCGGCGAGCAGCCAGTTGGCGATAAAGGCGCCGACGATTCCGACGACAATATTGCCGATCAGACCGAAACCGACGCCGCGGACAATCTTGCCGGCAAGCCAGCCGGCGATCGCCCCGACAATCAGTGCAATGATGATGCCTTCTACAGCCATGATCTTGCCCTCCCTACGCAGTGGCTGCAATTCGCCACTGTGTTCCATCGTTGTGGCCATCAATCTTAATGGTAGCGCACTGCGATGTCAGCCGTTGTCGGCTTTGTTTTCGACGATGTTTCACACCGCCGCAGCCGGGGCTGAAGAGCTTCGAGGACGTGGTCGAGGCAACGCGCTGATGCAGGACGACGCACGTCTATTCGGCAGCCGGTGACGCCGCCTCCTGGCGTTCGCGCCAGCGCAGGATGGCCGCGTTGAGTTCGCCGCCGAAGATGAAAATGGTGGCGATCACGTAGAGAAACACCAGCGCGATCATCGCCGAAGCCAGGCCCGCGTAATAGGTGACGTAAGTGTAGGCAAAGCGCGCCAGGTAGTCGCCGAACAACTCGCCGGCCAGTAGCCAGAGCAGCAGCGTCACTATAATCCCCGGCGTAACGGTGAGGATCGGCCGACGCCCGGCCGGCAGCCATTTGTGCACGATCACCAGCGCGACAATCAGAACGATCGAGGCGACCGCGATGCGCAGGAAGTTGAACATGGCCCACAGCGGTTCCAGCAGCGGCACATACCGGACTGCGGTTGCGAAAATCAACGGTGCCAGGACCACCAGAAAGGACAACACCAGAAGTGCAACGGCTGCGATCAGCACGTAGCCGATCGATTCCAGCCGCAGCACCCACCAGGCGCGGCCCTCGAGCACCCCATAGGCGCGGTTCAAACCGATGCGCAGGCTCTCGATGCCGCTTGACGCGAAGTAGATGGCGAGCGCAACGCCGATGGTAAGCAGGTCGCTGCGGGCGCCCAGCAGCACCCGGCGAATCTCGCTTGAAATCGGCGTGGCCACTTCGGTCGGCCACATCTGCAAAAGGATGCCCGCCACTTCATCGGCCAGTTGCGTGGAGCCGAATAGGAAGCCGGCCAAGGCCGTGACCAGGATCAGAAACGGAAACAGCGACATCAGCGCCGACAGCGCGATATGGCTGGCGATCGCCCAGCCGTCGTCGGCGAGGAATTTGTAATAGGCGCCAATCGTAATGCGATAGCAAAGGCGGAGCGTCAGCACCGCTGTCTCCCGGCCGGCAATCTATCTGCAATTGCGGATAATCGCCGGGATTGCAAGGGCGTTGCTAGGCCGCCTGCACGCCCGCCAGGAAGCGGCGAACCTCGGCGTCGAGATTTTCGGCCTCCGCCGACAAGGTATCGGCAAGGGATTTGACGTCGCTCGCGGTGGCGCGGGCATCCGTGCTCGCGCCGGCAACGCGGCTCATAGCCTGCGCGCCGGTTTGCGCCTCGAGCGAGGCACGGTTCACCCCATCGGCGATCGACGATACCGCGGTGTTCTGCTCCTCGACGGTGATCGCCACCGTGGAGGCGATGGCCGACATCTCGGTGATGATCGCATTGACCTGCTCGATGGCCTGCGCGGAATCGACCGCGGCGGACTGAATGGCGCCGATCTGTCCGGCGATCTCCGCGGTGGCGCGGGCGGTCTGTGCGGCAAGCGATTTGACCTCCGAGGCGACGACCGCGAAGCCGCGGCCGGCCTCGCCGGCGCGCGCGGCCTCGATGGTGGCGTTCAGCGCAAGCAGGTTGGTCTGGCCGGCGATCGCCTGGATGAGCCCGATGACCTCGCCGATACGTGTGGCCGCCGTGCCGAGCTCGGTCATCGTCTGCGCCGTGCGCTTGGCTTCGGATACCGCGCGGGCCGCCACTTCGGTGGATTTCGTGGCCTGGCCAGCGATCTCGCCGATCGACGCGGCCAGTTCCTCGACTGAGGTGGCCGCCGACGTCACGTTCTCCGAGGCCGCGTTGACCCGGTTTTCGGCGGTGCTAGCCTCGGCCGTCACCGCGTCAGCGGCGTTGTTGAGCTTGGTCGACGACATTTCGAGCTGGTTGGCCGTACCGCGCAGGTTGGCGAGGGCCTGCTGGATCGACCCGCGGAACGTGGCAATGGCGCCGGCGATCGCCTCGCTGCGCTGCTCCTTTTCCCGCGCGGACTTGGTCTGGTCCGAGGTCAGGCGCTCGCGTTCAATCATATTGTCGCGAAACACGATCACGGTTCGCGCCATGGCGCCGATCTCGTCGGAGGCGCGCGTGGCCGGAATTCTCGTCGATGTGTCGCCATCGGCCAGCCGGGTCATGACGTCGGCCAGCCCATTGAGCGGACGCGCAATGCTGCGTCCGATCAGCCAGCTCAGCCACAGCCCGATCAGCACGGTAGCAAGGCCGACGCCGGTGATGATCATCCGCGTTCGCTTTTGCGAACTCGCGAGCGCTGCGGCCGCGGCGATTGTATAGGATTTTGCCGAGCCGATGATCTCGTCGGCGACAGGGGTCATGCTCTTGACGTTGTATTCGATGATGGCGACGGGCGGTGCCACCTTGTCGGTGTAGTCGATCCATTGCGCGAAAATATCGCTGTAAGCCTTCACTCGGTCGGCCAATTGCTGCTTCAGAACTTCGGCGCCCACGATGCCCGCTAGGGCCGTCTGAAAATTCTTGAACTCACCAAAGAACGTTGTCTGGATCAGTGTCGAACGCGCCAACCGGTATTCCGCTTCATAGCGCCGCATGGCCAGCAACGAATAGAGAAGCTTATGGGTGTCGCGTTCGCTCATCCACGACATGTCCTCGTGGATGATCCGTTCAACGGCGGCGCCGGTCCTCGTCATGCTGTTCCGGATGCCGTCCGTTTCCGTGAAGCCGAGGATCCTCTGGTTGCTGATAAGGTCGTCGAACTGGGTGGCAATCTCGCGCAGCTGACTTTTCAGAGGCGCGATTTTGAGCCGTGTGGCCTCGTCGACAGCGGGTTCGATAATGGCGAGCGTCTGGTCCGCGGCATTGCGGGCGGCTTCGAAGCCATTGATGGCGTCCTGGCTTGGCCGCGTAATGAAGTCGCGCGTCCGTACCCTCATCTGCACCAGGTTGGCGCGAAATTCACGGCTGGTCTCGGCCAGATCGGCTGCGCTGTCCGCCTTGCGGAAGGCGTTGGCAACCTCCTGTTCGCCGACCGTGTAGGCGATGCCGTTGATCAGGAACCCAAGCACCGGAATGGCCGCAAGCACGATGATGCGTGCGCGCACCGAGATGTGGGTGATGAGGCGGTTGAACGACAGATTCATGCGTTGATCTTCCGCCCGGGTGTTCGGTCGGCATCGGTAATGAATGACCAACGAAGCCCGAAAAGGATTAATAAAGCTTGGAAAATGCCGGATTGTAGCCACTCCCGACGTCCGATTTCGCGTTGCGATTCTGTTTTGTGCGCTGCACAATGACCGCCTCGTCTTGCCCGGGGCTGGAGTTTGAAAAATGCCGCAAGCCGGCGCGCGCTTGTCTTCGCAAAGCGACCTGCTGACATTGGCGGAAGGCGTGGCCGGCGCCGCCGAGGCCCTGCTGGCAGACGAGCGCACGCCCACCTGTTCGATCGCGAGCAGCGCGCAACGCACGGCCTCGCCTGGCTCGCCACCTATGTGCAGGCGGTGCGACAGCTTGCCGCCTATGCCGCGCGTTTGGAGGACAGCGGGCGTCTTGGTGAAACCGAGGAACTGATCGTCCGCATCGGCCTGGGCGAATACCTGGCGCAGATTCTGGGGGGCATTCCGATCAGCCAGGGCGAGATCGTGCGTCCGGCCGATCTCGGTTTGCCGGCGGCCGCAGTGGCCGCGCGCGTCACGCCAGAGGTGGAAGAGATCATCGCGATCGGCAACACGCCGGAGAATCGGGCGCGGCTTGTCGAACTGGTCAGCGCGGATCATGGCGCCACGGCCGGAGCCTGCGGTCTCGACGAGACGCTGGAGGCGATCCGCGCCGAGATGCGCAAGTTCGCCGATAGCGAGGTGATCGGACAGGCGCAGGCTTGGCACCGCACCAATAGCTACATCCCGATGGAAATCATCGCGCAGATGGCGGGGCTTGGTGTGTTCGCGCTGACCATTCCCGAGGAATTCGGCGGCATGGGCCTCGGCAAGGAATCGATGTGCGTGGTGTCGGAGGAGTTGTCGCGCGGTTATATCGGCGTGGGTTCGCTCGGCACCCGTTCGGAGATCGCAGCGGAGCTGATCCTGAACGCCGGCACCGATGAGCAGAAACGCAAGTGGCTGCCCAAGATCGCCTCCGGCGAGGTGCTGCCGACGGCGGTGTTCACTGAGCCGAACACGGGCTCCGATCTTGCTGCATTGAAGACGCGCGCGGCACGTGCAGGCGATGTTTACAAGGTCCACGGCAACAAGACCTGGATCACCCATCCGGTGCGCGCCGACCTGATGACGCTTCTGGTTCGCACCAATCCGGGCGAGGAGGGTTATCGCGGGCTGTCGATGCTGCTCGCCGAGAAGCCGCGCGGCGACGACCGCGATCCATTCCCGGTGACCGGCATGACCGGCACCGAGATCGAGGTGATCGGCTATCGTGGCATGAAGGAATACGAGATCGCTTTCGACGGCTTCGAGGTGAAGGTGGACAATCTGCTCGGCGGCGTCGAGGGCCAGGGCTTCAAGCAGTTGATGGCGACCTTCGAGTCGGCGCGTATCCAGACCGCGGCGCGCGCCATCGGCGTCGCGCAAGCGGCGATGGAGCAGGCGCTCTCCTATGCGCAAAGCCGGGTGCAGTTCGGCCAGCCGATCGTGCAATTCCCGCGCGTCGCCGACAAGATCGCCATGATGGCGGTCGAGATCATGATCGCGCGCCAGCTCACCTATTATGCCGCGCGGCAGAAGGATTCCGGCCGGCGCTGCGACCTCGAAGCCGGCATGGCCAAGCTTCTGGCCGCCCGCGTCGCCTGGTCCAACGCCGACAACGCCGTGCAAATCCACGGTGGCAACGGCTTTGCGATGGAATTTCCGATCTCCCGCATCCTGTGTGACGCGCGCATCCTGTCGATTTTCGAGGGTGCCGCCGAAATCCAGGCCCAGGTCATCGCGAGGCGCCTGCTCGACGGCTCGAATTGACAACGCAACCAAGCGGCCATTTCCGGCGTTTTCCTCGGTGTAGGTGTTGGAGGATTGTCATGACCGAACTGAAGATCGACCACGGCGCCTGGGTTGTGGTCTGTGACGGCGCCAAGGCGCTGGTTCTGGAAAATGCCGGTAACCGCAAGACGCCAAATTTGAGAACCAGGGAGGTTTATGAGCACGACGATCCGAAGACCCACGAGCTTGGCACCGATAAGCCGGGCCGGTCCTTAAGCTCGGTCGGCAACGGACACAGCGCGATGGAGCAGACCGATTGGCACGACATGGAGGAGCAGCGCTTTCTGACGCGGCTGGCGTCGCGGCTGGACAAGGCGGTGCTCGGCGGCGAAACGCCGTCGTTGATCGTGGTGGCGCCACCGCGCGCCATCGGAGTGTTGCGCAAGGTGTTCAGCTCGCACGTCCGTCAGGCGATCCGGGCCGAAGTCGAAAAGGATTACGTCAAGCTTCCGGTCGACGAAATCGCACGCCACCTCGTGTCGTGATCGCCGGTACGCTCAAACCCGATAGCCGACGGAGCGGAGCGACGCCGCAATCGCTTTCGGCAGCGGCGTCTGCTTGATATCCCCGAGTGTGGCCTTGAGCTTGTCGCCCGAAACGCTGTGCGGCACGCGCCAGAGATACTCAAGCTCGGACAACTCGCGGCCCATCGCCATCAACTGGCCGAACGTCTTGAGAAACCACCAGCTCATCGGCCGCAGCGTGAACTTGCTTCGGGTGACTGACTCGATGGTGGCGATGAACTCCCTGCCGGTGACGGTATGGCCGGGAAACCCGAACGCCTCGAACGTGCCGAAACCGGCGCGCTCACCGGCGAGCCGGACCAATGCCGCCGCGTAGTCCGGCAGGTAGGCCCAGGCGTGCGGAACATCGAGCGGTCCTGGATAGGTCAGTCGGCCGCGGGCGATATCCTTGGCGATCACCAGGTCGAACCACGAACCGCTGCCGCCGCCGAAAAAGTCGCCGGCCCGCAGAAGGATGGCGCGCATACCGCTGTCGCAAGCCTCGCGGATGCGATGCTCGATCTCAACGCGCATTTTGCCCTTGCGCGTGGTCGGCTGCATCGGCGTGCCTTCGTCGAGCACCGGTGGCATGCCGCGTCCGTAGTTCCAGACGCTGCCTGGAAACAGCAGCGTCGCTCCACTGTCTTCCGCCGCCGCGATAGCGCCGTAGGCCAGCGACAGCGCATTCTTGTCCCATTCGGTGATGGCAGGGTTGAGCGCGTTGAGAACGACATCGCAGCCGGCCGCCGCGGCGACCGCCTCGTCGCGTGTCACCGCCTCGATCGGCTCGACGCCGCGCGGCACCGCGCCAGCGCGGCGGGGGCGCACCAGCCCTTTCACCTGCCAGCCGGCATTGCGGAAGGCCTCACCGGCGGCGAAGCCCAGGCGTCCGGCGGCGCCGAGAACGATGATGCGTCCGGTCATGGCTGCCTATATAGGGTCGGCATGGTCACGGCCCATGGCGAGTGCTAGGAAATTCTCATGTCCGATTTCATGTCGCACTATGCCGTTCCGATCGCCATCGGCGCCGTTGCTGTCGTGCTGGTGCTCGGCCTGATCAACATGATGCGGGGCGGTTCGCCGAACCGCTCGCAAAAGCTGATGCGGCTGCGCGTGCTGCTGCAGTTCGTCGCCATCATCGTCATCATGGGGACGATCTGGGTGATGGGCCGCTAGGCGGCAGCATCGGTCTAACGCGACGGGACTGCGCGCATATACTCCACCTTCTCGGCCCTGGGCTTCCTCGCTTTCTTTTTCTTGGCAGCTGAGATGTCGGTGGCTTGCATCTTATAGGCTCCCGCGGAGCCGGCTGTCGCAGGCGCGGCCGGTATGAGCAGCAATGCAGCGGCAGCCATAACGAATATTGTGAAACGCACGAGTATCCTCCCTGTGGTCCGGTGAGAGAGTACAATAAACCGAACATCGCGATACGGAAGCGAGGACGTCATGGTCGTATTGAACCGCATCTACACCCGCACGGGCGACGACGGCACCACGGCGCTTGGCTCCGGCGCCCGCCGCAAGAAATACGACCTGCGGGTTGCCGCCTACGGAACGCTTGACGAGGTCAACGCGACCATCGGGCTGGTCCGCCTGCACACGGCCGGCGACACGGTGCTCGACCCTGCGCTGGGGCGCATTCAGAACGACCTGTTCGATGTCGAAGCCGATCTTTGCTTGTCGGAGAAGGGGCCGGGCGGTGCGCGGCTGACCGTCACCGACGCCCAGGTCGATTGGATCGAGGGCGAGATCGACCGGCTCAACGAAGCACTTAGCCCTCTACGTTCATTCATCCTGCCGGGTGGAACGCCCGTGGCGGCGGCGATGCATCTCGCCCGCACCGTGTGTCGCCGCGCCGAGCGCATCATGGTCGAGCTTCGCGACCAGCCCGGCGAGACCGTCACCGACGCCTCGCTGAAATACGTTAACCGGTTGTCGGACTTTCTGTTCGTTGCCGGCCGCTATGCCAATGACAGGGGCGCGCTCGATGTCCTGTGGGTGCCGGGGCAGAACCGATGATGCGTATCTGGTCGATCGGACTGGCGGCGTTGCTGGCTGCCGCGTGCAGGCCTGCGCTGGCGGCCAATCCGTTCGACGACTTGATGGAGCCGGTGGATGGAAAAAGCGCGTGCTTCACGCGCGTCTATGACGCCGCGCACCTGAAAAGAAATTCCCGGCAAAAGACTACCGCGATGACGGTGTGGCTGCGATACGAGGCGCCGCCCGGAAGTGGGGCGTCAGGTCCCATCTTGTCGGTGTCGCTGGCGATCACCCAGCGTGGCGATCCGGCCGCGATGTATTCCGACGGCGGATGCAGTTTCGACGAACGCGCCAACCGCAACACTTCGGACCAGCGCCTGATCAAGACCTATCCGAAGGACGCCGGCATGGTCTGTTTGCAGTCGGCGCAGCCTGATGTGTTCGACGCGACCAGCGCAGAGGAGGGCGGCGACCTGATCCTCGACCGGAGCAAGGATCGCGACACCCTGATGGTCTATCTGGACGACAGCCTGATCATGGTGAAGCGGGCCAACCGCAGCAAACATCTGCTCATCAAGTTCGGCCCCGACGACCGTGTATTCCTGCTGCGCCGGGCCGTAAATCAGGACTGCGATGCCATCCAAGAGGCCGTAACCACGCCGGAACCCGGCGCGCCTTCCAGGCGGCGTTGACCCCGAATTGGGCGGCTATTAGGGTGCAGCGCACCAATTCCGGGCCCAAGTATCCGGGGCAACGCGGCCCGAGGAGCCGAACAAGCACATGAAGATCGTCGTGCCCGTGAAACGGGTGGTGGACAAGGACATCAAGATACGCGTCAAGGCCGACGGTTCAGGTGTCGAGCTTGCCAATGTGAAGATGTCGATGAATCCCTTCGACGAGATCGCGGTCGAGGAAGCGATCCGGTTGAAGGAAGCGGGGAAGGCCACCGAGATCGTCGCCGTGTCCATCGGACCGCAGCAGGCCACCGAGACGATCCGCACTGCGCTCGCCATGGGCGCCGACCGCGGCATCCTGGTGAAGGTCGATGGCGCGGTCGAGCCGCTCGCGGTTGCAAAAATTCTGAAAGCCATCGTCGATGCGGAAAAGCCCGGCCTGGTCATCATGGGCAAGCAGGCGATCGACGATGATTGCAATGCGACCGGACAGATGCTCGCGGCATTGACCGGCTGGCCGCAAGGCACCTTCGCCTCCAAGGTCGCGCTCGACGGCGAGAGCGTGCAGGTCACCCGCGAGGTCGACGGCGGCTTGCAGACCGTGAAGCTGAAAGGCCCCGCGATCGTCACCACCGATCTGCGGCTCAACGAGCCGCGCTACGCGTCGCTTCCGAACATCATGAAGGCGAAGAAGAAGCCGATCGAGGAGAAGACTCCGGATGCGTATGGGGTCGACGCCAAGCCGCGGCTCGAACTGGTGAAGACGGCGGAGCCGCCGGGTCGCAAGTCGGGAGTGAAGGTCGCCTCGCCCGCGGAGCTTGTCGGCAAGCTCAAGGACGCGGGGGTGCTCGGATGAGCACGCTGCTTTCTCCGAAGGCTTCTCGTTCGTCATGCCCGGCCATAGCCGGCCGAAGGACGGCGTCGCTTCGCTCGCCTATGTGCCGGGCATCCACGCTTTCCTTTCTTGCTAAGCAAGACGTGGATGGCCGGGTCGAGCCCGGCCATGACGTTGCACGGTTTGGGATGAAACACTGATGACCACTCTTCTTCTCGCCGAGCACGACAACAAGTCGCTCAAGGATTCCACCAACAAGGCGCTCACGGCTCTCAAGCCGCTCGGCGGCGACGTCCATGTTCTCGTCGCCGGCAAGGACTGCAAGGCGGTGGCGGACGCCGCCGCCAAGCTTGATGGCGTCGCCAAGGTGCTGCTGGCTGACGGAGCGCCGTACGAGCATTTCCTGGCGGAGCCGCTCGCCGCGCTGATCGTCTCGCTTGCCGGCTCTTACGATGCGCTCGCTGCGCCTGCGACCAGCAACGGCAAGAATGTGATGCCGCGGGTGGCCGCGCTGCTTGACGTCATGCAGATCTCGGACGTCAGCAAGGTCGTTGCGCCGGACACTTTCGAGCGGCCGGTCTATGCCGGTAACGCGGTCCAGACCGTCAAATCGAAGGACGCAAAGAAAGTCCTCACCATCCGCACGTCGGCCTTTCAGGCGGCGGGAACGGGCGGTTCGGCGTCGGTCGAAGCGGTCACAGCGGCCGCCGATCCAGGGGTTTCGTCCTTTGTCGGCGAAGAGCTGTCGAAGAGCGATCGCCCGGAGCTGACCTCCGCCAAGATCATCATCTCGGGCGGCCGCGCGATGCAAAGCCGCGAGAACTTCACCAAGTATATCGAGCCGGTGGCGGATGCCTTGGGCGCCGGGGTTGGCGCTTCGCGAGCCGCAGTCGACGCCGGCTATGCGCCGAACGACTGGCAGGTCGGCCAGACCGGCAAGGTGGTGGCGCCGGAGCTCTACATTGCGGTCGGAATTTCCGGCGCAATTCAGCACCTCGCCGGGATGAAAGACTCCAAGGTGATTGTTGCTATCAACAAGGATGAGGAAGCGCCGATCTTCCAGGTTGCTGACTATGGACTGGTGGCTGACCTTTATCAGGCGTTGCCGGAACTCCAGGCGGAACTGGCCAAGATCAAGCGATAAGATTCATACGAGCGTTGAAGGCTTCGGACCCAATCATGGCGCAGAGCATTCGCAAGGTCGGCATCATCGGCGCGGGCCAGATGGGCAACGGTATCGCTCATGTCTGCGCGCTGGCCGGCATTCCTGTTGTGATCAACGACGTTGCGGCGCCGCGCCTGAAAGAGGCACTCGCCACGATCAACGGCAACATGTCGCGCCAGGTCGCCCGCAAGCGCATTACCGAGGACGACAAGGCCGCCGCTCTCAAGCGCATCAGCACCACTGAGAACTACGACGGTCTCGCCGATTGCGATCTGGTGATCGAGGCGGCGACCGAGAAGGAAGACGTCAAGCGCAAGATATTCGCCGAGCTTTGCCCGTCGCTGAAGCCAGAAGCTCTGGTCGCGAGCAACACCTCGTCGATTTCGATCACGCGGCTTGCCGCCGCGACCGACCGGCCGGAGAAGTTCATCGGCATTCACTTCATGAATCCGGTTCCGCTGATGGAACTGGTCGAGCTGATCCGCGGCATCGCCACGGCCGACGCCACGTTCGAGGCGTCCAAGGAATTCGTGACCAAGCTCGGCAAGACGATTGCGGTCGCCGAGGATTTTCCGGCGTTCATCGTCAATCGCATCCTGCTGCCGATGATCAATGAAGCGATCTACACGCTGTACGAAGGCGTCGGCAACGTCGAGGCGATCGACACCGCGATGAAGCTCGGCGCGCACCACCCGATGGGGCCGCTGGAGTTGGCCGACTTCATCGGGCTCGACACCTGTCTGGCGGTGATGCAGGTGCTGCACGAAGGACTGGCCGACACCAAGTACCGGCCGTGCCCGCTGCTGGTGAAGTACGTCGAGGCCGGTTGGCTCGGCAAGAAGGCCGGTCGCGGCTTCTACGATTATCGCGGCGAAAAGCCGGTCCCGACACGCTGACCGCGGTTACTGCGTTTCAACCGGTTCGATGCCGGCAGGCATCACGAACCAGTGCGGGCGACGGGTGCTCCAATATAATTTTTGCGGCCCCGGAAAATTGACGTCGCCAAAACAGCCCGCCGACACGCACACCACGCCCGGCAGTGCCTCCAGCCGGCTGAACACGGTGGTGCCGCAGGTCGGGCAGAAGCTGCAATCCTGCCAACGGCCCGATTGCGACGACCGCCGCCAAAGAGTCGCCGGACCTTTCACCGCGACCGCTGATTCCGGAAAGAATGCCGAATACGAAAACGCGCTGCCGCTGCCGCGCTGGCAGTCCTGGCACGAGCAGGCGTGAATCATCTGCGGCGGTGCTGTCACCGTCAGCGTCAGCGCGCCACAGGCGCAGGCGGCGGTCTTTGGATATGAGGCGGCGTGATGTTCGGTCATGGTCCGAACTTAAGATCGCCGCCGCGGCAGTGAAAGCGGCTCCAATAAAAAGGGGCAGCCGCAGCCGCCCCTTCTCTTCTGCGCAAGGTCGGTTACGTCACGCAGCCGCCGCCGGGCGCTGCGGTGCGGTTTCGCGCCACGCCGGGAGCGCCGAGACGCGGCCGAACCACTCCTGGACGTGCGTGTAGGAACCAAGCGGCAACTCGGCTTCCTTGGTGTAGAACAGCCCCGCCGCCACCGAGAAGTCGGCGAGCGTGATTTCCTTGCCGACCAGATACGGCTGCTTCGCCAGATGTGCGTCGATCACCTTGGCGTCCTTGTGAAACGCCTCGGTGGCCTTGGCCAGAATAGCCTCGTCGGGCGGGCCAACATTGAGCAGCTTCTTCACCAGTCGGTTGAACACCATCGGCTCGAAGCCCTCCTTGCTCCAATGCGCGAGATTCCAGCTTTGCCAGCGCATGATGTCGGCGCGGGTGCGGGCATCGTTTGGCCAGAGCGAATTCGGCTTTTGGCTGGCGAGGTATTGCATGATCGCGGTGGATTCCCCGAGCTTGAAGTCGCCGTCGACCAGCGTCGGCGTGCGCCCGGTGGGGTTGATGGCGAGATAACCCGGCGCGTGCGAGCCGCCTTTGGTCAGATCGACCAGCTCCAACTCGAGCGGGATGCTGAGATGGGCTGCGACGGCGCGAACCTTCCAGGTGTTTGGCGAGGGCGGAAATCCATAAAGTTTCATACTCGACTCCTTCCGTTGCAATCACCCACCAGTTACCGGCGAGCGTAGGTGTCCGATGTGACGGTGCCGTGGCGGCCGGCATCAGACATTTCGTCCGTTCGATCAGCCGGCTGGCGTCATCCAGCCGACACCCGCGCCGCCAGGCTCAGTGAGGATGGCGATCCGCCCGACCCTGGGCACGTCGAAGATCGGCTTCATCAGCTTAGCGCCGGCGGCGACGGCCTTCTTCACGCGGGCATCGACATCGTCGACGGCGAGATACGACATCCAGGCTTCGGGTAGACCTTTGTATTCGGGCCGGTTGGTCGGAAACATTCCGGCGACCGGCTGGCCGCCCATCATGGCGACCCAGTACGTGGCGCCGTCCGGCATCGGCATGGCGTCGAACGTCCAGCCGATGGTCTCGCTGTAGAAGCGTTTATCGCGCTCAGGGTCCGACGTGAGCAGTTCATTCCAATGAAAGTGCCCGTGGGCGGCCATGACAGAATCCTGCTCAGGCAAACAATTTTTCGAGCTTGTTGATCGCGCCGGTCCAGCCCGAGTTGTGGCGGTCGCGCGCGGCTTCATCGAAGAACTTTTCGTGGATCAGCGTGAGCATCGAGCCGGGGCCATCGGATTTGATGATCACCGTGACATGGGACTCCCGCTCCGGCGTGCTGCGCCAGGCCCACGTGAACGATAGCTTCTCGTTTGGAACGACGTCCTTGTAGACGCCGCTGACATGATGTTGCTCGCCATTTTGCGTATGAAAAACGATGACGTAATGGCCACCGGGCTTCACGTTGAGATCGGCGCGTTCCACGACCCCACCTTCGGGCCCGAACCACTTGGTCAGTTGCGTGGGTTCCGTCCACGCGGCGTAGACTTTTTCGGGCGGCGCATTGAGACGACGTTTGATGGTGAGGCTTGGCTTGACGTCGGTGCTGGCGGCGGGGCTGGCGGGCATGGGTCTTCCTCCAAAAAGGCAGCAAGGCGGTCGAGTTGAGAGGTCCAGAAGCGCTGATAGCGATTGAGCCACTGCATGGCGTCTTCCATCGGGGCGGCCTTGAGCACGCAGCTCACGGTGCGTCCCGTCTTGGTCCGCGCGACAAGCCCGGCGTCGCCCAGCACGTCGAGGTGCTTCATGACGGCGGGCAGCGACATCGAGAATGGCTTCGCCAACTCGCTGACCGACAGGCCATCGTTGTCGCTCAGCCGCGCCAGCAGCGCCCGCCGCGTAGGGTCGGAAAGCGCCGCAAAGGTGCGGTCCAGCGCGGTGTCGGTATACTTAACCATGAAGTTAAGTATAGGAGGCGCGATGGCAATGTCAACGGGGATCATCGCAAAAGGGACGTCGGAATTTTTCGGGTCGTTAAGCGGTTGTTAAGGGTCAGGAATCGTTAACGCTTGCCGCCTAGATTGAAACAAACCTGTCCCGGTCCGCGCCCATGGCTATCGCCCCTATCAGTGCCGCCTCCGCCACATCGAACAACTGGCTCAAGGAAGCGCAGGATGCGATCGCTTCTTCGGAGTCGTCGGGCGGGATGATGGGGACGCTTCAGAGTGCCGCGCATAGTCAACCTGGTAGTCTCCGTTCGTTTCTGGCGAGCAGCCAGAGCATCTCGAACAACCTGGCGCTGATTGCACAAAGTACGGCGACGTCGGCTGGCGCGCTTGCGATTCAGATGTCGGACGCGGCAGCGCAGAAGCGGCAGGACGAACTGGCGGCGCGCGCCAAGGCCCTCAATCCGCAGCAGACCAATTTCACTCCGGCGGCTGGGCTCGATCCCGTCATCTATTTCGAGGACGGCACGTCGATCGATACCACCAGCAACATCATGACGCTGGCAAACGGCAAGCAGATCGACACCACGACGGGGCTGGAATACCACGACCCGGCCACGATCGTGAGCATGGCCAACGGGGCCTATCTCGATACCAAGAACAACATTCTCACCATGGCGGATGGCACCAAGATCGACACGGTGACTGGCCTCGCAATCACGGTCTAGTTGAGTAACGGGTGACAAGTATGGATGTGGGTTCGATCGCCGCTGCATTCGTTGCGATGCAAGCCGGTCAGTTGCAGCAGGCCGTCGCCGCCAAGATGCTGCGCATGAACGCCGATGCGTCGGCCGGCGTCGTCAAGCTGCTTGATGCGGCCAGTCAGAATTTCAACTACCTTGCCAATGTGGCGAGCGGGATCGGCGGCAATCTCGACATCACCGCGTGATGCGGGATGAATTCACTTCTTGAGCGCGGCGGTGATGAGCTTGACCGCGTCGCCGCTGGCCCATTCGGCCGGGCCCGCCAGAGATGCAAGTTCGCAGCCATTCGGATCGACGATGAGCGTGGTCGGCATGCCGAATGCCTTGCCGATCGCCTTCAGGTCCTGGAACACCTTGGCGCTGTTGTCGGCGTAGTAGGCAAGCGAATTGACGCCGACGTGCTTGAGCCATTCCTTCGGCTTGTCGGGGTCGCGGGTGTCGATATTGACGGACACCACCTCGAAATCGGCGCTGCCGAGCTTGGCCTGCAAGGCGTCGAGCGCCGGCATTTCCTTGCGGCAGGGCACGCACCAGGTCGCCCAAAGGTTCAGCAGAACGGTGCGGCCCCGCCAATCGGAGAGCGATTTTGGAGCGCCGTTGGCGTCGTTGAAGGTCAGTTGGGGCAGTGTTTTCGGGCTGCTGGCGACCGAAATCGCCGCCACCTCGCCATGGGCCAACGGCCCGATTCTGCGGGCGGTCTCTGCCGCGGCCTTGCAGGCCGGATCGGCGCCCGCATTGCCTGCAAGGCGGCCAATCCCGTATACCCCCGCAAGTCCGACCGCGACGCCGGCCACGCCGCCCAGAACAATCAGGGCGAGCCGTTTCCCGGTGTAAGTGCGCGAGCTTTCGATTGCACCATTCATGCCTTAGTGGGTCCCGGTGGCTAAGAAAAAGGTCAACAGCAGCGGCCGCAAACGCGTCGTGCGCAACACGATGTGGGGAGGGCGCTTTGCGTCCGGCCCGGCGGCTATCATGGACAAGATCAACACCTCGATCGACTTCGATTGGCACCTGTATCGCCAGGACATCGCCGCCAGCAAGGCCCATGCGCAGATGCTGGCCAAACAGGGCATCATCGCGGCGGACGATGCCTGCAAGATCGCTCATGGTCTAGACACGATCCTGTCAGAGATCGGCTCCGGCAAGTTCCGGTTCAAGCGGGCGCTCGAAGATATCCATATGAACGTTGAAAGCCGGCTGTCCGAATTGATCGGGCCGGCCGCCGGCCGGCTGCACACGGCGCGCTCGCGCAATGATCAGGTCGCGACCGATTTCCGGCTGTGGGTGCGGTCCCGCATCGACGACGTCGATGGGCTGCTTGCCGGCTACCAACGGGCGCTGGCCGAGAAGGCGCTCAAGCACGCGGGCACCATCATGCCCGGGTTCACGCATTTGCAGAGTGCGCAGCCCGTCACCTTCGGGCATCATCTCCTGGCCTACGTCGAAATGGCTGCTCGCGACCGAGGCCGTTTCGCCGACGCGCGGGCGCGGCTGAATGACATGCCGCTCGGCGCGGCTGCGCTGGCCGGCACCTCGTTTCCGATCGACCGCGACATGACGGCCAAGACGCTGGGGTTCGAGCGGCCAATGGCGAACTCGCTCGATGCGGTTTCCGACCGCGACTTCGTGATGGAGGCGCTCTCTGCCGCGGCGATTGCGTCGGTGCACTTGTCGCGGTTTGCCGAGGAGATCGTGATCTGGACCTCGCCCCTCGTCGGGCTTTTGAGGTTGAGCGACAAGTTCACCACCGGTTCCTCGATCATGCCGCAGAAGCGCAACCCGGACGCCGCCGAGCTGGTGCGCGCCAAAACCGGCCGCGTGGTCGGCGCGCTCAATGCCATGTTCGTCGTGATGAAAGGGTTGCCGCTCGCCTATCAGAAGGACATGCAGGAGGACAAGGAAGGCACCATCGACGCTTTCGACGCACTGGCGCTGTCGATCGAGGCCATGACCGGCATGGTGCGCGACATGGAGCCGGACGCTGAACGCATGGAGACCGCCGCGGGCGCCGGCTACGCCACCGCCACCGACATGGCTGACTGGCTGGTTCGCACCTTGAAGCTGCCGTTTCGCGAGGCGCATCACATCACCGGCCGCATCGTCGCCAAAGCGGCTGATGCCGATCTGCCGTTGCACCGGTTGCCGCTGGCCGAGATGAAGAAGATCGAACCACGAATTACGCAGTCAGTGTTCGGCGTCCTTGCCGCGGATCGCTCGGTTGGCAGCCGGACCAGTTTTGGGGGCACGGCGCCAAAGCTCGTCCGTGCGCAAGCGAAAAAATGGCTGAAAAAGTTGGAGCACGAAGCAAACTGAGAACTTTCGCGGGTTGATGTAAACGGCGTCAGCCTCGCAAAAGACACACAATCTGATATGGTTCGGGAAATTGGAGCCTGCCTTGTCCCGCCCTCGTCGCTCACCTGTATTTATCGCCGCAATCGGCGCGCTGGCCTTGGCCCTGCCGCTGACCGCATGCGGTCGCAAGGGCCCGCTTGACCCCCCTCCGGGCGGTCAAATGCTCGATGGTGGGGTGGTCAGGACTCCGATAAGCCGCACCAGCGCACCGCCGCCGCCGGATGCGCAACCCGCATACGACGAAAACGGCCGGCCGATACCCCCGCAGGGGCAGAAGAAAAAGTTCATCGGCGACTGGCTGATCGACTGAGCGTGTCATGCACCATTTCGCCTATCGCAACGGCGTGCTGCACGCCGAGGCGGTAAATCTCACCAGTCTTGCCGACGCGGTCGGCACGCCGTTCTATTGCTATTCGACCGCCACGCTGCAGCGGCACTATCGCGTGTTTGCCGACGCCTTCGCCGATGTGCCGTCGCTGGTGTGCTACTCGGTCAAGGCCAATTCCAATCAGGCGGTGATCGCGACCTTGGCGAAGCTGGGCGCCGGCGCCGACGTGGTGTCCGGCGGCGAGCTCAAGCGCGCGCTCGCGGCCGGCGTGCCGCGGGACAAGATCATGTTTTCCGGCATCGGCAAGACCGCAGCCGAGCTTGCAGCCGCGCTCGAGGAAAACGTCCTTTGCGTTAACGTCGAATCCGAGCCGGAGCTGGAGTTGCTCTCGTCCATCGCCGCCAGCAAGGGACGGACCGCAAACGTCTCCGTGCGTGTCAATCCGGACGTCGACGCCAAGACTCACGCCAAGATCGCGACCGGCCGTGCCGAGGACAAGTTCGGCATTCCGATCAGCCAGGCGCGCGCGGTCTATGCACAGGCCGCGAAGCTTTCAGGCCTGCGCGTTGTCGGGGTCGACATGCACATCGGCAGCCAGATCACTGAGTTGTCGCCGTTCGACGACGCCTTTGCGCTGTTGTCGGATTTCGTGCGGACGTTGCGCGCCGACGGCCACGTCATCTCGCATGTCGATCTCGGCGGCGGCTTGGGCATCCCCTATCAAGACGACAACGAACCGCCGCCGGATCCATCCGCCTACGCCGAGGTGGTCAAGCGGGCGACGCGCGGCCTCGATTGCAAGCTCATCTTCGAGCCCGGCCGGTTGATCGTCGGCAACGCCGGCATTCTGGTGACCCGCGTGCTCTATCTCAAGCGCGGCGAGACCAAGACGTTCGTCATTGTGGATGCGGCCATGAACGACCTGATCCGCCCGACGCTCTACGAGGCATTCCATGAAATCCAGCCGGTGAGCGAGCCTCGGCCTGATGGGCGCCGGACGTTGGCGGACGTGGTCGGGCCGGTCTGCGAATCGGGCGATTTCCTGGCGCTGGACCGGGATATCGCGGCGCCCAAGCCGGGCGACCTGTTGGCGGTGATGACCGCGGGCGCCTATGGAGCGGTTCAGTCCGGCACCTACAACACCCGGCCGCTTATCCCGGAAGTGCTTGTTCGGGATAGCGAATGGGCGCTGGTCCGGCCCCGCCTTGAAGCCGACCAATTGATCGCCTTCGATCGACTGCCGCCGTGGTTGTGAACTGGCGGGCTGGCCCGCAAATTGCCTGGGACTAGCGGACCACGACGCGTGCTAAGGTGTTGTACTTGAGGGATTCCTTGGCTCTGGAGCCGCTTTGAGCGAAGTCCACGAACCGATTGACGACCAGCGCGAAGCGCGCGCCGGGCAAGCGACGCTGTCGCGCGCCTTGGTCCGCGCGCGGCTCTCGTTGTTCTGGGAGCGGCTGTGGCCAGCGCTGGCCTCGATTGCGACCGCGGCAGGATTATTCCTGGCGCTGTCCTGGCTCGGCCTCTGGGTGAACCTGCCGCCACTCGGCCGTGCCATCGGAGTGCTGCTGTTTTTCGTCCTGGCTGTGGCCGCGGCGGTGCCACTGGCGACGGTCCGCTGGCCGAATGTGATCGAGGGCTTGCGTCGGCTCGACCGCGAAAGCCTCCTGCCTCATCGGCCGGCCACCGCGGTCGCCGACCGCATGGCGCCTGAGGCGGGCGATCAGTTTGCGGTTGCACTCTGGCGTGCGCATTTGGAGCGCGCGTTGCGCGCCGCCCGATCGCTCAAAGCCGGCAAGCCCAGTCCGCATGTCGCCGCACGCGATCCTTACGCGTTGCGGGCGCTGGTGTTCATCCTTGCCGTCGCGGCTTTTTTTGCCGCAGGCGGGGACCGCGTCAAACGCGTGGCCATGGCGTTCGACTGGCACGGGGTCGTGTCATCGGCCAACTACCGGGTCGACGCCTGGGTCACGCCACCGGCCTACACCGGCCGTCCGCCGCTGATCCTGCCGGGCCTGCGTCCGGGTGAACAGGCGCAAGCCCGCGGCACCAGTCCCGTGACCGTTCCGGCCGGCTCGGTTCTGGTGGTTCGCTCGACCGGTCAATCGAGTCTGGACGTTGCCATCAAGGGTGGCCTCGAAGAGGCCAAAGCCGAAACCCGTCCTCAGGCGCCCAAAGGTACGGAGGAGCGCCACTTCACTATCACGGCGACTGGCTCCGCCACCGTGCGCGGCTCTGGCGGCGACGTGGTCTGGAGCTTCAACGCCACGCCGGATCGTCCTCCGACCATCGCGCTCGCAAAGGAGCCGGAGGCGCAACTGCGCGGAACGCTGCTGCTGCACTACAAGGTCGAGGACGACTACGGCGTGGTTGACGCGCAGGCGACCTTCGAGCGAAAGCCGCCTGCGGCGGACAAGCTCGCACAGCCGCAGGGCGAGGCCAAGCCCTCGCGCCCCTTGTTCGATGCGCCGAATTTCACCTTGGCGCTGCCACAGGCGCGCACCCGCGCCGGCGGCGGTCAGACCAACAAGGATCTGTCGGAGCACCCCTGGGCGGGCGTCGATGTGATCATGACGCTGGTGGCCCGCGACGAAGCCAGCAATGAGGGCCGTTCGGCGCCGCACGAGATGCGCTTGCCGGAACGGCCATTCGCCAAGCCGTTGCCTCGCGCACTGATCGAGCAGCGCCGCGAGCTCGCGCTCGACGCCAATGCCAAGGATCACGTGCTGATGGTGCTCGACGCGCTGACCATCGCGCCGGAGCGCTTCACCCGCGAAACCAACGTCTACCTCGGCCTGCGGTCGATCTACTGGCAGCTTGCCCGCGCCGAGAGCGACGACAGCCTGCGCGACGTGGTGGCGCGGCTCTGGTCGATGGCGGTGTTCCTCGAAGACGGGAACGTCTCGGAAACCGAGAAGCAGCTTCGCGCGGCGCAGGACGCCTTGCGCGAGGCGCTGGAGCGCGGCGCCTCCGACGAAGAAATCAAGAAGCTGATGGATCAGCTGCGCGCTGCGCTCGACAAGTTCATGCAGGCGCTGGCCGAGCAGCTGCGCAAGAACCCGCAGGCGGCTCGACCGCTCGATCCGAATACGATGCGCCAGCTTCGTTCGCAGGACTTGCGCAACATGCTCGATCGCATGGAACGGCTGGCGCGCTCGGGCGCCAAGGACGCGGCGAAACAGTTGCTGGATCAGCTTCAGGCCATGCTGGACAACCTGCAGATGGCGCAGCCCAACGGCGACATGGGCGAGGGCGACGAGATGCAGCAGGCGCTCGACGAACTGGGCGACATGATCCGCAAGCAGCAGCAGTTGCGCGACCGCACATTCCGCCAGGGCCAGGATCAGCGCCGCCAGCAGCGTGGCCAACAGGGGCCGCGCGGCCAGCAAGGCGACCGCAATCAGATGGGCGAGCTACGCCAGGACCAGCAGGCGCTGCGCGAACAGCTCAACAAGCTCTTGGAGGAGCTCAAGAAGAAGGGCTTCCCGCAGCCGGGCCAGGGGCAGCAGGGTCAGCAGAACGGCGAGGGCGACGAACTCGGCAAGGCCGGCGAGGCGATGGGCGATGCGCAAGGCCAGCTCGGCGAAGGCGACGCCGACAGCGCGGTGGACTCGCAAGGCCGCGCGCTCGAGGCCATGCGCAAGGGCGCGCAAGGCATGGCGCAGTCGATGCAGCAACAGATGGGGCAAGGACCAGGTCCCGGCAATCCGGGCCGCACCGGACAGGCGCGCGCCAACCAGGACACCGATCCGCTCGGCCGGCCGCTGCGGGGCCGCGACTACGGCGACGACACCACGGTCAAGGTGCCGGGCGAGATCGACGTGCAGCGCGCTCGGCGAATCCTAGAGGAGCTCCGTAAGCGCTTCGGGGAGAGCTTTCGTCCGCAGCTCGAACTCGATTACATCGAACGGCTGCTGAAGGACTATTAGTTCGTCCACGTCGTATGGCCGCGGCTCGCATCGCCGGATGCCTCGCCCCCTCGCACTGATCTCGGTACGCTTCCGGCCTATCTCCCGGCTGTGCGGGCCGCATATTCCGCGCTAACATCGGGCGTCATTGGGGGAAATGACGAGTCGAGGGGCTAATCCATGAGCACAGTGACCGCGCAGCCGAAGGCTGCCGCCGCGACCGCCGGCAAAGATATTCTTATGCCGCTCTTCAAGGCTCAGAAGGATGCGATGGCGAAGCGTCCGCCGCGCAGCCACCCGGAGCGCATCGAGGCGCTTGATGCGCTGATGGCGGCCATGCTGCGCTACGAGAATGCGCTGGTACAGTCCCTGATCGCCGATTTCAGCCACCGCGCTCCGCAGGAGACCCGGCTGCTCGAGATATTTCCGATCGTCGATGAAATCCGCCACACCAAACGGCATCTGAAAAACTGGATGCGTCCGGAACGCTCGATGGCGGGTTTTCCGTGGTGGCCCAGCACCGGACGCGTCATCAAGCAACCGCTTGGCGTGGTCGGAATTATCGGTGCATGGAATTATCAGGTGCTGCTGTCGCTTTCGCCGCTGGTCAGCGTGCTGGCGGCCGGCAATCACGCCATGATCAAGCTCGCCGAAGCGGCGCCGGCGACCGCCGACGTGATCCGAAAGCTGGTGGCCGAGACGTTTCCCGCCGACTACGTCACCGTGGCACCCTCCGGAAGCGAGATCAGCGCCGCGTTTTCGACGCTGCCGTTCGATCACATTATCTTCACGGGATCAGGGCGTGTCGGGAAGGTGGTTATGCGGGCCGCCGCCGAAAATCTGACGCCGGTGACGCTGGAATTGGGCGGCAAGTCCCCGGCGCTGGTGCATGAAAGCTATTCCGTCGAAACGGCGGCGGACCGGATTTGCGCGGGTAAATTCTGGAACGGCGGCCAGACCTGCGTCGCCCCGGACTATGCACTGGTGACCGAATCGATGCGCGACAAGTTTGTCGCCGAGGCGAGCGCCGTCATCAAGCGCCGGCTGCCGACCATCGCGGCCAATCCCGACTATACCCACATGATCAACAAAAGCGCCTGGGAGCGGATGGCCGCTCTGGTGGAGGATGCCCGCAGCAAAGGCGCGCAGGTCATCCAGATCAATCCCGCTTCGGAGCCGGTGAGTGTCGAGAATCGAGTCTTCCCACCGACGCTGATCAGCAACGTCACCGACGACATGCGGGTTATGCAGGAAGAAATCTTCGGCCCGATTCTTCCGGTCATGACCGTTCGTTCACTCGACGACGGAATCGCCTACATCAATGCCCACGACCGTCCGCTGGCGTTGTATTATTTCGACAACGACAGCAGGCGCGTCGACCACGTTCTGGAGCGCACAACGTCGGGCGGCGCCACGATCAACGACTGCATCTTCCATCTGGCGCAGAACAACCTGCCGTTCGGCGGTGTCGGCGCGAGCGGTATGGGCGCCTATCATGGCGAGGATGGCTTCAACACGTTCTCCAAGCGCAAAGGCGTGATGATGATGAACGGCATGCTGAGCCAGTTCATCTCGCGCTTCCTCAAGCCGCCCTACACCGGGTGGACCGACCGGATCATCACATTCCTGCTCGGCCGGCCACCGAAGCGGGCTGGCGGCTGACCCGCCTGTAGGATAAGCGCTGGCGTTAGGCGTGGTGGGCCGCGCGCGCGGTATGCAAGCGCGGAACCCGGAACCAGGCGATGTAGAGCGCTGGCAGGAACACCAGCGTGAGCAGCGTCGCGCCTGCGATGCCGCCGATCATCGCCAGCGCCATCGGTCCCCAGAACACATCGAGCGCGATCGGCAGCATGGCCAGCATGGCGGCGACCGCCGTCAGTAGGATCGGCCGGACCCGATGCATCGTCGCACTCAGGACGGCGTCGCGAGGATGCTCTCCGGCCGCGATATTGGTTTCGATCTGATCGATCAGGATCACCGAGTTACGGATGATGATGCCGACCAGCGCGATCATGCCGAGGTTCGCGATGAACCCCATCGGCGTGCCGGTCGGCAGCATGATGGCGACGACGCCGATCAGGCCCAGTGGCGCCACACTGATCACCATGACCATGCGTCCAAAGCTTTGTAGCTGCATCATCAATACCGTGAGAATGATGATGAGCATGAACGGCACGACGCTGGTCACCGAGGCCTGGGCCTTAGCGTTGGCTTCGACGATGCCGCCCATTTCAATGCGATAGCCGGCCGGCAACTTCGCGCGCAATTCGTCCATCTTCGGTTCCAGGCGGGCGTTGACGGGCGCGGCCTGGCCGGCCTTCAGGTCGGCCTGCACCGTGATCGTAGGCAGGCGCTTTCGCCGCCAGATCACCGGCTGCTCGTCGGTGTATTGGAAGGTGGCAAGATCGCCGAGCGGCACGGATTGCCCGTTGCCGAGCTGGATTTCGAGGTCGCGCACCGTTCGCAGGTCGATCCGCTCCGCTTTCTGGGAACGGCCGACCACATCGACCAAATAGGTGTGATCGCGGACCTGGGTGACCGTGACGCCGGCCAGAACCGCCTGGAGCGAGCGCGCGACGTTGTCGGACGTCAGCCCCACCTTGTTGGCCTTGTCCTGCTCAATCTCGACACGGACCACCTTCATCGGCTCGTTCCAGTCGAAGTTGAGCTCTTTGATCTGAGGCT
>Ga0310810_10001630_pt1 | contig 23718 bp, 17 predicted proteins | sample NCmetagenome_FD_207641 | JGI IMG/M metagenome (GOLD analysis project Ga0310810, IMG submission 207641) | Soil microbial communities from experimental microcosm in Duke University, North Carolina, United States - NC | ecosystem: Engineered > Artificial ecosystem > Soil microcosm > Unclassified ... | reverse complement strand
GAGAGCTAGCGGCGACGGGGCGCGTCTCGGCGGTGCAGGAGCGAGTGCAGGTCGGCGATCACACGTTCCGACTTCCGACGAGCCGCGATCTGGCAAGCGTCGCCAACGCGGAGAGCGCGGATGCGGCGGCGATCGGCCTGCTCGAGCGTTGCCGAATCGCCGGGCCGGAGGATTCGGTTTGGACCGACGAGATGCTGGACATCGTCGACGAGCGTCTCGCCGACGAGGATCCATTGGCCGAGACGCGCCTCGCGCTGAGCTGTCCGTCGTGCGGGCGTGAGTGGGCGGACACGTTCGACATCGGGCGCTTCCTGTGGGCGGAGGTGGAAGCGCGTGCGCGGCGGATTCTGTGGGAAGTGCACGCGCTCGCGCGCGCGTACGGCTGGAGCGAGGCGCAGACGCTCGGGCTGAGTCCCGCGAGACGCGCCATGTATCTCCAGATGGTGCATGCATGAGCCACTATCTGCGACGACTGATCGATACGGCCGCCGGCCGTGGCGATTCCGTGCGCCCGCTGACCGGATCCATCTTCTCGCCAAATGAGGCGCCGCTGCAAAGCGCGGAGGTGGGCGAGAGCGTATCGGCGTTCACGACACCGGCCGCCCGCGGATCTGCATTCGCCGCGGATCCTGGCGGGTCTCGAGACGACTCGGCCAATCCGCCACACACTCCGCTTCTTCCACCGGCCGCACCCTCGATTTCCCTCTCGAGACGGGAGTTGCCGCAACGGCCGCGCAAGGCGCAGGGAGAGCAGGCGTTCGATGTCGACGAATTGCCGACAGGGGCGCCGCACGCCCGTCGAGAGGCGCAGCCGGAGAGTGAGCGTGACGAGTCGATCCGAAATCGCTTGCCGCTCGAGCACAACGATGACAGTGGGCGTCGGGCTGCCGGCGATGGATATCGGATTTCCCGACCACTCATGACTCCGTCGGGCCTCACAGGCCTCTCCCGCTCCGAGGCTCCGATGCCGCGCGAGCGAACGGTCGTTCAGGGCGCCCGCGAGCCGGACGAGATTCAGATCCACATCGGTCGGATCGAAGTAATCGCGATGCAGCAGCCGGCGGCGCCGCGGCCGGCCAAGACTCAGCCTCAATCGATGACGCTCGACGGATACTTGAGCCGCCGCGATGGGAAATCGCGATGAGCAGCGCGCTTGCGTTGGCGGCTGTGAGCGCGGTGCTGGAGCTTTATCTCGCCAGCATGTACAACGGCAGCGGCTTGTTCGGCGGCGCCGTGAAGGTGTTCGCGCGCGCGCCCGACGCCGTGCAGGAGTTGTTCACGACAGGAACGGACGATTTCGTCGTGAACCTGTTCTTGCACCAGGTGACACCGAACGCCGCTTGGCGAAACCAGCAAATGCCGACCGTGGCCCCGGATGGCGCGACGCGGCTTTCCAACCAACCGCTCGCGTTGGACCTGCATTACCTGCTCACCGCGTACGGCCGCGACGATTGGCACGCCGAAGCGCTCCTCGGCTTTGGGCTTCTCATGCTCCACGAGAATCCGGTCCTCACGCGCAACGACATCAGAAACGCGATCACGCAGCTGCCCGTGAAGTATTCCGGCAATTCGTTGTCGGGGCAGTTCGGGGACGTCGGGCTCGCGGACCAGATAGAGATGCTGAAAATCACGCCGGCGACGTTGGGGCGCGAAGAAATGGCCTGGCTCTGGACGGCGCTCAAGGCGGACTATCGCCCGACGTTTCCGTTCCAGGTGTCGGTGGTACTCATCGAGCGGAAGTATCCCGAAATCTCTCCGCTCCCGGTACTGACTCGTAACATCACCGTCGAGCCGGATCTCACGCCGTTCCCGGCAATCCTGACAGTGGCCCCGCCGGGTTCCCAACCCGCAGCCGCGCTCGGTCAATCGGTGATCGTGACAGGGCATCACCTCTCGGGCGCCACGCAAGTCATTCTGACGAACGCACTGCGCGGGATCAGCCAGACGATCGTGCCGACGTCGACAGCCGATACGTCGTTGCAGTTCACGCTGCCGCTCCTGAACACGCCAGCGGATTTACCGGCGGGGATCTACGATCTCTCGGTGAGCGTTCCGCTCGGGCCGGGGACCACGACGACGAACAGTCTGCCCCTGGCGATCGCACCGAACATCGACACGTGGGCGCCGGGCCCGATCGCATCGGGCAACAGGACCCTGACGGTGCCGTGCGTTCCATACGTGCAACCCGGGCAGCTGGTATCGCTGATCGTCGGCGACCAGCAAGCGACGGCCGATCCGATCACCGCGGCGACGAATACGCCGTCGTTCACGTATCCGAGTCTCCAGCCGACGGGCGGGCCGGTGCGCGCGAGACTGCGAATCGACGGGATCGAGAGCCGGATCGTCAACCGCGCCGTCACGCCGCCGACTTTTGTCGGACCCGCGGTGACGGTGACGTGATGGGGAAGACATGATGGAGCACCCGTCGCGCGACGCGGCCGCCATCTGGCTCGACCAGAACCAGGCGTATTTGGGCGCCGAGTTCGCGCGGTTGCGCGAGCGCCTAGCCGCGAAACATCGCGACGACGCGAAGCACTCAAGGTCGGAGAGCGATGCCGCGGCCGCGCTGCGGTCGGAGATGGAATCGCCGCCGGCGATCGATGTGGTCGCCGAGCTGTTCGGTCTCACCGGCTTCGAGCGGCAACTGCTCTTGCTGTGCGCGGGCGTGGAAATGGACTCACGCCTCGCCGAGGCCTGCGGCGAGGCGCAGGGAAATTCGCAAAAACAGTTCGTGACCTTCGGGCTGGCGCTCGCCGTCTTGCCGAACCCGCACTGGGATGCTATCACGCCGTCGCGTCCGTTGCGACGCCTACGCGTGCTCGAGTTGCAACGCGGCAGCGCACTCACGACGGCGCCGCTGAGGGTGGACGAGCGAGTGCTGCACTATCTCGCGGGGAGCAACCAGCTCGATCCGCGGCTCGCATCGGTCGTGCGAGACGGGCTGCCGCCGGAGTGGATCGCCGAAGAGCAACGCGAGACTGCCGCCAACGCGGTCCGGGTATTGGCCGGCCATGAGGCTTGGCCGCTGCTGCACCTGTGCGGTGACGATCCCCAGGGTCACGAAGACATCGCGACGTTCGTCGCCAATGGGTTGGGGCGTCGACTGATCATTCTCAAGGCCGATGCCTTGCCGGCGATGGGGGCGGAGCTCGACGATCTGTTGCTGCTTCTGGAGCGCGAGTCGCTCCTTCTCCCCGCCGCGGTTCTCGTACAGGGCGACAAGAGTGGACTATCGACAGCGGCAAGCCATCTCGTGGAACGGTCGCCCGGCGTGGTGTTCGTTTCGACGCGCGAGCCGGTGCAAATCAGCCGCTCGTTCGCGCGGCTCGATGCCAACAAGCCTGGTCCGGTCGAGCAGAGACGACTGTGGGTTGCGGCGCTGGGCGACGCTGGGTCGTCGCTCAACGGATCGCTCGACGCCATCGCCGAGCAGTTTCGGCTGAGCGCGCGGACTATTGCGTCGACGGCGTATCTGCTCGCGTCACGCGGAACCGTGGATGAAGAGGAGCTGTGGGACGCGTGTCGATCGCTGGCGCGGCCGCGGCTCGACGACCTCGCTCAGCGCATCATGCCGCGGGCCACTTGGGACGACCTCGTTCTACCCGACGCGCAGAAGGAGACGCTGCGGCAACTGGCGGCGCAGGTGCGCCACCGGATGAAGGTCTACGAGACGTGGGGGTTCGCGGAGAAGGGGCGTCGCGGGCTTGGCGTGAGCGCGCTATTCACCGGCGGCAGCGGCACGGGCAAGACGATGGCTGCCGAGGTGTTGGCGGGTGAGCTGCGACTTGACCTCTATCGAATCGACTTGTCATCTGTCGTAAGCAAATATATAGGTGATACTGAGAAAAATTTAAAGCAAGTTTTTGATACAGCGGAAGATGGCGGAGTGCTGTTGTTGTTCGACGAAGCGGATGCGCTGTTTGGAAAGCGGAGCGAAGTGCGGGACAGCCGCGACCGCTACGCGAACATCGAGGTCGGGTACCTGTTGCAGCGGCTGGAGGCGTACCAGGGGCTCGCGATTCTGACGACGAACCTTAAGTCGACGATGGACTCGGCGTTTCAGCGGCGGCTGCGTTTCATCGTCAATTTCCCGTTCCCGGACGCTGCGCTCCGCAAGGCGATCTGGAGGAATGTTCTCCCAGAGGCGCTACCGACACGCGGGCTCGACCCTGAGAAGCTCGCGCAGCTCAACGTAGCTGGGGGCAGCATCCGCAACATCGCCGTCCATGCAGCCTTCCTCGCGGCCCGGGTTGGAAAGCCCGTGGGCATGCACCACCTGGCCGACGCGGCCCGGCTCGAATCGCAGAAAATCGAGCGGCCGTTGTCGAGCGCGGAACTGCAGGGGTGGGAATGAGCCGAATCCGCGTCACGATCGACGAAATAGCATTTCGGGGCATGGAGCCATCCGATCGCACGGCGCTGCTCGAAGGATTTGAGGTCGAGTTGACGCGCATGTTACGCGATCGATCGTCGCCGTCGATTTGGACCTCCCGTCGCACGCCGGTCATGAGGCTCGGCACCATGCGCTTCGGGCCCGGTGCCTCGTCCGGCAGAAGACTGGGCGCCCAGGTGGCGCGCGGTATCGAGAAGGGGCTGAAGTGATGAAGGCGGTCCAACTGGCGCGGCAACGCGGTCCTGTCCGGGCTGCGAGACAAACTCTCTCGCGGTCCTACGGCGGCATCGCGCGCGAGGGACATACGGAGAACGAACGCGGTTTGGGTGAAACTGACGCCGGCGATTCCGTTGGAACCGGGCCGCAGTGGTCGTTTGCGCAAGCCGCGACGCGGCCGACCCAGCGCGACTCCAACGGAGAGCGGTCATCGGCCATCGATCGCGCTCTGAAGACGCCCGGCGAACCTCTGGAAACTTCCTGTAAAAAGCATTTTGACAACCGCTTCGGCCACGACTTGAGTCAGGTAAGAATCCATACCGGAGACCAGGCCTCTGAGGCGGCCACCTCGCTCCACGCCTCCGCATTTACCCTGGGTATCGACATCGTCTTCGCCCGTGGGCGCTACTCGCCTGGCACCCCATCGGGCCGGCTCCTTCTGCTGCATGAACTGGGGCACGTCGAGCAACAGCGTTCCGCGTCCCCCACGGACCGGCCGCTCATCGATTCACCCGCATCCCCGCACGAGCTGCAGGCGCGCACTCTGTTGGACGCCCGCACCCAGCCGCTCTCCGAACAGCGCCTCCAGTGCGCTCCCGAGGGGGAAGAGGAGTTCAAGCTCGACGGCGCCATCGTGAATCGGGTGGGACGAGAAGCCTTCGGCGATACCAGCTGGCCGTTTCTCAAGGCGGTGATCGAGGGCTTTGTTGGTGGAATAAAGACCGACGTAAAGGGTGGGCGCGCCGACGAAGCCAAAGAGCACATTCACGGACTGCTCGTCCCATGGAACGCGGCCAAGTTCTATGGAGGCTATCTCGTCGGACTCGTTCTTGGCCTGATCAGCCCCATCACCGACCTCGTGATGGGAGCAATCGGGCTCATCAAGTTTGCCATCTCCGCGCTGGAGTGGCTGGCAAAGTGGTCACCCGTCGGCGTGGCGATCAGCCCGGAACGCCAGCAGAAGATCGTCGCGCTTACCCAAAGGTTCGGCGCCCTGGCGGTCCAGCTTGGAGAGGCGATCGCCAACTTCGCGCGCGATCCCAAGGGATCGGCGCAGCGCTTTGGGGCGTTTCTCGATGACATGATGCGGCTCGCTCTTGGCGAGGCCCACGCGCTCGGCGCAAAAGCCGCCCATTCCATCTTCGACTTTCTCAACCAGCCCTATTTCGACATGGGCGAGTCGATAGGCAAAGTCATCGGCACGCTCGTCGCGCAGGTGCTAATGCTGGTCTTTAGCGAAGCGATCGCTAACGCCGTGACCGAAGCCGCCTCGATGATCGGCAAGGCCGCTGAATTCGTAGCCGGCAAAGCCGCTGCGTTCTTCACGTGGGTCAAGGGTTTTGCCTCCAAGGTGATTGGCGCCATGCGCGCGTTTGCGCGAACCGCGGCCAAACTATTCGGCAAGCTCATCGACGCGGTGGTGGACGCTTTCGAAGCGCTCAAGGGGTTATTCACCGAAGGCGAAGCGCTCGAGGCGAGCCTTCAAAAGGCTGCTGCCGGAGTGGGCGACGTCGGTAGCGGTCCGAAATTATCGAACGTGATGGAATCTCGGATGGTCAACTCGACGCGGACGGCACCGGCCAAGGTGTCCGATCTTACGCCTCCGAAGATCCATCCATCGAACGTTGCCAAGGAAGTGCCGAAGGAAGTGCCGAAGGAAGTGCCGAAGGAAACGCCCAAGCCCGGTGCCAAAGCCAAGCCGGGCAAGGCGCCGTTCGATGAGGCGCTGACTGAGAGCGAACGTGGACTGACACCCGAGCAGCTCCGGCAGAAGCACATCCTGGAGGATTTGCAGCTGCACCAGGAATCCGTCTACGAGTCGTCCAGCCGGGAAGTCGGAACGGCGCGCGGAAGTAAGAGTACGGGCAAGGTCGGGGCAGGGATGAAGGCGAAGCCGCGTCATCACGTTTTCCCTCAGGAGCACAGGGGCTGGTTCGAGCGGCACGGATTCACGGGTGAGCTGGACATTGACAACTTCACCGTCAAGCTGGACGAGTCCGCGCACCAAGCCGTGCACGGCGGCGGAAATTATCAGATCGGGCGTACAACGGGTTTTGAGTGGAACACGCGAGTCATGAAAGAATTGACAGACGAGGAAGCGAAACTCGGAGCAGGGCGCAAGCTCAGCATCAAGCAGATCGTCGATATCGTCGGGCGGCTGATGAAGGAGTACAAAATCCCGCGCCGCGCCGCACCCTATCGCCCCTGAGCCGCTGAAGAAACTCTAAAGGAGAGACAGCAATTGTCGGGCGCCTCACCCCTCTCGCCACGGCTCGTCAAGGGCGGCATCGTCACCATGGACGTCGACACGTCCGTGGTGACGAGCATCGTCGCGCTTCAGTACAACCCGGACTCGTTGAGCCGCTCGCTGCAGATCCAAACCGTGCAAGGGGCACAGGACGGCACACGCGTGGACGCGCTTCGCATCCGCGGTCCCGCCGTGGAAACGATCAAGATCGAAGCCGAGTTGGATGCGACCGATCAACTGGAGTTTCCGGCGCAATTCCCGATCGCCGGGCAATTCGGCCTGCATCCGCAACTCGCGCAGCTCGAGATGCTAGTGAACCCGACGGTCGAGACGCTGTTGGCCGACGACAACATGGCGAACGCCGGCGCGCTGGAAATCATTCCGCTCGAGCAACCGCTCACGCTCTTCGTGTGGAGTAAAAACCGGGTTGTCCCCGTGCGCCTCACCGACTTCTCGATTACCGAAGAAGCATTCGATCCGAATCTCAACCCGATCCGCGCCAAGGTGAGCCTCGGCATGCGCGTGCTGAACGTGGACGACGTCGGTTTCTCACACCCGGCAGGACACCTCTTCATGAGCTACCTCACCAACAAGCAGCAGCTCGCGACGAAGGCGTCTTCGGTGGCGCTGTCGGTGCTCGGCCTCGGAGGCTTGCCATGAAGTCGCCGCTGCAAGCGCTCATCCAGATGGGCGTCGTGCCGACCGTCACGTTCCCGGCCGACAGCCGCTATTACGGCGCGACGACGCTGACATACACCACACCCGCGGGCGAAGCCATCACGTATCTGGCGCGCCGAATCGTACCGCAGCCGGGGGCGCCCAACTTCGCCACGATCGCGCAGCACTCGGTGAGGCAAGGCGACCGGCTCGATCTGATCGCCGCGAAGTATCTGGGCGACCCGCTCGTGTTCTGGCTCATCTGCGACGCGAACGGCGCCGTCGATCCGAATCACCTGCTCGAGACAGTCGGACGTGTGCTTTTCATTACGACGCCCCAGGGCGTGCCGGGAACGCCGAATGCTCGATAGTGTTCAGCTTCGATTGTTCATCGGGCCGATCATCCCGTTGACGCCGCCGCGCACGGTGATGGACGCGCTCGTGGACGTCGAGGTGAAAACCGTCGACGTCGGGCAGAGTGGCTTCAAGCTCACGTTCAGCATCGACAAGCAGTCGCCTCTCCAGATCCTGTTCCTGCTCACGGGCGGCCAGCCGCTGCTGTTCATGCGCGTCGTGATCGCCGTCATCGTGAACGGGACGACAAACGTCCTGATCGACGGTGTGATCACGGACAACCAGATTGCGCCGGGGGACAAAGGATCCAACTCCACGCTGACGCTGTTCGGCAAAGACCTGACGGCGTTGATGGATCAGTCGAAGCCAAGCGGCTTTCCGTTCCCGGCGATGCCGGCTGAAGCGCGGATCGCGCTCTTGCTCCTCAAGTACGCCGTGTTCGGCGTGATCCCGCTCGTGATTCCGAGCGTCCTGCTCTTCGTTCCGCTGCCGATCGAGCAGATCCCGAGCCAGCAGGGCACGGACCTCGAGTACATCAAGTATTTGGCCGAGCTGGCGGGGTACGTCTTTTATATAGATCCCGGTCCGGTCCCGGGCGTGAGCAAGGCGTACTGGGGACCGCAGATCAAGGTGGGCCCGGTGCAGCCGGCGTTGAACACAGACCTCGACGCATACACCAACGTCGAGAGCCTGCGCTTCTCCTTCAATCAGGAGAAGAACAAGATCCCGCTCGTCTACGTCAAGAATTCGCAGACGGGCGCCAGCTTTCCGATCCCGCTGCCGCCGATCACGCCGCTCAATCCGCCGCTCGGCCTCATCCCGCCGCTGCCGACAAATCTCATACCGCCGGATCTGACGCCGTTCGGCGATGATCTCGTGAAGCGGCCGATCCCGCAGGCGATCATGATGGGGCTCGCCCGATCGGCCGAGAACGCGGAAGTCGTTTCGTGCGACGGATCGCTCGACGTGACGCGCTATCGAAGAGTGCTGCAAGCGAGACAACTCGTCGGCGTGCGCGGCGCGGGGCCGGCATTCGACGGTCTCTATTACGTGAAAAGCGTGACCCACAAGATCAAGCGCGGCGAATACAAGCAGGACTTTTCGCTGACGCGCAACGGACTGGTTTCGACCGTCCCAATGGTGGCTCCATGAGTACGGGCGAGTCCTCCGCGGGAGGAAATCCACGCCGCTTCTATGGCAAGTATCGCGGCTTGGTCATCGCGAACGTCGATCCCGAACAGATCGGCCGCGTCATGGTGCAAGTGCCCGACGTGCTCGGGCCCATTCCCTCGAGTTGGGCGATGCCGTGCGTTCCGGCGGCCGGCAACCAAGCGGGTTGCTTCATCGTGCCGCCGATGGGTTCGCAAGTCTGGGTGGAATTCGAGCAGGGTGACCCGGACTATCCGATATGGAGCGGTGGGTTTTGGGGAATGGTCGCGCAGGTCCCGATGCTCGCCACCGCGCCACCGGCGATTCCGCCGGGGCAGAACATCGTGCTGCAAACGACGGGACAGAACATGGTCGTCATCAGCGACGCGCCACCCTCACCGATGACCGGCGGCATCATCCTGCGGAGTACGAGCGGCGCGATGATCGTGGTCAACGACAGCGGCATCTACATCAGCAACGGAAAGGGCGCGATGATCACGATGGTCGGCAACATGGTCGACGTGAACTCCAGCGCGTTGACGGTGATCTGACGATGCCCGGACCGATTCTCCACTTCGGATCGACCGTGCTCTGCACGCACGGAGGCCAGGCCGTTCCCACGACGATAAGCGGAGTGGCGTTCGTGTCGGGCATGCCGGCGGCGACGATCGCCGGACCCTACACGGTCGCCGGCTGTCCATTCGTGACTCCCGCGGGCAACGGACCCTGTGTCGCTGGCCAATGGGTCGTTGGCGCAGCGCGAGTATTCTCGCAAGGCCAGCCTCTCGCGATCATGGTCGGAACGTCGGTGTGCGCGCCGACGGCGACGCCGTTGCTGCCGGTGTCGGGCCAGACGCGAGCGGTTGCGACGTAAGAGGATTTCGTGACCACCAACGTCAACTTCCCCTATCAGTTCGACGGACGCGGGCGCACGAAAGACGCTCTGGACGCATACGTGCGCCAGCTCGTCGAGCAGGTGCTGTTCACCTCACCCGGCGAGCGCGTGAACCTGCCGGATTTCGGCAGCGGTCTGCTGCAATTGCCGTTCGCTCCGAACAGCGTCGAACTCGCGGCGGCGACCCAGTTCAGCGTCCAGGCCGCGTTGCAGAAGTGGCTCGCACACTACGTCAAGGTGCAGTCGGTCGTCGCGACGGCGAACGAAGGGCAGCTCACGGTGACGGTGTCGTACTCACCGTTGAACAGCGACGTCACGCAGGTCCAGACATTCGTCAGCCCGAGCGGCACGTGATCTACTACTGCTGCGGTGACGCGCGAAAGGCGGCGGTGCTCGGCAACCCCGCGCTGAATGGCATCGATTACCTCGAGGTTCTGGGGTTTGACGCCGATCCGCTTGGCCTGACGCCGCAAACGATTCTCATGGTGCGGTGCCTGAACGCGGCGCCCGCCACCGTGACTCCGGACAACGTCGTCATCGTCGGCGGGGAGAGCGTCACCAACGCCCGTGCGGTGTGGGTGACCCTGGCGACCGCCCCGCCGGCCTCGATGACGGCGGCACAAAAGACGTTTTTCACGTCGCTGCCGAATGCGGCCAACGTTCTGCTCATCGGCACCAGCAGCGCGGGCGATTTCTCACCGTACACGCTGCGTCTGGTCACCTCGGTGCAGCAGGCAAAGGAGGATCCGTTCGCCGTCACCGAGGTGCTGGCCGGTTTCGATCCTCAGTTGGCGGAGGTGAAATTCTGGTTCAAGGTCGAGTGTCCGCCGTTCTTCGATTGCAAGCCGGAGCCGCCGGATTGCCCGCCGGATTTGCCCGCACCGCCGGCGATCAATTACCTCGCCAAAGACTACGGCTCATTCCGCACCGTCATTCTCGACCGACTGAGCCAGCTGCTCCCCGAGTGGACGGCATCGAGCGAAGCCGACTTCGGCATCGCCCTGGCGGAGCTGCTCGCGTATGTCGGCGACTCCCTGAGTTACAAGCAGGACGCCGTCGCGACCGAGGCGTACCTCGAGACCGCACGAAGCCGGGTCTCTCTGCGCCGGCACACCCGCCTGGTCGACTACCGGGTGAGCGACGGTTGCAATGCCCGGACCTGGATGCAGCTCCACGTCGACTGGAACGTCTCGCTGCTCGCCGGCACCGTGTTCAATACGTATGCGCCGGCGATGCCGCCGACCGTCGTCGGCCACGAACGGCGCGCGCTGGACGCGGGCGTGATCGTGTTTCAGGCGATGCAGAACGCGGAGCTCTTTCCAGCGCACAACGAGATCTCCTTCTATACATGGGGCGAATCGAGTTGCTGCCTGCCCAAGGGCGCGACCGAGGCGACGCTCGCCGGAACGCTCGCCGATCTCAAAATCGGCGACGTGCTGATCTTCCAGGAGATGGTCGGGCCGCAGACGGGAAACGCGGCGGATGCCGACGTGCGGCATCGCTGCGCCGTGCGGCTCACACAGGTCGCAACGCACGACGCCGCGGGAAACGTTCTTGTCGACCCGTTGTTTGAGGACAAGACAGGAAAGCCGATTACGTCGGCGGCGCAAAACCCCACGCCGGTGACGGAAATTCAGTGGTCGTCGGACGACGCGCTGCCGTTCCCCGTCTGCATTTCGAGTACGTACGTGGATCCGCACGGGCAAGAACAACGGCTGTCGGACGTGAGCAAAGCGTTCGGCAACGTCGTATTGGCGGACCACGGCGTGACGCTGAGCGGAATCGACCTCGGGATGGTTCCTCGATCCGCTCTTTCTTGCCCGCCGAAGTCCCCGTCAGATCACTGCACGCCGATCCGCCGAGTTCCGATGCCGGCGCGCTTTCGACCGCTCATCCCCGACAGCCCCATCACGCAGGCGGTCGCTCTCGCCAGCGCCGGTAGCCCAACAACGGCGGCCGTCTCGCGCCTCAAAACGAGCAGCGCCATCACGCTGTCCGACGCCGATGGTCTGGTCTCGCTGCTCGTGCAGCCGAAGGCGCGTCTGTCCTGGCCGACATTCTTTGGCGTTGTGGCGAGTCAGAACGCAACCAACGTGGCGAACTTCGACCTCGCGATCGTCTACAATCCGCCAGGCGGACCGCCCGGGCTGTCCACGCCGCCGGTTCTGGAACGGGTGGCGAACCTCTCACTCACCACGACCGATCCGAATTATGTCGTCGGTCAAGTGAATGCACGTTCGAGATTCATCAACATATCCGGCGCTCCACCCGGGCCGGTTCCGGCCGGGTTCCCCACGGCGCCGGCGATGTTGTCGGTTGGGAGTCCGACCGACCTCGAGGACGCCGGGGCCGTCACGTACCTGACGGTGACGCCGAAACCGGCGGCGACCTGGCCGCCGTCATTCGGTCTGCTGGCTCAAGACAGCATCAGCATCGCCGGGCAATTCAATCTTCTCGTGGTGTACGCGCCGATGTCCGGGGGAACGGGCGTCCCGACACCAGTCGTCGTCGAGCGATTTACGAGTCTCTCGCCGAGCAACGTCGACGCGAAGACGGGGAGCTCGAACCTGGTGACGGTGGAGAGCTTCGAGGGCGAGCCGAACCTGGCGTTGTCGGCCTGTGACCTGATGCACTACGACGCTGCCGAAGCAACGCCGGTCATGACGCTGACGAGCCTACTCGACGGCGACATCGAGCAGTGGACGCCGGATTACGATCTGTTGGCCGACGGACCGACCGATACGCACTTCGTTCTGGAGATCGAGACCGACGGGACGGCGTGGCCGCGTACGGGAGACAACGTGAACGGGCGCCGCCCGTCGCCGGACACCGAGTTCAGCGCGACCTATCGCGTCGGCAACGGAACCGCCGGAAACGTCGGTGCGAACACGCTGAACTACTGCAGCGATCTCAACGTCATCAAGTGTACGAATCCGCTGCCCGCCATCGGCGGCACGGATCCCGAGACGCCGGCGCAGATTCGGCGGCGCGCGCCGCAGGCGTTCGTCAAGCAAGAGCGCGCGGTGACGATGCCCGACTACGAGCGCGTAGCCGAGATGAACTCGTGCGTCGAGAACGCCGTGGCGACGCTGCGATGGACCGGAAGCTGGTACACCGTGTTCACGACGGCGGAGCCGAAGTGTGGGGGCACGCTCTCCTCGAATCTGCGGCGAGACTTGAGGAAGCGTCTCAACCGTTATCGGTTGGCGGGGCAGGACATCGATCTACGCCCGCCGCAGTACGTCTCGTTGGAGATCGACCTCACCGTCTGCGTGGACCCGGATTATTTCCGCAGTGATGTCGAGGCCGCGCTTGACGACGTGCTCGGAAGCCGCGTGCTGCCCGATGGAACGAAGGGGTTGTTCCATTCGGACAATTTCACCTTCGGCCAGACGGTGTATCTGAGTCCCATCTACGCCGCGGCGCGCAAGGTCGCGGGGGTGACGAGCGTCGAGGCGTCGGTGTTTCAACCGCAGAGCGCACCGTCCACGTCCGTCTACCTGGGCAAAGGCGAGATCCCGCTTGGTCCGTTTCAGATCGCGCGGCTCGAGAACGATCGGAGCTTCCCGGACCACGGGCAGCTGACGCTGACCATGCAAGGCGGAAAGTGAGGAGCATGTGACGCCCACGAGAAGCTGCGGACACTGCGCGGAAAGCTGCGGAAGCTGCAGCGGAACGACGGACTGCCTGTGCGGTTGCTGCGCGGGCACGACGGTGCTGACGCCGGCGTGTGAGGACAATCCGCCCGGGCTGCCGGCGATCGCCTATCGAGCGGGCAGATGGGCGACCTTCAAACAAACGATGCTGGCGCGGCTTTCGAGCGCGGAATATCCCGCGCTCGCGGCGTTGCGGACGCGGAGCAATGACGATTTCAGCATCGCTCTGTTGGACGCCGGCTCCGTGATGCTGGACATTCTGACGTTCTATCAGGAGCGGTTGGCCAACGAATCGTATCTGCGGACGGCGACACAGCTTCAGTCGCTCACGGAGTTGGCGCGATTGATTGGCTATCAACCGGCGCCAGGTGTCGGGTCGGCGGTCTATCTGTCGTTCACGCTCCAAGCGGCACCAGGGGCGCCGCCTGATCCGACGACACCAGCGATCACCATCCCGAAGGGAACGCAGGTGCAGAGCGTTCCGGCCCAGGGGCAAACGCCGCAGACGTTCGAGACGTCGGCGGACATTCTCGCCAAGGCCGATTGGAGCGCGCTGCCGGTGCAGACCGGGATACCGTGGCTCCCGAAAACGGACGACGTGTCCGTGTATCTGCAGGGAACCGCCACGCAGCTGCAGACGGGCGACGCGATTCTGATCGTCGGCGACGAGCGGCGGAACGGCACGAGCTCGAATCAGAACTGGGATCTGAGAATCGTGACGTCCGTTACCGTCGACGGCCCGAGCAACCGGACGTTCGTGACCTGGAGCGAAGGGTTAGGCGACAAGGCCGCGAACGTTTCGCCGGCAGCCAAGAATCCGGCGTTCTACGCGCTGCGGCAACGCGCGTCGTTGTTCGGGTTCAACGCCATGAACCCGCTCATGCTGGCGGGGGCCGCGCTGACCGCAATCGTGAACGCCGGGCTGTTGAACAGCAGCAGCACCGAATGGACATTCGGCACGACGGCGAGCGGGACGAAGCTCAGCGACGCGAACCTCGTCGACCTCGACGCCGTGTACTCGAAAGTCACCGTCGGTGGTTGGCTCGCGTTGATCGAGCCGGACGCGCAGACCACGCGGTCGCCCGCGGGGCTCGTCGCGTTGTGTCTCATCGAGTCGGTCACGACCGTCAGCCGCTCAGACTACGCGATGAGCGGCAAGATCAGTCGGCTCACCGTCGACGCGCCGCCTGCCACACTCGCGTCGTACTATGCGGCCACGCGCTCTACCTCGGTGTTGACGCAGAGCGAGCAGCTCGCCGTGCCCGAGCAGCCGTTGGATCACGCGCTCTACGGGAGTTTCATCGACCTGAAGGGCGTACGCGTGGATCTCGCCGGAGTTCAAGCTGTTGCCATCTATGGAAGGCGCCAGAAGCTGGTCGTGACACCGGCCGGGAATGGGTTGTCCTTCAACCCCGATGACCCAACACCCGGGTCGTTGACGCTTCACCCGGGCGACGTCGTCACGATTCTCGAGCCATTACATCTGCCGCTGAACGGCGACGGGTCGATCCCCGACTGGACCAAAGCATCCGACGTCCGCGATCTACGAGTGCTCGACGCGAGCGGCAGGACCGGCACGCTCTCAGCCCCGCTCAACCAGTTTAGGCTGACGCCCTCGTCGAGCAACGACCCAGGCATTCAGGAATACGCGTTGGTGTCGTCGATCTCGACGGAAAGCAATCCATATCCGCGGACGCGCATTCATCTGAAGTCGGAGCTGCTCAACTGCTACGACCGCACGGCGACGTCGGTGAACGCGAACGTCGGGTTGGCGACGCAGGGGATGACGGTCGCCGAGATCCTCGGAAGCGGAGCGGCGGCGACTCCGAACCAGCGGTTCTCGCTCAAGCAAAAGCCGTTGACGTTCGTGCAAGCGCCCGGGCCGACGGGGCGCGTCAGCACGCTCAAGGTCACCGCCAACGACGTGGCGTGGACGGAGGATCCGAGTCTCTACGAAGAACCACCGTCGGCGCGCGTGTTCGCCACGCTGAATCAGGTCGGCGGCAACACGGATGTACTCGGGGGAGATGGAGTCGAGGGCTCCACGCTTCCGACTGGGCAGAACAACATCCGGGCGACGTATCGCATCGGGTCGGGGCTGTCGGGAAACGTGGGAGCAGGCTCCATCACGACGTTGATGGACCGCCCACTCGGCGTGAGCGGCGTCAACAACCCGCAGGCAGCGACGGGCGGACAAGATGCACAGTCGGTCGACGGGATCCGGGCCAACGCGCCATTGTCGGTGCTGACTCTCGGACGGGCGGTATCAGTTATCGACTACGAGAACTTCGCGCGGAGTTTCGCCGGCATCGCGAAGGCGCATGCCATCTGGATCCCCAGTGGTTTCGGTCGCGGCGTTTTCGTGACCGTCGCCGCCGCCGGCGGGTCGGCGTTGCCGCCGGGCAATCCGACACTCGCCAACCTGATCACGTCGCTCCACGACTACGGCAATCCGCTCATCCCGATACATGCCGTGTCGTTCCTCGAGACGCTGTTCAGTTTCAGCGCGGACATCAAGTACGACCCGTCGCGCGATGCGGCGGTAGTACGCCAGAACGTGCGTGACTCGCTGAGCCAGCGCTACAGCTTCGACGCGCGCGCATTCGGCCAAGGTGTGTCGGCCGACGAAATCGCGGCACTCATTCAGGCCGTTCCCGGTGTGATCGCCGTGAACGTCACGAAACTCACGCGGGGTCCTACCAGCAAAGCGGGAGACCTGGATGCCGGCCACTGGTCGACGTACGCCTATAACCAGTGGCTTTCGCAACAGGTGACGCTTTCGCCACCGGCCTCGGGATCGCCGCTGCGCCTCTGTGCTTATCTGCCGGTGGCGACGCCGACCGAATTACCGGCTCCAGCGGAAATTCTCGTGCTCAATCCCGACCGGTCGAAGGTCGTGCTCGGAGTGCTGGCATGAGCGTCGACCTCTTCAACCTGCTCCCGGCGGTCTACCGGACACGCGACTACGAGTTGGCGATATCGCAGGCGTTGCTGACGCCGGCGGAAACGGCGGAGTTGGCCGCCCTCCAAAGCGCTCCGCCGCCGTTGTCGATCGACCAGCAACTGCGGCGCGATGAGCTTGCCGCCCGCGCGGTTCGCGGGCCGCTCGAATCACTGCTTTTGGTTATCCAAGAGCAGCTCGGCGTCCTTGGGGCCGACCTCGACCAGCTCTACGACGACCAGTTCATCGAGACCTGCGCCCCCTGGGTCATACCATATATAGGCGACCTGATTGGATACCAGTCGGTCAAAGGGATCGCGCCGGCAATCGACAACCGGCGATCCGACGTCGCCGAGACGATCTCATTCCGGCGCCGAAAGGGCACCGTGTTGGCGATGGAGCAGTTCGCGCGGGACGTGACGGCGTGGGCGGCACACGCCGTCGAGTTCTTCCAGGTGCTCGGCACGACGCAGTATATGAACCATCTGCGTCCCTGGAATCACTACGCGCCGGATGTGCGCCGTTGGCCGGTCAGAGCGTTCATTGACACGGGCTTCGACCGGACTGCGCACAAGGTCGATGTACGACGGATCGCCGCCCGGCGCGGACGCTACAACGTCCAGAACATCGGCGTTTTTCTCTGGTCGCTGAACGCGTACAAGATCAGCAAACAGCAAGCGGCGATCAGCTCAGCAGACGTTCACTGCCAGCGATTCAACCCGCTGGGCATGGACGCGCCGCTCTTTCACCGGGCAATTCCGCAGGGCGAGGAGATTACGGCACCGGCGGAGCCGTACAACGTCGCCGACCGTCTCAAGCGCCGGATGCTGTGCGATGATCTGCCGAAAGGGGTCGGTGCTGTCTACTACGGGGAAGGGAAGAGTCTCGCGATCTATCTCGACGACGCGCTTCTCGATCCATACGAGATCGGCGTCGCGTCGCTATCCGGCGCCGAAGGCGCGTGGACAAACATGCCGTCGGCCGGCAGCGCGTTCCGCGTCGTGGTGGATCCGGAGTTAGGACGACTGGCGCTGCCGCCGGCTGCTCCGGGCACGGCGCTTCCCGCCGTCAAAGTGTCCTATCACTACGGATTCAACGGCGATATGGGAGGCGGCGAGTATCCGCGCTCCGAGACATTCCTCGCCGAGAACGAAGCGTTCGTGTTTCCGTTCCCCGATACGGCGGCGGCTCCCCGGTATGCGACGCTGCAGCAAGCGCTGGACTATGCAACGGCGCGACTGGCGAGCAACGGCGCCGCCGCGGTTGAAATCGACAACAGTGAGGTCTATCCGCAGGGTGGCACGCTCCTGCTGAGTGTCGACGTGCCCGCGGGGTGCACCCTCGAGCTGCGTTCGCGAGATGACGCGCGCGCCACGCTGCTCCTCGACGCTGAGCTGAGCGTGTTTGGCGGACCAGCCAGTACGTTCGCTTTGAATGGGCTGCTCATCGGCGCATCGGCAGCAATGGCCCCGGCGAGTCCAGCGCCGGTCGCGCTGGTGCACGTTCCGGCCGCGCGGAAAGACGGCTCGCCGAACCGTCTCGAGACGCTCAGCATCTCGCACTGCACGCTCGTCCCGGGGTGGTGTGTCGACACGGATGCGACGCCGCTATTTCCGACGGCACCCGCGTTGCTCGCGGAAGCGGCGGAAGTGACCGTCGTGGCTCACAACTCGATTCTCGGCGCGATCCGCGCGATCGAGTTCACGACGGTGAGCGTGTTCGACAGCATCGTCGACGCGACGGCGCCCGCCAACGTCGCCTTCGCTGACGTGGACGGCGTGAGCGGCGGCGGGACGTTGACGCTGGACGGATGCACGGTCATTGGAAAGGTGCACGCCGTGCTTTTGCTCCTCGCCTCCAACAGCATCTTCTGGGCGGGACTGACCGGCGCCGACTCGTGGGTGACGGGTCTCATCGCCGATCGGAAGCAGCAGGGCTGCGTTCGTTTCAGTTTCCTGCCCGCCAAAGCAAAGACGCCGCGGCGGTTCGAGTGCATCGAGCGCATGATCGCCGGCCCGCAGCCGATCTTTTTCGCGTTCCGATACGGCGCGCCCGGCTACTTGAAGTTGCTGACGTCGACACGCGACGTGGTTCGCCGCGGCGCGGACGACAGCGGCGAAATGGGAGCGTTTCACTTCGTCCTGGCTCCGCTGCGCGAGACTGACTTGCGCGTTCGCATGGAGGAGTACATGCCCGTCGGCCTCGAGTTCGGGATCATTTACCAGAACTAGAACGTCCAGAGACAACGACCGTGACCTTCGACACCAACCGCTTCACCTTCGATCACACGAAGGACTATCTCGGTCCAGTCATGCTGCAGGGCCGCGTGCAGGTCGCGTCCGACTGGAACGAATGGCTCGCCGAGCTGACACGTCGCGGGCAAGCCGGCATGCTGGATACGCTCGGCCGCGCCGTCTATCCGGCAACGACGCCGCACGCATTCGAGATCACGACGAGCGGTACCGGCAGTACGAAGAAGCTTCTCATAGGGCCGGGGCGGATGTATGTCGACGGCCTCCTGGTCGAGAATCACGGAGATCCAGGCACCGTCGCGTGGGATCCGGTGCTCGCCGAGTTGTCGAACACACCTCAGCCGCCGCCGGCGGCTGGATCGACGGCGGGCGCCATCGAGTACACGAAACAACTTTTCTTGCCGCCAGGCACGACACTGCCGAACGGCGACGGCCCGTACCTGGTCTACCTCGATACGTGGATCAGATCCGTCGACTATCTGAACGATCCGGATCTCATCGATAAGGCGATCGGCCTCGATTCGACCGGCCGTTTGCAGACGGCGTGGCAAGTACGGCTGTTACCGCTGGATGGCGCGCAGAACCCGACGTGCGACTCGATCGCGAATTGGGCGCCAGCGCCCTCAGGAGGATTGCTCACCACAGGCACGACGCCGACGCCTCCATCCGGGCCATGCTGCCTGACTTCGGGATCGGCGTACACAGGTCTCGAAAACCAGCTCTACCGGGTGGAGATCCACAAAGGCGGACCTGTTGGAGCGGCGACGTTCAAGGTGTCGCGTGACAACGGCTCCATCGTCACCGCGGTAATGAGCATCCAAACCGTCACGAACAGTGCGGGTGTCAACGCGAGCCAGCTCACCGTGGTGAGCCTCGGCAGGGACCAGGTTCTGGGGTTCGCTCCTGGCAACTGGATCGAACTCACTGACGATGCGCACGAATTCCATCTTCCCGATTGCGCCGGCGAACTGCACCAGATCGACACGATCGACGTGGCGGCGAGGACGATCACGCTCGCCGGTCCGGTTCTTGGGGCCTCGTTCGCGAACGGAAACACGGACCCAACGCTCCACACGCGCATTCGTCGCTGGGATCAAACGGGCAAGGTGTACGAGGCGGATGGCACCACCGTGTGGTGGGACATCGACGCACAGGCGAGCGCGGAGATTCCAGTTCCGCCCGCCGGCACGTCGCTCATTCTCGAAAATGGCATCACGGTCACCTTCGCCCTGAGCCCTGCCGGCGGAAACTTCGTCGCCGGCGACTACTGGAGTTTTGCCGCAAGGACGGCGGACGGCACCGTGGAGCAACTTTCCGCGGCTCCGCCCGCGGGCATTCACCATCACTACGCAAAGCTCGCGGTCGTCACGTTTTCGACCTCGACCCAGGATTGCCGGATACCGTGGCCCCAGCCGAGTGGATCGTCAACGTCCGACTGCGGTTGCTGCTGCACGGTCACGGTCAAGAAAGGTGAGTCGATCAATGCAGCCATAAGAAAACTGCCGGCAGAGGGCGGCGAAGTGTGCATCATGCCGGGGCGTTACTTCGAGCACGTGTTCATCGATGGGCGCCAGGACGTGGTTCTGCGTGGCTGCGGGTGGCAAACAATTCTCGCGTCCCCGTCGCTTGCAAACCAGCCCGCGACGGGAGCCAACGACCCCGCACCAAATCCGCCGGCCAACGGGCCGTTCAAGGCGGTCGTGACGGTGTCGAGCTCGCAACACGTCCAACTACTGTCGTTTGCCGTCGAAGCGGCGGGCGACGAGATCGGCGTCCTCATTGATGGCACGGGGGTACTGCATGCGGCACCTGATCCTCAAGATCCGAACGCTCCGCGAGATGCGAACACGGCGCGTGGTGCGGCAAACCGCGGAAACGCGACCACGACGCGAGCGGCCATCGAGCGCCGGGCGACGCAGGACATCACGGTGGAAGACCTGGTGATTACGGCGTCGCGGCTGCCGGCCATCCTGGCGAACCGCGTGAGGCTGTTGCAGATCGAACGCAATCGCGTGGCCATGGCAAACGTTCGTTCGCGTTGGCCCTCAGTGTGGGTATGCGGCACCGAGATTCGCGTCGTCCGAAACTGGCTTGGCATTCAGAGCGCGGCCGTCGATCAAGAATGGCTACCGCTCACGGTCGGGCATGATCTTACGGCCGGCGCCACTAGCACATCGACGACGCTGACGACAGTCGCCCCCGTGCCGTTGCACCCTGGCGGACTTCAGATCGCCGGAGACTCAGTCGACGTCTTCGTATTGGAAAACGAAATAGACAGAGCCGGGCGAAACGGGATCACGCTTGGCAGCGTTACCGTTGTCGGGTCGGACGGAAAGCCGACTGGGGGCGTCACCGGGGTCACTGTCGACGAGCCGGGTCCTTGTGATACGACGGTCACGCTGACTATTCCGGGGCAACCGTCCGGCGGCCAGCAAGGCGGAAAGGTCGTCGCCTCGGGCAAACTGCTGAACATCGAGATATCCAGGAATCGAATACGCGACACGGGCCTGTGCGGCATCGGGCCAGTGGGATTCTTCGACCTCGCTGCACTGACTGAGGTCATCAGCATCGACAACCTAACCATCGCCGCAAACACGATCACGTCGACGATGCTCGGCGAGATCGCCGACGCAATCGGCAAAGGGGAGTTCGGGTATGGCGGGATCTGCGTTCCAGACGTGCAGAACCTGGTCGTCCGCGACAACGCGATAACGAACTTCGGCGCCAATCCGGGCGATGCCGCGTGCGGGATCTTCGTATTGAACGGCGAGATGGTCGAGATCAGCCGGAATCACGTCCTCGAGACACGCGACTGGGTTGCGCCGAGAGATCAGGCGGCGATAAGCGGAATGCGGGGCGGAATTGTGCTGTTTCTCGTCACTCCGCCCGCAATCCCGACGTCGAACCCCTACGCAGATCCGAACACCCTCAAGGGCGGCCTCGCCCCATCGGCGTTTCTGCCCAACCTGCCGGCGTTGCGCGTTGAGCACAACACCGTGCGCGTCGCGCTCGGCAACGCATTGGAAGCACTCGGGTATGGCCCCTTCTCGATCGTAAATAACCATCTCGCCAGCGGTGGGCGAGTAAAGGTAGATAATCGCACATTCGCCGAAACGGTGCAGATTCTCAACGTGGCTCCCTCCATCGAATCGCAAACGACGGCGAGCTTCTCGAACCTTCTCAACAACAAAGAGGGGTTGTCGAAAGGAGCCCGGGCCACGTCGAGTCCTTCTTGTGGCGCCATCCTGTTCACGAACAACACGTGCCAGCTCGAGGCACGGATGAGCCATCAAAGAGCCTGGGCGTCCGTATTCATCCTTGGCCTGGACGCTCTCATTTTCGGCAACAACGAATGCTGGGTGGACGGCCCGGAGGGGACTGCGTTCGCGGACGCAATTCTATTGGCAGGAACGCTCCAGGTCACGAGCAACCGCTTTCAGGAAGCGGCTGGCCCCGCGGTCATCGTCTCGGCCGTCGAGTTTGGAATTATGAATATCACTTCTTTGAATATCTCGACCTTCTGGCTCGTTCCGCTTGGATTCAACGTACTGAGTCCCAATAATCTCCAGGTTTAGCCGCTCACGCACGCCACGGGTCACACTCGAGCAACGCCTTCAACTATCGCCTTGGACCGGTAACGGACGCCTCATGCCATCAAACAAGACGAGCGACGCCGCGTCTCGAGCGGCTACCCCAGACGTGGACTTCGAGTTGGCGGCCGCGGTTGCTGACGCGGATAGTATCGTGCCGGATCGGATCCAGCAGCTTCAGTGGATCCATCAAGCGCGCGCGGCGCATCTCGCTCGTACGGCCGCGGATCTGAAGGCGCGATACGGCGCAAATGATAGTGGCGTCAGGGCTGCGGAGGCAGCGGTTGCCGCGGCGCACGCCGTGAGCACGCGACTTGTGATCGTGCGTCAGCAGATCGCGACCCCAGAGCCGGCCGTACCGGCAAATGGCTGGGTGTTGTACGGTGTCATTTGCGATGCCACCGGAAAGCCTGTTCCTCGGCTGACGGTTTATCTGGTTGACGAGACCAAGGGCTACCAGTCGGACTACGGGTACGTGTACACCGACGACCTCGGACGCTACTCTCTCGTGCACGAGGAGGCTCAAAATGCTGGTGGTGAAGCGGCCGCTTCAAAGCGGCAAGGTGAGACGGCTCTCTTCGTCGAAGTCAGCGATCTGAAGCAGCGGACTGTGTATTCGAGCGATGCGCCAGCACAACTCGTCACGGGAGCCGCCACTCGTTTCGACATTACCATATCAGCGGGCGACGCGGCGGTCGGTGAGCCACCTGCGGGAGCCGCGAAGGGTCCACGGCCGCGAAAGAAGCCGAAGGGGAAACATGGATGACGTCTCGCTCGCGCCCCTTTTTGAACCGCGCTTCGAAATTCGTGACGAGATGGCGTGTGGGAGCTCCGACGATATTCTCTCCAGCACGGAATGCCGGCGAGTGGCGGTACAATTGGCGGTATCGCATCGTCTCCAACCCGTGCTATGGCTGCGCAAGTCGTTCTCCGACTGAGAGATACGCCGCAGACTCTGGATTGCCACCCCTGCTATTTGGGAGAGAACGAGTTACGACATTCTCGTGAGAGTCGGCGTGAAGTGAGGTACCCACTTCGGTACCCATTTCGCCGACTTTTTTGTGTCTCTCGGTCTGCTGCTCGAGCGCCCTTCTCGCGCGCAATGTCCTGCTCAGCGGCGATCTTCTGAATCGGCTCGCCCGCGACGGCGAACCGGGAGTTCGGCCGTCTAACCAAGAAGACGACCCCGCGGTCGTGGCACCCACGATCAAGCGGCAGCTGCACGACGTCAGCGAGGCGACAACTTCGCCTTGAGCTCGCGCTGCCAGTTGGTCACGACCGTCATCTGCACGCCGGCGTCGTCGGGCTTGATCATCACGAAGTGCTGGTCGTCTGGCATGATGTCCCACTGAAGCGCGTTCGAATTC
>Ga0310810_10001629_pt1 | contig 23721 bp, 20 predicted proteins | sample NCmetagenome_FD_207641 | JGI IMG/M metagenome (GOLD analysis project Ga0310810, IMG submission 207641) | Soil microbial communities from experimental microcosm in Duke University, North Carolina, United States - NC | ecosystem: Engineered > Artificial ecosystem > Soil microcosm > Unclassified ... | reverse complement strand
ATGAGATGATCCAGAATCATCGAACTGTTGAAGTGGTTCTTGCGCCAGGCTTTTTGAGCTTACAGTCTCTCAATCTTCAGATCAACCATGCTAAGTTCAAGCTGGCTGCCCAGAATTTCTTTTGGCGTGACGAAGGTGCGTTTACCGGTGAAGTATCGGCAAACCAGCTTCGTGGACTTGTCGGTTATGCACTGGTTGGACACTCTGAACGACGCCATATCTTTGGTGAAGCCGGTCGCGAAATCGGCCGTAAAGTCCAAGCCGCGATTCGCCATGACATCAAACCAGTACTCTGCGTCGGTGAAACGGCTATGGAACGACATGACGGCGAAACGAACGACGTATTGCACGACCAGCTCGTAGCTGGGCTTGCGAACGTGACAAGCGAAGATATGAAGTATGTTGCGATTGCATACGAGCCAGTATGGGCGATTGGTACAGGCGATAACGCCATGCCAGACGACGTTGAACGAGCCGTTCAGGCAATTCGACGACAGATTCAGCACATGTTTGGCGCGCAGGTAGCAAAAGATGTACCGGTGCTGTATGGCGGTAGCGTCTCCAAAGACAACGCGACCAGCTATCTCAATGCTCAGGGCGTCAATGGATTACTCGTGGGAGGCGCAAGTCTTCATGCAGAGCAATTCGCGGGGATTATAAAGTGTGCACACGAATCATTAAGCAGCAAGCGATAGGAGCGGGGGAATGGCTGAGATTGATTTTGATGAACTAGACAAAGCGGTCAACTCAATTATGAGTGGATCGGGTATTGCGAAAAAAGATCCTGATACGACTTCAGCGAGCAGCGATGACGATCAGGACAACGAAGCACAGCACGACACGCTGGGCGTCGAGTCGCATGAGGACAACGATATGAACCGTGACGAGTCAACTGACATGACTGTCAGCGACGCAGATGCAAATACAGATACCGATGTCGCCGATGAGGCAGTGTCAGACGATGACGATATGCCAGCGGAACACTCGTACGATCAGGCTGTTGATACAACCGAGCCATCTGATTCGGTCGACGAAACTGACAAAACTGATGAATCTTCGGTCGAAACCGACGCAGCTCAGTCGACTACACCTCAGACCTCTACGCCGCTTGCGACGAAGCGCCGTGGTCAATTTATGGACATGAAACACCCGTCTGCCGACATGAAGACCGGATCGGTCGCGTCAGCCACGCCATCCCGCCAAGGCGTGACGCTTGCACCGCTTTCTCAGCTAGCTGTTACACCAAGCGAGTCAACCGACTCATTCGAGCAGGCGTCTGTCTCGAACGAAGCTGTCGATGTCAGTCATCTCGACGGCGTCGATACGACTATGCCTGAAAGCGCACCAGAACAGACCGAGGACGACACTAATGTCCTCGACGACAATGAATCCGCACCGACATCGCCATTCCTCCCGGATGCGAAAGTTGAAAAACGACCGCTGGGTGCACCATTCGGGCTCGAAGACACCGCAGAAGAATCCGAAGACGTGTCAGCTTCGGCCCCAGACACAGCAAGCGATTCTACGACGAGTGATGCGTCGACAAACCAAGCGGCGCTACCACAAGAGCTGCATCCATCGGTACTTGAAGTTGAGGCTGATACTACTGCCGACACACAAGACCAGGCCGCCAGTACTCCTGCAGCGACAGACACTGAATCAACCAAGGCCGTCGAAGCCACGCCTGCGGTCGAAGACAAGACTCCAGTCAGTTCGAGTGCGCACACAGGCCCGACATCGATTCCGCCGCAGTACACGACGAAAAAACAGTCAGACGATAGTGACGACGCGCCGCAAACATCACTCTATGACAATGCCGTCGAGCACCCTGCACTGAGTGAGCATAAGAAGCCGTCTCACTGGCTTGTCGCGATAATCGTCATCATTATGCTTCTACTCGGGGCTGCCGGTGGTGCGGTTCTGTACCTATATCAGACCGGCGCTCTGTAAGCTCTGATATACTAGTAGTAATGGATATGCGCGAGGGTTTAAACGCTGAGCAGCGCCGTGCACTTGAGGTGTCTCGGGGCCCTGTCTTGATATTGGCAGGCGCAGGCAGTGGTAAGACTAAAACCTTGACACATCGTATCGCTAATCTTATTGCCAATGAAGGCATATGGCCGCAAGAAATCTTAGCAGTCACCTTTACGAACAAAGCAGCTCGAGAAATGCGCGAGCGACTATGGTCATTGCTCGAGCCTGCTAAACTCGCGCAGGGCGGTACGGTTCCTCGCAGTTTCATGCCTTGGATGGGGACGTTTCATGGCGTGTGTGTACGATTGCTGCGTCTCGACGGTGAAAAGATCGGCATCCGATCGAATTTCGTCATATACGACGAGGATGATCGACTTGGACTCATAAAAAAATCGCTTAAAGACCTCGGGCTTCACAATAAGCAGATAAAACCTCGCGCGATCAGTGCGGCTATTTCGGGCGCAAAAAACCAATTGATCACGCCGGTTGAATACCGTGAAACCGCGACGTTTCCGTTCCAGAAAGACGTCGCCGCGATTTACGAACAGTACGAGACCGCCAAAACGCAGGCTGGCGCGCTTGACTTCGATGATTTGTTGCTTGAAACCGTTCGATTGCTCAGAGATGATGTCACCGTGCGCGAAAAATGGCGCACACAGTTTAAACACATTCTGATCGATGAGTATCAAGACACCAACGCCGCGCAATATGCCATCGTAAAGTACCTCGTCAATGACGAGCGCAATATCTGCGTCGTGGGCGACGACTGGCAGTCGATTTATAGTTGGCGCGGTGCTGACTATACGAATATTCTCAATTTCGAGCGTGATTTTCCCGGAACAACCGTTATAAAACTTGAACAGAACTATCGATCGACTGGCGCAATTCTCGACGCGGCCCACCAGGTCATTACCAAGAATGTCGAGCGGACTGATAAAAAGCTATGGACCGATTCGGGCAAGGGTCTACCGGTTGAGATTCATGAGGTCTACGATGAAGCCGAAGAAGCCTATGCGCTCGCTAGCCGGATTCAAGCGCAAGTAACAATTGGTGCGCGTAAGTACGGCGACTTTGCGGTGTTGTACCGCATGAACGCGCTTAGTTATATTCTTGAGCGGTCGCTGCTGAGTATGCACATACCGTATCAAATTATCGGTGGCGTACGGTTTTATGATCGCGCCGAAATCAAAGACATGATTGCGTACCTCAGACTGGTGTATCAGCCGGCAGACATTATGAGCTTCACCCGTATCGTCAATGTGCCAAAGCGCAGTCTTGGTGCGACAAGCGTTGAAAAGTTTCTTGCGTGGCAAGCTACGACCGGCATGGATATTATCTCGAGTCTTGTGAACGCCGATCAGACGAGTAGTTTGACGCCTCGGGCCAAAACGGCGCTTGTACGCCTCGGTGAAATCTTGCGTACGGCTCAAATAAAAGTGCAAGACAACGTCAGCCCAAGCGAACTGATCGAATGGCTACTCGATACGCTACAGTACCGTGACTATGTGCTTGATGGGACGCCGGCGAGTGAAGAACGTATTGAAAACCTCGATTCATTAATTTCAGATGCCCGGACCTTTGCCTCGGTGAGCGATTTTCTCGAGGAAGTCAGTCTGATGTCGAGCGCCGATACGGCGGCGACCGACGAAAAGGTGACGCTTATGACGCTTCATGCGGCTAAAGGGCTGGAGTTTCCTGTCGTGTGGATGGTCGGACTTGAGGAGGGAATTTTTCCGCATTCTAGGGTATTCGATGCCGGTCCGAGCGAACTCGAAGAAGAGCGACGGCTGTGTTATGTCGGCATGACGCGAGCCCGCGAAGAGCTGCACATGAGCTATGCCTCTAGCCGCCTGCAACACGGGCAGCGCGATTATAATATGCCGAGTCGATTCCTGAGCGACATGGGGCATAAAGCGGCTGCCATACCACTTGGCGCAGTTAATCGTGCACCGCGTAGCGATGTTGGCGAATATTTCTCGGTACCTGACTACGACATCGGCGATCGCGTAAAATCCCTACAGTTCGGTACCGGCGAAATCGTTGATATCGACGGTCTTGCCGTTTCGATAAAATTTGAAAATGGTCAGTTGAAAAAGCTCAATGTCGAATACGCTCACCTCGAGAAACTCAACTAAAAAACTGCCAAAAGCCTGGTTTTATGCTCATTTTTTGCTATAATCTTTTAAAGTGATGTTTCGTGGAAATTCCTCGCTAACACCAACACTACGTATTGGATCTCGAATAATCGATCGGCGAAGTGTTGTACTTTCTTTTGTCGCTATTTTGTTGATGCTTTTTCTTGCTATTGCCGTGCGTAACACCTATGCCGCAAGCGAAAATGTATCTCGAACCGGTAAGCACGTGCTAACCGTGTATGACGATGGCACCCAAAAAGGCATATTGACCGAAGCGCATACGCTGCGTGAGGCATTTAAAGAGGCCGGAATCGTCGTGGGCGCAAATGATGTAACCGAGCCAGCGCTTGACGACGAGCTTGTCGCCGCGACCTATGATGTCAATGTCTACCGTGCACGACCAGTTGCCGTTCACGATAACAAAACGGTCAAAAAAGTCATGACACCGTACCGATCAGCCAAGCAAATTGCCAAACAGGCAGGCATCGCACTGCACGACGAAGATATGGTGCATCTTGAGTCATCGGATGATGTCGTTCGCGACGGCGCAGTTGAACGATTGATCGTCGAACGCGCAACGCCATTCACGTTCGTCTTTTACGGGGAGAAGAACCAAGATTATACGCAGGCGACAACAGTCGGCGAAATGCTCGACGAAAAAGGTATCAGCCTCGGAGCCAAAGACAAGGTATCACCGGCCAAATCGACCAAGATTAGCGCAGGCATGAAAGTTGAGATCTGGCGCGAAGGCAAGCAAACCGTGACACGTAAAGAAAAAGTTGCCTTTTCAACGCGTCAAATACAAGACGCCGATCAGCCAATTGGCTATCGCAAAGTAAAAACGGCCGGTAAAGACGGCGAAAAACTGGTAACCTATGTCGTCATGGTCAAGAACGGCGCAGAAGTCAGCAAAAAAGCAGTAAAGACCGTCGTGACACGTCAGTCAGTCGCTCAGGTAGAAGTAATCGGTACGAAGAACAGCTACAGCGGATCGCTCAACGATTGGCTTTACAAACTTCGTATGTGCGAGACCGGCGGCAACTATAGCTCAAACACTGGCAATGGATTTTATGGAGCCTACCAATTCATGCCTTCAACGTGGAATAGTATCGCTTCGATGATAGGTCGCTCTGACCTAGTGGGCGTCTTGCCAAGCCAGGCCGCTCCTGGCGATCAAGATGCGATGATTATCGCGAACACGAATATGACAGCAGGTTTGGTTACACAGAACCCAGGCTGCTATGCTTCGACCGGTATATCAAACAAACCGCCAGCGAGCTAATGCCAACAAATAAGGCACTCGGCCAACATTGGCTGCAAGATCGTGACATATTAGCGCGTATTGCCGATGTCGGTCAGATTACAAAAGATGACACGGTTCTTGAAATCGGTCCAGGATTGGGAACACTCACAAGCGAGTTGCTCCGCCGAGCAAAGCGTGTTGTCGCCGTCGAGTTCGATGAGGCGTTGGCCGCGAAACTTCCCGGTCAGTTTCCTGGCACGGCGCTAGAAGTTGTTCATCAGGACATTCTCAGCTACGATCTTTCGCAGCTACCGACCGGTTATATCGTCGTCGCGAACGTACCGTATTACATTACGTCAAAGATCATCGATCGATTGATGACAGCCGACAATAAACCGGTACGCAGCGTGCTCTTGGTCCAAAAGGAGGTCGCCGAGCGAATCGCCGCCGGGCCAGGCAATATGAGCTTGCTCGCCCTAAGCGCACAGCTCTATACGCGGGCTCGGCTCGACTGCGAAGTTCCGCGCGAATATTTTACGCCGCCACCAAAGGTCGATTCGCAGGTAGTCGTACTCGAGGCGCTCGACGAACCGGCCATACCGATGAGTGATCATAAAGCCTTGTGGCGTCTGGCGCACGCTGGGTTTGCTAATAAGCGCAAAAAACTTCGAAGTTCATTGTCAGCTGGCCTTGGTCGTCCCGTCGCCGACATTGAGCAGGCGCTCGTGGCGGCCGGCATCGATCCGAATTTACGAGCCCAGGCATTATCTATCGACGATTGGCACCGGCTAGTCGGTATACTAGACGTATGATTGTCGCTGACCAACCTACATGCTTTGCCGACTCCATTCGCGTCGGCGTGTCGTCGCGTCAAGACGGCACTATGCTTGATAAAACCCGTGAAGAGCGTCACCATGAGTCGATCGTAGCAAATCGACGCGCGTTTTGTGACGAACTCGGCATTGCCTATGAGCGCTGCGTCTACCAAATTATTCGCTACGACACCGGACTGACATACGATAGTATCGCTGAAGTCGACCGCCCAGATACCGATGGCGTATGGGCTGACGTGCTCTATACGGAACAATCAGGACTTGGCCTGTTTTTACCGGTTGCCGATTGTCTAGCGGTCGTCGTTCATGACCCAGCGCGCGACGCGATTGCTCTGGCGCATATCGGCCGGCATGCGTCTATCGCAAAAACGATAACGAAAGCCATCGAGTTTTTTGTATCTCGCGGCAGTAATGCGTCCGATTTGGTCGTATGGTCAGCGCCGAGTGTTGGTAAACAAAGCTACCGTATGGACTATTTCGATCATACCAATGACCCAGACTGGCAACCATTCGTTGACACCCGCTCGGACGGTTTGTACCTCGATCTCAGTGGGTATAATCGTCAACTTGCCATCGCGTCAGGGGTTGATCCTGCGCATATATTTCTTTCAAATACCGATACGGCAACGGATGAAAACTATTTTTCTCACTCGCAGGGCGATACGAACGGACGCTTTGCAGTCGCTGTGATGATGCGCTAACGGGGGAGCTTTGCTATACTGTTAGTACATGGGTAAAAATCTCTATATCACGACTGCTATTCCATACGTCAATGGAACTCCACATATTGGCAATGCGCTCGATTATTTGCTTGCCGATATATGGACACGGTACCAAATCCAAAACGGTAAGACTGTACGATTTCAGATCGGAACTGACGAACACGGCAACAAGAATGCCATGAAAGCCGCTGAAAAAGGCCTGACGCCACAGCAGTATGCCGACCAGGCGTATCTGCCATTTAAAGCAATGGCCGAAAAAGTCGGCTCGAGCTATACCGATTTTATTCGCACGACCGACATGCATCACAAGGCGGCTGTGCAGTATATCTGGCAGCAGCTCAAAGACCATATCTACAAAGACACCTACGAAGGCTGGTATTGTACCGGTTGTGAGCAGTTTTATACCGATAAGGAAGTCGAGCTTAACAATGGCAGTTGCCCAAATCACCAAAAGCCGTTTGAACATTTGAGTGAAGAAAACTACTATCTGCGCTGCAGCGACTTTTCAGATGAAATTCGTCAGGCTGTCGAGTCGAACAAGATGCAGATTGTGCCTGAGTTCCGTAAAAAAGAATTGCTTGAAATGATCAAAGACGGCGTGAAAGACGTGTCGATCAGTCGTCCACGCAAGAGCCTTAGCTGGGGTGTTCCTGTCCCGGATGATCCGGAGCAGGTGATTTACGTTTGGATCGATGCGCTGAGCAATTACATTACCGTGCTCGGGTATCCGGACAACGTCGAATACAAAGAATTCTGGCCTGCGGATGTGCAAGTCGTCGGTAAGGACATCTTACGATTTCATGCGATTATCTGGCCGGCGATTTTGCTCGGTCTTGGATTGCCACTTCCTAAGAAGTTGCTCGTGCATGGCTTTATCAATGTCGGCGGAGCGAAAATCTCGAAATCAGTTGGCAACGTTGTCGATCCTGGTGAGATTATCGATACCTACGGCCTTGATGCATTCCGATACTTTTTCTCGCGCCACATTCCAACGCAAGAAGACGGTGACTTTACCTGGGAAAAATTTGAAAGTGCGTACAACAACGAGCTCGGTAACGACCTTGGAAACCTAGTCCAGCGCACGGCGAGCATGATCAAACGTTATCAGGCAGGCGTTATCGGTGAAATAACGACCGGTGAGCACGATATGGGACCGTACCGTGCAGCCATGGAAAAATTCGCGTTCGACCAAGCGTTTGATGAAATCTGGTCAATGGTGCGTTCGCTCAATCAATATATTGAACAAGTGAAACCGTGGGAGATTGCCAAGGCTCGCGACACCGATACGGAAGCAGAAGGTCATTTGGCGGAAGTGCTGTCACATTCCGCTGGCGCATTGTTGCAGATTGCTGACATGCTGGTGCCCTTTTTGCCTGCTACCGCGAAAAAAATGCATGAGCTATTTGAAAATGGGGTCATACCCGATGAATTAACACCGCTCTTCCCGAAGATCTACAAACATACCGACGATCCTCGCGCCACACCCTCCGTATGAAACTGATCGATACGCATTGCCATATTCACGAAGCTGAATTTTTTTCGCCTGAGCAGCAACTCGAAGTCTATGATGCCGCTCGCGCCAGTGATATTGGCATGGTATGCGTGGCAACTAGCGAAGCTGCATCTACAGAAGCTATCAACTTTGCGACGAGCCATGACGACTCGTGGGCTGTAGTTGGTGTGCATCCGCACGAAACTGATCACGGCTGGGCGGGGATTGGCCAGCTGCTGTCTACGCATCGCAGCGATGTCGTTGGCATTGGCGAGATTGGGCTTGATTACTTCTATATGAACGCACCGCGCGAAACACAGATTGCGGCGCTCGAACAACAGTTACAGTGGGCCGTAGACTACACGCTGCCTGTTAGCTTTCATGTACGCGATACGACCTCACGTGAGAATGTGTCGGTGTGGGATGATTTCTGGCCGATTTTCGATAACTTTTCTGGTATCACGGGTGTTATGCATAGTTTTACCGATACGTCATCTCAGCTGGAGAGTGCACTTTCGCGGGGGCTGTTCATCGGCGTTAACGGTATCAGTACGTTTACGAAAAGCACTGCCCAGCAAGCCATGTTCGCCTCGATTCCGTTGGAAAAATTACTACTTGAAACAGATGCGCCCTTCTTGACGCCAGCGCCATTTCGTGGTAGAATGAACCAGCCTAGCTTTGTCGGGAGGGTGGCAGAACATATGGCGACAGTCCACGGAGTGTCGCTTGATTTAGTTTCTACCACAACCACCGCAAATGCTCGCGGGCTATTTAGCATCTAACTACGAGAAATTATGGACACACGGAATCAATATCAGATACCGCAGCGAAATGAGCTCGATCACGATCGTTTTGCTGAACGTACCCCACGCTCACCGGAGTTTGACGCTATCAACCGCGACATCGCTGCTTCATATGAGCAGCCTACACCTGTCGAACGTACCGACTATACGTCTATGGGCCGCAGTGCACTCGATATTTCCCGCACTCAAACCGAGACGGTCCCTGCTTCTGCTGAAACACTTAATCCGGCCTACGTCATTGGACAAATCGGCATGGAGCTCACCACACTGCGACAGAACGAGCTTGCTAGTCGAAACCGCGACGACTTCGGCCTCGCCGCATAATCATGAGTTCGCTCATAACCAAGGCATTGCAGCTTCTCACCGGCGATGAGACGAATACCGATTGGCTGAAAATGCCAAAAAAACGTGTACTAAAACAACTTACCGAACGTGAACTGATTCGACTCGAAGCTGAAATCGGTGCGACCTTGTTTGGTGCATTGCCAAAAGGGCATCGCCGCGAATTCTTCTGTCTCGATGCTTCGACGTGGATATGGCACGAAGAGTGGGTTGATGAGTCGACTCGAAAGCTCCAGACAGCCACGACACGCTATGAAGTTCAGCCAACAGGTGTATTAAAGGTACAAGAAGGTGCACGCTATAGCTACGTCGACGGGCAAGAACTCGACAATCTGACGCTCGCCATCCGTATGTACTATGAGCGAGTAACACGAGAGATATATCACCAAGAACCCAAACAGATAGCCTGATATAATAGTATCGTGACGTTTGAATCGCCGATTTATTTCGATTTTGCTGCAGCGACTCCGGTTTCGGAAGTCGCGCTTACTGCTATGCAGCCGTACTGGAGCGAATATTTTTACAATCCTTCAAGCCCGTACGCACCGGCCGTGTCGGTTCGACGCGCCTATGAAGCCGCAAAGCATGAGCTCGCGGTCGCAATTGGTGCCAAAGCCGATGATATTATCATGACTGCCGGCGCGACCGAGTCAATCAATCTTGCTCTCACTGCCGCCACGGATGCGCATCTTGTCACGACCGCGATCGAGCATCATGCCGTGCTGCATGCGGCCGATCAGTACGATCATACGATCGTCGCCGTTGGGCGATCGGGAATTGTCAGCCCTGCAGCTATCGAAGCAGCGATTCGGCCTGACACGACACTCATTTCCGTTGCACTCGCCAACAATGAGCTCGGCACAATTCAGCCGCTGCGCGACATTGCCGCACTCGTCGCAAACGTCCGTGCGTCACGCCGCGACAATGGTGATACGACACCATTATGGCTACACAGTGATGCGTCGCAGGGTATTGGGCAAATTGACGTCAATGTCGCACGACTTGGTGTCGATATGATTACCATCAATGCTGCGAAATGTTATGGACCAAAACAGGTCGCTTTACTGTGGCGTTCACCGCGGGTGACATTAAAGCCTATCGTGCAAGGTGGGGGCCAAGAGAGCGGTCTCAGAAGCGGAACTGAGAATGTCGCCGGTACGGTTGGTTTTGCAGCTGCTTTGAGGGAGGCGACCGCCAAGCGAAAACAAGAGTCGCAGCGTCTAAGCGAACTACGCGACACGCTTGAGTCATATCTTCGTGAACATTGCCCGCAGCTGGTTGTTACCATTGCTGGCAAAAAGCGCCTTCCGGGCTCACTTCATGTCATGGTACCCGGCATCGATGCTGAACGACTCGTTTTTATGCTTGAAGCAAAAGGTGTATTGGTAGCGACAGGAAGTGCCTGTGCGGCAAATAGCGGCACACGAAGTCATGTGCTCGAAGCCATAGGGCTTGCGCCCGAAGAGGCAGACGGCAGTTTACGGTTAACGCTTGGCCGTACGACGACCGAGCAGGACGTGCTTGTCGGCGGTGAAGCGATCGTTGAAGTGATCAATACGGAACTACAGAGGATTGCAAGGTGATCCGCTGGCTTATCGGTGCGGTTGTTGTTGTCGCACTAGTTATTATTGGCATATCGCTATTTTTGACACCCGATAATCTTATGAAATGTAACGACATGCCTTCAGATTTGACTGGGTGCGAGAAGGCTGACGTAATCATCGCGGTCAGTGGTGGCGACACGCCGGCACGTACGCAAAAAGCAATCGATCTATACATGAACGGCTGGTCATCGCAGCTGATATTTTCGGGTGCGGCATCTGACAAAACAGGTCCAAGTAATGCCGAAGTAATGCGTACACAAGCTCTCGAACAAGGCGTACCAGACTCAGCTATCCGTATCGAAGAGACGAGTGAAACGACGAAGCAGAACGCTGAAAACACCAAAGATATTTTGCATGACGAGCACATCAAATCCGCTATTTTAGTAACATCGCGCTACCATATGAAGCGCGCCATGCTTGAATTCCAAAACCGTGCACCGAACATATCGTTTCGCGCCAGCCCAGCAGCCGGCGATAATCAATGGTCGATGCTCTGGTGGACTACTCCATACGGTTGGTTCCTTGCTGTCAGTGAACTTGTCAAAATTATCATATTTTATCTTGGAGGCTCACGCTAAATGACGCGCGTATTCGTTGGCATGAGTGGCGGCGTCGACTCTTCGCTTGCCGCGGCACTGCTTGTCGAGCAAGGCTACGACGTGGTGGGTGTATATATGAAAAACTGGAGCCAAGATTTGCCCGGCATGAAGTGCCCGTGGGCCGAAGATCTCGCTGATGCCAAACGTGTGGCGGTGAGCCTCGGCATTGATTTTCGGGTGTTCGATTTTGAGCAGGAGTACCGCGACAAGGTGGTACAGTACATGATCGATGAGTACAAAGCGGGCCATACGCCCAACCCAGACATCATGTGCAACCAAGAAGTAAAATTCAAATTATTTCTCGATGCCGCTCTTGAAGCCGGTGCCGACATGATCGCGACCGGTCATTACGCAAAGACTGAGAACGGCGCGCTACTTCAAGCGAAAGACGAAGACAAGGACCAAACGTATTTCTTGTACCGCGTGACATCGGCAGCGCTTGAAAAGACTCTCTTTCCGCTTGGCAATTATACGAAACGTGAGGTTCGCGACATGGCAAAACAGCGCGGGTTGTATACCGCGACCAAAAAAGAATCTATGGGAGTCTGTTTTGTCGGGCAAGTTGGTATGCGGGACTTCTTAAGTCAGTACGTGCAGACCGAACCGGGCGATATCGTCGATCGGGACAGTAAAAAAACGCTTGGTCGTCACGACGGTGCGATATTTTACACACTCGGTCAACGTCACGGCCTTGAGCTCGGCGGCGGCTTACCGTATTACGTCGTCGATAAAGACATGGACGCCAATGTCGTCTACGTGAGCCGCGATCTCAATGCCAAAGAAATGTGGCGTGATTCGATTCAACTTGCAAACGTTCACTGGATTAAGTCCCAGCCTGCTGACGGTCAAACCGTTCAGGTGCGCGTACGACACCGTGCGCCATTAGTCGCCGCAACAGTAGCTGGTTCGACCCTGCAGCTTGCTGAAGCGCAACGGGCAGTTACAGCCGGACAGTCGGCCGTAGTTTATGACGGCGAGGTGTGCCTCGGCGGTGGAATCGTGGTATCATAACAGATATGAACGCACAAGAAATCCGCAACGCTTACCTAGACTTCTTCAAACAACGTAATCATGCAGTAATCCCTCGCGCACTGCTCATGCCATACAACGATCCAACAACCTTGTTTACTGGTAGTGGCATGCAGCCAATCATTCCGTACCTGCTCGGCGAAGAGCACCCTGAGGGCGTTCGTCTTGTCGATAGTCAGACGTGTCTACGTGCTCAAGACATCGATGACATCGGCGATAACCGCCACACGACGTTTTTCGAAATGCTTGGAAACTGGAGTCTTGGCGATTACTTCAAAGATGAGCAAATCAATTGGATGTGGGAATTTCTTGCCAACGTCGTTAAGCTCGACATGAGCCGTATTTACGTCACCTGCTACAGCGGTGCTCCTGAATTTGATATTCCAAAAGACACTGAAGCTGCCGCAGTATGGCAGAAATTATTCGAAGCAAAAGGCTTGTCGCATGGCCAGGCAGATATCGGTAGCGAAGAAGCCGGCTACGAACGAGGCATGAACGACGGTGAGCGTATTTTCTTTTACGATGGCAGCAAAAACTGGTGGAGCCGAAACGGCAACGAAGCTAACACGCCGGTTGGCGATCCGTGTGGCCCTGACTCTGAAATGTTTTATGATTTTGGCACGCCGCACAATCCTGAGTTCGGTGAGCATTGTCACCCAAACTGTGACTGTGGTCGATTCATGGAAATCGGCAACAACGTCTTTATGGCCTACAAAAAAGTTGCCGAAGGAAAGTTCGAAAAACTCGACAAGCCAAATGTTGACCATGGTTCCGGACTTGAGCGAATTGCTGCCGCTAAACTAAACGACCCAGACGTATTTAAGATCAGCCTTATGTGGCCAATCATTGAAAAACTACAGAACTTGAGTGGCAAGAAGTATGAAAGCCACACCGAAAGTATGCGCGTTATCGCCGATCATCTTCGTGCCGCAACATTCATGGCAGTCGACGGCTGTGTGCCGAGCAATAAAGAGGCAGGCTATGTCATGCGTCGATTGCTCCGCCGTGCGATTCGTTTCGCGTTTGACCTAGGTGTTGAGCAGAACTTTCTACAAGAGGTTGTACCGGTCGTAGCTGATCTGTATCACGGTGATTTTCCAGAAGTCGCCGAAAAACGCGATGAAGTTATCGCTGTACTCGTAAAAGAAGAAAAAGCCTTCCGACAGACGCTTCGAAAGGGCATCAAGCAACTTGAAGACTTGGCAGAAGGCGGACTAACTGGCGAAGAAGTCTTTACGCTCTATGACACGTACGGATTTCCTGTCGAACTGAGTGTCGAAGAAGCGTACAAACAAGGCATTTCCGTGAGTGAAACCTGGCGCGCAGAGTTTGATGCCAAAATGGCAGAGCAACGTCAGCGCAGCCAGACGGCAGCCAAAGGTACCTTCAAGGGCGGCTTGGAAGGTCAGGACGATATTCACAAAAAGTATCACACCGCAACACACCTTATGTACCAAGCGCTTCGCGATGTATTGGGTGATCACGTGGTGCAGCGCGGCAGTAATATTACGACTGAACGACTACGATTTGATTTTTCACACCCCGAAAAAGTGACGCGTGAGCAACTTGACCAAGTCGAAGACATCGTCAACCGCGAAATCGCCAAGGACCTACAAATCAGTTTTGCGGAATACCCAACCGAAGAAGCAACCGGTCCACTTGGAGCACTCGGTCAATTCGGGGATCGTTACGGCGACACCGTAAAAGTGTATAGCATGAAAGATCCTGAGGCTGACCCGAATGAACGGCCATTTAGCTTCGAAATCTGCGGTGGTCCTCACGTAGAGCATACGGCACAGCTACTTGCTGATGGCAAAAAGTTCAAGATTCTCAAAGAAGAATCGTCGTCTGCCGGTATTCGCCGCATTAAAGCTAAGTTAGTTTAAGTTATCGCTCGAGCGTTCTTCGGGCAGCGTTCGAGTCGCCAAGCCTTCTTCGCGTAATTTTACTTCTGCGAATTCATCTAGCGACACCGCTTCAGTCGTTCGTGCACGGCGTTCATTGAGCTCTTCAGTAATATGCTCGAGTGCGTCGGCAAATGCTTCGACCTCTTGAGGCGTAGCGTCAAGTGGTATCTTTGTCCCATCTTCAATCTTGAATACGCCGATAAGATGCTGCGTCGGCGCGAACGAAAAACGAGCCGCGAGTGCAAATCGATCTGTACCCTCAATCGTTTTAGTAATGCCGACTTCAATCAGCCGTCCGTTTTCTTCGCTACAGACGATTTCATAATCCTCGACTTCATATGTCGTTACCGATGTGCGAGTGGCTCGGTCGTTGTCGGCAAGTACCATGTCGATATCTTCGAGTACGGTCCGTGACGTAAGGTCGGTATATTGGGAGTGCGATGGGTCATCATATGGCCGCACGGCGCGTGCCACTAGGTTGCTTAGTTCGCTAGAACGGATACCGTCTGGGTCTGTGCGAGGCAATGTCGTGCCAGCATCAACGAACGTGATTTCATGATAACCATCGTGCGCAGACGACCAGCTTGTCATGCCATCACCCTCGTCACATTCGAAAAGTACGTCAGTATCAAGCACCGGCACCTCTGGTGTGTAATCCGCGTAAAAGTGCAGTATCAAAGAGGCTAATGTATAACTGCGCAGTGCAAGCGGAAGCTCGAGTTTCGCGATTGTTTCGCCATCTTCGATACGAAAAAATCGATCCTGCTTCGTCGGTAGACAATCAACTTTTAACCGGTCGGCTACATCGGCAGACGCTAATAGTGCATTGGTGTATTTTTCTAGCCATGCGCGATTCGACGGCACAGGATCGGACGTTGTCATATGTATAATTATAGCACTTTTCTATCTATTTAGCAAGCCTAGGAGCGTAAGCGTATTTGGTATATAATTAGGCTATCCATGGTTTTCGATAAACTTCGTTCAAAAGTCGCTACTCGGACCGCACTCGATGAGTATCTAGTCGGTCTCGATATCGGTACTGAATTTGTCAAAGCGCTGATCGCCAAAAGTACGGGCGATGAACTTGAAATAGTCGGTGTAGGCCGAACCCGCCAGGGGGTGAGCGATATGCATTCTGGTGCGATCGCAGATATCACTGGTGTCGTACGAAACTGCGAAGACGCATTGGCGCAGGCAGAAGAGATGGCAGGTTTACAGGCGAAGCGTGCGGTGATTGGTATTGCCGGCGAGCTGGTAAAGGGCGTCACGAACACAATCCGTTACCGACGACCACAGCCTAACCGTCCGCTTGATATTCCCGAAATGGAATTTATTATCGAAAAAGTTCAAGAGCGCGCGCAGGCTAAAGCCCAGAAGCAGATCGCACTCGAGACCGGCAACGAAGAGGTCGAGGTCAAACTGGTAAACTCTGCCTTGGTCAGTATTCATATCGATGGCTATAAAATCTCCAACCCAATTGGATTTCAGGGTCGTGATGTTGCCGTACAGATTTATACGGCATTCGCACCGATGGTCCACATCGGCGCACTCGAGAAAGTCGCTGACGAGCTGGCACTCGATCTGATTGCAGTTGCCGCTGAACCCTTCGCCGTGTCGCGGAGTGTTCTTGGTAACGATGCCAGCAGCAGTTTTACGGCGATTCTGGCAGACGTCGGTGGCGGTACAACCGACATTGCCGTCGTCAACGATGGCGGTGTGGAAGGCACGAAAATGTTCGGTATCGGCGGACGAAGCTTCACGAGGACTATCGCGAGCTCGATGGACCTGACGTACGAAGATGCCGAGAAGCTTAAATGCAATTTGAATCACGAAAAGATAAAGCCAGATATTAAGCGCAGCGCCGAATCTGCTGTCGACAAAACACTTGACGTATGGCTCGACGGCGTCGAGCTTGCGCTCAGCGAGTTCGATTCGGTCGACCATCTTCCGAACCGAATCTTACTCTGTGGTGGTGGCGCGAGCTTAGACCAACTAGTGACTGCGCTAGCAGAGCGTGACTGGTATACTGATCTTCCGTTTACAAAGCGTCCGACGGTGCAGCATATCAAGCCGTCAGAAGTCGTCGGTATAAGCGATCCGACCGGCAAAGTAACCGATCATACCTTTATTACAGCCATGGGCTTGCTGCGAGTTGGCTATGATACAATCGTAGGTAGTAGCGACGCCGACAGCGTCAAAGAAAAAGTAAATAAATTGTTGAGAATATAACGTGGCGAATACACCGCAAAAAGACGTAGTATACATCGATGTCGAAGACGACATTACCGCGATTATTGGCAAGCTCAAGACGGCTAGTCATTCTATCGTTGCGCTTGTACCGCCTAAACGTACTGGAGTGCTTCAGAGCGCTGTGAACTTACGACTGTTGGCCCGTGCAGCGGAGCAGCACGATAAACGACTCGTCATTATCACCGGTAATCATGCTCTGAGTAGTCTTGCTGCCCAGGCTAAGATTCCTGTCGCGAAAAACCTGCAGAGCAAGCCAGAGCTCGGTGAAATCGCCGCGCTCGATATCGATAACGGTGAAGAAGTCATCGACGGCGCACAATTGCCCGTTGGTGAACACGCAAAACAAGCAGGCATGGACGACGCGGACGTAGCGGCCGCAACGGCTCTTGGTGCTGCGGCACTCACGAGCGCCGATGGTGGTACGGTTGTACAAAAAAGTTCTGTGCGTAAAAAATCCAACGTGCCTAATTTCGACACATTCCGCAAGAAGCTCTTTCTTGGCGGAGCAATCGGTGCGTTTTTGTTGCTATTTCTTATCTGGGCGTTTTGGTTCGCACCACATGCGACCGTCATTTTGTCGACACGTACCACGAAGGCTAATGTCAGCCAGCAGGTGAGTGTATCGACCGATGTCACCACCGATGCCGCAAAAAATACCATCAAGGCTACACTCAAATCATCGTCAGACCCAGTCAGTATTCCATTTACGGCGACCGGTAAGAAAAATGTCGGCGAAAAAGCGACGGCTACGGTAAAGTTCTCGCAACAGTCGCTTGGTGAGCGTACCGTTCCTGCCGGTACGGAGCTTCAGACCGAAAGCGGCTTGACGTTTATTACCGATAGCGCGGTTAGTATTCCTGCCAGCACGATTGGACCAGGCTGTTTCCCGACAGCATGTCCAGGTACGGCTACGGGTAGCGTGACTGCTGCCGAAGCGGGCGAACGCTATAACGGCGCGAGCGGAAGTCTCAGTGGAGCAGGTAGCGGTGTCTCGGCTGATTTTTCTGATGCTAGTTCTGGCGGTACCGACAAAACCGTCACGGTTGTGACGCAGTCTGATGTTGATACCGCTAAAAAATCAATCAAGGACGAAATCGATGAAAATACCGCCAAGCAGCAGTTGGCAAAAGAGCTTGGCGATGGCTACACGGTCATAACCGACTCGTTCAAGGTAGATACCAGTGACATCGCTCCGAGCGTTGCGGTCGGCAGCGAAGCGACGAGTGGCAAAGCAGAGCTCAAAGGTGACGCCAAGTATTCACTGTATGCCGTGAGCGATGACGAACTATCGAAATATCTCGATGCTGTCATAACGCAGCAGATCGATACACCGGACGAGCAAAAGATTTATAGCAACGGTGTCGATAAGGCGACATTTAGCGATGTACAAGCCGCCAAAAACGGCGTGAGCGCCGCATTGAGCGCAGCTGGAGAAATCGGTCCGAAAATCGACGAATCACAAGTTCGCCAGATTGCAGCTGGCAAAAACTACGGCGAAATTCAGCAAGCACTCGTGGCAATTACCGGTGTCGATGATGCGGATATCCAGTTTTCACCGTTCTGGGTGACGCACGCGCCGAAAGACACCAACAAGATATCGGTAGAATTCAAGCTCAATGAGCAGTAAGCGCACGATTATCGCGCTTGACGTCGGCGAAAAACGAATCGGAGTCGCTCAGGCAGATATGTCAATCGGCATTGCAGTCCCCTATGACGTTATCGAAGTAGATGGCAATGAGGTCGAGGCGATTATTCGGCTGGTTATTCTTAGCGGTGCCGATACGGTCGTAGTCGGGTATCCTCGCAATCAGTCTGGCGAGCCTACGGCACAGTCCACATACGTCGAGAATTTCGTCGCGACACTGCAAGATATCGACGCAAAGATTGTCTACCAAGACGAATCATTGACGAGTGTTCTGGCCGAACAGCAGCTCGAAGCCCGCAAAAAGCCGTATGCAAAAGGTGATGTCGACATGATCGCCGCAAGTCTGATACTCGACGACTATCTGGAGACGCATCGATGACGTTCGACCTCGAATCGATTGACACGCCGCCACCGTCTCTCTCGGAAGATCCCATTGCAGCGCGAGCTAAAAAACGTCGTCGCCTGATCATCATCGGGGCAATTATTGCCACGTTGCTTTTGCTGGTTTTAGGTGGTGCGCTTTGGTACACGCTTGCTCAGCGACCGGTTGATAGTAGTGCGATGACAAAGAAAACCCTCGAGGTAGACCAAGGTGAAACGCCTCTCGAAATCGGTGAGCAACTTCAATCGAACGGACTGATTCGCAGCGTATTCGCGTATCGTATATATCTGAAACTTCATGGACTCGAAAGCGGCCTAAAGGCCGGCACGTACAAGATAGCTCCATCGGAAAATCTTGCCAGTGTCGTCGAACATGTGACGAACGGTCAATCGGCGACATTTACAATTACGTTTTATCCTGGCTCAACGCTGTACGATCCGACTGATATCGCCGACGCCAAACGCACCGATGTCTTTACGATGCTCAGACGTGCCGGCTATAGCGAGCGAACCATACGCGAAGCGCTGAAGGCTCAGTATGAATCGCCATTATTCGCCGGAAAACCACGCGGCACAACGCTTGAAGGCTACGTGTATGGCGAAACATACCAGTTTTCTACTAGCGCTGATGTGAATGAAATCTTAGAACACAGCTTCGAGATTTATTACAAAAACCTGACTGAACACAATATCATTGCTGGCACAAAGAAACACGGCCTGAACCTCTATCAGGCAATCACGCTTGCCTCAATTGTTCAGCGTGAGGTAACGAATCCAGACGATATGGCCAAGGTGGCTCAAGTATTTTACAGCCGGCTCAAAAAAGACATGCCGCTTGGCTCAGATGTCACGTTCTTGTATCCGGCAAATCAGGCCAATATGCCCGCGACCGTCGACTTCGATTCACCGTATAACACGCGAATTCACAAAGGTCTGCCACCTGGTCCGATCTCAAACCCAGGACTCGATGCCCTTAAGGCTGTCGCGAACCCAGCCAAGACCGATTATCTGTACTTTGTCGCAGGCGAAGATGGTAAAACCTACTTCTCGCGAACGGCGGCAGAGCACGATAAGAACGTGGCCGAACACTGCGGTGACCTCTGTAAATAGACTACACCATCATACTCAAAACGCTTGACGGTGGTGCAAAAGAGGTGGTAAAATATCAAAAGCACATTAGCGGAGCTGTCTCGCTACAGAGGTATGGAGTATGACCTCGTAGCCGAGTGGGGTTCAGACCGACTAATGCGCCTACCTTGAAATGTCGTTACGGGTGTCGAAATCACGTTTATACGAGAAGTACTATCAATTAAATAATGGTCGACACGCACACCCTGTTCACAACAACAAACAGTGAAGAAAGACAGAGTACGGTAGAAGTCCCGCAGCAATGCGAGCGACGGGAGAACCATCATTCGTGGAGATCAACCCACGACAGGTCTTGATAAGCCGCCAAAAGCGCGCTTAAAAAAGAACCGACCTACAATTAGTTCAATCGCAGGATACATCGGAGTTTTCTTACTCGTGATGTCTCTTGTTGCTATAGGCTATCAACCGCCAGAACAAATCAAAGCAGCTGCGAGTGCGGTTGATATCGACACATCTGTAAGCTCATCGCTTGCACCTCAGACTTTATCCGTCGATGACCTAGTTGCCACACGAGTCGCAACCAATATCGCAGAATCTGCAGATTTGCCAGTGGCAAGTAACGTCGCCAACCTTTCGCAGTCAATCGCTGCCGAGAGTGTTTTGGCGCAAAACGATGCAAATATCGTGGCAAAGCCACAGGTCGTCCAGGCCTCGGCTGACACACGTCAAATTCAGACGTATACGGCGAAAGCCGGTGATACGGTTACTGATATCGCAAAGCAATACCACCTGAGTCCGCAGACGATTCGTTGGGCAAACGACATGGAGTCAGATGCCGTCGAACCAGGTCGCAAGCTTAAGATTTTGCCGACAGACGGCATTCTGTATACCATTCAGTCAGGTGATAGCATTCAATCACTGGCTTCGCGCTACAAAGCGAACGTCGAACAGATCCGAACTTACAATGACCTAGAACTTGGTGGATTCAAGCCAGGTAAGAAAATTATCATCCCATCAGGCAACCTTCCTGCCGATGAGCGACCCGGCTATGAAGCACCAGTGGCGCCAGTCGCAGCAAATGCTGGTATCGCCTATGGTACCTACGGTGGCGGCAACGGTACGGGCAACAATTATGCCGCATCTGTTGGAAACCGCTACGGATTCGGACAGTGTACCTGGTACGCATATGAGCGTCGTGCTGAGCTCGGTCGTCCAGTCGGTAGCTTCTGGGGCAACGCTTCCACTTGGGCATATTACGCCTCGGCTGCAGGCTTCCGCGTTGACGGATCGCCAGCTGTTGGTGCAATTATGCAAAACGGTGGTGGCTACGGGCACGTTTCGATTATCGAATCAGTAAATCCTGGCGTCTCAGTCACGATTAGCGAAATGAACGCCTATCGATTCGGCGGTGGATTCAACCGAATCGGTCACGGAGAAATCTCTTGGTCTGAAGCCGTCAGCGGCATGTACCAGTACATTCACTAGATCGTCGATACTGTCAAACCAAGTACCCCTGTAAAAACAGGGGTACTTATGGTATACTATAGATAACATGTTTGTAGACACCGCGAAAGTATTGATTCAGGCAGGCAAAGGCGGCGACGGTGTCGTCAGTTTTCGGCATGAGATCTACGTCGACAAGGGTGGTCCAGACGGTGGTGACGGCGGCAAAGGTGGCGACGTTATATTCGAAGCAACTGAAAACCTTAACACGCTTATCGATTTTCGTTTCAAGCCAGAACTAAAAGCTAAAAATGGCGGCAATGGTTCTAAACGTCGTATGCACGGCAAGTCCGGCAATGATCTGGTCGTCAAAGTACCGATGGGTACCCTCGTCAAACGCGATGGCAAACCAATCGCCGACCTCACCATGCACGGTGAGCGCGTAGTCATCGCAAAAGGCGGCGACGGTGGGTTTGGCAATGCGCACTTCAAGTCGAGCACCCGTCAGACGCCAAAAATGGCCGAATTGGGTGAGTTAGGTGAAACGTTCGAAGCAGAGTTAGAGCTCAAACTGCTCGCCGATGTCGGTCTTGTCGGCTTTCCGAATGCAGGAAAATCTACGTTCCTGAGTGTCGTATCAAACGCCAAACCAGAAATTGCGAATTACGAATTCACGACACTGACGCCAAACTTAGGCGTAGCCGATATTGACGATGGAACGCTGTTGATCGCGGACATTCCAGGGCTTATCGAAGGAGCGTCAGAGGGTAAGGGCCTCGGTGATACATTTTTGCGTCACATCGAACGCACCGGCGTACTGCTTCATCTTATCGATGTATATAGCGATGATGTCGCCAAAAGTTATGAGGCGATTCGTCATGAACTCGCTGCATACAGCACAGACCTGATGAAACGTCCTGAAGTCGTAGCTCTTACCAAGGTTGAGGGGCTGGACGACGAAATGATGCAGATGCAGCGAGAAGCGCTGAGCCGCGTCGTTCCGGCAGGAACACCGATTTTTGCGGTATCAGCGGCCGCTCATCAGGGCATCACGGAGCTCCTGCGCGAACTTCGTACACAGGTTAATACGTGGCGAGCGACATCTGAGGACGAAACCATTGTTGAATCAGACGGCATGCCGGTCATTACACTTGATGATACGCCGAACGAAGATGCCTGGACTGTCGAGAAAGTTGACGACACGTTTATCGTGCACGGCACCAAGATTGAGAAATTCGCACGACGCACCAACTTTGAACAATTCCAAGCAGTCAATCGACTCCGCGATATTATGCACAAAATGGGTATTACGCACGAACTCTATCGTGCCGGAGCAGAAGCTAGCTCACGGATTGCCATCGCCGACAACGAGTTCTCGCTCGTTGAGCAGCGTGATGACTAGTGTAGAAGTATTGACATTTTAGCTCTATTTTGATATAATATTGCCTAATCCTCGATAGCAGGTATCTGTTACCTCTTGGGGTACATTAATATGTCAGATAGCATGCACACATCGTGGTCGGCTCTGTGTCGATACCTCATACCGGTACCGAGCCAACCACGATACACCACCTTCTGAAGGGAATGCAATGAGACGCAATTTGCTCATCTCGATCGCCGCCGCACTCGCACTTGCGGGTTGCGGTGGCGCTCAGTCCGATCCACCCGCGGCGCCGTCATCATCCGCTGTCAGCTCTTCGTCGTCGCCCTCACTGAGCGACGACGAGATGCAGCAGCTCATGGACGACGCCAACAAGAACCCGCTGCCGGACCCCGAGCCCACGCTCGAGGCCCAGAAGCCCATCCAGTCGATCACCATGAAGATGGAGACCGACGAGGGCTACACCGGCACTGCCCAGGTCAACCTGTACAAGGCCGAGAAGGCCAAGATGGCCGACTTCACCGGCTGCGATGTGTCTGTCTTGCTCACGGCCGAGCCCGACCAGGACAAGATCTGGCTGGTGTCGTACCTCATCACGACGAAGACGGCCGACACCTCCCCTGCGGACTTTCCGTGGGAGGGGCCGGATCTCTGGCTCGACAACTCGCGGTTCAACTACGACAACGGTTCGTGGGCGTACTGCGAGCAGGGAGGTACACTCGGGGTTGAGTCCTCGAAGCCGATCACGACGCCCATCGGCGAGAGCCGGACCTTCTACGCCGTCCGCTGGTCGCAGGCCACGCCGAAGAACCCGAAGGGGCACTTCCCGGATGCACCCGTCGTGCTGCT
>Ga0310810_10001628_pt1 | contig 23722 bp, 24 predicted proteins | sample NCmetagenome_FD_207641 | JGI IMG/M metagenome (GOLD analysis project Ga0310810, IMG submission 207641) | Soil microbial communities from experimental microcosm in Duke University, North Carolina, United States - NC | ecosystem: Engineered > Artificial ecosystem > Soil microcosm > Unclassified ... | reverse complement strand
ACTTTGCCGTCTACGTTTACCGGCGTCGGGTTCGCCGGCTTGGCGACCTGTTGCGCTCCCAGCCACGTTCCGCCTGCAAGCGTCACGAGTCCGGCCGCCAGAGCGGCGTGCTTCCATGGAAATGTACGCACGGATGCCTCCCGTTCGAGATAATTCGATCAACGGTATTATACGTGGTTCGGGCGGTAAACTTTATGATGATCGCCGTGAGATTCCGGCCTATGAAATTAATATGCTTGGGCGCGTGGCTCTGGGGAGGATTGATCGCCTTCGCACAGGTCCCTTCCGAGGCCTTCCCGCCCGCGGCGAGTGTCAAGCAGCTCATGCTCGATCTCATCCATCCGGCGTCTAATGACATCCTGCTGGCGATTTATCGTGGCGGACCGAATGGCGAGACTGAGTGGGCCGCGGTGCGTCGCGCCGCTGTGACCCTGGCGGAATCCGGAAACATGCTGATTATGCGCGGCCGCGCCCGGGATCAGGCCGACTGGCTGAAGGACGCGAAATTGCTGGTAGATGTTGGAGACGCCGCCTACAAAGCCGCGCAAGCCAAGGACAGTAGCGCTCTCGCGACGCTCGCCCCGGCTCTAGACGCTTCCTGCACCACCTGTCACAAGCAGTATCGGCCGAACGTATTCCCCAAGGACGGAGGGTCGAAATGAGCTTCTCTCGCCGTGAATTCCTTAAGGCGGCTGGATCCGGCATCGTGCTCACCACCGTGGCCGGGGAAACGCTGATCGCGGGTCCCACCCCTCTTCCCGCCGTTTCAGGACCCTTTTCCACCGAGAAAGCCTCGTTCCTCGTCAATGGCAAGGCCTATGCCGCCGAATACGAAGCGCGCACCACCTTGTGGGAAGTGATTTCGATGAAGCTGGGCCTGACGGGCACCAACCGCAGTTGCAATCGCGCCACCTGCGGCGCCTGCAGCGTGCTGGTGGATGGTATCCCACTCTATTCCTGCCATACCCTGGCCACTGAAGCCGCAGGCCGAAAGATTTTCACCATTGAAGGGATGGGCGATCAGACCAGAAAGTTGCATCCTTTGCAGCGCATCGGCCATACGCGCGTGGCCGCCGATTGCGGCTTCTGCACCGCCGGATGGGTAGTGACCGCGAAGGGGCTGCTCGACAAGAATCCCGATCCGAGCGAAGACCAGGTCAAGGCTGCTCTGGCCGGTCACATTTGCCGCTGCGCTGCATATCCCAACATCATCCGGGCGGTGGTGGATTCGGCGGCGGTCTTGCGCGGCAAGAAAATTCAAATCGAACCCGAAACAGATTCCGTGGTTCAGATCAAGATGCCGATGGTGCGGGATTACTCCACCTCCGGTGGACACACCCTGGGCAACGAAGTGGTGGAGGGCTTGAGCAAGACGGTCACCAAGAAGTGGCAGGGTTATCCGCCCGAAAATCTCAAGGTATTGGGCAAGCCCCTGCCGCCCCTGCCGGAAGTCTCCCTTCCGCGATTCACCGGTAAGGCGCAGTATGCCAGCCGCGTGTGGTTCCCGGATCTGCTGTACGCGAAGGTCCTCACCTCGCCGCACCCGCACGCGCGCCTCCTGGATGTGGATACCGCAGCCGCGGAGAAGATGCCGGGGGTGCGCCACATTCTCACGTATAAGAATGCACCGAAGTTGCAGCGTCCCCATGTTGCCAGGGGCCAGGTACTACCCGAGCCTTTGCCTCGGGAACTCAATCTGCAGGGCGAAACCGTCGCCATCGTGGTGGCTGAGACCGAGGACCTGGCGCAGGATGCCGCCGATGCGATCAAAGTAGAGTACGAAGTTCTGCCGTTCGCCTCGACGCTGAACGACTCCATGGCGGCGGATGCGCCCGATCTGGGCCATGGAAAAGGAAACCTCATTCGCCACGCGATTTCACCCAAGGATTTTCCGCACGCCACTTGGGCGGATCAGCGCGGCGATATCGGGAAAGGATTGGCCGAAGCCGATATCGTCAAGGAGTTCACCTACCATTTCACCGGCGGCGTGTCTGTTCCGATGCAGCCCAGCGGCAGCGTCGCCAAATGGGACGGCGACCGGCTGACCATGTGGGCCATGGGCCAAGGTATCTATCCGGTCCAGGCGACGCTGGCCTCGGCACTGGGGATCGACGCCTCCAAGGTCCGCGTGATCAACAAATACAACGGTTCCACGTTTGGCGCGGCGCGCATGGCCGCGGAAAGATTCTATCCGATGATCGCCCATCTGGCGAAGGTCACCGGACGCCCGGTCAAGATCATGCTGCCGAAGGACCAGGAACTGGCGCAGCTGCAGATTAAGCCGGAAACCATCACCAAGTTCCGGGTGGGCGCGAAGAAAGACGGCCGCATCACCGCCCTCGACCACGAAGTGTACGTCAGTATTGGAGACCTGGACTTTGGCGTGCACGCCAACGGTCCCAGCAACGCCATGAACCAGCTGGACCTCTACACGTCGCAAGTTTCGCACTGGCGATCGACGTGGTGCGCCTATCGGACGAACGCGCCGCGTCCCGGACCTTCCCGCAGCCACCTTCAGCAGGAAACCAAGTGGTCCTGGGAAAACATGATCGATGAAATGGCCGATTCCTTCGGGATCGACCCGGTGGAGTACCGCTTGATGCACATCACGCGGCTCACGCCCGGGGACGTGCGTCACGCCTACGAATCGATGCCCTCGGCGGAGGTGCTGCAGGAAGGAGCCAAGGCCTTCGGATGGGAGAAGCGAACTCCCATTGCGGGCGGTTTCTCTGGACGGTTTAAGCGGGGATTCGGCCTGGGCATGTCCCAGCATCATGGCGGCCTCATGGGTTACCACGAAGGGGAAGAGGCGTTTGCCAAACTGGCGGCGGCGCCCGAGGCCAACATCTTTAGCACGGAACTGGAACTGGGAGCCGATGGCAACGTGACCATGAAGATCGCGCTGCCCGACAGCGGCTCGAACGCGGCCAGCGCACTGGCGGCTTTAGTGGCCGAGATGCTGGGTTTTACGACGCGCGACCACATCCGTCTGATTTGGGGTGACTCGGATATGGCGCCCTTGAGCGATGAATGGTTCGGAGGCCGCACCATCACCTTGCAGGGAGCAGCGATGTGTAGTGCGGCCGACAAGCTGAGGAAGGATCTGCTGGCACGTGCCGCGAAGGTGCTCAAGATCGACGCGGCCAAGCTGCAGATCCGCGACGGCGTGGTCTCTTCCACCGAAGACTCCAAAAAGAGCACCTCGTTCGCCGCGCTGGCCAAGGCCAACAAGGGCGTCATTCGCATGACGGGCCGGGGCGTTGCCGGCGGCGAAAGGACCACGACAAATAAGGGCGTGGGAGCGTGCTTTGTGGAAGTGGAAGTCGACACCTGGACCGGCAACTGGCGTTTCGTCCGGGCCGTCTATACGCACGATACCGGACTGCTCATCAACCCGCTGGTGGCCGAATCCGACATGGTGGGCTCGCTGATGGAAAGCACGCAGGTGGCCACCGATCCCATCCCCTGGGACCGCGAATTTCCCGGGACGCGGCATTACAGCGTCGGCTACCTATCCTACCGGCTTCCCACCATCATGGACATGCCGAAATCGACACAGGTATACATCGACAGCCTGGAACCACGCTGGTTTTATGGCATCAAGAGCTTTAGCGAAACCAGCATCGGCGCCGTGCCGGGCGCGATCTCCAACGCGATTTACAACGCCTGCGGAGTCCGCATTCGCGAACATCCCATCACGCGCGAAAAAATCATGGCAGGTTTGAAAGCCCAGCGGAGTCGGGCATGAAGAAGATTTCCATCTACAAGCCGTCGACCGTGGACGAGGCCATCCAGATTCTGTCCCAGCACGGCACCAGCGCAGCCGTCTACGCCGGAGGCACGGATCTGCTGATTCGTCTGAAGAACCGGCTGGAGCAGGCGCCTACCTATCTGGTGGATATCAAGAAGATCGATCATCTGCGCTTTATCAAGGAAGACCCGCAGGGAGGTGTCGAAATCGGCGCGGCCACCAAGCTGGCGGAGCTGGCCGACTCGCGTTTGTTGCAGGAAAAATATCCGATGCTGGTCGAGGCCGTCAACAAGATCTCCTCGCCGGAACTGCGCAACGCGTCCACCCTGGGTGGCGACCTGTTGCAGGAAGTATGGTGCCAGTACCTGCGCGGCGGCTATTCGTGTTGGAGAAATGGCGGATACCTGTGCTACGGAGCCATCGGCGATAACAGCTACTATCATTCCGCTATGGGCGGACGTCTGTGCTACGCCGTGTATCCCGGCGATGCGGCCACCGCGCTGATTCCCTTCGACGCCCGCGCGAAACTGGCGACGCCCCAGGGAGTGAAAGAACTGTCCATCGAACAACTGGTGCCGGGAGACCTGCTGGTAGACGGCAGAATCCAGTCGCATGTCGTGCGCTTCAACGAGATTCTGACGTCGGTGGTGATTCCTCCGCCCAAGCCGGGCGTGCGGGCTTCGTTCGAGAAGCTTCGCCCGCGGGGAGTATGGGACTTTGCCATGGCCTCGCTGGCCATCAGTCTTCAGTTGCGCGACAAGACCATCGACGACGCACGGGTGGTGTTTGGCGGCATCGCCGGGAGGCCCTTGCGCGAAACGGCCGTCGAGACGGTCCTCAAGGGTAAGATATTGAGCACCGAGTTAGGCGAGCAAGCGATGTCCATGGCGCTTGCCAATGCCGCGCCGCTCAAGTACAACGCCACTAAGATCGATATGGCGAAAGGACTCCTCGCTTCCGGTTTGGCAAAGCTGAACGCATAGTCATGCAAGCCATTGAGGGCATTCTGATCGAGCCCGTGGGGTGCCTGGCCGAATTTCCTCCCGGCCCATTCCAGTGGTACTGGAATCTGCTCCAATCGATGGGCGAATCCTCTTTTTCGCCGTCGGTGGAGGCGCTCGAAATTGAAGCTGTGAACGCGGCGAGCATCTATGCGGACGCCGTGCCCGCCCTTAGAGAACTGAGGGCGATGGGCGTCCACCTTTCCATCGCCTCGTCACTTTCAGAAGCCGCGATCGCCCGCTTCCTCGAAAAGCACTGTCTGGGTGAATTCTTCGCCGCTGTTTGGAATCGCGATAATGCGGGCGGCGTCCGGGCGGTTCCGCTGGTCCGGGCCGTGCAGTGCGCGTCCCTTCAACCTCAGAACGTCATGTTTCTTACGGATACAGCGGAGGGTATCAAGATCGCGCGCAGCGCCGGAGTGCATCCTGTTCTTATGATGAACGACCCGGACGAGGCCCGGCGCCTGGCCATGCACAACCCGGCGGGAGGCGTCGTTTCCCTACATGAAATCTCCGACTTTATCCGTCTGATCGCGGCGCAGAATAGCAGAGGTCCAAGGTAGACGGTACATGATATACTCCGGTCGTACGAGAAATCCGAAGGGCGGGAGTAATTCAGTGGTAGAATGCCAGCTTCCCAAGCTGGACGTCGCCGGTTCGACCCCGGTCTCCCGCTCCATAAAATCAATCATTTGGGAGAACTCAGCAACTTCTTCCACTCCACTACACTCCATTAGGCCGCAAAGACGCTGTTTTCCAGCTCCTCTGCTGCCCGTGGGAGAGTTCGACCAAAGCGGTTCGTCTCAACAGCGATATCGGATCACGGTCCAGGGTTGACTCACCCTGTGTAAACCATCTAAACTCTGCAGAACCTTGTGCAATTCAAGGTTTTGCGCCCAACCCGCCGCGACAGATTCTACTGGTTCGACAATCGACTGCTTCTTGAGGCGAAGGTCGCTTTGTATTTGAAGGAATCCCTTGGCACATCGACCGAGGTGCTCGCCCTCTTCACGCGTGCGCTGTCCAACCTCAAAGACGAAGCTGTGACGAGGGGTCGATATCTGACTCTTCGGTCCCTGCCTGCGAGGGGACTAGAGCCAATCGAGGTTCGTATTCCCCTCAGAGATCTAGCTAAAGAACTGAACGAGCAACTTCCACTGGCAGCGGTGTATCAGGATTTGCCACGCGGGAGAAAGCGACCAGGATGGAAGCGAGAGTTCACGCGCAGTTTAGAGGTGGCGGCGAATGAACTGTCCGGCGTAACAGAGTCCCAGGTGGCGGACGCAATTCGGGGCTTCCGCGCTGAGAAGAAGCGATTGCCGGAGATTACGGTTGGGCCGTCGAGAAAAACAGCCTAGAGGAGTGATCGACACGTCGGTGCTCGTCGCTGGTGTCGCAGGATTCAAATCCCTGCGCGCCGTCGAGAATCCGAGCGCTTCACTGTTTCGGGACTGGCTTGAGGATGGAACCTTCACCTGGCGTCATCCCCCAGGACGTCGCGTAGCTCCCGGATATATCCCCGCAGCAATTCATCGCTCACTGTAGTGCCCACCCAAACGTTGTCGAGCAGTTCTCGTTTGGTTACCAGGCGCTGAGCGTTGTGCGCTAGGTAGAGCAAAACCTCAAACGTCTTCGGCCGCACCTCCACCAAGTCGGATTCGCGCCAGAGTTGTTCGTTGTCGGAATCGCCGCCACGAGATAGCCGGCTAAGGGGTACGCCGCGTCCCGCCTCTCCCGAGCGTTGCAGGAGGCGGGGCTGCGAGTCGCGACAATCAATATTGACGGCTGGCTCAACCTGCCCCGCACTCGGTTCAGCGTCGTGAATCCTGCTCAGAACTTCTACGAGCGCGCAATCCGGTTTGACGAACTGTTCCGATCCTTAGTGCTTCCGTTGAAAACGAATCGGTTCGCTAAGGTCGAAGTGGATTTCGCGCAAGAAACTGGGTTGACCTACAGTCGTCAAACTTACTCCTTCTACGACATCGATGTGATCCTGTTCGAGGGAATCTTCTTGCTAAAACAGCAATTTCAGCACTTGTACGATCTGTCGATCTGGATAGACTGTACCTTCGAGACCGCATTGGAACGAGCAATCAAGCGCGGCCAAGAGGGTCTGCGACCAGACGAGGTCACTCATGCCTATGAGGCGATCTACTTCCCAGCCCAAGTAATCCACTTCGCAATGGACCATCCTCGGCAAGCAGCATCTATCGCCTTCCGCAATGACCCCAGAATTGTGGAAGGTGGAACGACGCGGCCTCCGAACGTCAAGTCGCGAGGAAGTTTTGACCTTCAGGATTGCTGAGCTTTCCGTTACCCCGTTTACTTCACGAACGCGGCCGACTTCCTCCGGCTCTCCGGGCTTCCATGTGGACCGAATCGCCCGCGCTCCCCGCGAGTAGCCGTCGTGAGATACGTCCCGACTCCCTCAGCCGCGTACTTCGCGATCGTGCCGCCGAAGCCGAGCGATTCATCGTCGGGATGAGCCAAGACGGCCAGCAGTCTCAATTCACGCTTCAACGAAACCTCCCCCAGCAGAAGTCGCCGGCGTGGCTTTGACGGACGTCGGCTGTCTTCGCTTGACTATGAAATAGACCACCGGCACCGTCATCCGGGAGAGCCCCAGCGATGCTATTTCACCGGCCATCAATGCGATGGCCAGACCTTGAAAGATCGGGTCGAACAGCATTACCGCTGTGCCGGCGATCACCGCCCCGGCAGTGAGCATCATGGGGCGGAAGCGAACCGCACCGGCATCGATCACGGCTTGGTCCAGCGGCATGCCCTCCTTCAGTTTTAGTTCGATAAAATCCACCAGGATGATCGAGTTGCGCACCACGATGCCTGCCCCAGCGATGAAGCCGATCATCGACGGAGCCGAGAAAAAAGCGTGCAGCAGACCGTGGGCCGGTATGATACCCACCAGCGAGAATGGAATCGCCGCCATGATCACGAGCGGCGTCATAAACGATCGGAACCAGCCGACGATCAACATGTAGATAAGGACCAGCACGACGCAGAATGCCAGCCCGAGATCGCGAAAAATCTCGTACGTGATCTGCCATTCGCCGTCCCATTTGAGCGCGTAACGCGTGTCCGTGGGCGGCGGGCCAGCCGCGTATTGCTCGATGCGATAGCCTTCGGGAATCAGGATGCGCTCAATCTCGGGGCCCGCCTTCAGCATGGCGTAGACCGGGCTTTCGTTCACACCCGCGAGGTCGGCGGTTACGTAAGTCACCGGCATCAGATTCTTGTGGTAAATGCTCTTGTCTTCGATGTCGCGCTCGATGTGCGCGATCTCGCCGAGCGCCACTAGATTTCCATCCCGCCCGCGCAGCTTGAGGTTCATCAAACGGTCGAGATAGGAGCGCGAGGCTCGCGCGAAGCGGACGACGATGGGCACATCTTCTTTCTCATCGGGAGCATGGATCAGGCCGGTCGAATCGCCGGCGCTGGCCAGCCTCAGCGCGCGCGCCGCGTCCTGGTCGGTGATTCCGTTGAGCGCCGCTTTCTCGCGGTCCAGGAGAATGGTGAACTTCGGCTGATCGTCTTCTACAAACCAGTCGACATCAACCACGCCAGAAGCCTTCTCGAAGATATTGCGGACTTGCCGCGCGATCTCGATTTGGCCGCGTTGCGCGGGGCCGTAAATTTCTGCAACCAGGGTTTCGAGCACGGGCGGGCCGGGCGGAACTTCGGCGACCTTGATGCGCGCTCCGAAACGCGCGGCTACCGGAATCAACTGCGCGCGAACGCGCTTGGCGATGTCGTGGCTCTGGAGATCGCGCTTCGACTTTCCAACCAGGTTCACCTGGATATCGGCGACGTTGGGGCCGCGCCGCAAAAAGTAATGGCGCACCAAGCCGTTAAAATTGTAAGGCGACGCAACACCCGAGTAAGTCTGGAGATTGACGACCTCGGGTTGTCTTTGAACGACTGCGGCAAGCTCGCCCGCCACGCGAGCCGTTTGTTCGAGCGAAGTCCCCTCCGGCATGTCGATAATGACCTGAAACTCGCTCTTGTTGTCGAATGGCAGGATCTTCATTTTGACAACGCCAGTCGCGACGAGCGTGATCGAACCAACTAGCAGCACGGCGACCAGCGTCAGAAACCCGTAGCGCGCAGCGGTATGGTGGAGCAGGGGGTTCATCACGCGACGGTAGAGACGGGTGAGGCGGTCCTCGCTTTCCCTGTGGGCGTCGCGGCCGGCTCTGCTCAGAATTCGGACGGAGGCCCACGGCGTCACCACCAGGGCGATGAACAGCGAAAATGCCATGGCTGCAGAGGCCCCAATGGGTATCGGCCTCATATAGGGACCAGCCAGGCCGCGAACGAATGCGATGGGCAAAATCGCGGCGATCACCGTCAAAGTCGCGAGGATCGTCGGATTGCCGACTTCATTGACCGCTTCCAGGGCGACCTGCGTCATGCTTCGCCCCTGGTTCTGCGGCAGGCGCGCATGACGCACGATGTTTTCCGCGATCACAATCGCGTCGTCCACCAGGATGCCGATGGAAAAGATCAGCGCAAATAGCGTGATTCGGTTTAGCGTGAAGCCATAGAAATAGAAGGTGGCGAGCGTGAGGGCCAGCGTCACCGGAATCGCGATGAAGACGATGCCGGCTTCACGGAAGCCGAGCGTCAGGCACACCAGCGCCGCCACTGAAATCACCGCGATGAGCATGTGATAGAGCAACTCGTTGGATTTCTCCGCCGCTGTTTCGCCATAGTTGCGCGTAATGGAAAGCTCGACGTCGGGGGGGAGTAATGAGCCGCGCAAGGCCTCCACGCGAGCAAGCACGCGATCGGCCACGGAAACGGCGTTCGCGCCCTTGCGCTTCGAAACGGCCACCGTGACCGCGGGCCACAGGGCGGGATCGCCTGCCGAGGCGGCTCTGACATATTGCGACGGCTCCTCGCCCCCATCCTGGACACGTGCGACGTCGCCCAAAAACACCGGCCGTCCGCCGGACACGCCAACCACCACGCGGCGAACGTCATCGGCGCAAGTAAGAAACGATCCGGCTTCCAAAATGAACTCGTGATTCGAGCTGGAAAAGCTGCCGGCTGGGAGGCGGCGGTTGGCCGCACGGAGCGCGCCTGCGACGTCCGAGGGCGAGAGATGATAACCGGCTAGACGAGCCTCGTCCAGATCGACGCGCATCTGCCGGCGCTGCCCGCCGATGATGGCGACGGCGGAAACCTGCTCCACCTGTTTGATCGTGTCGTGCAACTGGGCCGCAAGGCGCCGCAGTTCGTAATCCCCGTAGCGCTTACTCCAAAGCGTCAGCGCGAGAATGGGAACGTCATCGATCGAGCGGGGCTTGATCAGCGGCGGCGAGGCACCCGGCGGAATCAGGTCGAGGTTGGCAGATAGTTTCTGGTTCACCCGCACCATTGCTCTCTCCTCGTCCTGGCCGACCAAGAAACGCACCACGGCCATTGATTCCCCCCGGCTGGACGTCGAATAGATGTACTCGACGCCGGGAATCTCCCACAGCAGTTTCTCCATGGGCTTGGTGACGCGCTCCTCCACTTCACGCGCGGAGGCGCCGGGCATCTCGACGAAGATGTCGATCATGGGGACGATGATCTGAGGCTCCTCTTCGCGGGGAAGTTTGACGACTGCGAAGACTCCCAGAAGAATCGATGCCAGCACGAAGAGCGGTGTGAGTTTGGAGTCGATGAAGGCGGCTGCGAGCCGGCCCGCGGCGCTGAGGCGGGTTGTGTTGTTCATTTGGCAGCCTCCTGAACAGCGACGTGGGCGCCGTCGGAGAGGAGCGGCGGGGGCGTGACGATGATTCTTTCTCCGACTGTCAGGCCGGAGAGAATCTCGCGCTGGTCGTCGCGCCTTTCACCCAGCGTGACGAAACGTAGCCGCGCCGTATCTCCTTCCACGACGTACACGGACCGGATCTGGCCGCGCTCAAGAACCGCGGATTGGCGAACTAGCAGGGCCCCGCGCTTACGGGCGGCGAAGCCGGCACGCCCGAACATCCCGGCCCGCAGGCCTGGCAGCGCGGGCAGGTCGATCTTCACGGTGAAGCTGCGTGTGGCAGCATCGACCGAGGGTACGATTTCGGCGACGCGACCGGTAACGGTTCGGTTCAGGCCGTCGATCTCAACCGCAACGCTGTCACCGGCCCGGACGAGACCGAAGCGCGACTCGTCGATCGAAGCCTCCAGCCGCGGGTTCCCTTCTTGCTCCAGGACGAGCAGCGGCGCGCCCGGCGTAGCCAGGCTGCCGGGATCGGCTTTGCGTTCGGTGACCAACGCTGCGAATGGCGCGGTAAGTGTGGCGTAGCTGAGGGTCGCTTGCGCGGCGGCGATCTCGGCTTCGGCCTGGCTGCGGCGCGCCTCGACCTGCCGGCGCTTCGATGCGGCCATCTCGAGCGCCGCCTCGGCGCTCCGGAGCCGCGCTTGCGACTCGTCGAATTCCTGCTGCGAAACAGACGCTTTGGCCAGCAGGTCCTGGAAGCGCTTGTGAGTCACTCGCGCCAGTTCAAAATTGGTGCGGGCGGCCGTTATGGCGTTTTCGGTCTCGTCGATGGAGCTTTCGGCTTCTGCGCGGACGGCCTCGGATCGGCGCAGGCTCGCCTCGAGATCCCTGCGGTCTAACACGATGAGCGTCTGGCCGGCTTGCACGCGGTCGCCGGTTCGCACGCGGACTTCGAGAATGTTGGCGGCGATCTTCGCGGCGATGGCAGCGCTATAGCGGGCACGCACACTGCCGCTTGCCTGGTAAATATCGGCGATCTCGGAATCGGCGACGGTTTCAGTCTGCACGGCGGCCGCGCTCTGTTCGGCACCCGCCGCGGCAACGCGCGCTTCGTGACGCGAACAGGCGGCAGTCATCAGGAACGGAATGGCGAGCAGCAAGAATCGGTTCATATGCACCTCAATTCAGGAGCGCGGAATCGGCCGCCAGCGTTCCAGCGGCGTGGTCGAGCGCTGCGGCGGCGACGCGCTGATCGTAGATGGCCGACAGGCGCCGCGTACGCGCGGCGGCCAGCGCCGCTTCGCTGCGCAGCAGTTCGGTGACGGTGATCAGGCCGGCCTGGTGACGGTTCTGGACGATGCGGTGGGCCTCTTCGGCCTCGGCTGCAGCAGCGGAAGCAACTTCGACCCGCTGCGCGGCGGCCCTCAGATCCAGGTACGCCTTGCGTACCTCCAGGTGGATCGTCGAATCTGCGTGCTTGCGGAGGGCGTCTGCGCGGGATTCGGCAAAGCGTGCCTGCTCCACGCGGGCCTTGGTCTCGCCCCCGTTCCACAAGCTCCAGCGAAGCGTGACGGCGGTGAACCAGTTCGCACCGCCTTTACTAAAGAGATTCTGCCTGTCGGCTTCGACGATCCCCTGAAAGGCGACCTGCGGCCGGTAGGCGGACCCGGCGATCTGCTGCTGCGTCCGGGCGAGACGCTGGGCGAGTTCGGCCTGCCGCATTTCCGGACGGTCCTCAGCGGCGAGACGGCGGTACTCTTCAAGCGGGCCTTCGGGCGCGCCGACGCTGGACTCCAGCGGCGTCGTCAGTTCGAACGTGCGATCGAGGCTGACGCCAAGCGCGTCGTTCAGTGCGGCGCGGGCCACGGCCATATCATTCGCGGCGCGGATCTGCTGCTCCTGCATCGCAGCGAGGTGGACGCGCAGGGCCAGCACATCCGCCTGGGTACTGCGGCCGGACTGGTAGATGAACTCTGCACGCGCAAGGTCCGCCCGGGCGCTGTCAACCGACTGGCGCGAGACTTCCAGGTTTTTCTCCGCCAGCGTGACGCCGAAGTAGGCGCGCAACACATTCATGATGATGTCCGAGCGGCTTCGGCGCGTATCCTCGCCGGCCATTTGGCGAGTAAAGCGCGCTGCCTCGACACTGCGGCTGGTTTGCCGGGCATCGAATAGAACCTGCTCGACCGTTAATTGCGACTGGTAGTTATTCATGGCGTCCGGGCGGTTCAGAGAGCTGAGGGCAAAATTTGCATCACTGAATTGGTGCTGGGTGAGCAGCGAGCTGAATACGAACACGGGGTTGTTGCCGCGCTCGAGGCTCTCCGAGAACTGCAACCGCGGCAGATAGCCGGAGTGGACCTGGTGAATGCGAGCCTCCGCTTCTTTTTCTCGGGCATCCGCAGCGGCGACAAGCGGATTCGACTGTAAGGCCAGATCAACCGCCTGTCGCAGCGTAAGGGCTTCTTGGGCCGGCAGGGGAATGGTTAAGATCAAGAATGCTAAGGCTCGTCGCATACAGATCGCTCGCAACTTAGGCAGCCTCTTGTTACCGGCCAAGCGCCGCCTTGATCCGAGCAAGGTGGTGGTAACTGTGACGCACCGGATGATCCTCCAGAAAAAACTGGCACGTGAGCGGAGCGTCGCTATTGAGTGACACCGGCGCTGCGCGGTCCAGTTGTTCATCGGTAAAGGCGCGGACTGCCGCAGCCGCCGCCGCGCTGTTGGTTTCCAACAGCGCGAGTGCGGCTTCTTTGGTGACGTTGTCATTCTCTTCAGCGTGATCGCGGTTGATCGTATCGACGGCGTCCCCCGTCACACCGGTGATCGGCTGGCCGGCAGCGAGCAGACTCGCGAGCTCAATCTCGAGCGGGTACATGCCGGCGACGTGGTGGACGACGACGCCAACCTTCCGGCCGTCCTTAGGAAGGCGCGTTTGCCACTCCGCCTCGGAAAGTGTCGCCGCAAAAGCAGCAAGCGCTGCAGCCCCGCTCTCAAGACGGGCAGCCAGGGCGTCGGACCTCCCATTGAGCTTCAGTCCCACCGCCAGCGATGGAGTCTCGGCGATCCGTTCGTAAGTTTGGTTTTTCATTTTTTATCCTCTCGTCTTTAAATGGAAACAGTGACTCTCAGGAATGTGGCGGGTATCAAAGTGCCATCATCCGTGCTCTTGTTATGTGCTTTTGCAAGGTCGAGCAGTTGAGCGTGGAGCTCTTCGGCCTTGCCCGTTCGTTCAGAAGCTTCGAAGGCGTTCATGGTGGGGCCATAGAAACGCCTGAAGAGGTCGATAAACTCCGCTGGGCCCTTGCTGGCCGACACGAAGTAGTAGGTGTCCTTGGTCATAGACACCTTTTCCTTGGGCACGCCGGCTTGACCAAAGCGCTCGACGACGTGACTGTCCATGCCCCACAGCATTGGGCTGATGAAGCCTTCCGGCGGCGGGGGCGTGAACGATGAGCTGATCTTCAGGAGCTGCGAAACGAATGTCGGATCATGGGGGATCCAGTTACCCATAACAATGCGGCCGCCCGGTTTTGTAACCCGAACCATCTCCTTGGCTACGTCAAGGGGATTGGCCGCGAACATGGCGCCGAATACCGACAGGGTCAAGTCAAAAGCATCGTCGTCGATTCCTTGCAGGTTACAGGCGTCACCCTCTTGAAATCTCAGCCGGCGGAGGCCCTGCTCCGCCGCCCGCTTATTTCCAGCCTTAACAAGGTTCCTGGCAATATCTACACCTACGACCTCAGCTCCAAGTCGAGCCAGCGGAACAGCGGTGGTACCGTCCCCACAGCCGAGGTCCAAGGCCCTCAGCGGAGGCTTGATCCCGAGGGATTCCACGACTGTCTCACCAGATTCCCGCATGAAGGCCGCAATCTCGGTAAAATCGCCCTTTTCCCAGAGTGCTTTATTCGGATTCATGAACGCTCCTTTGTTTGAATCACCGCCACTCGAAGCCCAGCTACACGAAATCACCGAAGGGCCCGCAGACTGGTCGATCGCTGGATTGGGCCGCTGTCGAGATGACGACGTGCCTGGGCAATCCGGGCACGATCATCGGGACCTGCCGTCGATAGTCGATGTACTCGGGGTGCTTCGCCATGAGATCGCGTTCTTCGAGCTGGATGGCAACAAGGATGTAGATGGTTGTCGTCAACGCGAAGATGAAATGAGTCACGGTCATGACCGGCGTACTCCAGAACACGGTGATCCAACCGACATAGAGCGGATGACGGACCACGCGATAAAGCCATGGCATCGCAAACTTGAGTGCGGATTGAGGCTGTCCTTGCAGATAAAGCCAGACTTGCCGCAGACCGAACAAGTCAAAGTGGTTGATCACAACGGTCGCAAGCAGGACGAGCACCCAGCCGAAGGCGTAAGCCGCGTAGAATAGCGATACTCCCAGACTGTTTTGAACTTCCCAGATCGTCCCTCCCAGAGGCCGCCACTTCCAAAACAGAAGCAGCAAGGCGAGGCTGCTGGCCAGAACGTAGGTGCTGCGTTCCGCCTGGGCAGGGACAATTCGCGTGAGTAAGCGTTTGAACGCCGGCCGTGCCATGATGCTATGTTGCAGCGCGAACAGCGACAACAAGCCCAGATCGATCAACAGCGCGGCTTGCCAGGGACCATCTGCCGGAGAATCCATCGATTTCGGCACGGCGAAGTTGCCAATGAATCCGACGGCGTACAAAAACGTGGCGAGGAACGTCACGTAGCCGAGCGTTCCATAAAGGAAAATGGTCAAGCGATTCATGTCTTCTCTCTCCTTGGTCTACAATTGTGTAGGCAAGCGGCGTCTCCGACCATGCCCGAGCGTACCGATGAATTGCTCGGACGGTCGCTCCAGGCTGGTTTCTTTTGCAGCCCGGCCGGGAAACTTCGCCGGCCGCCCAGAGGCTGAATGGATGCATTCTCCGAGATTCTGAGTGGAGTCAAACTGAACGGCGCGTTATTCTTCAGCGCTGAATTTTCCGCTCCCTGGTGTTTTGTGTCACCCGCGTCCAACACGCTTGCGCCTCTGCTTGCGCCAGGAGCGCCTCACCTGGTGATCTACCATTTCGTGATCGACGGCGCAGCATTCGTGCAGTTACCCGATGGACAATCGATCGAGCTTGGTCCCGGAGATATCGTCGTCCTTCCCCACGGGGATCCGCACGTCATGACCAGTGCACGAGGGGTGACGGCAGCATCTCTTACCTCCGCGATTATTTCCAAGGTCCAATCGCGCGACTTGCGTCCCATGCAGGCTGGAGGAGGCGGCAAGTCAGCGCGATATGTTTGTGGGTACATGTCTTGCGACCCCTTCCTGAGCCGGCCGATTCTGGGCGGTCTGCCGCCCGTCTTCAAGGTCAACATCCGAACGGATCGCTCGGGGCACTGGCTCGAGAATTCGATCTTGCACCTGGTGGAAGAAGCAGCTTCGGGACGGGTCGGCAGCGATGCCATGCTCGCCAAGCTTTCGGAGGCCTTGTTCGTCGACACCCTGCGCCGTTTTGTTGCCAGCTTGCCCGAACAACAGATCGGATGGCTCGCGGGAGCGCGCGATCCCATAGTGGGGAAAAGTCTCGGGTTGCTGCACAGCCGCATTGCCCATCCTTGGACCATCGCGGATCTGGCGGACGAGGTGGGCATTTCACGGACTGCTCTCGTGGAGCGTTTTACCCGGTATCTTTCCGAGCCACCCATGACGTATTTGACTCGCTGGAGACTTCAATTAGCTGCGCGGTCGCTTGAGAATACGCCGCGGGGTGTAGCGGAAATCGCCGGCGAAGTGGGATACGAGTCGGAATCGGCCTTCAATCGCGCATTCAAACGTGAATTTGGGGAACCCCCTGGCCAGTACCGCCTCAACCATAAAAGTTCGCGGAGCAAGAACGCCGCGGTGACACCTCCGGACGGTGTGGATAACACGCTGTAAAGGATGACTCCGGTCCGACGGGCTATTCGGGACCTAGATAGCTTAGCTAAGCTAGGTGGTCCGGGCGAATGCTGGTACCGCTAACCGATCAATGGGCTCTCCCAGACGCGGGAGAGTAACACTTTGAGCTGAGCGAAATCCTTCGGCCCAAGCGTACACGGCCTGTCCACGCTTGGTAAAGCGGACAACTCGCGCACGGCCCTCGTCGGGTGCGTCGTTCCGGACGAGGTAGCCTAACTCTTCAAGGCTCCCGAGCAGTCGGTTCATCGCCTGCTTGCTCATGCCGGCGCGCTCGGCAAGGGTGCCTGGTCGGGCCCCATCCGGACCCGGAAACTGAAGAACCGCCATACGCGGCATGCTCAGCTCGTCAAAACCCGCTGCATTGAGCTCCTCGATGACGCGGCGTTGGATGGCCTGGGCCGGACGCGCAGCAGGAGGCCATATGACACAACAGGCTATCAACCCTACGGTGAATCCCCCCGACGAGACCATCCGCCTGGGGCATCTCACGGTGCGCTTCCTGCTCACCGCGGACAACTCGGCCGGCAGCATCACGGCTTTTGAGCTTTTTGTCCCCGCCGGGCAGCGCCTGGCGGCGCCAGCGCATAGCCACGACCATTATGAGGAGACCATTTACGGTCTCGACGGGGTGCTGACCTGGACGGTCGACGGAAAACCAATTGACGTCGGGCCGGGGCAAGCGCTGTGTATTCCACGCGGCGCCATTCACCGATTCGACAATAACGGGAGTATGAACAAGCGCGCTCTGCGTAATCGCGCCAGCCGCGATAGGTCCGCAGTATTTCCGCGAGTCTGCTGACGTGATCAACGCAGCGGCCGGCGGGCCGCCGGACCGAGCTAAGCTGGCCGAAATCATGTTCCGCCACGGCCTCAGGCCCGCTCCGCCGCGGCCTCAAGCGTAACGCCGAGAGGCGACCAAAGGTCCGGCATCGAGCGGAGTCGACTATGGATTCGATTCTCAAATACTATGACGGATAAACCTAATTCCAGTTCGGTACAAATCGGTACAAAGTCCTTCTTGCGGCTGGGGCAAGCGCTGCGCAACAAGCGGCTTGATCATCCCCTTCTGAGCGAGATCGAATAACGTGATCAAATCCTGCCGAAACCACGCAGGTCTCAGCCGTTTGAGCCACTGGATGCTGTACGGAATCACGCGCTTCCGGCCCGGGAGAAGCCAGCCGCCGGCCATGTACAAGCCCAAAATGCGGATTTCGCGAAAGCGATGTCGACGGCCTGGACGTCCTGAAGCCAATCGGCCCTTGTCGAGGGAGGCGGTGAGGCCATAAGCCACCACCCTCCCGCCTGGACGCAGAGCTTTGCGGGAACGCCAGATATGACTGCCACCGATGCCATCAAAGACGACATCCACACCATCGTCCGTCAGGCAGCGAATTTCTTCGACAAAATCCTGATGCTGGTAGTCGATCGGATTTCACTAAGAACGGGACAAGGGGCAAGTGACGCAATCGGCGGGCGTCGAAAGAATAACTCCAGAGTAATGCGGGCGCGTTAGCGGAACCGCCGCATTCTCATGAGGCGCCGTCCAGAAACCAACTGAATCCTTTTCTTCAGCCGTCGCTTCGGAACTGCAAGTCAGCCTACCAGCAGATGAGTGCCGTGCGTAATCGCACCGCCGGCGCGAAGAGCGGCGGCGACGTGGACGACCTCGATCAGTTCCTGCTCGCTGGCCCCGGCTTTCAGGGCTTCCTGCCGGTGGATGTCGATGCAATAGGGACACTGCGTCGTGAGAGCGACGCCGATCGCCATAAGCTCCTTATACTTTTTTGGGATTGCTCCCTCTTCGAGTGCTACCTTGTCCCAGGCGCGGAACGCCGCCATCGCTTTTGGCCCGCGCTCCGTCATTTTGGGTATTTTCCCCAGATTGTCTTTTGAGTACATCTTCTTTATGCTCCTATTTCATGCGGTCTTCGACGACCAGAGTCAGAGTCTCGTCATCGATGTTGAACAAATACCCGTAGATGTTTACGCGCTTTGGCGTGCCCTTCGATTCCCGGAGCAGGCGCACGTCTCGTTCCAGCGAAGATCGATAGTCAGCAATCGCAATGTTGTCCCGGATATAGAGCGCCGAGATGTCGATGCCCTGTTCGGCACGAAACGCTCCGATGAGACCTTCCGGCGTGAACGACGTCGCTCCGCAGTACGTATGGTGGACAACAACGATGTTCTCGATCCCAAACAAATGCTGCGCAACTGTTATGGAACGGAGTGCATCGACGGCGCGCCCGCCAGCAACCACAACCGGGAAGATTGTAGTGGTGGAAGCGACCTTCCTGCCGCTCGCGTCCCGAAGAATCTCACCGGGATACACTTCTCCCGGCATCGCCTTCGCCACCGCCTCGGGAATGCCCACGGCGCGCGGATCGTAACAATAGATGACAACTGTCCTGAGCGGAACGGCCTGCTTGAACGTCTTTCGCATCTCGGGCTCCACGAATCCCGGCTGCTTTGAAAACACGTAGCTATCGATTTCCATTTCGCAATTCCTTCCTTTTAGAGGACTTCATCCGGATCGCCGCGAAATCGCGGCGCTCACGCGATGAGAACGACCCAACTCCCGTAACAACAAAATCCGGGAGCCCCTACCCCGGAACCTGAAGCGCCAAAGGAAAGTCCGGATTCATCAACGAACTCCCGCCATCCACCGAAATCCCTTGCCCCGTGACAAACCGCGCTTCATCACTGCAAAGAAGCGCACAAACGTCCGCAATATCCGCGGCCGTGCCCCGTCGTCGCATAGGCGTCCATCCGGATTCCACCCATCCTTTCACTGCATCCTGAAACTCTTGCGGAGTCTGTCCCATGACCCCCGCATCCGACATACCTGGACTAACCGTGTTCACCGTAATTCCATACCGGCCCAGCGCAACCGCGAAATACCGGCTGATACTGTCCATCGCTGCCTTCGCCGATCCCATTCCCACCCAGGGTTGCCAACCACCCGTTCGTCCGCTCTGTGAATAAGACATCCCGATAATCCGTCCCCCGCCACGCATAAACTTCGCCGCTGTCCGGGCACCAACAAAAAACGCGCGCGCTTGCGTATCGAAGGCGAGTTGCCACTTCTCCAGCGAAAGGTCCGTCGCCATAACATGCTCGTAGATCTCTCCCAGCGGAGGGCACACGCTCTGGATAAAGATGTCGCAGCCCCCAAGCTTCTGCGCCGCCTCCTTCACAAGGTTTTCCGACGCCAATGGATCAGCCACATCACCTTGCACAAGGACGCCGGAGGCGCCTGCCGCCTCAATCAGAGACAAAGTGGTCTCACTATCGGACCTTCCGGTCCGATAGTGAATCGCGATTTTCTTAACGCCTTCCGTCGCGAGCTTGACGGCAATCTGCCTGCCCAACCCGCGCGAGCTGCCCGTGATCAAAGCCGTCTGAAACTTGATCTGCATCTGGAACTCCTACGGCAGCTTGGCGCCCAGAATCTCCGTCTTCTCGATGGAAGGCGGCGTGGACAGCAGGTTGGGAGCATTGGCCATCAGCGCCTGCGCGATGGGCCCGTTGAGGTGAGTTTGCCGTCCCGCTTCGTCGGCGAACGCGTCGAATACGGCGAACGTCGATGGGCCGAGGCGCACCGAGAACCACGTCAGAGTCGTCGGCTCCTGATTTGCCATTTGGAGGCCTTGTTTCAAGAAGGCAGCGACCTCTTTCTCCTTCCCGGGTTTCGCCTCGAGTCGAACAAACAATCCAAGTGAAAGCATCTTCTTTTCTCCTTAAGGCCGAAGTGTCGGCCTGTTTCCGAGATTACGTCCGGGCGCGATATTTATCGAGGGGCAAGAACGACATCTTTGATATCATTATTGCCATGCTGGTAAACGTTCTCGTCCTGGATGATGTCTTCGACCTGGGATTATCTGCCGTGCTGGATGCGTTCCAGACGGCCAATGAGTTGAGTGAAATGTCGGGGCTTACCGTGCCTCGCTTCGACGTGAAGATCGCGGGGGTCCGCAAGGCGGTCAAGACGTCCCAGGGTTTGGCGGTGCCGCTGAACGCAACGGGTTGGGGCGCGCCCGATTGCGTCGTCGTTCCGGCCATCGGATTCAAGATGCCCGGCCCGCTGGAGGCGGCACTCGCGAGGCCGGACATTCAAGATGCGGCCGCCTTGCTTCGCAGGTGGGCCGGTCGCGGCGCCCTGATGTCGGCAGCCTGCATTGGGACCTTCGTGATGGCCGAATCCGGACTGCTTGATCGTCAGCATGCGACCACGACATGGTGGCTCGCGCCGCTGTTTCGGAAGCGTTATCCCAATGTCCTGCTGGATGAATCGCATATGATCGTGAAATCCGGCAAGGTTGTTACGGCCGGCGCGGCGCTCAGCCACATCGATCTCGCGTTGTGGCTGGTGAGGGGCGCGAGTCCGAAGCTCGCTTCCCTGACAGCGAAATACCTGATCGTCGATTCCAGGCCAACACAGTCGGCCTATGCATTGACGGATCACCTCGTGCATTCCGATCCCCTGGTTCAGCGATTCGAGACCTGGGCGCGCTCGCGGTTGAAGCTCGGGTTTTCCCTGGACGATGCAGCGGAGGCCGTCGGTTCAAGCAAGCGAACGCTCGCCCGCCACATGCAGACGGTGCTCGGAAAGTCGCCGCTGTCTTATTTCCAGAGCTTGCGCGTGGAGCGCGCCGTGCATCTTCTGAAGACCAGCAGCGCGAGCGTCGATGAGATCGCAGAACGTGTCGGGTATACGGAAGGCTCAATTCTGCGCGTGCTGCTCCGGCGCCGTCTCGGCCTCGGAATCAGGGAGATTAGGCGGTCTGCGTGATGCCTTGAGAACGGTCTATTTACACAAGAACCTTCGATGGCACGCAGAGAGGCGGCCTCTGTCAGACTCTGATGTTTTGGAGCGGGGTCATTTGCCAGAATGGTCCTTTCGCGTGAGGCCGTCTTTTCAAGATCGCCACGTTCAACATCAACAACATCACTAAACGTCTCCAAAATCTCGTCGCGTGGCTTGCAAGGGCGCACACGGGTGACATCACTGGCGTCCGAGCGGGCATAATAGCAGCCTGGCCACAGATCCTCGTTTAACTTGATAAACGTCCCGCCCTCAACCATTTGCGCGCAGAGGGCGTTGTATTCTTCCTGTGAGCCATCTACCCAGTGGATGGCCGCTGGCTTGGTAAGCTCGGCCATCTTCTCAACCCATTTCCAAAGGTGCTTGTTTCCGGTCAAAGGGAGGGCGGCATTGCGGGCTTGAACAGCCACACTCGAATCAGTCTTCATAGAAAATCCTTTCTGCGATGAATTCGAACACACACGTCGACATGAATGCCACGCTCCACTCGATGCTTAGCGTGAAAATTAGAGAGGTACTGGTCGTCCCAAAACCTTCGGAATATCCGCCAGTGAATACGGCGGTTCTTTGGCAAGGACCCGTCCGATCTCATTCTTGGCCACTCTACGGATCCAGCTCCGCCGTTCAAGATCCAGCAGTTCACTTTCGCTGGTTTTGAGATTGTGCGCTATGGCTGATAGCGATTGATAAGTATTCATAGTCTGATTTAGTCGCGATATTGTGTTGGCGAGCAAATGCTCACGTGTCGTTGATCGGTCCGATGGAGCTGCTTCGGGCGACGGGCGAGGATTGCCAGACGCCCGTCCGGTGGGTTCCCTTCCGATACTGGTTTCACGACTACGAGCTCGAATCCGATGATGCGGAGTTCCTCAGCGATGAAACGGAGTGAATACGGGCGCTGCCAGAGAAGGAGTTGCGAGCGATGTGCAAGGGGTCGATGGATCGGACCAATGGTGACCAAGCAGGAAGCCAGGCGCTGACTCTCATCAAATCGATACCGGAGTTCGCACATCAGCTCGCCGTGCGCGAAGGCTTCGTCGGTCTCCCAGAACTGGACGTAACCGTGCTCCAACACGATATCGAAAAGCAACCAGCCTCCCGGGTTCAGATTGCGATATGAGGACGCCAGCACGGCCCGAAAAGAATCGGGCTCAAGAAACTGGTTGAGACTATTGTAAAAGCAAACAATGGCATCAACTCGATAACGGAGACGAAAATGGCGGACATCGGCTCGCAAAAGCTGGCCTCGCCGCAAGCGTTTTCTGGCGAAGCTAAGCATCGCGCGTGAGCCATCGATACCCGTGACCCGGTACCCCTGCTCGGCGAGCCACTGCGCAAAGTGTCCAGTTCCGCAACAGAGTTCGAGCACAAGATCGCCAGGCTTCAGTTTTGGCGCGAGTTTTCTTCGGAACAGGTTAACCGAGTCTTCCAAGAACGCCCGTCCCCAATGCCACTCATAGAACGGCGCCAGTGCGTCGAAGAGATTGCGCGTCTGGGATTCGTTCATCGGGACCTTTTCCGCTGCTTTCCTACCTCGGTATGGTTAATCTCTTTGAGCATGTTCACAGTGTCAGTCAGTTGCGAGCGGCAATAGCGTTGCAGGATGTCCAGAACTTCAATCAACACGGTGTCTCGCAGTGAATATAAGACTTGGTTTCCCACTTTGGGACTAACGACAACATTCTTCGCCCGTAGAATCGAGAGGTGTTGCGATGCGTTGGCTTGTTCGACACCCAGTTTGTCGACCAGCTTGCCCGCTGACAGTTCGCCAAGACTGAGCGCCTCGACTATGGCGATTCGCGTCGGGTGAGCCAAGGCCTGAAAGACTTCAGCCTTGAAGCGCCGCAGGGAGTCTGTCATGTCAAAGTCCGCAAGAAGGACTCCTCGGCGCCTCGACGGCGGAAATCATGGTACGCATGTTAGAAGGAGAGAGAGTGGCAACAGCCTCCATCGCACCCACGTTTCAAAGCCACAGCCTTCGCTGCAAGGCGTGCGGGCCAATCAGGCCTCATCAAGGTCCCTGCAATGCACGTGCCTTAACTGAGATGGCGCTAGATGCAAGAGAACTGGGACCTTAGCGGCCAAGTAAGAATTTCGATATCCAGACGATCGCAACCGATCGAATTTGGTCTGCAATTGTTGCAGTTGCGAGACCGAGGCGTTGCAGCATCCAAGAGTTGGTGCGCCAACTCGAACGAATTCAAGCGTTCCGATCCGTCGAATTCGTGAACGAATAGCGTACGATGTCGTCGCGCCTCTTCCACCATCGGTTCATCCAGAACTGATGGGCAGCCGCATTGGCGATGAAAACATCGATATGTGTTTTGTCGATCCCCAAGCCTTAAGCTCCATCAAACACCTTCCGACGAGTGCAGTTCCGACGCCGCGACGCTGGTGAGTCGGATCGACGGCCAAGTGCTGCAAGTAGCCGCGCCGGCCATCGTGACCGCACATTACGCATCCGATAAGGCGTGTGCCACGCCTCGCC
>Ga0310810_10001627_pt1 | contig 23725 bp, 13 predicted proteins | sample NCmetagenome_FD_207641 | JGI IMG/M metagenome (GOLD analysis project Ga0310810, IMG submission 207641) | Soil microbial communities from experimental microcosm in Duke University, North Carolina, United States - NC | ecosystem: Engineered > Artificial ecosystem > Soil microcosm > Unclassified ... | reverse complement strand
CGACGTTCAGCTCGCCGAAAAACGGCGCATCTTCGGCGCGCGGCTTGCCCTTCCCGAGGGCCATCACGTGGTCGTACAGCGCCGGCAGCGTCGTCGACTGGAAGTGGTCCCAGAACCGCTCGGGATCTGTTTCCACGCGCTCGTCGACGACCGTGCGCCCGGCCACGTCCGCTTTGAGCCATCCTGTCGTCACTCGCACGTGCTCGTAGTCGGGGAAGCGATCGAAGAACGCGCGCTCGACCACCTTCGGCTCGAACGTGTGGCGGAACACTTCGGACCCGTTCGCCGCTCGCGCGACGACTTCATAGGCCGGCGAACCGATCGGCGCCATCTCGAACGTGATGCGGGTGCGATCGATGTGCAGCTCGCTCGCGAGGATTTCGTCGATCGGGTACAGCTCGAGCAGCCACCGCGTCGGCGCGAACATGCCCTCCTGCTTCCAGCCGGAAGGCGGACCAATCTCGGCGAACCTGATCGTGATTGCGTTGATCGTTTGTCCGGCGAGCGCCGGGCGCACGACGTCGTAGAGCCAGCTGTAGCCCTGCTTGTAGGCCGAAAGAACCGTGACGCTCGTCGCCTTGTCGTCAGTCGCGCCGGCCTTCACGAGCTCCGCACGAATCTCGGTCTCCAGCCGCTTGCGCAGCTCCGGCGGCTCGCTCACACGCGCCTCGATCGTCACCGGCACGCGCTTCTTCGGCTTCAATCCCGGCAGCACGCCCTTGCGCAGCTTGGCCCAGAGCTCGTCGACCTCCGAGGGAATCACGACATCCTCGGTGACGATCGGCCGCCCCTTCTGCACGTCGAGGTTCTGCACGTCGACATCAACCGAGGCGGCGTGAATCGATCCGGCCGCGCGAGTCTTCACGGCGGCAGCGAGGCCGTCGGCGGCCTTCTCGACGAAGACGCGGACACTGGCGGACGCCAGATCCTTGTCGCGGAGCTGCTCGCCGAGCTTGTCGATCTTGTACAGCGCCATCGCCGCTTGTCCGGCCGGCGATCGGCCCGCCACGAACTTCCGCACGTCGTCTTCGACATCGTCCAGCGTCGTGCGGTCCTTGCCGCGCGCCCAGATGTGCGGAAACTTTTCCGCCAACTGCTCCACCGCGCGTGCGACGCCGGCCGCGTCGCCGCCCGTCACGATCAGCACCGGCTTGTCGCCGAAGGCTTTCTTGACGACCTGAATCAGCCCTTCGCCGGCCGCGAGCTGCGGGCGCTCCCATTTGCGCGCGTCGATCAGCTGGTCGAGCACCGGGTGCGATGTGCCGATGACGACGAGGATCGGCTCGCTCTCCGGCGAGGGAATATTTCGCGTCGTTTTCGCCATCGGCAGCGCGATCCCGGTCGACTCCAGCCCGAGCCGCGCCGCGAGATCGACAACGCCGTCGCTGCCGTCGCCCTCCGGCGCCAGCAGCACGTCGACCCGATCCGGAATCAGGTTGTTGTCGGAGTCTGCGAGCCCGCCGTCGATGGCGTAGAACGTGGAGAGATCGAAGTTCTCCTTCGCTCCGCCGCCGGGCCGCCGCGCGGGCGGCTGCGCCGCCGCCACCGGTTCGGCCGCGGCAGGGCGCGGCAGATCGACGATCGATGCCCCCGGTCCGGCTCCGCGGAGCCGGACGCGCACGGATCGAATGTTTGCGTACGAGAGCGGCCGCTTCGGATCGCGGCCGCCGATGGCCGCCATCTGGTTGAGGGCCACCTGCGCCTTGATCAGATCGCCGCCGGCGAGCTGGAGGTCGACGACGACGCGCTCCGCGCCGTCGACGTTGTGGCGCACATAGACCGCCGTCGTCGCGGCGGCGGTCGCACCGATGCTCTTCGTGGTCAGGAACTCGCGGACGTCGTCCGCGACCTTGTCGATCGTGAGGCCCTTCTGCTCCCACACGAGCGGGAGATGGCCGGCAAGCATGACGGCCGCGGCGGTCGTGCCGTTGTCGTCGCCGCCAAGCACCGCCACCGCCGGCGCGCCGCCGGACGGCACCGATGCCACCAGACCATCGCCGGGCTTGAGCGCCGACCCGCCAAGCGATTCGGCGGTGACGCCCTTCTCGAGCGACTTGGCGCCGATGAAGATCGTCGGCGCGTCGTCTTTCGTGGCGTCCGGCTTGAGTCGGACGATTGGCAGATCCATCGCCGACGTCTCGAAGCCGAGCCGCGCCGCGATGTCCGCCGCCGCCGCGAGATCGCCCGCCGTCGGCGGCGCCGCCATCGCGACGCGCGCGTTCACGAAGTCGACCACGCCGTCGCCGTTCTTGTCCTGGAAGACCACGCCCGGCTTGAAGAACTCCGACAGGGCAGGTCTGGTGGGTGCGGTTTGGCTGTTACCGATCGCGCCGGACAGCGCGATGACAAAGGAGGCAACGATGAGGCGCTTCATGTTTGAAACCAAACCGCCCAGGGCTGGTGGGCCAGGTAGGTCGCTAAACCCACCAGACCTACCCGCCCCAGCCGGCCTACCTGACCCACTTAGAACTGGTACCGTATGGCGAATTCTGCCTGCCTCGACGGCGCGTTGATGTACTGCACGATGCGGTTCACCGTGCCGAACAGCGGCCGCCCGGTGACGGGATCGTTGCCGAGCGTGATGCTGCCCTGCGCCGTATCGAAGTTCGCGCGGTTGAACACGTTGAACAGCTGCGCCAGCACTTCCATGCGGTGCGTCCGCGCGATCTGGAAGAACTTCGACATGCGGATGTCGATGTTCGCCCACCTCGGGCAATCGAGCTGGCTGACCGCGGTGAGGCCGCGGCCCGCGCGGAACGCGTTCAGCGCGTCGAGATTCAGGTCGCGGCACCCAGAGAGCGGCATGACGCCGGCCGGCAGATCGCCGGTGTAGCCGTCGTTGTTCAGATCGAGCGCGCTCGACGGGCTGAACGGCAGGCTCGAGCGGAAATCGGCGATGACCGACACCTGCGTGTCGGCCGGCAGCCGGAAGATGCCGCTCGTGACGAGCCGATGGCGCCGATCCGCCGCGCCCGGCTGCGAGATCTTGAAGTAGCCGTACCGGTCGCCGAGCGAGTTGCTGAGTCCGATGTCAGTCGCCTTGCTGAGCGTGTACGACGCGAGGAACTGAACGTTGCGCGACATCCGCTTGTCCACCTTCAGCAGCAGCGCCTTGTAGGTGTTGTCGCGCGTCGATTGCCAGAAGCTCACGCGCGCGAACTGCGGGTACTGCTTCACGCGCGTCACCGGGTCGGGCAGGTTGAGATCGACCGTGTCGCGATCGGAGTAGCGGTACGTGAGCGTCACGTCCGCGGTGACGGCCAGCGTGTTCGTCAGGCTGCGCGTCACGCCCGCGTTCACCTGGTGCGCGTACGGGCTGACGACGTTGTTGTCCTCGACCGTGATGTTGGGCGGCGCGGTCGACACGAACGAGCTGCGCGACTGCCCCTGCAGCGGATCGGGATAGGCGGGACGGCTGATGACGATCTGCTGCGCCTGCGGCCAGGTCAGCTCGTTGAAGTTCTGCAGCGTGCGCATGTTGTCGTAGAACATCCCCCACGCTCCGTGGATGTTCATCACGCCGTTGACCGCGGGATCCCACGCGAAGCCGGCGCGCGGGCCGAAGTTGTTCTTGTCGCCGCGCGTGCCGGCCGGCTGCACGACCGACACATCGAGCGGGAAGCTCCCGTTGCGGCCGAGCTTCGACTGAATCTTGCTCAGCAGATCCGGCAGGTTTTCGTTATACGACCCTATCTGGCGGTCGTATCGCAGACCCAGATTGAGAATGAAGCCGGGGCCGACCTGGAAGTCGTCCTGCAGATACGCCGCGTACGTCTTCACCGGGATATCCGCGTAGGTCGGCAGCGACTGCGTGTACTGCGTCGGATACGTCGACGGATCCGCCGCGTTGTAGACCGCATCCTTCGGCATCGTCCAGCTCCCGGGCGGCGAGTTCGTGAGATCGCCCTCGAACGGGATGAAGCTGAAGTCGAAGCCGGTCTTCCACTGGTGCTTCCCGCCCCACGCCTTCATCAAGTACGAGAATTCGTCCTTGAGCTGCACGCGATGTTCGGGTCCCATCTGCGCGTTGCCGCAGCCGCCGATGGTGATCGACGGATAGGTGAACACGGGTGTGCAGTACGGCAGCCGCGAGTCGAAGTCGCCGGGGGCCGCGTCGAGATGGCTGAATGGCGGCGCGACCTCGTACTTCGAGTACGCATATTGGAATCTGAAGTCGTTCAACGCGCGGTCGCTGATGACCGTCGTGTGTCCGAGCACGGCGGACTGGCGCGGCACGGCGAAGTCGAAGGCGTTGCTCGCGGATACGCGCCCGCCGGCATTGACGACCGGCCGGTACTCGTCTTCAGCGCCCCAGCGGAAGAACAGGTTCTGACGGCCGTTGAGCTGGTGATCGATCTTGATGTTGTACGTCCAGCGGTTCTGCGCGCTCTTGACGATGCCCTCGTAGGCCGGCCACAGATTGTTCGCGAACACTGTAAAGAACTGATCTTCATCGGTGCGCTCGTACGCGACGAAGAAGTGCGTCTTGTCCTTGACGATCGGTCCACCGAAGGTGAAGCCGTCCTGATAGCGACGGTAGTCCGGCTTGGAGGTGCCGGGCGCAAGCCCTTTCAACGTGTCGTTCTGGATCTGAAAGTACTCTTCCGCGGTGATGCTCTGATCGCGGACGAAGAAGAGGCCGGATCCCTTGAAGAGGTTCGTGCCCGACTTGGTCACCACCGTGAGCACGCCGCCGGTCGCGAGGCCGTACTCCGCCTTATAGCCGGAGGTGGAGACCTTGAACTCCTGGATCGCATCCATCGCGAAGTTCTGGCGCGGCTCGCCCATCTCGGCCCACGTGTTGTTCACGCCGTCGACGTAGAACATGTTCGAGTATTCGCGCGTGCCGGCGCCGATATTCACGTTGCCGCGGTAGAACTGGCCGCGGATGTTGTCCTGCGACGTGCCCGGCGTCAGCATCGCGAGGTCGACCCAGCGCCGCGACGCGACCGGCAGATCCTGAATCTGCTCGCTCGAGACCGACGTCGAGACGTCCGACCGGGTGACGTCGACGATCGGCGACTCACCGGTGACGGTCACGTTTTCCGAGACCGCGGCGGGCTTCAGCGTGAAATTGATGATCGCGGTCTGGTCGATCACCAGCACGATGTCGGGCCGCGTCTCGCCGCTGAATCCCTGCAGCTCGGTCGACACCGTGTACGGACCGGGCGGGAGCGAGACCAGACGGTACTCGCCGGCCGCTTCCGTCACGGCCACGCGCGTGAAACCGCTCTCCACGTGCCGTGCGGTTACCGTGGCGCCCGGAATCACGGCGCCGGAGGAGTCTTTCACCACACCGATGATTTGCGCGTTCTGGGCGTACGCCGCTGGGGCGAGCGCCGTGAGCAATACGAGCACTACCGCGCCGATCGACCATCTGGGCATCGCTTCTCTCCTCATTGGCCGCCGCTCGATGTCGTCATCCGCGGCGGCGACTGCGTTTTGCCCGGCCGCACCGGCCGGACCCGCAGCATCGTCAGCGAGACGCCGTCCTGCGGCGCCCCCTCTTCGATTCGTTCGAAATCATACTCTCCGTCGCGCAGGTACTTGACGTTCGCCATCAGGTACGAGAAACCCGCTTTCGCGACGAGATTGAGCCACTCTCCCTGGGCCGTTTCGTCGGGCGCCTCCGTGCCGCCGCTGAAAAAGGTGACCTGCGGCCACTGGTTCATCGTGGCGCGCGCGAGCGGCTGTCCTGCGCGCGGCGCCGCCATCCGCCGCGACCCCCGCGGCTCGCCGGTCTCGAGATCGCTGTAGTAGATCGCCGTGTCCTTATAGATCTCCTGCCCGTAGACGAACGGGCCGAAGCCGTAGCCCCACCGGCGATAGCGCGCCTGCGTCGCCACGTCCATGTTGTGGACGTCGTTGTTCGAGTTGATCTCGCGCGCGATCGCGTCGCGCAGCGCGTCGGTCGCCTGCGACGCGTCGGGATGCCGCGGATCGCGCACGCCGCCGATCGTCGTGTACCAGCCGCGCGACGACCAGTAGATGCGGAACTGCGGCGGGACGTAGCCGGAGAACTGCTCCACCCATTCGTGCGACGGGTAGCCGTGCGGGTTGAGGTAGATGTCGGGCAGCCACTCGCGCCAGATCTTGCCGCGCACGAGCGACTCCGGCAGCAGCCCCGACGCGGCGCCGCTGCCGACATCCTGCCCGAGCGCGCTGTAGCGGCCCGCATGCAGCATGTGGTTCGGCGTCAACTTCGCGAGGTCGAACGCCATCTGCGCGCCGTCGGGATTCTCGACGGGATGCAGAATGATGTTGACCTTCTTGAGGATCGACTTGTAGCTCGCGTCGGTGGCGAGATTCTCGGCGAGCCGCAGGATGTGACTCGTGGACGACACCTCGTTCGCGTGCTGCCGGCCCGTGATGAAGATCGTCGGCTTGTAGGCCGTCGCCTTCGCCATCGACACGAGCTCGCTCTGCGTCGGCAGCGTGATCTCGAGCACCGAGGTATCGCGACCGCGATACGAGTGTCCGGCCTTGTACGCTTTGACCTCCGGGAACGCGGTCAGCTTCTTGACGATGTCTTCGGACTCGTCCGGGCTGATGACGTGATCCCACGTGACGATTGGCTGCGGCGGTTTCGCGCTCGCGGTTCTGACGTTCGACGGCGGCGCAGCGCCGGTCGACGCGATCGCGTGCCGGGCGCGCGCCTCTTTCGTCGCAACGGTGATCGCGAGGCGATCGACGTGGTCGTACGAGAGCTCGGTCTTGTAGAGGCCCGCCTCGTGAAGGCGCACGAGATTGTCGAGCGCATCGGCCGCGCGCATTGCCTCGCTGTCGTTGCGTGGCTCGGTCTGCACCTCGATTTCTCCGACCTTGTCCTTCGCCGCGACGACGCGCATGACGAGCGGCGCGGACGTGTCGATTCGCGTGAGCTCCCGGCTGACGCGCGTCGGGCGGTCGGCTCCGGTCACGCCAGGCTGCCCGTCCTTCAGCTTGTAGCTGATGTCGATACGTGCGCGCGGCGCCGCGTTCCCCGCGTACAGGATGCGCGCCGACGGCGGCTTGCCCTCGCGCGACGGATGGATGATCGGGAACACCTTGCCCGGCGCCGCGAGCCGCGGATTCCCGGTCGTGTTCCGCCCGAGCGCGTTGAAGAAATCGAGCGTCACGAAATAGAGGTCCTCGTGGAGCGACTCCAGCGACGAGACCTGCTCCTCGTCGATCCCGATGCGGAAGTCCGGCTCGCTCATCCACACTTCCATGTCGAGATCGCGGTGGAACGGCTGCTTGTCGGCCGTCGGACGGTTGCTGGTGATCTTCATCACGTTGTCGTAGATCTTCGGGAGCTCTTTGCTCTGCCAGATGTCCCAGAACCGCTCAGGGTCCGTCTCGATCCGGGCATCCACCGCCGACTGTCCGTCAACGGTCGCCGTCACCCAACCGGTCGTCACTCGCACCTTCGACCAGCCGGGGAACTTGTCGAGGTATTCGCGTTCTACGATCTTCGGGCTGAACGTGTTCCGATAGACGACCTGACCCGCCGCGTTGGCTGCCTCGAGCGAGTAGATCTCTTTCGGATCGTCGACCAGTTCCATGCCGAAGCTCGTTTTCGGAATCCCGATCTGGCGCTCGAAGAACTCGTCGGCCGGGTACAGCTCGTGGACCCATCGGCTTGGTACTTCGTAGAAGTGGTAGTTCTTCGTGAGGTCGGCCGGGTTCGTCGCCACCTTGATGCTGACGGCCTTCGCGCCCTTGCCTTTCAGTTCGGGAATGACCACTTCGGTCAGCCAGAGCAATCCCTGCTTGTAGGCCGACAGCACGCGGACGCGCGGCGTCTTCGCGCCGGCCTTCGTCAGCTCGTCGCGGATCTCGTCGGCGAGCTTCCGGCGGAACTCCGGTGATTCGCTGAGCCGCGTCTCGAGCTCGACGCTCGAACCCGCATGCACCTTCGGCAGCACGTCGCTCCTGAACTTCGTCCAGAACTCGTCGACTTCCCACGGAATCTCCAGCTTGTCCTCGAACACGGTGACCGGATCCGTGATTCCCTGGCTGACGACGGTGACGTTCGCCGCTTTGAGCGAGTCCTTGACGTGCCGATTCAGGAACTGGTCGAAGCCGGGGTTGGCCTGCTCGAGATAGACCTTCGCATCGAACGATTCGACCGTCCGGCCTTCGAGCCGCTTCAGCACATCGTCGACTTCGCGGAGCGCGAGGCTCGCGTGCGCGCCGCCGGTCTTCGCGCCGAGGAAGTCTGCCGCCTGCGTCGTCAGGTCCTCGAGCCGGAACGAGCCACGTGCGGTGTCCCATAGGTACGGCAGCCGCCGCGCGAGGTACATCGCCGCCGCATCCGTGCCCGCGGCATCCGCGCCGGCGACGACGGTCGCGGTCGGCGCGCCGAACGCTTTCGGGACGATTTGAATCGCGCCTTCGCCCGGCCGCAGATCGTCGAGCCGCACCTTGCCGACTTTCACGAGCTGCTGCACCAGATCGTTCGAGCGTCCGACGAGGATCGGATTCGGCTCCGTCGCGGGATTCGTGATTCGCCGCGCGTTGCGCGCCAGCGGCAGCGTCACGCCCGTCGACTCCAGCCCGAGCCGCGCGGCGATGTGGACGGCGCCGAGCGATTCGAGCGCGTCGCCGACGACGATCGCGGTTTCGAGACGATCGGGAATGAGATCGACGTAGGTATCGCCGAACCAGCCGTCGATCGAATACGCCGTCGAGAGATCGAAGGTCTTCGGCGGAATCGGCGGGGGTGCCGCGCCGAAGAAGCCGCCTCCGGTATCGCCGGTCGCGCCTTCGGCGCCGCCGCCTGTGGCGCCGCTCCCGGGGGTGTCAGCGGCCGTTCGTTGTTCGTCGTTCGCGGAGGCTTCTGGCGCCGTTCGGGGTTCGTTGGTGTTACCTGCCGTTCGAGGGTCGTCGTTCGGTGCCGGCGCGCCGCCTGCGCGACCGCCGCCGCCCGCCGCGGGCGCGGCTCCTCCGCCGCCACGCCCTCCGCGACCCTGGCCGTCGATGGGCGGCGTCAGCGTGCGCGCGTTGAGGCCTGGACGCCGCACGGTCGCGACGCCGTGATTCTTCCCACCGGACCAGACCTCGATCTCGGTCGCTGCGGCGTTCGCGTACGCGAGGGTCTCGGGCTCGAAGCCGCGGCGGTGCGCGAGGTCGAGCTGCTCGATGGCGTGCACGGCCTTCGCGCCGTCGCCCGCCGATACTTCGATGCGCTCGACGAGCTTCGCGACACCGCGGCGATCGCTGTCGACGACGACCATCGACACGCCGCGCGACGTCGCCGTCACCCCGTTCGTCCGCAGATACCGAATCGTCTGTGTCTCGACCTGGCCGATCCGCGCGCCGGTCGATCCCCAGATTCTCGGGAGGTACGCCGCCACCTCGTTCGCCGCATTGAGCGTCCCTTCGTCGTCGCCGCCCACCGCCACCACGCCGTCGCCCCCGCCGAGCGGCGACGGCACCACCGCGACCAGCCCCTGGCCGGGCTTGAGCGGCTTGAGATCGATCGCGCCGCGGTCGACGAGTGCTTTCACGAACGCATTGCCGCGGCCGACGAGAATCGGGACGGCGATCGAGGCAGGCTGCGTGACGTCGTTCGCTCTGAGCACGACCGGCAGCGTCAGCGCCGTCGTCTCGAATCCGAGCCGCGCGGCGATGTTCGCGGCGCCCTGGACGTCTTCGACAGCCGGTTCCGCCGGCACGATGACGCGCGCGGCGATCGAGTCCGCGAGGCCGTCGCCGTTGGTGTCGCGGACGGCGCCGGCCGTGACGTCGTAGAGCGAGTTGAGCGTCCGAAGGTCGGCACGCTGCGCCGCCGGCCGGGTGGCGAGCAGACAGGTCCCGATCAGGACTGTAAGAAGAGAAAGAGCGCGCTTCATGAATGCCCTCCGACGAGCGTCGAAGTTATCGGTGTGGAGGGATTCTAGTGCGGGCGGGGAACGGGGACGGGATTTTCTACGTACAAAACAAAAGGGCACCGCGTTATTGCGGTGCCCCTCTGCCCCACTGATCTGGCTCCCCCAGCATTCACGGCGCCCTGCCGTAATCAGACCAGCGGACTACGCCAGCCTCTTAGCGCAAGGCCTGTACCTGGTCCGTTTCCGTGAGAAACGCGCGGTTTTCGCAGATGAGGTCGTTTGCGGCAAGCACCATTTTGGCGCACGACTTACAGAATTGGCAGTGTGTCGTACACGTCCTGCAGGCTGGGATGACGACTGTCTCGCTCAGAGAGGACCGGCGCGGTGACGGGCCATTCAATTCCGATCGCCGGATCGTTCCAGGCAATACCGATCTCGCTCGGGCGGTTGTAGACCGCCGTGCATTTGTATTCGACCTGCGCCACCGGGCTGAGGACGCAGAAGCCATGCGCGAAGCCGGGCGGCACGTAGACCTGGCGGAAGTTCTCGGCCGACAGCGTGACCGACACCCACCGCCCGAAGGTCGCCGACCCGCGGCGCACGTCGACGGCGACGTCGAACACCTCGCCCTCGATGACGCGAATCAGCTTGCCCTGCGGCTCGCGCAGCTGCAGATGGAGCCCGCGCAGCGTGTTCGCCGTCGAGCGCGACTGGTTGTCCTGGACGAACGGCCCGGCGATGCCGTGCTCGCGGTACCGGTCGGCGTGGTACGTCTCGATGAAGAACCCGCGGCCGTCGCGATGCACGACCGGCTCGACGACGAGCACGCCCGGCAGCTCCGTGGTCGCGACGCGCACGGCGGCTACTCCTGCTCCAGCACGCGCAGCAGGTACTGGCCGTACGCGCTCGATTCCATGCCCCGCGCCAGCCGCGTGAGATCGGACGTCGAGATGTAGCCCATGCGGAACGCGATTTCCTCGGGACACGCGACCATCAGCCCCTGGCGCTCCTCGACTGCGTGAATGTAGTTCGCGGCCTGCATCAGCGAATCGTGGGTGCCGGTGTCGAGCCACGCGATGCCGCGCGGCAGTTTCTCGACGCGCAGCTCGCCACGCTCGAGGTACGCGCGGTTGACGTCGGTGATCTCGAGCTCGCCGCGCGCGGACGGCCTCAACGCCGCAGCGATATCGAGCACGCGGTTGTCGTAGAAATAGAGGCCGGTCACGGCGTACGACGACTTCGGGTTCGAAGGCTTTTCCTCGAGGCTCACGGCGCGTCCGGCGTCGTCGAATTCCACGACGCCGTAGCGCTCCGGGTCGCGCACGCGGTACCCGAACACCGTCGCACCGGTTTCGCGCGCCGCGGCGTCGCGCAGGTAGTCGGAGAAATGGGCGCCGTAAAAGATGTTGTCGCCGAGCGCGAGCGTCACGCGATCGGCGCCGACGAACGAGCGGCCGATGATGAACGCCTGCGCCAGCCCTTCGGGCTTCGGCTGCGCGGCGTACTCGATCCGGAGGCCGATCTCGCTTCCGTCGCCGAGCAGGCGGCGGAAGCCCTCCTGCTCGTGCGGCGTCGTGATGACCAGCACTTCGCGGACGCCCGACAGCATCACCGTCGACAGCGGGTAGTACACCATCGGCTTGTTGTAGATCGGGACGAGCTGCTTGCTGACCGCGCGCGTCAGCGGGTGCAGGCGCGATCCCGATCCGCCGGCGAGAATGATGCCTTTCAGCACTGGAACACGGTTCGGCACGCAGAACTCGCGGAGCAAATTCTTCTCTGCGTGTTCCGCGTGTTCTGCGTGCGATGTTCGTCAGCCAAGGCCCAACCTCTGTCTGTCATAGCGGCCGGCCTGCACCTGTTCGCACCAGTCGCGGTGCTCGACATACCAGCGCACGGTCTCGCGCAGGCCCTCTTCGAACGTGCGGCGCGGCGCCCAGCCCAGCTCGCGCCGGATCTTCGTCGCGTCGATCGCGTAGCGTCGATCGTGGCCGGGCCGATCCGGCACGAACGTTTTCAGGCTGCGCCGGCTCGACGCCCCTGGCCGCAGCTCGTCGACCGCATCGCAAATCCGATCGACGATGTCGAGATTGCTGCGCTCGTTGCCGCCGCCGATATTGTACTTGTCGCCGCTCTGCCCGCGATCGAGCACCAGCAGAATGCCAGCGCAATGATCCTCGACGTGGAGCCAGTCGCGCACGTTTCCACCGTCGCCGTAGATCGGCAGCGCGCGATCGTCGAGCGCGTTCAGGATCATCAGCGGAATCAGCTTTTCGGGAAACTGGTACGGGCCGTAGTTGTTCGAGCAGTTGGTGATGAGAACCGGCAGCCCGAACGTATGGAAGTACGCGCGGACGAGATGGTCCGCCGAGGCCTTGCTCGCCGCATACGGCGAATTGGGCGCGTACGGCGTCTCCTCGCTGAAGAGCCCGCTCGCGCCGAGCGTGCCGTACACCTCGTCGGTCGAGACGTGCAGGAACCGGAAGCGTCCGCGGGCGTCGCCGTCGAGCGCAGCGTGGTGGCGCCTCGCGGCTTCTAGCAGCACCAAGGTCCCGACCACGTTGGTATCGACGAACGGCCGCGGCGTGTCGATCGACCGGTCGACATGGGTTTCGGCGGCAAGGTTGAGGACCGCGTCGGGACGATGCGCCGTGAAAACGTCGTGGACGGCGGCCGCGTCGGCGATGTCCGCGCGCACGAACGTCACGCGCGCATCATCGAGGGCGCCGGCGAGGTTCAGCAGGCTGCCCGCGTACGTGAGCTTGTCGACGACGACGACGCGATGGGCGGTGTGACGGAGAACGTAGTGGACGAGATTCGATCCGATGAATCCCGCCCCACCGGTGATCAGGAGAGTTCCCATGCCGAAGTTAGAACTCAGAAGTGAGAACTTCGAACTGTGTTTCTGTCTTCCAAGCTCTCAGTTCTTGTTTCTCAGTTCTAACTTCAAACGGCGGCGCCTTCGGGATACATCAGGGCGAGCCGCAGCTCCTTCGCGAGCGAATCGACCGTCGTGCCCGCACGCTTCCACGCGCCTTCGGTCTCGAAGCGCAGGTCTCCGATGCGACGGCCCCACGGCGCGATGACGCGGCCGATCGCGCGGAAATCGGTTCGATCTGCGTGCTCCTGGTCGAGCCGGCGGATCACGTCCGGCGCCACGCGGATGAAGGCGCGCAGCGCCGAGGCGCTCCGGATGCTGTACTTGCGACCATTCCACGCGCCGCCGAACACCTGCGCGATCTGCTTGAAGTAGTTCACGAAGAACTTCTTCGCTTCCTCGTGCACGTCGCCGCGCCGGCCGCTGAATACACCGCCTTCGATGAACAGCTTCTTCAGCTCCTGCGCGAGCGGCGCCTGCGCGACGCGGCCGCGGCCGACGCCGAGCAGCTTGATCTCGTCGTAGAGCGGCGAGTCTTCGCGATCGTTCAGCGCCCGCGCGATGTCGTGGCCGGTGGCGAGTGCTTCGTCGCGATAGAGCTGGCGGCCCGACAAACTGACGAGGTGCGACGCGTTCAGCCGCGTGTGCTTCGCGTTGATCGTCACGAACATCTGGACGACGTGATCTTCGGGCAGCCGATCGAAGATGATCGCGGGCACCGCGAAGTCCTCGCCCGCAAACCGCTCGATGTCGGCGTGCAACGCGAGCAGGCGGTGCTGCCCGTCGATGGCGCGGAGAATGCCTTCGCGCTCCGGCACCTTCAGAATCCCCACGCGCGAGTCGTCGCCGGCAGGCTGAAACGACAGCTTCTCGTCGCAGGAGATGATCACCGCGCCGGGAATCGACGGCAGATCGCGCGCCTGGCGGCACTGCTCGTAGTACTGTACGAGCTCGTCGATCTTCTTGCGGATGATCTGCCGCTGATAGGCCTTGTCGCTCGACGCGATGCGCCGCTCGAGGAAGTCCCAGTTGACCTTCGACGGCGTGGCGCCCGCCTTCTGTTTGCCGCCGCGGACCGGCGCCTGAGCGCTGTCCCCGTAGCTCAAAACCTCGAAGCGCACCAGCTTGTCGATATCACTGGCCGTCAGCGAAGCTTGGTAGAATTGCACCCCGAACTGCTGCATCCGGATCGCGGCGACGTTAATCATAAAAGGCCAGGTTGGTCGGGTGGGGCAGATAGGTCGGGTAGGTACGCTTTCCCACCTGACCTACCAGACCCACGTGACTCACACACTCAAAAGAGGCAGATTGTACCGAGCGAGCGGCGGCCATCTCAACGCTTTTTTCGCCATCCGTTGCAGGATCCGCGCAAGTTCCGATCGGCAACCAACCATCTAAGTATCACGTACGTAAGGAGTTCTGTCATGTCCTTCGGCCGACGCCGCATCTGGCTGATCGTCCTGGTGTTCGTTTCCGGGATCCTCTGCTCGGCAATCGACGCTCAAACACCTGCAAAAAAAGCACTTAGCGACGATCCAGAGTTCGCCAGGGTCGTGAAGGAGTGGACGACGCGCCCCGAGTTCATCAGCCCTCTGGTGGATCACCTGCCCAAGGTCCAGGGCGTTCCGTCCCCCAAGGACGTGCTCGGCCATTACATCGGTGAACCGAAGAAACTCACCTATTACAACGACATCCTGAAGTACTACCGTGCGCTGGCCGCGGCGACGCCGCGCGTGAAACTCGTGTCGATCGGCAAGAGCAACGAAGGGCGCGATCTCGTGGTCGTCTTCGTCGGGTCCGACGAGTCGATTCGCAATCTGGAGCAGTACCGCACGTATCTCGGACAGCTGGCCGACCCGCGCTCGACGACGGCCGAGCAGGCGGCGCAGATCATCGCCAAGGCGAAGCCGCTGTATCACCTGTCCGGCGGGCTTCACAGCGGCGAGGTCGGACCATCAGAGATGTTGATGGAGCTGGTGTACCGGCTCGCGACCGAGGACTCGCCAATCATCCGCCAGATCCGCGACAACGTGATCGTCTCGGTGACGCCCGTGGCCGATCCGGACGGCCGCGACCGGAACGTCGACTGGTATTACCGGTACGGCATCAACGAGACCGAGGGCCGCACGACCGGCGCCGGCGTGCCGTACTGGGGCAAGTACGTGTTTCACGACGACAACCGCGACATCAATTACTCGCAGGTCGAGATGCGATCGTTGCTCGACTGGTATTTCCAGTACCACCCGCCCATCATGCACGACCTGCATCAGGCGCAGACGCTGCTCTACACGTTCAGCGGCCAGGCGCCGCAGAATCCGAACCTCGATCCGATTCTGTACGGCGAGCTGCCGATGATGGCGAACTTCGAGATGGCGCAGTTCGCGAAGTACGGGATGCCCGGCGTGTGGACGCACGGCTTCGTCGACATGTGGTCGCCCGGTTATCTCGCCTTCATGTCGTCGAACCACAACGGCATGATCCGCATGTACGAGATTCAGGGATTCAGCGGCGCGAACACGCAGAAAATGCGGCTCGGCAATCCGAACGCCGCGGGCGGACGCGGTGGTCGTGCGGGCGCTCCGGGTGCGGATGATGCGGCGGCGGCGGCGGCAGGCCGCGGCAGTCAGAGCCAGCGCGAGTGGTACCGTCCGTGGCCGGCGACCGGCGAGTTCGACTGGTCGCTGCGCAACAACACGAACTACGGCGAGACCGGCGTCATCACCGCGCTGCAGTACACGTCGCAGTTCCCGAAGGTGATTCTCGAGAACTTCTACGTCAAATCACGTAATTCAGTCGACACGGGCCGCAAGGAGACCGTCGCCGGCTATGTCATTCCCGCGGGCCAGCGCGACATGACGCGCGTCGAGCGCGTCGTCAACCTGCTGCGGATGCAGGGAATCGAGATCGGCCGCGCCACCGCCGAAGTCAAGCTCCAGGAAGGCACCTTCCCCGCCGGCTCGTTCATCGTCAAGCGCGATCAGCCGTACAGCCGGCTTGCGAAGACGCTGCTCGAAAAGCAGGTCTATCCGGACCCGAATCTGCGCACGTACGACGACGCGTCGTGGACGATGGGGCTGATGAGCCAGACCGACGTCAGGGAGATCGCGGACAAAAAGATTCTCGATCTCGCCGTCGATCCGGTGAAGGAGAAAGAGATTCACCTCGCAGGCAGAACGACGGGCGACGGATCCACCTTCGCCGTCGCGCACAACGGCTCGAACAACATGGTGACGCTGCGCTATCAGTTGAAGGATCTGAAGGTGCAGGCCGCCGAGAAGGAGTTCAAGCAGGGCGACGCAGTGTTTCCGGCGGGGTCGTTCGTGGTCTCCGGCGATGCCGCACGCGTGAAGCGTGCGGTCGAGGCATTGGGCCTGACGGCCGTCGCGCTGCCGTCGGCGCCGCAGGTGCCTCTGCACGATCTCGACCTGCCGCGCGTGGCGATGTACAGCACGTGGGGCAACACACAGGACGTCGGCTGGGTGCGGTACGCGTTCGACAAGTTCGAAGTGCCGTACGACTTGATTTACAAGGAGCGCGTCCGCAAGGGCGACCTGAAGGGCGCCTACGACGTCATCGTGATCCCGAATCAGGGCGGCAGCGGCAAGCGGCTCGTGTTCGACATCGAGCCCCGTGGGCAGCCGATCGAATACAAGAAGAGCGACAAGTTCCAGAACCTGGGCGGGTACGGCGAGTCGGACGACATCACCGGTGGCATGGGACTCGAAGGCGTCGCCGAATTCGACAAGTTCGTGAAGGCGGGCGGCGTCCTGGTGACGCTCGGGTCGGCGAGTTTCTTCCCGGCCGAGTTCGGCCTCGCACCGCGAGTCGACGCCGCGCGAACGTCGGCGCAGTTCTACGCGCCCGGCCCGATCATCGACGCCGACATCCTGCAGCCCGAACACCCGATCTTCTACGGCTACGACAAGAAGACGATTCCGGTGCGCTACGCGAGCGGACCGCTCCTCAGCGTCCAGACCGGCGGCAATCCGTTCGAGGGTCCGCCGCCGGCCGGTCCGCCGCCGACGCCGCAGAGCGTGCTGATGCGGTACCCCGGCGGCGACGAGCACGTGTTGAGCGGGTTGATGCGCGGCGCCAACGAGGTGCGCAACCGCGCGGCCATCGTCGATCAGCCGTCCGGCAAGGGACGCGTGATTCTGTTCGCGGGGAATCCCTGTTATCGGTGGCAGAATTTCGGCGAGTTCAACCTGCTGTTCAACACGCTGCTGAATTTCAACGACATCAAGACGCCGCCGGAACGGCCGGCGAGTTCGACGGCCGGCCAGTAACGCGAGGCGACGATGGAAGCCAAGGATGCCTGGAAGCTGGTGCTCGCGATTGGCGTGAGCGTCGGACTCATTCTGCACGCGCTCTTGCCACGGTATGAATGGAGAGCCATCGGCGAGAACGGCATGGTGATCGTCGTGTACGACCGATGGGCGAACTACATCCAGCGTGCCGTCTACGACGAACGCGGCAAGATTACGCCGATGGAGCCGTTCAAGCCGTTTTGAGTCCCGGCCGTCGAGCTTGACGGCGGGCGGCAGAGTTCATGCTTCTGGGGCGTATCGATGGCGCAGACCGCGCGATCTGTCGATACGGCCGGGTTACTGACCGCCCTTGTCGAGTCGACTATCGACGCGATCATCAGCACTGATCTGACAGGGATCCTGACATCGTGGAATCCAGCTGCCGAGCGGCTTTATGGCTATGCCGCATCGGAGGCAGTGGGACAACCGCACCGCCTGATCATTCCGTCCGACCGGCAGGCCGAAGACGACGACGTCGTGCGCCGCCTGCTGGCGGGCGAGGCCGTCGCGCCATTCGAGACCGTTCGAGTTCGCAAGGACGGACATCGCATCGACGTGTCGCTGACCGCGTCCGCGATCCGGACGGCGGACGGCCGGACAATCGGCGTCTCGAAGATCTCGAGGGAAATCGACGACGGTCGCGTCGCCTCGCAGCGGTTGGCCAGCATCGTCGAGTCTTCCGACGACGCAATCGTCGGCAAGGACCTGAACGGCATCATCACGTCGTGGAACCCGGGCGCTGAGCGGATGTTCGGGTACACGGCTCAGGAGGCGATTGGACAGCCGATTACGGTCATCATTCCTGCAGATCGGCGCGACGAAGAGAAGAGCGTCCTCGATCGAATCAGACGAGGAGAGAAGGTCGAACATTTCGAGACGATGCGCTGCCGCAAGGACGGCACGTGTCTGCCGATCGAGCTGTCGGTGTCGCCGATCCGCAGGCACGGGGTCGTGGTCGGCGCATCAAAAATCGCGCGCGACATCAGCGATCGTAAGCGCGCCCAGGAGCAGGCGGATCGGGACCATCGGCGCACGGCCTTTCTCGCCGACATGGTCGACGTGCTAGCGAAGTCGCTCGACTACGAGGAAACGCTCAAGAGCGTCGCGTCGCTCGCGGTGCCCACGTTGGCCGATTGGTCCGCCGTCGACATTGTCCAAGACGATGGAGAGATCGCGCGGCTGGCGGTGGAGCATGTGGACGCAGCGAAAATCGAGCTGGCCGTGGAGTTGCGGCGGCGGTACGAGGACCCGACCGCGCCGCACAGCGCGCCGCAGGTGATCCGCACGGCCGTGCCGGCGCTCATCGCCGAGATCACCGACGAGATGATTGTCGCCGCCGCGCGTGGTGACGAGGATCGCATCAGACTGGCACGATCGCTCGGCCTGACGTCGTACATGTGCGTGCCGCTCGTGGTGGCGGGCCGCGCGATCGGCGCGATCACGCTCGCCACCGCGGAATCGAACCGCCGCTTCACCGAGGACGACCTCCGGTTCGCCGAGGACATCGCCTCGCGCGCCGCGATGGCTGTGGACAACGCGCAATCGTACCGGCAGCTGCAGCGCGCGAACCGGTTGAAGGACGAGTTTCTCGCGACCCTGTCGCACGAGCTGCGGACGCCGCTGAACGCCATCGTCGGCTACGCGCGTATGGTGCGCGGCGGCATGATGTCAGGAGACAAAGCGGAGCGGGCGCTCGAGACGATCGAGCGCAATTCGACGATGCTCACGCAGATGGTCGAAGACCTGCTCGACGTGTCACGGATCGTGTCGGGCAAGATGCGGTTGAACGTCCAGCCGATTGAGCTCCCGCTCGTCCTCCAGGAAGCGATCGAAACCGTGAGGCCGGCTGCCGACGCCAAACGCATCAAGATTCATACGGTTCTCGATCCGCAGGTCGGCCCCATCGCGGGCGACCCCGATCGACTCCGGCAAATTGCGTGGAACCTCTTGTCCAACGCGATTAAGTTCACGCCGAAGGACGGCCAGGTGCAGGTCCGCCTCGAACGGATCAACTCCCACGTGGAAATCACGGTCAGTGACAACGGCGTCGGGATCGACGCCGACTTTCTGCCGCATATCTTCGAGCGGTTTCGTCAGGCCGAGGGCGGGTTGACGCGGCAGCATCCTGGCCTCGGGCTCGGTCTTGCCATCGTGCGGGATCTCGTGGAGATGCACGGAGGCACGGTCCTCGCCTCCAGCCCCGGGCCGAATACCGGGGCGACGTTCTCTGTCCGGCTGCCGGTCATGATCGTCCACGCGCCGATCACGCAGGAGAAACGCGTGCACCCGCGGCACGAGCTCGGAGGGGCTGTGGAGCGGCTCCCGGAGCTTGGCGGCACGAAAGTCCTCGTCGTGGACGACGAACCGGATGCGTTGAAACTCCTGACGGAGGTTCTCGAGGCGGCTGGCGCCCAGGTCGTATCCGCGGCATCGGGTGCAGCGGCGCTGGAACATCTCGCCGCGGCCAAACCTGACGTCCTCGTGGCGGACCTCGGGATGCCGCTGATGGACGGGTTCGAGCTGGTTCGCCGGGTACGCACGTCCGAGGACCCGTCGATACGCGACATCCCGGCCGCCGCGCTCACGGCGTATGCGCGGTCCGAGGATCGCGCGAGGACGCTGCAGAACGGCTTCGAGATCCACCTGTCGAAGCCGATCGACCCGGTCGAGCTCGCGTCGGCGGTCAAAGCGCTCGCGCGGCTGCAGATCAAGGATTGAGAGGCGTGAGCTGCGCCGCCCGCGGTTTCACAAAGGCGGCCAACGTGAGCGCGCCCTGGACTACGAGCATCGACCCGAGCACCAGCTGATACCCTTCGAAGTGCGCGCTCGTCAGCGTGGAGCGCACCATCCAGGCGCCGACGGCCGTGACAACAGCGCCGCCTGTGAGCACGGCGTATCGCAACGGCGCCGACAACGACTCGACGTAGAGCGCGGCCAGCGTGAAGGCGCCAACGGCGATGAACACTGACGCGAGGGTGAGCCAGACGCCGACGTTCGCGCGCGGCGGCCGCAGAATCAGCACAGATGCGCTCAGGTAGGCGACCGCGAGGAGCGTCAACAGACAAATGGCGGCCAGAAGCGTCTTCATGGCCGCCATCCTACGGGATCAACTTTGTTTTGTAAAGTTCTCTTTCTTATACGCCGCTCGCCATGTATTTCTTCACCGCCGCGACGGCCTTGTCCACGTCGGCGTGCGTGTTGTAGAAGTGCGGCGAGAAGCGCAGCCCCGCCCGATCCTGCCCGCCGCGCGTCGCGCAGCCGATCTTGTCCTTCTGATAGAGCGCGGCCGACAGCTTGCGGACGTCGAGGTTCCCCGGCTGGAACGACAGCACCGCGGCGCGCCGCGACGGCTCCGGGCTCGTCCAGATCTTCACGCCGTCGACGTTCTTCAGCCCCTCGATCAACGCCGTCGTGAGCTCGCGCGAGCGCTTCTCGATCTGCGCGCGGCCGACCTGCGTCTGCAGCTTGAGCGCCTCGCCGAACGCGATCATCGCCGGCTCGTCGCGCTGTCCGAAGCCCTCGAACGTCCGCGAGACGCCCACGCGGCCCGGATACGCGCTGAAGATGCTCGCCCAGATCTTCGACTGCGACGCCTTGTTGATGTACAGCACGCCGTTCTCTTTCGGGCCGCACGGCCACTTGTGCGCGCTGCCGCTGTAAAAATCGGGCTGGATGTCGGCGAGATTGACATCCATCAGGCCGAACGACTGCGCCCCGTCGACGAGCGTCAGGATGCCGCGCTCGCGCGCGAGCCGGCACAGCTCCTTGGCCGGGAAGACGTCACCGACCGTGCTCGTCTGGTGCGTGAACGAAATCAGCTTCGTCTTCGGCGTGATCGCCTTCGTGAACGCGTCGACGTAGTAGTCGAAGCCCGGATGCGGGTTGGGCACCTTGATGTCGATGACCGTGAACCCGAAGCGCTTCGCCTTCTCCTGCCAGGCCGTGTGATTGCTCGGATGGTTGTCAGCGGTGAGCAGCACTTCGTCACCGGCTTTCAGGTCTACGCCTGTCGACACGAAGTTGTTCGACTCGCTCGTATTCCGCGTGATCACGATTTCTTCCGGCGTCACGCGCAGGAATTCGGCGAGCAGCTTCCGCGTGTTCTCGCGCCCGTCGCCGAGCTTCGCGCGGTTCTCCTGCGACGGATCCTGATCCATGTCCTTCGTGGTCTGGTACAGCATGTCGAGCACGGGACCGGACGAAGGGCATAGGTTCGCCGCGTTGAGCATCGTCAGGGTCGGAGGCATAACGAATTGCTCGCGGACGCTCCTCCAGAACTTTTCGTCCGGGTTGGCCGGCGTCGGCGGCAGCTTGTCGGCCTTCGGCCATTCGACGTTCGGGGTGACGAAGGGGACCGCGCCGCTGAAGGCGAGCAGCCTGGCGAATTCGCGACGATTCATAAGGCCTCCTGTACGCGCCCGATTCTACGCCAAGTGTCGACAACGCGGTCGCGGAGGAGCACGGCGCCGTACATCGCGATACAGAACGCGGCGTAGGCCACGGCCGTGCCCCAGAGCGGCAGCCGCCCCCGCCAGAGCCAGCTCGCGTAGCCGTAGACCAGCTCGACGTGAATCCAGTAGATGAACAGCGAGCTCCGCCCCATTTTCGCGAGCCACGCCGCCAGCCGCGCGCGCCGCAACAGCTCGATCTGCTCCGCCGCGTAACACGCCGTCAGCGCCATCATCAGGATCCCCGTTCGAATGGCGAACCACGTCGGCGAGCTGGTCCAGAACGACGAGCTTCGGTAAATCGACGGCTGCGCCGCGGCCAGAAAGCCGAGCGCGACCAGCGCCGCGCCGGCGGTGGCGACGCCGACATGGAGCCGCCGCTCCGATCGTTCGTCCGCCTCCACAATCAGCACGCCGACGGCAGCACCCGCGAAGACGAACCCAGCCCAGGGCAGCAGGGTGAACGTCGTGAACTCGCCGGAGGGCCGCAGGTACCACTGAACCCAGATCGGCAGCCAGTCGAGCGCCGCTGTTGCGCGCACGATCGGCGTCAGCATGGCGAACGCCGTTGCCGCGATTGCGTAGATCGCGACGCGCGCGGCGGCGGTATTCGCCGCCATCCACAGCAGCGCCGTCCCGACCATCGCCGGCCCCATGACGTTGAGGATGTCGACGCGAAACAGCTTCAGCGGCGTGCTCGGCGGACTCGCGATGAACGCCTGCAGGCGGAACAGAAACGCGAGGATGAAGATCTCGAGCCCGCGGCGCGTCGTCGCTTCGACCGCTTCGCCGCGGTCGCCGGTCCGCGCCGCGATGCGCGACGCGGCCAGGACGACGCCAAGACCGGCGAGCCACAAAAACAGCGGCGCCGCGAATCCGCCGACGATCACGGTCAGCGCGTACGCCACCGATCCCTTGTCACCCGGGCGGGTCCATGCGTCGGTGGTGTGCGCCTCGATCATCAGCAGCACGGCAAGGCCGCGCGCCCAATCGATGTACGTCCGCCTGTGACTGGCCGTCATGTCCCCGATGAGCTCGTCGATCTTAGGTCAACTGCGGCGCGCCACGGCATGCGCCATGCGAATCGATTGGCATGGTGAAGTTCTGCCTTGGTGTGCTGCTGAGTGCCAGCCTCGCATCCGCCGCATCAGCTCCGGTCGCCACGCGGATGCGCCACGTGCGATTGCACGTCGGCAACGGGGTCGAGCTGGAGGTCGAGGATCTCTCGGGACGTCTGCTCGGGGTCGGCGGCAACCCGCCCACCTTCGACGACGTGCGCGCGTACATCGTCGACATCGACTCCGCGCGCGTCGGGATGACGCCCCAGAGTCTGGCGAACCTGATGAACAATCATGTGCTCGCGTCCGAGAAGGCGCCGATCAAGAACGTCCAGATCGGCATCGAGGGTCAGGAGCTCGTCCAGTCGGGCACGCTGAGGAAAGGCGTACCCGTGCCGTTCACGATCCGCGCGACAGTCTCGGCCACCCCCGATGGACGCATCCGCCTCCACCCCACGGCGATCAAAGCCGCCGGGTTCGTGTCGAAGCGCGTGCTCGATTTCTTCGGCGTGGAGCTCGAGAACCTCGTCAAGACGAAAGACGTCCCCGGCGTCAGCGTCGACGGCGACGATCTGCTGCTGGATCCGCAGCTGCTGCTGCCGCCGCCGCGCATACGAGGCCGGCTGACGCGCGCCTGGATCGAAAACGGCCTGCTGCAGCAGCAGTTCGGCGGCAGGTTGCCCCGTTCGGCCATCGTGCCGCCGACGCGGGCGAGCAACTACATGTATTACCGCGGCGGGATCCTGCGATTCGGAAAACTGACGATGGTGAGGACCGATCTGCTGCTGCTGGATGCGGATCAGAAGGACGTGTTCGATTTCTCGCCGGAACGCTACAACGCGCAGCTCGTCGCGGGCTATTCGAAGAACACGCCCGCGCACGGGCTCATTGTTTATATGCCGGACTTGGCTGATCTCCCGCCGGCCACACCACAGCGGGCGCGGGCGTCTGGAACACGGGACGCTTCGAGAACACGGCCTTGATGAGCACCCAGAGGATGGGGAGCGCGACCATCAGATAGGTCAGCAGGTGGCCGAACGCGCTGTCCGGTCCCCATGATTCCGTGCTGGTGTGGATGACTTCACTATAGGGGAGGAATCCCTGCTCCGACATCTCGTGCGCGCCGCCGATCACGAGCTGCACGACGAAGACGAACAGGAAGATCGCAGTCGCCTGGAAGAAGAGACCCAAATTCACTCGCCGGCCGAAGCGCGACCAC
>Ga0310810_10001626_pt1 | contig 23726 bp, 25 predicted proteins | sample NCmetagenome_FD_207641 | JGI IMG/M metagenome (GOLD analysis project Ga0310810, IMG submission 207641) | Soil microbial communities from experimental microcosm in Duke University, North Carolina, United States - NC | ecosystem: Engineered > Artificial ecosystem > Soil microcosm > Unclassified ... | reverse complement strand
TCTATACGCAGAGGCTGGAGGCCGGAACACCCGGCCAGTTCCCCTACACCCGTGGCATCCACGAATCGATGTACCGGGGCCGGCTGTGGACCATCCGCCAATTCGCCGGCTTCGCCACGGCCGAGGAAACCAATGCCCGTTTTCGCTATCTGTTGGCGCAGGGTCAAACCGGTCTGTCGGTGGCCTTTGATCTGCCGACGCTGATGGGGCTCGACCCGGACGATCCCACGGCGCTGGGGGAAGTCGGCAAGTGCGGCGTGGCGATATCCTCGCTGGCCGACATGGAGACGCTGTTCGAGGGAATCCCCCTGGGCGACGTCACCGTGTCGATGACCATCAACTCGCCCGCGTCCGTGATATGGGCGATGTACCTGGCCGTCGCGGAGAAGCAAGGAGTCGATTGGGCGAAGCTCTCGGGCACGCTCCAGAACGACATCCTCAAGGAATACATCGCGCAGAAGGAGTACATCTATCCGCCGCGCCCGTCCATGCGCCTAGTCACGGATTCGATCGAGTTCGCCACGCAACATGTGCCGCGGTACAACCCAATTTCCATTTCTGGTTATCACATCCGCGAAGCTGGATCGACCGCCGTGCAGGAACTGGCCTTCACGCTACGCGACGGCATCGAGTACGTGGAACACGCTCTGGCGCGCGGGCTGCCTGTCGATTCCTTCGCGCCACGACTGAGCTTCTTTTTCAACGCGCACAATGATTTCTTTGAGGAGATTGCGAAGTATCGCGCCGCCCGTAAGATTTGGGCTCATGTAATGCGCGAGCGCTTCGGCGCAGCGAATGAAAACAGTTGGAAGCTGCGGTTTCATGCCCAGACAGCTGGGTGCTCGCTCACGTGGCAGCAGCCCAGCAACAACATCGTGCGCACGGCCCTACAGGCGATGGCTGCGGTCCTGGGTGGATGCCAGTCGCTGCACACCAATTCGCTCGACGAGGCGTACGCCCTGCCGTCCGAAGAGGCCGTGACGTTGGCGTTGCGCACCCAGCAGGTGATCGCCTACGAGACTGGGTTGACGGCCGCGCCCGATCCTTTGGGCGGAAGCTTTTTCCTTGAGCGCCTGACGCTCGACGTGGAGGCCGCTGCGAATCGCTACATTCAAACAATTGGTGAGATGGGCGGCATGATCCCGGCCATCGAGCGCGGATTCCCGCAATCCGAGATCGTGCAAGCCAGCTATGAATACCAGCGCGAAATCGAACGCGGTGAGCAGGTGATCGTCGGCGTGAACAAGTTCAACGAGGACGGCGAGCAGCCTATTAGTGTTCTGCAAATCGACGCAACGGCGGAGCAGCGGCAGATCGAACGCCTGGACGCCGTCAAACGGCGGCGCAGCGCCGGCGAGATCGCCAAGACTCTGGGATCTCTGCGAAAAGCTGCAGAGGGGGCGGAGAACACCATGCCTTACATCCTGGACGCCGTCCGCGCGTATGCCACCGTAGGGGAAATCTGCGGGGCACTGAAGGACGTTTTCGGCAGCTATACGGAAACCAGCGTCTTATAACGATAGACATATATGTCTCTGGCCCGGCGCACTGGCGTCGTGTTCTTGTGCGTCTTTGCCTACCTGGCATGGCTGGCGGCCTCGCGATTCGTTCTTGCCCCGAACGACGAAGGCATCTATCTTGACGGCGGGCTCCGGGTTTTGCACGGCCAGATGCCTTACAGGGATTTCTTCGCGCTGACCGGGCCGGGAACCTTCGTGCTGGAGGCCGCGAGTTTCCGAGTCTTGGGTAACACTCTCGCGGCGGGAAGACTTCCGGTGGTGTGGGATATCGCGATCCTCACCGCGTGCCTGTTCTGGCTGGTGTCCAAATTAAGCAATTCGGTGACGGCGGGCTTCGCTGCCTGCACCTACCTCGCTTTTACGACGCTCGGGGACACGGCGGTAACCGCCAATCACCGTTGGGATTCGAGCGCATGGGCGGTGTTGGCGGCAACACTGACCGTTGTTGCAACTGAGAGTCCGCGTGCCAGATTTTCGGTCTTGATCAGCGTGGCGGCGGGCATCGCGGCGGGCGTCGCCGCATGGTGCACACCGCCGGTGGCTTTGGCGGTCATTGCCCTGGGCGCTTGTCTGCTTCTTTATCGTGCGACGCGAGGCTTGTTCGTGGCCTATGCCGGCGGAGTTGCCGTTATGTTCGCGGCGGGAGCATGGTGGATCGTATCCACCCGGGCGCTTCCCGCGATGCTCGATTCGCTCCTGTGGAGCGCATCCAACTACTCGGGCGCCAACCGGATTTGGTATGGCGCAGTCACGGGCGGCTACGCCAACCTCTTGCGCGGCACCTCGCCGGATCAAGCGGCGACGACGATCATGCTGCTGGTATTTCTCACCTTGCCCGCGACGCTGCCCTTCTTTAGCTCGATCTGGCTGTGGAAACGTCCCTCCATGAGCGTCTCCATCCTATTGGCCGTTGGTTACGCGTTGATCCTATCCACCTATCCTCGCTGGGATCTTGGTCACCTGACCTTGGTTTCAGCCCCGTTCTATGCGCTCACAGCAGCATTGATTACTCGATTTTCATTTCGAAGGACCGCCGCGCTACGAAAGGCCGTGGCGCTGATTGTACTCGTCGCCGCGGGCGCCTGCTTGACCGTCAACATCCAAAACCGTCTCCGGGAAGAAACCCGTGCCAGTAGTGTCGGAAACGTCCACGGAAAACCAGCGGACCTCGAAATCCTGACGTCGATCCAGGCGAGGGTTACGCGGTCAGATACCTTATTCGTCTTTCCCTACCGGCCCTTGCTGTACTTCGTTACGGGGGCGCACAATCCCACTCGATACTCGTTTTTGCAGCCGGGAATGTTTTCCGATAAGGATGAAGCGGAGGTATTGAGCGAATTGCGCGCGCGTCCGCCGCGATGGGTTTTTTATACGCAGGTTTCGCCCGACTCCTATCTACGAATCTGGCCAGGCAGCGATCCACGGCGGCTAAAAATGCCCGGAATCGAGGCTTTCCTGAGGGAGAATTACGAGGGATCGGAAGAATGGGCGGATTTCAAGCTATTGACGCTCACTGACGCTCGCGGCTCAGGGCAAACTGCCTTGCGCTGAACCACGAGCGCTAGCGATTGGCCGGTCAATTAAAACCGGAAGCCGAAACCGGCCGACGGCTCGGCGCGGTGCGTCAGCAACTCCGCGGCTACCGTGGATGCCCCCAGAGTCGGGCTGTTATAAACCAGTCCGCGATACTGGGCCCGCAGGAACCAGTGACTGCCGAGATCGAAATCCGCACCGCCACCGTAGACGAACACGGGACGAGCCAGCGCGTCGCCGGTGAAGTCTTTCGGATCGAAGATCAGACTACCGGTACCGGCCAGAGCGAACGGAGTTACCCGGCGTAGCGGTACGCGGAACACGTAGGCGGCCGTGGCCTCATGCGAATACGCTTTGGTGCTCGAGATGTTGCCGTCCAGCGCGTAGCGCTGCGAGTTCAGCGTGTAGCCGTAATTGAACTCCACGCCGTTGTGACGACCGAAATAGTAACGATAAGTCCCCAGAACGCCGCCGCTGTTGGAGGCGGAATGAGTCACCCCGTTGTCGGTCGTATCCTTTACAAAACTGCCCAACGCTTGGACAGTCACGTCAGACTTATACTCCTCACTCTGCCCAAAGGCAGGCAGACCCAGCGCCAAGCCTCCCAACACGAGTGCAACAACACCTTTATTTCCGAACATATGCGAGTCCTCTCCTTATGCCGGCAACCCGCCGGCTCTCATTTGCATCTACACAGCTATGGATGTGCAGGGGCCGAAACCGGCATGGATCGTTAGTCCGTAGATATTGTCCGATCGTCCAAACACAAGATGGATCCCATCGCAGATCTTCTAAGCGCTGTTCGTGTTCAGGGAGGGTTCTACGGACGCATCCACATAGATGCCTCTTGGGTTCCACCGAGGGAACTGGGCTCGCATGCCCGATTCGGGTTAATTACGTGCGGTCAAGCTTGGCTTGAACCGTCTGATGGCACCCAGCCGATTCAACTCTTGAGCGGCGATTTTTTTCTATTGGCTCCTGGCAGAGCGTTCGTAGTCTCCCCGGAAACCGGAGGTGCTCTCACCTCGGTCGTGGCCGGCCGGTTCAGTTTCGATGTAGGGCATGGCAGACCCCTGACCGACTGGTTTCCACCGTTGATATTGATCCGCGGAGGCCAGTCACAGATGCTTCCCCTCAAGAAGACGCTGGAACTGTTGGTGTCAGAAGTGGACGCCTCCACGCAGGGTTCCGAGGTGGCCGTGCAGCATTTAGCGAATCTGCTATTGATACAGGCGCTCCGCTCGCACACCGAGACCCTGCCGTACCGAAGCAGCGGTTTGCTGCACGCCCTCTCGGATCCGCACATCGGCGCTGCGCTGAATTCGATGCATCAGCGCATGGAACATCCGTGGACGGTCGCCAGCCTGGCCGCGGAAGCCGGTATGTCCCGCTCAGCGTTCGCGTTGCGATTCAAGCAGCTCATGAGTGAATCGCCGCTCGAGTACCTGACGCGCTGGCGGATGCACCGCGGCAGCGATCTGCTGCGCGAAAGCGACCGCAAGCTGGCCGATGTGGCCCAAGCAGTCGGATACGATTCGGACGGGGCCTTCCACAAGGCGTTTAAGCGGGTCCTGGGAATCGCTCCGGGGGAGTACCGGCGATCCGTGGGAGCCACCCAACCCCTGTAACGGCTACCGCCGTGATATGCTCAAGGTCGAGGGTGCACCGCTGATGCCATTGAGGCAACAGGGGCGTATCAGAGTCTCAACCGCCGTCTTTATATGGATCTTAGAATCCGGGTCTTGGTCGCCAAGCCCGGCCTCGACGGACACGACCGGGGTGCCAAGGTAATCGCCCGCGCTTTGCGGGATGCCGGTATGGAGGTAATCTATACCGGTCTTCGGCAAACCCCGGAAATGATCGTCAACACCGCGCTGCAGGAAGATGTGCAGGTGATCGGCCTGTCCATTCTTTCCGGAGCGCATAACGCCATCGTGCCTCGCGTGATGGAGCTACTTAAACAACAGAAGATGACCGATGTACTGGTCATCGTAGGCGGCATCGTACCGGATGAAGATGCCGCGCAATTGAAACGGCTGGGAGTGGCCGCGGTTTTTCAACCCGGAGCCTCCCTCCAGGAAATTGTGGAATTCATCCGAAGCTCCGTCAAACAGACAGTTTGACGAGAGATTGGAGAAGAATCTGAAAATGCAAGATAAGTTAAACATCGCGGTGTTCGTCGATTACGACAACATCGAGATCGGACTCAAGTCGACGCTACGTCGCGAGTTCGACGTGTCGCTCGCGCTGGACGCGCTCAAGGAGCGCGGCGATCTGGTCGCCAAGTTCGCCTACGCCAACTGGGGACGCCAGGACGGGGCCACGCGCCAGATGGCGGAAAACGCCGTGCAGATGGTGCAGCGCATCCCTTCGCCGCGCGGCGATAAGAACGGGGCGGATATCAACCTGGCGCTAGACGCGCTGGAAATGGCGTTTACGCACACGCATGTGAATGCTTTCGCTATCGTCAGCGGCGACAGTGATTTCATTCCGCTGGTCAACAAGCTGAAGGAATACGGCAAGACCGTGTTCGTGGTGGGCGGCAAGGCGTTCACGTCGACTATCCTGCAGCAGAATTGCCACGAGTTCATCAGCTTCGAATCGTTGTTCACGGATTTGCCGGCCAGTGTCGTCCTTCCGGGTGAAACCCGGGCTGCGCGGCCGCGCGGCGATCGGCCCATGGGCGACCGGCCCGAACGTACCGACCGGCCTGACCGTGGTCCTGAGCGCGGTGGCGACCGTCGCCAACGGCCCGCGCCGCTTGAACTGGCGCAAGCCATGCCGCTGGTGGAACGCGCCCTGCAGGTGCTCGAACGGCGCGGAGTGCAGCCGCAGCTGGGCTTGCTGAAGTCGACCATGCTGCAGCTGGATCCTGCGTTCAACGAACGCGCCTACGGCGGATCGAGCTTTTCGGATTTCGTAGAAAAGCTCAAGCGCGAGGATCTGGTGAACGTCAGTGGAACCGGCGGACGCTACGTTATTGAGCGCAAGGGTTCGTCGCAGCCCGAGCGGGCCACGCTCAAGCCCGAGGATCTGCTGCCGGCGCTGCGCGATGTCGCCGAAAACCATCGTCTGGAGATCGAAAACGGTGTTCCAGTCGAAGACTTGGCGCAGTGGTTCAAAGAGGAGCATCCGAGTCTCGATACCACGGCTTACGGCTTCCAGCAGTTCAGCGAGTTTTTGAATTACGCGCAGGACAAAACCGTGGTTCGCATGGAACCGCAAGAAGAGCAGGGCGTCATGATGGTCTATCTGGGCGCGGAGTTTTATCCGCCCGCCGAGCCGCCCGCTCCCGAACCGCAAGCCGCCGCGGAGATTGAGGAGGAAGAAGAGGAGCCGCAGCCCTACGTCGAAGGCCAGCCGACGATCTTCGAGCCGAATCCACCGCCGGCGAAACCCAAGCGAGCTCCCTCGGTACGCAGGCGTGCGCCTGGCAGCAAGCCCCCGGGAGCCGGAGGAGCGGGCCGCCGTCCCCGCGGCCGCAAAAAGCCCGGTAGCTAATGAGTTTGGAAACGATAGTCCCCGCCGGAGGAGCATCGCCGCGGGGACACTACACGCCGGCCTTGCGCGCGGGAGATTTCGTTTATGTCAGCGGCCAGGGTCCCATCGATCCTGCTACCGATAAGCTGGCTACAGGCGACGTCGAATTCCAGACGCGCCTCACGCTATCGAATATCCGGCGGATTCTCGAGGCCGCGGGCGCGACGGTCACCGACGTGGTCAAGTGCTCGGTGTTCCTGCGCGACATCTCGGATTTCCCGAAGATGAATCGCGTGTACGCGGAATTCTTCGGGGACCACAAGCCCGCGCGGACTACCATCGAGGCGAAATTTCACCAGGCGGAAATGCTGGTCGAGATCGACTGCGTGGCGTATACGCCACAAGCCTAATTAGTTCTTTGCCTGCGGCGGGACGTAACCCGGCGGCAACGCCGCGCCTTCGCCGAAGAAATACTCTTCCATCTGCTTGAGCAGGAACTCCTGCGCCTCTTGCGTGCCGAGGTTGAGGCGGTATTCGTTCATGATCATCTTCATCTGCTCCATCCACAGCTTCCAGGCTTCCTTCGACACGTTCTCGAAGATGCGCTGGCCGAGCGGATTGTCGAAAGGAGTTTCGTCCAAACCGGGCATCTCGCGCTGGAACTTGACGCAGAATACTTTCCGCCCGCTCTGATTTGCCTCTTGGACCCGAGGTAATCCAGCCCCGCCGCTACCGCAACCCATTCAATAGTTCCTCTCGACTTCAGGATAGCGCGGTCACAGGGCGGCAGGGTCAGCCTTAGGCGGCTTCTTCTTGGCCTTCACGGCGTCCAGGTATTCCGACAGCTTCAAAGGCAAGCGGGCGCCCTTCTCCATGTGCCTCTGCACCGCGCGCTGATACCGGCGCAGGGTCTCCCGCCGTGAGGAATCGCGCAAGTTGCAGGCTTCAATATCCAACAGCAGCTCCACTTCCCACGGCCGGAAAGTATTGCGATGCATGTTGCCGCGCAGCAGCTCTTGAACCAGGCGGTTGAATTGCGCAAGCACCGCATCGCTATCGGGCAGGGATTCGTGCATATTCCTGGGAGTTTGATGGCAATATTAGCACACGGCAGCGCTTAACTCACCTGCGCCAGCCATAAATGAATCGCCTGGAGCTGCTGTTGAATCGCCTCGCGATCGGTGGCGTCCGGCTCCAACTCGAGATATTTAAGCAGGTCCCTCCGGGCCGCGTGATAACGCTTCAGTTCCAAAGACAGCATCCCGCGCCGCTTGTACCACGATGCAATTTCAGGCGCGCCCTGAAGCAGCAGGTCGAGAGTGGCGACGGCTTTCTCGGAGTCCTGCGTCCGCAGGTACACGCCGTGGAGGTTTTGCAGCATCCGCATGGCGATTTGTTTAGGCGTGGCACGCTGCAAGAGCAGCGGATCAGCGACCTTGGCCCCCGCCAGCGCGAAACACTCCTCCCGAGTAATCGTCCGGCCACCGTGGAATGGATCGATATAGGCGGCGAAATTCCCGTCGTTAAATTCGAGAACAAAATGGCGGGGCAGGCCGATGCCGAAGACCGGCATGTGCAGGCGCCGCGCGATTTCCATATACATTACGGCCAGTGTGATGGGGATGCCCGTCCGGCGCTCCAGCACCTGGTTCAGGCAGCTGTTCCGAGGGTCGAAAAAGTCGGTCTCGTTGCCGTGGAACCCCAATTCGCCGAATAGGTAGCTGCTGGCTTTCTCGACGAAATCGCGGCCATCATTGAAGTTGCGAAGGCGATCTCCCAGCGAGGAGGCGAGGTCGTTCAGCCGGTCCAGAAACGGCTGGGGCTCGAGATCCGGGAAGTGGATGCTAGCCAGATCCAGGGCCGCGCGGTCCATGCGGACGCGAACGCTTCCCTCTGCCAGAACTTGCTCGAGATGGTGCAGGTGGCTCACCTGCCCCTATTGTATTATCCGGCCAGACTGAGGTAGCGGAATCCGGCCCGCGTGACGCGCGCGCGGTCCAGCACGTGGCGCGTGTCGAACAGGATGGGGGTTCGCATTCCCGACGCGAGCGATTCCCAATTCAGTTCCAGATACTGCGGCCACTCCGTGACCAGAACCAGCGCATCGGCGTCGCGAGCCACCTCATAGGCATCGGCTGCCAGGAGCACATCCATACCGCCGTATTCCTTTTTGAAGCGGGCCATGGCCACAGGATCATGAGCCTTCACCCGAGCGCCGCGTTCCAATAGCTCCCGCGCCACGTCCAACGCGGGGGCTTCCCGCAGATCGTCGGTGTGAGGCTTAAATGCCAGGCCCAGCATCCCGATCGATCGCCCTTTGAGAAGTTTGAGCTCGCCCAGAAGCTTCTCCACTACGCGTTCCCGCTGATGTTGGTTCACCTGGCGGGCGGCTTTCACGATGGACATATCCAGCCCGTATTCCGAAGCAGTCGACACCAGCGCGGCCGTATCTTTTCCGAAGCAGGATCCGCCCCACCCGATGCCGGCCTGCAAGAAGCGCGTGCCGATGCGGGCGTCCAGGCCAATGCCGCGGGCAACCTGGGAGATATCGGCGCCCACTTTTTCCGCCAGCTGTCCAATTTCGTTGATGTAGCTGATCTTGAGGGCCAGAAACGCGTTAGCCGCGTACTTGATCAATTCGGCCGAAGCGAGATCGGTGGAGATGAGCGGGACCGCTCCCACGCGGTCCGGCCTGGGCAGAAACACAGGCGCCTGAAAGGTCTGATCCAGGATCGGGCGGTACAGGGTGTAGAGGACCTCGGCGGTACGAGGATCGTCGGCGCCGATCACCACGCGATCAGGATACAGGCTGTCCAGCAGCGCGCTGCCTTCGCGTAGAAACTCGGGATTCGAAGCCACGGCGAAACAATCTTTGCCGTACCCCCGGCGCTCCGCTGTGTCGCGTACCAACGCGCCTACCCAGTTACCGCTGCCGATAGGTACCGTGGATTTATTTACGATGACCGTGAAGTGCGGGCCCAGGCGTTCTCCCACGCCTTCAGCCGCAGCTTGCAGAAAACGCAAATCCGGGCCGCCGCCCGCACCGGGGGGCGTACCCACGGCGATGAAAACTACTTGTGCCTCGGGGATCGCCTCCCCGTAATCCATGGTGAACTTCAAATTCGGCCGGGCTAGTGTTAACAGGTCCTCCAGATACGGTTCGTGAAAGGGCACCTCACCGCGCTGCAGAGCGTCGATTTTTTCCGCAACGGGATCTACACAGGTCACCTGATGACCGAGGTAAGCCAGACAGGCCCCGGTGGTCAGTCCAACATAACCCGTTCCAAGGATCGCAACGTTCACGGAGTCTCCTGTTTTACAACTGGTTTTACCACCGGGAGCACTGCGGCGAGCACAAACTCCAGGCGCTGGTGCGCCTCCCGAAGGCCCTTCTCTACTATATCGGCGGAGGCTCCTCGAAAGAACAGGAAGCCCAAATAGGCAGATCCCTCCGGCAGGGGGAGCATTTCCTGACCTTCTTTGGCGGTGATGACGATATCTTCCACGCCCGGGACTTTGCGGGCGTCTTCCAGCCCTCGGACCCCGCGGTATACCCCCGCATGCGGGATGGGGATCATCATGACTCCATGAGCTCCGGGCGCAAGCGTCGCACCCGCAACGTCTTCGCCCAGTGCGTGGCGCAATAAGATTTGCTCGAGCGTCGGGTAGGGCGGCTGAAAGCGCAAGACCCGTGCGCACAGTCCGCCAATAGGACGGGCCGCTGCCTCCAGAATCCAGACACCCTGTTGGTTCACGCGCATTTCTGCGTGGACCGGTCCGTCGGTCAGGCCGAGCGCGGTGACCGCGGCCTGCGCAGTTGCACGGATCTCGCCCTGGACATCATTTGGCTCCCGATCAGACTGCCGCGAGGGCGTGACGTAAATGGTTTCTTCGAAGTAGGGGCCTTCCAGAGGGTCGGGCTTGTCGAACAGCGCCAGAGTTTGCAGCTGCCCTGCGATGACCACACCTTCCAGGGCGAACTCGCGTCCGGGAATATAGTCTTCGACGAGGATGTCGCCGGGCTGGATTCGGGTGATGCGCGCGGCCGCCGCATGAAATTCATTTACGTCATTGGCGCGGATGACACCCTGGCTAGCCGATGAATCAAGGGGTTTAAGGACACACGGAAACCGAATGCCCGCGATGGGGCTTTCCGCGGGATGGATACGCCGAAAGTCCGGAACCTTCATTCCAGACGCGCGAAAACATTCCCGCGCCAGTAGTTTGTCGGCGGCCGCGCGAGCCGCCTCAGCAGAATGAAAGCGCAGTCCCAGCGACTCTGCCGCCTGTGCCGCCACGCACGCAGGCCGGTCGCCCACCGCGAGAATTCCGTCAAACGGTCCACGTGCGGCCAGCGCGGCGATGCCCGCTTCGGGATCCTCGAAACGAACTGGTGCGGCATCGTCGCCCCAGGGATTGTCGAGGATATGGCAGCGGTCCGTCGCCAGTACTAGCTCAACGTTGAGCACTCGCGCGGCTTCTGCAAACTCGCGCACCTGGTAACCGGTGGTCGCGGCGACCAAGAGAATGCGCTTCATCGCGGGTCTAGACTTGCGGCGCAGGCTCAGCGCAGCAATACCACGGCTCGTCCATGTGGGGAATCGCATGGGGGGCCCGGGCCTGCGGGAATAGGGGCGGAGCGGGAGTTTTCAGAACTAGCTCCCAGATTTCGCGGAAAATCTCGGCGCGCGTTTTGTTCTCTTCCTGGCGCCGGCTGACCAGCTGGAAAACCAGATTCCCCAGCGTATCGACGTCCCGATCGGAGTGTTTCCAGGGATACATCAGCGCCTTCTCATCAAATGGCCCGATGACCGCCTGGATGTCGGGGAGCTCCAGGAGCCGCGAATCCTGGGTGACCAGCAGGCGCAATGCGAGCTGCACCGGGGCTGTGTTCTCGATCAGATCCAATTCCGCGAGCGCCCGCAACAATTCGCCATATCCCTGGATCGTGGTCCAGGGCATGAAAGCGATGAAGGTCGGCTGGAGCGCCAGTCCAATCTCGCGTAAGGATGCGGCCACGTCGAAGAAATCCTGACGCGTGTGACCTTTGTCCAAACGGGCCAGGACCGAATCGTCAATGGATTCGACAGCGCTGGTGACAAACAGGCAACCTGTTTCCTTGAGTGCCGGGAGCAGCCCGCGATGCTGCTTGAGATGCTCGATTTTGATGGTCGCGTCGTAAGTGATGTGGGGAAACTCGGCATGGAACGCTTCGGCGATTCGCAGGGCATGCGTGGGGCCGTTGAAGAAATCGGGATCGCCGAATGTAATGTGGCCCGCGCCTGCCGCGACCTGCTGGCGGATATCCGCAAGCACCACTTCGCGTTGCACCACGCGAAATTGTCCCTGGTACACCGGAACGACAGGGCAGTGCCGGCACAGATGCTTGCAGCCGCGGCTGGCCTCGGTGTATCCGGCCGTCGTTTTTGTTCCGTGCTGACGCAGGTGGGAATACAAAGCCAGATCCGGGAGACCGCTGCGGTCCGGTCTCAGGAATGTCAATCGTTCCAGACCTCCTGAGGCGATTCCGTCATTCGCAAGTTCAACGAGAGCCGCCTCAAACTCCCCGCCGATAACCGTTTTGACGCCCAATCCGCGCAGGAGATCGGTATTGAGGGGAGCGTAGAGACCATAGCAGGCCCGGTGCGCCTGCGGGTTGAGCTGCTTCACCCGCTCGATCACCGGCATCGCGAGGCGCGTGGCGGTATGCATCGGCAGATAAAACGCGATCAGGCCGGCCGCCCGCACCGCGGCTTCGTCCAGGGGAGCGACGGCCAGGTCCAGACACACCACCTCATGGCCGTCACGACGCAGCCACGCCGCGGGCGAGCTTAGTCCGAACGGCTGGTGGCCGAGCTCGTAGGTGGAGACTAAAACAACCTGCACTACTTCTTCTTTGCGGCAGCCTTCTTGGCCCCTTGTTTCGCAATGATCAGATCCTGGATCTTGTCATAGGTGGCCTGGGGGACGATGTTCTTGGACACCAACTGATCCTTGCGGTCATACGGCCGGCCGGCGATGATTTTCGCGGAATACGCCTCGCCGATGCCCGGCAAAGCCTTGAGCTGGTCCGCGCTGGCCGAGTTAATGTCGAGCAGGGCAGTGCCCTTTTGGGCAGTGTCCGCGGCTTTCGCGGGCGCCGTCTTAGGAGCAGTTTTGGGAGCCTGGGCGATGGCTGTGCCGGCCATCAGCGCGCAGACGAAAAGCGGAGCAAGCAGTCGACGGAACATGGGAGTAAGCATGACCATAGTGTATCCGCTAATCTAATGCCGCTAATCTGGTAAAGATAAATGCGGCCACCCAGGGGCTTTTTTAGATTCCTGCTAGATGCGATTCTGCCCACTTTTCGCTATTGGAGCGAGACCGAGGTGCACGCATTGGCCTTTTCCGTCTCCGCGAACGTGCTCCTGAGCTTCTTCCCGTTCTTGATCGTGAGCGTGTCGCTTTCGCAAGTGTTTTTCAGCCGGGAAACTACCGTTGCTGCGATCGATTTCGCCTTGCGCGATTACTTCCCGGACGCGCTCGGCTCTTTCCTGAGCAAGAATCTTCCGCCGCGGCCCGTGACGGATTGGATCGCGCTGGTTCTTCTGCTTTTTTCGTCCAACGGAATTTTCGAGCCCCTCGAGGTAGCCTTCAATAAGATCTGGGGAATCCACAAGAACCGCGGCTATCTGCACAATCAGCTAGTGAGCCTGGCCCTGATCTTCTCCTGCGGCAGTCTGGCGCTGTTGTCGCTCGGCATCACCGAGCTGCGCGTGGGATCGTCGGGCGGCTTACGCATCGAACTGTGGACCTCGGTGCTGTTCTTCAAGCTCGCGGCCGTGCCGCTAACATCGCTGATCCTCTTCCTGGTGTATCGCTATCTGCCCAATGGGCGGCCGCCGCTGTCCCGCGTGATCGCCGCGGCGATCGGCACGGGGTTGATGCTGGAAGCGCTGAAGTACCTGAATGTCCTGATCTGGCCCTGGATGGACGCCCGCATTCAAAGGGAGTACGGTGTATTTCGCTACTCGGCGACCATTCTATTCCTGAGTTTCTTTGCCTCGATGCTGGTGCTGGCGGGAGCGGAGTGGGCTGCGCGAGGACATCGACTGGATGATGTGATCGCGAACGACGAGGGCAAGTCATGAAAGGCAAGTTGGCCGTCATTACGGGAGCCTCCAGCGGCCTGGGCGCGACGTTTGCGCGCAAGCTCGCCGCTCGCGGCTACGATCTACTGCTGGTTGCCCGTCGCGAAGCCCGCCTCGAATCGATCGCCCGCGAGGTCCGCGAGCTGTACCACGTTCGCGTGGAAATCCTGGCAGCCGATTTGACCAACGACGACGCGCTCTCCGGGGTCGCCGCCCGAATCGGCTCGGCAACTGACCTGGGTCTGCTGGTCAACAATGCCGGATTCGGAACCCTGGGCTACTTCTTCGACGCCGACCCCCGCAGCCAGGATCAAATGCACCGCCTGCACGTGCTCGCCACGATGCGGCTATCGCACGCGGCCTTGGCGAATCTGGTCCCGCGTGCCACGGCGGGGACGGGAATCATCAATGTCTCTTCGGTGGCGGCGTATGGATCTTCTCCCCAGAATGTCAGTTATTGCGCCACCAAGACATGGATGAACCGGTTCACCGAAGGCCTGGCGATCGAGCTGGGAATGAAATCGTCCCCCGTGACGATGCAGGCTTTGTGCCCCGGCTTCACGCTGACCGAGTTTCACGACACCATGCCTATGGATCGCTCGCGGATTCCCGCACCGCTGTGGATGACCGCGGATTTTGTCGTGGGAAAAAGCCTGCGCGGCTTCGATCGCGGTACCCTATTCGTGATTCCCGGATGGCGCTACCAGCTGCTCGTGTGGATCATGAAGCTGGTACCGAGCGGGCTGATGCGGTGGGGGTCCATCCGGGCCGCGCAACGTTATAAACAACCGAAGAAACCCTAGGCTTTTGGCGGCTTCAGGATGCCATGCCGCTCCAGCCATTTCCGCAGCGACGCCCGCAAGCGGTGGAAATAAGGGAGGAAACGGCGCACGATCGCATGGTCGGTGCCGAGCACGGCGATCCCGGCGGCGAAGAAGATGAATCCGGGAACAATCGGCAACAGGCTGCCGATCACGCCCAGAATCAACAGACCGACGCCAAGGATGGTACGGACGAGGTGACTCACGCTAGTTACTACGTTTACTGTAACCGGTATGTTTCAAGGGCTACATCGAGGAGCAGGCGTAAAATAAACATATGGCGCTGCTCAGCGATCGGGCCGGGAAGACGTCCCGCGTGGTCATCCTCCCGGCGTCGCTCGAAGATCCCTCAAAGTCGCCCCCCGGCATGTATCGCCTGGGTCTGCTGATCGCCTGCGCTTCGATCCTCGCCTTCTTCGCGGCGCTGGTGGTGGCTTTTTACTGGCGCTCTCGCACGCCGCCGTTTTGGGCGCCGATCACATTGCCGCACACCCTGTGGCTTTCGACCGCGATTATCCTGGCAAGCAGCGTCACGTTTGAGGCTGCCCGCCGGACCTATCGTAAAGGTTTGCACGCCGTCGCGGCACGTCTGTTAATCGCAACCGCCTGCCTGGGCGGAGCATTTCTGGCATCGCAGCTGGCGGCCTGGCGGAACCTGGTCCAGCGCGGATACTATCTGGCGCAGAACCCTTACAGCTCATTTTTCTACATGTTCACAGGACTTCACGCGGCGCACCTGATCGGGGGACTGGTCGCGCTGTTCATTGTCGTGCTGGGCCGGTCCACGCGTCGCGAAACGGTGGATACCGTCGCGTTCTACTGGCACTTCCTGGGCGCCCTGTGGATCGCGCTGTTTGTTATCCTTCTGATTTCCTGAACAGCGAATGCCAATTGATCCCTCCGCGCAGGTAGCTCCCACGGCTCGTGTGGATCCGGGCGCCGTAGTTGGTCCGGGCGTCATCATCGGTGACTTCGCGATGATCGAAGACGAGGTGACGATTGGCGCGGGCACGCGGCTTGAACCGTACGTCTACGTCAAGCGCTGGACCACGCTCGGCGAGCGCAACCAGATTTCGGCTGGCACAGTGCTGGGTACGGATCCCCTTGATAAGAACTTTGGCGGTGCGCGCAGTTACCTGCGGATCGGGAACAGAAACATCATCCGCGAGCATTACACCATTTCCCGCGGCACGGCTCCGGAGTCAGAAACGGTTATCGGTGACGACAACTACATCATGACGTCCGGCCATATCGCGCACAATTGCCGGATCGGGAACAACACGGTAATCGCCAGCTGCGCGCTGGTGGCGGGCTACGTGGATGTGGAGGATCAGGCGTTTATTTCCGGCGGCGTGGTGATCCATCAGTATTCGCGCATCGGCCGGCTGGCGATGATCGGCGGAAACACGCGCGTCAACAGCGATCTTCCGCCTTTCTTTCTCTACACCGACTTCAACGTGGCGGCACACGGCTTGAATCTTGTTGGCCTCAAGCGCGCCGGGTTCAGTGAAGCCCATATCCAGGCGCTGAAGGCGGCCTATCGCCTGCTATACCGGTCCGGGTTGAAGTTAGATGACGCGCTCCAGCGGATCGAAATCGAGCTGCCCACGGAACACACGCGGCACCTGGTGTCGTTCATCCGGGCGAGCAAGCGCGGGATCTGCCGGGAGTAGGGAAGCTTAATACCGCACGCCTTCCAGAAACAATCCTGACGCCGGAGCGGTCCACGCCGCGATATCGAGCCGAGGATGCTTTTTCCCCCGGAGCAGCTCTTCAAACTCTTCCACGGATACCTCGGCCCGTCCGATTTTCACCAGCGTTCCGGTTAACCTGCGAACCATTTTCCAGATGAAGTGCGACGCCTCGATACGGAACACGATCAGGTTATCGTCGACGGACACCTCGGCCGAATCCACCACCACGATGGTCGATTCCCCCGGCTTAGAAGGGTCTGCTGCGCGGAACGCCACGAAGTCGTGCCGCCCCGCGATGAGCGCAACGGCCTGCTGCATGCGCGCGACGTCCAGCGGCTCCTTCACCCACCAGACGAAGCGCTTCGAAAGCGCGGCCTTGCGCGTCGAAATCTGATAGAAATATGCTCGCGATTTGGCATCATGGCGAGCGTGAAAGCGCGGCGGCACTTCGGTCACGTCCAGAACGGCGATACTGGCCGGCAGCCGGTCATTCAGCTCGCGCAGAATCTGCGAAGGCGTGAGTGCCGGCGCCTTGCCGCGCAGTTTCAGGTGCGCCACCTGGCCAACGGCGTGCACCCCGGCATCGGTGCGTCCCGCTCCCTGCAGTTCCATGTCTGTCCGGAAAAGATCCTGGGCGGCTTGCTTTAGCTCGCCTTGCACCGTGCGGGCATTGATCTGCTCCTGCCAGCCGGAGAAGCGCGAGCCATCGTATTCAAGCGTCAAGCGGAACGTCTGCATAAGTTCTCATTTATTCACAAGTTATTCAGCAAGCACCAGGTCCGCCACCAGGGGCAGATGATCCGAAGCTATCAGTGACCTGCGGCTGCGATGAAAAAACGCCTTTTCGACCCTCAGGTGATGATCCAAATAGATGTGATCCAGGTGCAGCATCGGCAGCAACGCCGGGTAGCTGCGCGCGCTGGCCAGGTGCACATGCAAATCCGTAAGGTGAAATTCGGCCACCAGCGTTCGCGTGACCAGTCCACGCACCCATTCGTTGAAATCGCCCAGCACAATGCGAGGACCGGAAATATCGATCGCCCGCAGCAGATCCCGATCGATCAGACGAATGGCCTGCTGACGCCGCTCGCGCACGCCCGTGCCCAGGTGGACGTTAAATACGTGCAGAGTGTGGGGGCCCAGGCTGATATCGGTGCGCAGCGCCACGCGCTGCTCGCGGCTCCCGATGGAAATGTCGATCGGACGGACCAGCTTGAAGTCCCAGCGGCTGAGCGTCACGTTTCCATAAGCCCCGCCGCGATGCTTACGGGTCTCCCCCATCGCGGCGAACAAGCCTAACCGGCCGGCCAGATAATCGGCTTGATGATCCGCGCTACCGGCTCCTTCGTGGCTCACGACTTCCTGGAGCGAGACGATGTCGGCGTTCACTTCCTCGAGAACCCTCGCGATGCGTTCCGGATGAACGCGTCCATCCGAGCCCCGGCATTTGTGAATGTTATAGGTTGCAATTCGGAATCGATGCATGCACTTATTCACTGTGTCCTACATCTGGTCTTCCATGAGCGAGGCGAACAACTCGCCCGCGCGTTGCCAAAAGCCGCGCCGTTTCCAGTCCGTCAACTGCACTTTGCGACATCGCTCCAGATCGGCGAGAAAAATATCGTGCAGTTCGCTGACCAGCGCCCGGTCGTGGAAGCAAACACTGGTCTCATCATTCAGAGCGAAGGAGCGATTATCGAAGTTGGCCGTGCCTACCGAGGCCCAAGCGTCGTCCACAAGGACGGTCTTCTGATGCAACATCGTTGGTAGAAACTCGAAGATCTCGACCCCGGCTTCGAGCAGCCTGCCATAGAGCCGTACGCTGTTCTGACGCGCCCACCACGTGTCGTTGTGGCCGCCCGCCACCATCAGCTTGACAGCGACGCCCCTAGCGCAGGCATGGGCCAGCATATCGATCAGGCGCGCGTCGGGAATGAAATAGGGATTGGCGATATATAGATGGCGGCGCGCGCATTGCAGCGCGATGAGGTGCATGGTGCCGGACGCGCCGGTTCCCTCAAACGGCGAGCTCAGGATGGTCTGCACGTCCGTATTTCCCGCAGGGCTGGGCACCGGAAAGTAATCGTGGCCGGTGAGAATCTCGCCGGTGGATTGCAGCCAGTTCTGTGCGAAGCCGCTCTGCTGTTCCAGCGCCGCAGGCCCTTCCACGCGGACCATGGTGTCGCGCCAGGAATCGGAGTCCCGAGCTTCCCCCAGCCAGTGATCCGCCAATCCCGCGCCCCCGGTGAAGGCAATCTTGCCATCCACGATCAGCGACTTGCGGTGATCCCGGCGATTGGCTCGAACGATGGTGTACCAGTGAATCGGGCGGAACCACGCAAGCTGGCATCCGCCCGCCTCTAGAATCTTGAGAACCGGTTCGCCTATGGTGGAAGATCCGACTGCGTCCAACAGCAGTTTCACCGGAATTCCACTGCGGGCCTTCTCGGCGAAGGCTTCGGCGAAACGCCGCCCCACGCGCCCGTCCCAGAAAATGTACTGCTCCATAGTGACGGAATGCGCGGCTGATTCAATCGCCTCCAGCATTTTGGGAAAAAACTCATCGCCGTTGTTGAACAGAGCAACCCGATTGCCAGACACCATGGGCATGCCGGTCATCCCCGCCATCGTGACCGGGAATTCCGCGGATTCTACGTTCAGGTCGGTTTCAAGCGCGTAGACGGCGGGATGCGATTCTGGAGTGGTGTGATAAAAAAAGAACGACACGGCCCCGGCGATAAGGGTCCAGATCCAGTGGCCGCCGAGGTGCGCGGCGATCGCCACGGCAAACCAGATCCACCAGGTGCGGATCACGCGGCGGACCTGGTCCCAGCGCTCCAGGCGCCCCAACCGCTGGGGCTTGGGACGGCGCGGAGACAGACGGTACAACTGCTCCTTCGGGACGCGCGGCTTGAGCCAGCGCCGCGATTCCTTCGGCTTCTTGCCCGATAGTGGTGTTGATCCCGCGCTGGACATCGCCTATTCCCTGCCTCATCCTAGCCGGTGGCGATGTTCCCCTGCCAGCCTCAGCCGGTCCAAATCAGTAGAACCACGCCACGCCGATCTTAAGAATGGCAGCTCCTTCAGTACTTTTAACCCGCCGAGTCCGTGAATCCGACCGCATCGCAGCCGCGCAAGGCCGTGCTCTGCGCTGGGCCGAACGGCTGGCCGCCGGAGTTGCGTTCGCGGCGGTGGCTCCCGCTCTCGGAGCGACCATGGCGGCAGTGCGCCTTTTTTCGGGACGCTCCCCACTGATCGCGCATTTTAGGCTGGGGTTGAACGGCGAGCCGTTGTGGATCGTCAAGCTTCGGACCATGTGGGATGGCAAACCGCGGGATGCCAAACCGCACTCGCACGCGGGCTCCGCGTGGATCGAATACCTTCAGGACACCGCTGTTCCCGTGACCAAGGGCGCGCCCGACCCGCGCGTCACCAGCCGTCTGGCGAGGTTCTGCCGTCGCTATTCCGTGGACGAGTGGCCGCAACTTCTGCAAGTGGCGACCGGAAGAATCAGTCTGGTGGGACCCCGGCCATTAACGCCGCTCGAGCTGGATGCGTACTACGGCATCGATGGCCGCGAAGTGCTCTCTGTCCGCCCGGGCCTGACCGGACTTTGGCAGGTCTCGGGGCGGAACCGCCTTACTTATGCGCAGCGGCGCCGCCTGGATCTCTTCCTGGTGCGGAAATGGAGCATCGGATTGTACTTGCGGATCCTGCTGCGCACCCCGGGGCGAGTGCTCAGCGGCCGCGACGCCTGGTAAAACCGCTCCCTGGCGCGTGCCCACTATCGCGTAGTGGTCAAGTACACCGTCTGCGGCACCGCCTGCCCCCCCAAGGTGACCAGGATCTGGTGATCGCCGGCAGGAACATCCGGCACGGTCAGGGCGAACAGATATAGCCCGGTGTAGGTCGGATAGTGCCCGGCGTAGCTAATGTTGGTGACCGGGGTCTGATCGAAGGAGATCGTCACCGGTGCTTTAATTTTGTCCGCGGCGGTCGAGAGGGTGCCGGCGGGCAGCGGAGGATCCGTTTCTCCGAAACCGATTCCGTACAAGAAGATCGTGTCTCCGGGTTTGGCGGGGTCGAAGGGATACGGAAAGCCGGGCACCAAGTTAGGAGTCCCGACGTAGTGATTCGACAAGCCAAAAGTGGCTTCCAGGTACTGTTTGCCGTTCACGAAGAATGAAAACGGGGGGTAACTGACCGCCAACAGCCCGGGTGCAACGGCTGCTTTCTCGGCAAAAAAAGAGTTGCTGGACACGCCATTATTGACGATGGTAACCGGAACGTTTCCGGTTTGCGGATCGTCGGGCGCTTCTACTCCAATCTGATCCTTGGTGATGTAGTACACGTAGGCAGCTTTGCCGTTAATGAAAACGGAGACTCCACCCAGGGAGGTGGGCGCGACATTCCCATTGAAATCGTCGGGAACTTTCCACGCGAGGAAATCGGTTTGTGTCAGGTTAGTGCCGTTGATCTGCACCCACGATCCCGACGCGAACGCGGTCGAGGTGCCCCAGCCTTCGGAGGCCTTTACTTGCGTAATAGATCCGGGAGCGGTATCCGCTGACAACAGCGACCCCGCCAAGCCACTATCGAAAACAGCGCGTGGATTCGGCGCTTGCGCGAGCGCGTAAGCAGTAGCAATCGAGAATAAAACAATCCGTCGGGACCAGGTCATATTCATCACCATTGGCTTAGACCTAGCGGTGGGAGTCCAGGGAACGGACGATCTCAGCCGTGGTTTCAATCACTTCCGTGTCCCGGCGTCCGTCGAGGTCCAGGGCCAGGAGGGCTTCCGCGCGCGCTTCATCCATGTTGCCGCCCGAATACAGCAGACGCGCCAGCGCCCAATGGGGCTTGTACCAGCGGGGTCCGGCTGAGATGGCCGCACGCAGGCTGGACTCCACTGTTTTCGGATCATCCAGCGCGGCGGCCAGGATGGCGTAGTTGTACCAGGCGTTTTGCCGCTGTTCGGGGACCGTGGTCGCCGAGCGCGCCGCCTCGATCGCCAACGCACCCAGGCGGACTTTTTCCAGCGGGTCAAGAGCCGCGGACGCAGCTACGGCCCAGCGTCGCGAAAAATACAAATCCGCGGTGACGCCAATCAAGGGCGGACGGGTTTTCGCGGATTGCCACAGTTCCATCGCTCGGCCGCGCTCGCCCGCGTCGAGCGAGCGCCGGATCCGCGCCAGTGCGAGATCCGCCGTCGCCAGCCGGTATCCTGCTGTCGCTAGAAGCACGGCCGCTATGGTGCCGCAGATGGCTACGGCCCCGCGAAGCGTTCTCGAAACCGTACTCGCAGCCGCCTGGGCGCTTCCGGGTTCCAATCCTGCCAGCAATCCAATGCCGAGATAGAACGCAAACGCAGTCGGCACCACGAACACCACGAACTGTTGCGCGACGAGCGAAGCCGCCAGGCCGGCGAGCAACGCTCCCGCGATGGGACGCAATTCCGGGGGTGCTCGCGTGACACTCGCGCGACCCGCCGAGATCCCGAGGATCATCCAAAGCGCGAGTAAAACGACGCCCGGCACGCCCTGCCCGGTCAGCCCGTCGAGAAACAAGTTGTGCGGCGACTCGTGATAGAAGTCCGGGTAGGCTCGTGCCAGCTCTGCGGATTCAAATCGCGGGAACTCGGCCACGAAATTATCGGGGCCGAACCCGGCCCAGGGCCGAGTGGCCGCCATGCGCGCGGAATCTCGCCATAAGAGCAGTCGTGCGCCTCCCGCGGAATCCTCGCTGATCCAGAAGGCTCGGGCGCGCAGACGGGTGCCTGCGGGCGAAATGTAGAATACGGTGGCCGTCACCGCGAAGATCGCCAGGCCCGCCGCCACGGTTCGCATCCGCGGACGCCGCAGCCAGACCAGTATCGACAAACCCACGAATAACCCCAGCAGCGCTCCACGGGAGCCTGCCAGCACCAGGGCGGCTACGCCTGTCAACGCCGCCGCGATACCGAGCCAACGTCCGGCACGCCTCGGATCAGCGGCCCACAGGGCACTTCCGGCGAAAACCGGCCATAGCAGGAAAGCCGCCAAGTAATCCGCATGGCCCAGCGGACCCGGCGGCCGCACGATTTGATATTTTCCCTCGCCCGCCAGATAGGTCGCCGCTGGAAGGAGCGGATCGAAGCCTAAGTACTGGGCCATGCCGTAAAGCGCCGCAAGCACCCCCGCGCCGCCCAGCGCCCGCAAGATTGCTAGACGGCACGACGGAGCCGCTTGGGCGATCGACGCCACCAGGAACGCGCAAACCACCGCGGCGATCTGTTCGACCGCTCCAAAGCGTCGCCAGTTCGATCCGTTAAACGCCAGGGAAAGAATGGGCGAAGCTGCTGCGGTTGCGAGGGTTAGCAGGCCCCCGGCGGCGGTCAAAGCGGCGTTCCAGCGCCCAAACTTGGAAGTCATAAAGGATAGGGCGGTTTCGGGTTTCCACGCGGCCCAGAGGAGAAGTATCGCCGCGCCGGCCAGCAGCACGGCCGCCTTGGGTGTGACGTCGTAGTAGAAAAATAAGCGGGGAGCGAGTGCCAGCGGAATCACCAAGACAATCGCAGCGGCCACCCATTTCATCGAAGCCGGGCGCATGAACAGTGAGACTCGGCGGAACGGGCACACGGAAGGATAAACCGGGACAAATCATGGCGGAATTCTTTGATCCGATCGAATATCTGGCATTTCTGCGCCGGAACTGGAAATTCGCCGCCATCGCCATAGGCACGGCCGTAGGCTTGACGGCAGCGGCCAGCTGGCTGCTTCCGAATCAGTACACCGCCACGGCAACGCTGCTGATCGAGCCTCCCAGCGGTGCGGATCCTCGCGGCGCCACGGCGGTCAGCGCCATTTATCTGGAATCGCTCAAAGCCTACGAGCAGTTCGCGGCCAGCGATTCGCTGTTTGAACGCGCGCGTCACAAGTTCCATTTGGAAGAGAGCCCCGGTTCGCCCTCGACGGAAGCGCTGCGACGGCGGGTGGTGCGCGTGACCAAACTGGCCGACACGAAGGTTCTGCAGATCCGAGCCACTCTGCGGGATCCTAAAATGGCCCAGGCGCTGGTTCAGTTTCTTGCCGAAGAAACCGTCGCGCTGAATCGCTCAGTCGAAAACCAAGGCGAGCGGGAAGCCCTGACGGAAGTGCGGAAACAGGTGGAAGAGGCCGGTGGGAAACTGGCGCAGGCGCGCGAGCAGTTCGACGCGGATGCGGCCGGAGGCGCCGAAGCGGTACTGGATGCGGAAGTGCGGGATCTGTCCGATCTGAAGGGCCGCTTGAACGAGCAGCTCTCCTACGCCGCCACGTCACTGGCCGAGCTCACAGCGCGCGCGGGTGTCTCATCCAACCAAAGCCTTGAGCAGGAGCTGGCCGCCGCGCGTGCGCGCGGCACGGCACTGGCCACGCAGATCGCCACCGTGAATCGCGATCTCACACAGAAAGCCGCCGCCCTCGCTGCGATCCGCGCGCGAGCCGACCGGAGTCAAGACCAGCTGCGGGCAGCCAGCACGGCGTTTGAAGCGATGGCGCGGCGGGCCAATGAACTGGCCGGTTCAAGCGG
>Ga0310810_10001625_pt1 | contig 23734 bp, 19 predicted proteins | sample NCmetagenome_FD_207641 | JGI IMG/M metagenome (GOLD analysis project Ga0310810, IMG submission 207641) | Soil microbial communities from experimental microcosm in Duke University, North Carolina, United States - NC | ecosystem: Engineered > Artificial ecosystem > Soil microcosm > Unclassified ... | reverse complement strand
TCTGAAATAATCGATTTCAGCCGCTTGCGATCGGCGCCGTTCGAGATCTTCCGGCTGATTCCGCCGCCATGCGAGGTGTTGGGCATCAGGACGCAATAGCGGCCGGCCAGCGACAAATAGGTGGTCAAAGCCGCGCCCTTGTTGCCGCGCTCCTCCTTGACGACCTGGACCAGCAGTACCTGCCGGCGCTGGATGACGTCCTGGATCTTGTAGCGGCGGCGGAGCGCCTGGCGCTTGCGGCGCAGCTCTTCGGCGGCGCTTTCGTCGACCGGCGAGCGGGCCGAGCCGGTGCCTACCTCGGCAGCCTCGTCACCACTGGCCTCAGGGTCGCCCGAATCCTCGCCGGTGTCTTCGGCGTCGGCGGCTTCCTCTTCGTCATCATCGTCGAATTCTGCACCGCGCAACCGCTCTTCCTCGGCCGCATGGGCCGCTTCCTCGGCGAGCAGGGCGTCGCGATCCGCCTTGGGGATCTGATAATAGTCGGGATGGATTTCGCTGAACGCCAAAAAGCCGTGGCGATTTCCGCCATAGTCGACGAACGCCGCCTGAAGCGACGGTTCGACCCGAGTTACCTTGGCGAGATAGATATTACCTTTGAGCTGCTTGTGCTCCGAGGATTCGAAATCAAACTCCTCGATCCGGTTTCCCTTCGCGACTGCCACCCGGGTCTCCTCCGGGTGGCGCGCGTCGATTAGCATGCGCATGGACATTGAAAATTCTCCGGGCGCGCAGGCCAGCCGATGACGGCCGGCGGCGCGCGATACTGAGGGCCAGTGCCTCGATGGCGATGGCGCGATGTGCGGAAATTGCCTCTGCTGCAGGGCTGTCCGCGATCCTTGTCGCGAACGACGCGTGGCCAGGCTCACCTTGGAGCGTGGCAATGGCGTCTTGTAGCATCATGCAGCGTCAACCTGTGAATGCCGCTTGTCCGATTGGACGCGGCCAACTCCCTTTTGAACTCGAAAGGGCAATGCCGGTTAGCATTCGAGCCGCTGCGCCGCAACCGCAGGGGCGCCAAATATTCGCTTGATCCTGCCCTTGGCGCGGGGCGGCGGTCACCGTAACCTCCGGCCAATGGACCGGAACCGGAAAATCGGCCTGACAATCTGTGTAGTGCTGCTCGCCGCCGTGGCGCTGCTGGCGCTGGCTCTGGCGCGGGCCAGGACCGGCGTGGTCGGAGACGCCATCGCGCTGATCGGCGAGGCGCGGACCGGCGGACTGACGCTTGTGATGCCGGATTCGGTCAAAGGCGTCCGGGTGAGGGAGGCGAGCGTTCCGGGCCGGCCGATCGTGTTGATCGACCCGGGCCATGGCGGCCGCGATCCGGGGGCCCCCGGAGTATCCGGCGCAAGTAGGGAAAAGGATCTAACGCTGGCCATGAGCCAGGAACTGGCGGACCTGCTCGAGCAGCGGGGACGCGTTCGCGTGGCCCTTACCCGTGAGGACGACAAATATCTCACTTTGGAGCAGCGCGCGGCGATCGCCCGCCATTTGCGGGCCGGATTGTTCCTGTCGATCCATATGGACAGCGCGCCGAATCCTTTGGCCAAGGGCGCCACGGTTTATTCATTGTCCGACGTCGCTTCGAGCGAGGAAGCGGCTCGGTTCGCGGCCTCAGAGAATCGCGATGACACGGCGCTGTCGAGCGAAGCCGACGATAATGTGAGGGCGCTGCTGGCCGATGTCGCCCTGCGCGAGCAGATGGAAGATTCTGCCGCGCTTGCCGAACGGATGCTCCAGCGGGCCGCGGGCCGGATCGAGCTTCGGCCACGACCGCATCAATTCGCGGCTTTTCATGTGCTTCGCCGCGCAGAGACTCCAGCGGTGCTGGTTGAGGCGGGCTATATCAGCAATGCCGACGATGAAGCCAAGCTGATGACCAAGGAGGGGCGGGCCCCGCTCGTCCTGGCACTGGCTCAAGCTGTCGAAGCCGATCTCGCGGCGCGCGCCACTCGATAACGCAGCGGGTTTCGCCGCACAGCGGAAGCCGCTAGACAAGCCCGCGACAATGAAACTTCCCGCGATCCAGATCCCCAATCTCGTCGTCTTCAACCACCGAGTCCATCAGTGGATCGACCCCTATTTCGAGAACAAATGGGTGCGCCGCCTCGCCTGGGGAGCCTTCGGCGCGCTGATGTTCGGAGCGGTCGTCTTCATCGTTTTCGCGATCAACCTGCCGACATCCGAAAAGCTGCTCGCCTACCAGCCGCCCCTGCCGACCAATGTTCGCGGTTATGACGGTAATCCGGTCCAAACCTTCGCCCGGGAGCGGCGGGTCGAACTTGCCTATGACGAATATCCGCCGGTGGTGGTGCATGCCTTCATATCTGCCGAGGACAAGACCTTCTTCAGCCACGGCGGCATCGATTATCCCGGATTGATCGGCGCGGTATTCGACTACACGCGCAAGTCTGTCAGCGGCGGACGGGCCAAGGGCGGATCAACGATTACGCAGCAGGTCGCCAAATATCTGCTCCAGGACGACACCTACGCGGTCAGCCGCAAGATCCGCGAAGCAATCCTTGCCTTCCGGCTTGAGGACACGCTGTCGAAACAGCAGATTCTCGAACTCTACCTCAATTCGATCTTCCTCGGCCGTAACGCCTATGGCGTCCAGGCCGCCAGCCGCGCCTATTTCGACAAGGATGTTGCCGACCTCACCCTGCCGGAGGCTGCCTACCTGGCGGTGTTGCCCAAGGCGCCGAGCAACTATGATCCGGTGCGTTCCACCGCGAAGGCGCTCGCTCGCCGCAACTATGTCCTCAATGAAATGGCCGCCAATGGTTACATCACCAACGCCCAGCGCGATGTGGCGGAAGCGACACCGCTTGGCACCATCCGCTACGGCAGCAGCGCCAAGTTCCGGGACCAGGGCGGATATTTCATGGAAGAGGTCCGTCGCGACCTGATCAAGAAGTTTGGCGAAAAGGCTGACGACGGTCCGGACAGCGTCTATGCCGGCGGCCTGTGGGTCCGCACTTCGATGGTGCCCAAGCTGCAGGATGCGGCGGCTGACGCGCTGCGTGAGGGCCTGGCGCGGTTCGACGGTGGTCGCGGCTGGCACGACACTGGGCTCAGCGTCGACGTCAACGGCGACTGGCAGACCCAGCTGCGCGTTGCGGCGCTGGGAACCGGCTTTCCGGACTGGAAGAAAGCGGTGGTGCTCGACAAGTCCGCCGCCAGCGCACGGATCGGCTTTCCGGACGGCTCGACCGGCTTCCTCCCCGCCTCGGCGGCGGTTCAGCCGGTGCGCGGGGTTGGCGGCGTGGCGTTCAACAGCCTCCATCCGGGAATGATCATTATCGTCAAGCAGGAAGGGCCGGGGAGCTATGCTCTCCGCTCCATTCCTGAAATCGGCGGCGGCTTCGTTGCCGAGGAAGTCCATACCGGCAGGGTAATGGCAATGCAGGGCGGATTCGACGTGATCGGCTCGTCCTACAATCGCGCCACCCAAGCGCTGCGCCAGCCGGGATCGGCATTCAAGCCGATCGTCTATGTGACAGCCTTGGAGAACGGCATGACTCCGGCCTCGATCATCGTCGATGCGCCTTTCTGCGTGTGGCAGGGGGCGGGGCTGGGCAACAAATGCTTCCGCAACTTCGACGGCAAATATTCCGGTCCGAAGACAATGCGCTGGGGCGTTGAGCAGTCGCGCAACCTGATGACGATCCGCGCCGCGTCCCAGACCGGCATGGACAAGGTCGTCGCCAATGCGGCCAAGCTCGGCGTCGGCAAGTATGACCGCTATCTTTCGATTGCCCTGGGCGCCGGCGACACGACCGTGCAGCGGCTGGTCAACGCCTACGCGATCCTTGCAAACGGCGGCCGTTCCGTCACTCCGACGCTGATCGACTATGTCCAGGACCGCAACGGCAAGGTCATCTTCCGCACCGACAACCGCTGCCAGGTGATGGAAGAGGACAACGGCGGGGCATGCAATTCCGCCGATTGGGACGGCAAGGCGATGCCTCGCCCGCCGTCACGGCAGCGGCAGTTGCTCGACGCCCAGGCCGCCTACCAAATGGTCCACATCATGGAAGGCGTAATCGAGCGCGGCACTGCGACCGTGCTGCGCGATCTCGACCGGCCAATGTTCGGCAAGACCGGGACGACTTCCGGGCCGACCAATGTCTGGTTCATCGGAGGAACTCCGGACATCGTCGGCGGGGTCTATCTTGGCTATGACCAGCCCCGGCCGATGGGTCATGGCGCCCAGGGCGGACGCATCGCGGCGCCGGTATTCAAGCAATTCGCCCAAATTGCCTTTGCCGGCATGCCCAAGGTCCCATTCGTGGCGCCTCCAGGTATTCGCATGGTGCGGATCGACCGGGTGACCGGCAAGCGCGTGTTCGGCACCTTCCCGACAACCGTAGATCCCAAGTCGTCGGTGATCTGGGAGGCGTTCCAACCCGAGACCGAGCCGCGCCGCTCGTTCCGCCGCAGCATAGAGCTCGCCAAGGCACAGGATGACGTCGCGGCTGGGCAGCAGGCGGGAGCGAGGCCGGTCCGCCGGGCCCAACCGGCACAGCCCAAGACGCCAGCCGATAGCGGCGAATTCTTGCAAAGGCAGGGCGGCATCTACTAGGCGGGCGCAAGTCCGCTTAGAAAGTCATTCTCATGCGCGCCGAAGCGCAAACCCATATCGACCAGATCAACGCCGCCACCGCGCTGCTGCGCCGATTCCTCGACTGGGATAAGGCCAACCGGCGGCTGAGCGAGCTCAACGACAAGGTCGAGGACCCGACGCTGTGGGACGATCCCAAAGCGGCGCAGGAGGTCATGCGCGAGCGGCGCCGCCTGGAAGAGGCGATTGGCGCCACCCAAAAGATCGAGACCGAACTCAAGGATACCGTCGAACTCATAGAGATGGCCGAAGCGGAAGGGGACGAGTCGTTGGTGGACGACGGCGTTCGTTCGCTCGGCGAGCTTGCCGAGCGTGCCGAGAAGGACAAGGTCGCCGCGTTGCTGGCGGGCGAAGCCGACGCCAATAACAGCTACATTGAGATCAATGCGGGCGCAGGCGGCACCGAAAGCAACGACTGGGCCGGCATGCTCCAGCGGATGTACAGCCGCTGGGCGGAACGGCATGGAATGAAGGTCGAGTTGGTCGATCACCACGCCGGCGAGCAGGCTGGCATCAAGTCGGCAACGCTGCTGATCCGGGGCGAAAACGCCTATGGCAATCTTAAGGTCGAGGGCGGTGTCCACCGCCTTGTGCGGATCAGCCCCTACGACAGCTCGGCGCGCCGCCACACCAGCTTTGCCTCGGTCTGGGTCTATCCTGAGGTCGATGACGACATCGACATAGAGATCAATGAATCCGAACTCCGGATCGACACCTATCGGGCTTCGGGGGCCGGCGGACAGCACATCAACACCACCGACAGCGCGGTCCGTATCACCCATATCCCTACGGGGATCGTCGTCGCCTGCCAGAATGAGCGCTCGCAGCACAAGAACCGCGCTCAGGCCTACAAGCAGCTGAAGGCGCGCCTCTACGAGGCGGAGTTGCAGAAGCGAGAAGCGGAGGCCAGCGCGGCCAACGCCGCCAAGACCGATATCGGCTGGGGCCACCAGATCCGCAGCTACGTGCTGCAGCCATATCAGCTGGTGAAGGACCTTCGCACCGGCGTTACGTCGACCGCTCCATTGGACGTGCTTGACGGCGATCTCGACCGGTTCATGGCGGCTGCCCTGTCACAACGCGTTACCGGCGAAAAGGTGGACGTCGAGGATGTCGACTAGGGCGGCAGTCGCCTCATTGCTGTTGGCTCTGACCGCTTGCCGGGCCGAGCCCCAACCGCCGCGTGTTTTCCCCGCGGCCGGACGCGACGTGGCGCCGATCGTTGGCGACAGCTATTCGACAGAGGATGCCCGGGACCGCGTCGGGGAGGCCGAGGAGGTCATGCGGCTGGCTGGCGTGGCTAGGGGCATGTCGGTCGCCGACGTTGGCGCCGGCGAGGGCTATTATACCGTCCGCCTGGCTCCCCTGGTAGGGCCGCGCGGCCGAGTGTTGGCCGAAGACATTGTCGATGAGACGCGAGACCGGCTGGCACAACGAGTGGAGCGCGAGAACCTCGACAACGTCGCCGTGAGGCTGGGGCGGCCCGCCGACCCATTGCTTCCGCCGGGCTCGTTCGACCGAATCTTCCTGGTTCACGTCTATCACGAAGTGACCGAGCCCTATGAGTTCATGTGGCACCTGCGCGACGGCCTCAAGCCCGCTGGGTTGGTTATTGTGGTCGACGCAGACCGGCCGGTGAAGCGCCACGGGATGCCCCCGCGGCGGCTGGCATGCGAGCTTGCCGCTGTTGGTTTCCAGCCGGTGCAGACGCAGCACCTGTCCGGCAGCGACGCCTACTATATGGCCTTCCGGATCGCCGCGCCGCGGCCCGAACCACAAGCAATCAAGCCCTGCACCAAGGCCTAGAGCAGCCCCATCCGCCTCATGCTGCTGCAGTCGCGGTCCGCGAAGATTAGATGGTCGAGGATTGCGAGATCGATAGCTTCGCCGCACCGAGCCAATCTGCGCGTAGCGCGATAGTCGGCTTCGCTCGGCCGGGCGTCCCCGCTGGGATGGTTGTGGGCGAGGATCACCCCGGCGCTGCCGAGGCGAAGGGCATCGGCCACAATCTCGCGCACTGGGATGCCAACGGACGCCAGCTCGCCAGAATATTGCTCGACATGGAGGCAACGGGTTGCGCTGTCGACATGGGCGACCAGCAGATGTTCACGGGCCTTATCCTCGCCATCGAAGCAAGTGGCGAAAAAGCGCCGCGCAGCCTCATGACCGTTGAGTAGCGCAGGCGATTCGGCACGCTCATATCGCATTTTGAAATATTATTCGGGGCGCTCTGCCCGGCCTAAGCCAAGCCTGTCCGTTTCGGATATAGATTCGTTCGAAACTCGCGCTGGACGGGCTGCCCGGGAAGGCTAGGGTAGGGCCATGCGCCAATATCTCGACCTGATGAAGAAGATCCTCGACCAGGGCGTCGAGCAGATGGATCGCACCGGCACGGGCACGCTGTCGCTGTTCGGAGGCCAGATGCGCTTCGACCTCGCTGAAGGTTTTCCGCTGCTGACGACGAAGAAACTCCATTTACGATCAATCATCGTGGAATTGCTGTGGTTTCTGCGCGGCGACACCAACATTCGCTGGCTGCAGGACCGCAATGTCAGCATCTGGAACGAATGGGCCGACGACAGCGGCGACCTCGGCCCAGTCTACGGGAAACAATGGCGGGACTGGGAGACCGCCGACGGCCGCCATATCGACCAGATCAAGGGCCTGATCGATCTTATTCGGCGGGACCCCGGCTCGCGGCGTCAGATCGTCACTGCCTGGAACCCGGGCGAGATCGAGCGAATGGCGCTGGCCCCGTGCCACTGCCTGTTCCAGACACAGGTGGCGGCCGGCAGGCTGAACCTCCAGCTTTATCAGCGCAGCGCCGACTTCTTCCTTGGCGTGCCGTTCAACATCGCCAGCTACGCGCTGCTGGCCCATATGTTGGCGCGCGAATGCGGGCTGGAGCCCGGCGTGTTCGTGTGGACCGGTGGAGACGTGCATCTCTATTCCAACCACCTCGAACAGGCGCGGCTGCAACTCGGCAGAGAGCCGCGCGCGTTGCCGCGGCTGGTCATGAAGGACCGCGGTCAGGGCCTGTTCGATTATGAGGCGGATGACTTCCTGTTCGAGGCCTATGAGCCCCATCCGCACATCGCAGCACCCGTCGCGGTGTAGGAGCATTTCGCCTCCGTCATGGCACTGAATTGAAACTCCATGCGTTCGTTCAGCAGAAAGACAGGAGGAAGTCTCATGTTTCGTAAAGTAATGACTATGGTGCTGATCGGCGCCGGATTGACTGTCGCAGCGTGCAACACGGTGCGCGGGGCAGGTGACGACGTGAAGTCGGCGGCAAATGCTGTCGACAACGCTACCTGATTTCGGCCATGGTCGTTACGCCATCAAAAGGAGCTTCGACCATGGTTCGCAAGGTGATGACGTTATTGGTTATCGGTGGGGCGCTGGCTGTTGCCGCCTGCAACACCGTTCGCGGCGCGGGTGACGATGTGAAGTCAGCTGCCAACTGCACCGAAAATGCGATCCACGGCGGCAACTGCTAAGCAGCGTAAGCCGTTGAACAAGAAGCCCCGCCGGAACCGATCCGGCGGGGCTTTTCGTGCCGTTAAAGATCGCTTGCAAGCGTCAGGATGAAGCGACGGCCAGGATGAGCGACGCAAGCGATTCATTCGGCTTTCGATGAGCGTTGGCGAACCAACAAAAAGGCCCCGCCGGATCACTCCAGCGGGGCCTTTCTTGTCAGCCAATATTCGAACGATCAGTCGTTCAGATATTCACCTGCATCGGCGTCGCTGCCGCTGCCCGAAGGAGCGACCGACGCCAACGGGTCCGAGTTGGTCGCGGCTTCCGGCCCCTGGGCCAGCTCGGCCGCATGCTCCTCGGCAGCCGTTTCCGGCGCGATCAGCGCTTCCTGCAGCTTGCGCTGCTGGGCGCGGAGCGCGGCGTCACGGCTCGAGGCGGCGATGCGCATCCGGTTCATGCCGGCGCCAGTTCCCGCCGGAATCAGGCGGCCGACGATGACATTCTCCTTGAGGCCGATCAGCGTATCAACCTTGCCCTGGACGGACGCTTCGGTCAGCACCCTGGTGGTCTCCTGGAAGGAGGCCGCCGAGATGAAGCTGCGGGTCTGCAGGCTCGCCTTGGTGATGCCGAGCAGCACCGGCTTGCCTTCCGCAGGCTTCTGCTTCTTCTCGAGCTTGGAGTTGATCTCGTCCATCTCCTCGCGGTCGACCTGTTCGCCGGCCAGGAGGGTGGTGTCACCACCTTCGGTGATCTCAACCTTCTGCAGCATCTGGCGAACAATCACCTCGATGTGCTTGTCGTTGATCTTCACGCCCTGCAAACGATAGACTTCCTGGATCTCGCTGACGAGATATTCGGCCAGCGCGACGACGCCGAGCACTTCCAGAATGTCATGCGGATCGGGCGAGCCGCCGACCAGATTGTCGCCGCGCTTGACGTAATCGCCTTCCTGCACGTCGATAACCTTGGACTTGGGTACCAGATACTCGACCGGCTCCGACCCATCGTCGGGAATGATCGCGATCTTGCGCTTGGCCTTATAGTCCTTCTTGAAGCTGACCTTGCCCGAGATCTTGGCGATGATCGCATTCTCCTTGGGCTTGCGGGCTTCGAACAGCTCCGCCACCCGCGGTAGGCCGCCGGTGATATCGCGGGTACGAGCAGCTTCGCGCGGCATGCGGGCCAGGACTTCGCCGGCTTCGACGGTCTGGCCGTCCTCGACCGCAATAACCGCGCCCGGAGCGAGGCGGTAAACGCCGGCTTCGTCGTTGCCCTTGCCCATCAGGGTCAGGCGCGGACGGAGGTCCTCCTTCTTCGACTTGGCGAGGTCGTCGATCACCGCGCGCTGCGAGATTCCGGTCGACTCGTCAGTCTGCTCGACCAGAGTCCGGTTCTCGATCAGGTCCTGATACTTCACCGTGCCCGCCCGCTCGGTGATCACCGGGCTGAATGACGGGTCCCATTCGGCGATGCGGTCGCCGCGACTGATAATGTGGCCATTTTCAACCAGCAGGTGCGCGCCGTACGGAATGCGGTGGGTGCTAAGCTCGCGGCCGTCCATGTCCAGGATGGCGATTTCGCCCGAACGCGAGAGCGACAGGTGCCGGCCGCGCGGATCGGTGATCGTCGGCATGTCGCGAAGCTCGATCGTGCCGTCGACCGGCGCCTCGAGGTTCGACACTTCGTTGAGCTGGGCCGCACCGCCGATGTGGAACGTCCGCATCGTCAGCTGGGTGCCAGGCTCGCCGATCGACTGGGCGGCGATAACGCCGACCGCTTCACCGATGTTGACCGGCGTACCACGGGCAAGGTCACGACCGTAGCACCTGGCGCAAACGCCCTGCTTCGAGGCGCAGATCAGCGGTGAGCGGATCTTGATGCCCTGGAGGCCGATTTCCTCGAGCTGGGCAACCATCGCCTCGTCGAGCAGCGTGCCCTCGGCAATGACCGTCTCGTTGGTCTTCGGATCGACGATGTCCTCGGCCGTTGTCCGGCCCAGTACGCGGTCGGCCAGCGAGGCGATGATGGCGCCGCCCTGGACGATGGCGCGCATTTCCAGCGCACGGTCGGTGCCGCAATCCTCCTCGATGATCACCGCGTCCTGCGACACGTCGACCAGGCGGCGGGTGAGGTAACCCGAGTTCGCCGTCTTGAGCGCCGTGTCGGCCAGACCCTTGCGGGCGCCGTGGGTCGAGTTGAAGTACTCAAGGACGGTCAGGCCTTCCTTGAAGTTGGAGATGATCGGCGTCTCGATGATCTCGCCCGACGGCTTGGCCATCAGGCCGCGCATGCCGGCCAGCTGCTTGATCTGAGCCTGCGAACCACGGGCACCGGAATGGGCCATCATGTAGATTGAGTTGATCGGCAGCTCGCGGCCATCCTCGCCCTTCTTCACGGACGAGATTTCCTTCATCATCTCGCTCGCAACGCGGTCGCCGCAACGCGACCAGGCGTCGATCACCTTGTTGTACTTTTCCTGCTGGGTGATCAGGCCGTCCTGATACTGCTGCTCATAGTCCTTCACCAGCGCGCGGGTCTCGTCGACCAGCCCGACCTTGGTGTCGGGGATGACCATGTCGTCCTTGCCGAACGAAATGCCGGCCTTGAACGCGTGGCGGAAGCCGAGGCCCATGATGGCGTCGGCGAACAGCACCGTCTCCTTCTGGCCGGTGTGGCGATAGACGGTGTCGATGACGTCGCCGATCTCCTTCTTGGTGAGAAGGCGGTTGACGGTCTCGAACGGCACCTTGTGGCTTTTCGGTAGGGTCTCGCCGAGCAGCATGCGGCCCGGAGTGGTCTCGAAGCGCTTCATTTCCTCTTCGCCGGCCTCGTTCGTTTGCGGAACGCGGCTGGTGATCTTTGTATGCAGCGTCACTGCGCCGGCTGCGAGTGCCTGGTGGACCTCGGTCATGTCGGCCAGCAGCATGCCCTCGCCGGGCTCGTTTTCCTTCAGCATCGACAGGTAATAGAGGCCGAGCACCATGTCCTGCGAAGGAACGATGATCGGCTTGCCGTTGGCGGGCGACAGGATGTTGTTGGTCGACATCATCAGGACGCGCGCTTCCAGCTGGGCCTCGAGGCTCAGCGGGACGTGCACGGCCATCTGGTCGCCGTCGAAGTCGGCATTGAACGCAGAGCAGACCAGCGGGTGAAGCTGGATCGCCTTGCCCTCGATCAGCACCGGCTCGAACGCCTGGATGCCGAGGCGGTGAAGCGTCGGCGCGCGGTTCAGCAGCACCGGATGCTCGCGGATTACTTCGTCCAGGATGTCCCAGACTTCCTTGCGCTCCTTTTCGACCCACTTTTTGGCCTGCTTGAGGGTCATTGACAGACCCTTGGCGTCGAGGCGCGAATAGATGAACGGCTTGAACAGCTCGAGCGCCATCTTCTTCGGCAGGCCGCACTGGTGGAGCTTCAGCTCCGGGCCGGTGACGATCACCGAACGGCCGGAATAGTCGACGCGCTTGCCGAGCAGGTTCTGGCGGAATCGGCCCTGCTTGCCCTTGAGCATGTCGGACAGCGACTTGAGTGGACGCTTGTTGGCGCCGGTGATGGTGCGGCCGCGGCGGCCGTTGTCGAACAAAGCGTCGACCGCTTCCTGAAGCATGCGCTTTTCATTGCGGACGATGATGTCCGGGGCGCGCAGCTCCATCAGCCGCTTCAGGCGGTTGTTGCGGTTGATCACGCGGCGGTAAAGGTCGTTCAAGTCCGATGTCGCGAACCGGCCGCCATCGAGCGGAACCAGCGGGCGAAGCTCGGGCGGGATGACCGGGATGACTTCGAGGATCATCCACTCGGGCCGGTTGCCGGAATCGATGAAGCTCTCGACGACCTTGAGCCGCTTGATGATCTTCTTGGGCTTCAGCTCCGACTTGGTCTCGCTGAGCTCCTTCAGCAGTTCCTCGCGCTCCCCTACGAGGTCGAGGTCCATCAGCATCAGCTTGACCGCTTCGGCGCCGATGCCGGCCGAGAAGGCGTCTTCGCCATACTCGTCCTGGGCTGCGAGCAGCTCGTCTTCACTGAGTAGCTGATACTTCTCGAGCGCGGTCAGGCCTGGCTCGACCACCACATAGCTCTCGAAGTAAAGGATCCGCTCAAGCTGCTTCAACTGCATGTCGAGCAGCAGGCCGATGCGGCTCGGGAGCGACTTCAGGAACCAGATGTGAGCGACCGGAGCGGCCAGCTCGATATGGCCCATGCGCTCGCGGCGAACCTTGGAAACGGTCACCTCGACGCCGCACTTTTCGCAGACGATGCCCTTGTACTTCATCCGCTTGTACTTGCCGCACAGGCACTCGTAGTCCTTGATCGGACCGAAGATGCGCGCGCAGAACAGGCCGTCACGCTCGGGCTTGAACGTGCGGTAGTTGATCGTTTCGGGCTTCTTGATCTCGCCGAACGACCAGGAACGGATCTTGTCGGGCGACGCGATGCCGATCTTGATCTGGTCGAAGGTCTCCGGCTTGGCCACCGGGTTCGCGAAGTTGGTCAGCTCGTTCATATTCATCTGTCTCCAAGCCCCTCCCCGAAAGGAGGGGCCAAGTGAAAATCGTTACTCGGCGGCGATTGCGGTTGGCTCGTCGTCCTCGCTCGCGACTGAATCCAGTTCGACGTTGAGGCCGAGCGAGCGCATCTCCTTGACCAGCACGTTGAAGCTCTCCGGAATACCGGCTTCGAACGTGTCGTCGCCCTTGACGATTGCCTCATAGACCTTGGTCCGGCCGATCACGTCGTCCGACTTCACCGTCAGCATCTCCTGGAGGGTGTAGGCGGCGCCGTAAGCCTGTAGCGCCCACACTTCCATTTCGCCGAAGCGCTGGCCTCCGAACTGGGCCTTGCCGCCCAGCGGCTGCTGGGTGACCAGGCTGTACGGCCCGATCGAACGCGCGTGGATCTTGTCGTCGACCAGGTGGTGCAGCTTCAGCATGTAGATGTAGCCAACGGTCACCTTGCGGTCGAAAGCATCGCCGGTGCGGCCGTCGAACAGGGTAACCTGGCCCGACTTGTCGAGCCCGGCCTTCTCCAGCATCGTCGACACGTCCGCCTCGCGGGCGCCGTCGAACACCGGAGTGCCCATCGGCACGCCGCCAACCAGGTTCGAGGCGAGCTCGAACAACTGCTCGTCGTTGCGGGCGTCGATATCCTTGGCATAGGCATCGCCGTAGACGTCCTTCAGCTTGGCGCGGACCTCCTTGGCGTCCTTGCCGCTGAATTCGGCGCCGCGGGCGTGAATGCCTTCCAGCATCTCCTGGATCTGCTTGCCGAGGCCGCGTGCGGCCCAGCCAAGATGGGTCTCGAAGATTTGGCCGACGTTCATGCGGCTCGGCACGCCCAGCGGGTTAAGCACGATGTCGACCGGAGTTCCGTCCTCCAGGAAGGGCATGTCTTCCTGCGGCAGGATGCGGCTGATGACGCCCTTGTTGCCGTGACGGCCGGCCATCTTGTCGCCCGGCTGCAGCTTGCGCTTCACCGCGACGAACACCTTGACCATCTTTAGGACGCCCGGGGCCAGCTCGTCGCCGGCCTCGACCTTCTGAACGCGGTCCTCGAACTTGCGGTTGATGACCGCGACTGCCTCGTCATACTGCGCCTTCAGCGCTTCGAGATCGGCCTGGCGCTTGTCGTCCTTGACGGCGATCTTCCACCATTCGTGCTTGTCGGTCGCCTCAAGCGCGTCCTGGTCGATCGTCGAGCCCTTCTTGATGCTTTTCGGAGCAGCCGTAGCGACCTGCTTCAGCAGCATTTCCGAGAGGCGGGCGAAGGTTGCGCGGTTGAGGATCGCCTTTTCGTCGTCGGCGTCCTTCTTCAGCCGCTCCTTCTCTTCGCTTTGGATCGCGCGGGTACGGTCGTCGATGTCGATGCCGTGGCGGTTGAACACCCGCACCTCGACGACGGTGCCCGACACGCCCGGCGGCAGCCGCAGCGAGGTGTCGCGAACGTCGGAAGCCTTTTCGCCGAAGATGGCGCGAAGCAGCTTCTCTTCCGGTGTCATCGGGCTTTCGCCCTTCGGCGTGATCTTGCCGCACAGGATGTCGCCCGGCTCGACCTCGGCGCCGATGTAGACGATGCCGGCCTCGTCGAGGTTGCGAAGCGCTTCCTCGCCGACATTCGGAATGTCGCGGGTGATGTCTTCCGGCCCGAGCTTGGTGTCGCGGGCCATCACCTCGAACTCTTCGATGTGGATCGAGGTGAAGACGTCGTCCTTCACAATGCGTTCGGAGATGAGGATCGAGTCCTCATAGTTGTAGCCGTTCCACGGCATGAACGCGACGAGCACGTTGCGGCCCAGGGCCAGTTCGCCGAACTGGGTCGACGGGCCGTCGGCGATGATCTCGCCGGCCTCGACCGTGTCACCCACCTTCACCAGCGGACGCTGGTTGATGCAGGTGTTCTGGTTCGATCGCTGGAACTTCATCAACGTGTAGATGTCGACGCCCGATTCACCGGCGCGAAGGTCGCTGGTGACGCGAACGACGATACGGGTCGCGTCAACCTGGTCGACGATGCCCGTACGGCGAGCCGCGATCGCAGCGCCGGAGTCACGGGCAACCGTTTCTTCCATGCCGGTGCCGACCAGCGGCGCATCGGCCTGGAGCAGCGGCACTGCCTGGCGCTGCATGTTCGAACCCATCAGCGCGCGGTTGGCGTCGTCATTCTCCAGGAACGGAATAAGCGAGGCCGCGACCGACACCAGCTGCTTGGGGCTAACGTCCATCAGCGTGATGCTGTCGCGCTGCGCCATCAGGAAGTCGCCGTTGCGGCGGCTCGAGACGATCTCATCAACGAACCCGCCCTTGGGTTCCAGCTCGGCGTTGGCCTGTGCAATCGTGTGCTTGGCCTCTTCCATCGCCGACAGGTAGACAACCTCGTTGGTCACCTTGCCGTCCGTCACCTTGCGGTAGGGCGTTTCGATAAAGCCGTACTTGTTGACCCGGCTGAAGCTGGCGAGCGAGTTGATCAGGCCGATATTCGGGCCTTCCGGGGTCTCGATCGGGCAGATGCGGCCGTAGTGGGTCGGGTGGACGTCGCGGACTTCGAAGCCCGCGCGCTCGCGGGTAAGGCCGCCCGGCCCGAGCGCCGAGACGCGGCGCTTGTGGGTGACTTCGCTGAGCGGGTTGGTCTGGTCCATGAACTGCGACAGCTGCGACGAGCCGAAGAATTCGCGCACCGCGGCGACCGCCGGCTTGGCGTTGATCAGGTCGTTCGGCATCACCGTCGACACGTCGACCGAGCTCATGCGCTCCTTGACCGCACGCTCCATGCGCAGCAGGCCGACGCGATACTGGTTCTCCAAGAGCTCGCCGACCGAGCGGACACGGCGGTTGGCGAGGTTGTCGATGTCGTCGATCTCGCCCTTGCCGTCCTTCAGGTTCACCAGCTCCTGGACCACCGCAAGGATATCCTCGCGGCGCAGGGTGGTGACGGTGTCCTCGGCGTCGAGGCCAAGGCGCATGTTGAGCTTGACCCGGCCAACGGCCGACAGGTCGTAGCGCTCCGGATCGAAGAACAGGCCGTAGAACAGCGCGTCCGCAGTCTCGCGGGTCGGCGGCTCGCCAGGGCGCATCACGCGGTAGATGTCGGCCAGGGCGCTGTCGCCGTCTTCCGACTTGTCGGCCTTGAGCGTGTTGCGGATCCATGGGCCAGTGTTGACATAATCGATGTCGAGCAGTTCGAGCCGGTCGACGCCGGCCTTGTCGAGCTTCTCGAGGTTCTCCGGAGTCACCTCGTCGCCGGCCTCGATGTAGATCTCGCCGGTCTTCTCGTTGATGAGGTCATAGGCCGAGAAGCGGCCGAAGATTTCCTCGGTCGGGATGATCAGGTTCTTGAGACCGTCCTTGGCGGCGGAATTGGCCTTGCGCGGCGTGATCTTCTCATGCGCCTTGAAGATGACCTCGCCGCTGTCGGCGTCGACCACGTCATGGTTCGGCTTCTGCCCGCGCCACGCCTCGGCGTTGTACGGGATCTGCCAGCCGTTCTTGCCGCGGACATAGGTCAGGCGGTTGTAGAAGGTGTTGAGGATTTCCTCGCTCGTCAGGCCCAGCGCATGGAGGAGGGCGGTGACCGGCAGCTTGCGCTTGCGGTCGATGCGGACGTTGACGATGTCCTTGGCGTCGAATTCGAAGTCGAGCCAGCTGCCGCGGTAGGGGATGACACGGGCGGCGAAGAGATATTTGCCGCTGGCGTGGGTCTTGCCGCGGTCATGGTCGAACAGCACGCCCGGCGACCGGTGCATCTGGCTGACGATGACGCGCTCGGTCCCGTTGATGATGAACGTGCCGTTCCCGGTCATGAGCGGCATGTCGCCCATGTAAACGTCCTGCTCCTTGATATCGATGACCGACTTGGCCTCGGTGTCCGGGTCGATCTCGAAGGAGGTGAGGCGCAGGGTGACGCGCATCGGCGCGGCGTAGGTCAGCCCGCGCTGGCGGCACTCGTCGGTGTCGTACTTGGGCTCTTCGAGCTCGTAGCGGTCGAAATCGAGATGGGCGGTGCCGGCGAAATCCTGGATCGGGAAAACCGAGCGAAGGGTCTTCTCGAGTCCGGAAACATAGCCGATCGCGGGATCGGAACGGAGGAACTGCTCGTAGGATTCGCGCTGAACCTCGATCAGGTTCGGCATGTCGCTGATTTCGTGGATGTTTCCGAAAATCTTACGAATGCGGCGCGAATTGGTGTTGCGGGCCATCGTCGGCACGTCTTTTTGCTTGGTCGCCATCTTATTCCCTGCGCTCCGGGCGCGCGTCGAGGCACGCGGCCCTTGATCAAGTCCGGCGCGGCTCCTGGAAGTTCCTCACCATACGTTCGGACCGTTGCGCTGGATCGGTCCGTGTCCCGGTGAGGACAGGAAAAGCCCCGGGCGCACGATACCGTGCGGCGGAGCCGTTAAATGTTGGATAGAGCGGATATAGACTTTTTCAGCCCCGTTGCAAGGGCTTCAGCAAGGAGAAAGGTCGGAACTGCTGATTTTGGCCGGCCCGGCGGCAATGCGGTCAGCGGAAGCGCCGCTCAGGCCCCGATCATTACCGTCGCGCCGACGTCGGTGATGCCATATAGCCGCTTGGCGAATTCGGACGGCAGCCGGATGCAGCCGTGGCTGGCGGGATAGCCGGGGTTATGGCCGCCATGCAGCGCCGTTCCATATTCGTCGAACCGCTGCATGTAAGGCATCGGCGCATTTTCATACTTCTGGCTGCGGTGCATCACCTCCTTGCCGAGGATGGTGAAGATCCCCGTCGGCGTCGGCTTTTCGTCCTTGCCGGTGGAGATGGCAGCCACGGCCACCAGGGCCTCGCCGCGATATAGATAGGCCAGTTGGTCGTTGAGGCTGACGACTACCCTTGGCTCGCCCTCGAACGAGCCCTTGCGCCACAGATATTGTCCGGGCTTCGGCCGCTTCGAGCCGAACACCTCTTCCATGTGAATGCCGGCCATCGCCACGGCGTCGCTGGCCTCGGCCTTGGCCTCGGGTGTTTCGATCGACGCGAAAGCGGCGGCTGGCGTCGCAAGGGCGCACAGGACCGCAACCGCGATCCCCAGACCCCGATTGGTTTTGATAATCATGTCACAACTCTGAAATTACTGTTCGCGGTGTTAATGCATGTTAACGCCGCTAGTTCCTCGGGCTGGCGCAACGCAGCACTTGATTTCGCCGGTTAAGGGCCAAGTTTGGGAGCAAAGGAGTTCCGCATGCCTGAGCCCACGATCCGCGATTTTCACGCCCACATTTATTACGACGCTGCCGAAGTCGATCGCGCGCGCGCTCTTGCCGCCGCGGCCCGTGAGCGGTTCGGGGTGGCGGTTGGGCATTTTCACCTGGGTCCGGTCGGCCCGCACCCCCGCGGTAGCGTGCAGATGACGGTTCCGGCCCAGCAGTTCGGCGAGGTCGCGACCTGGCTTGCGGTCAATCGCGCCGGCCTCACCATTTTCGCCCATGCCTCGACCGGCGATGATCGCCAGGATCATGGCCACAACGTCGTCTGGTTCGGTCCGAGCGAGCCGCTCGACATGTCCATTTTCGACTGATCGAAACGAAAAGGGGCGGCCCGTTTCCGGACCGCCCCTTCCATCCGCAGGCGCTTCAAGACACCCACGAAACTTTGAGAAGCCTACTTGAGCTCGACGGTGCCGCCGGCTTCCTCGATCTGCTTCTTGATCTTCTCGGCTTCGTCCTTGTTGACGCCTTCCTTGACCGCCTTCGGAGCGCCTTCGACGAGCGCCTTGGCCTCGCCCAGGCCCAGGCCCGTGATGGCGCGGACTTCCTTGATGACGTTGATCTTCTTGCCACCGTCGCCGGTGAGGATCACGTCGAACTCGGTCTGCTCTTCGGCAGCCGGGCCAGCAGCGGCGGCGCCGGCGGCCGGGCCGGCGACGGCGACGGCAGCGGCGGCGGAAACGCCCCACTTCTCTTCGAGCAGCTTCGAAAGCTCGGCGGCTTCGAGGACGGTCAGAGCCGACAGTTCGTCGACGATTTTGTTCAGGTCAGCCATTTTAGTCTCCTAGAGGGGCAGTGCCCCAAATGTCGTGCGTGGTTTGAAACGAAAAACTTAAGCTGCGGCCTTGGCGGCGAGAACGCGCGCCAGCTGGCCACCCGGCTCCTTGGCGATGCGGGCGATCTTGGTCGCGGGCGCCTGAATGAGGCCCACGATAGTGCCGCGCAGCTGGTCGAGCGACGGAAGCGCGGCAAGAGCCTTGATTCCGTTCAGGTCGAGCAGCGTTTCGCCCATCGCGCCACCGACGATCTCAAGACGATCGTTGGTCTTGGCGAACTCCACCGCGACTTTTGCAGCCGCGACGGGATCGACCGAGGTAGCCAGAGCGGTCGGGCCGGTCAGCATGTCGCCGATCGATCCGTACTTGGTGCCCTCGAGCGCGATCTTGGCAAGCCGGTTCTTCGCAACTTTGAACTGGGCACCGGCGTCGCGCATCTTCAGGCGCAGGTCAGTCGATTGCGCGACCGACAGGCCGAGATTGCGGGTGATCACCACCACGCTGGTCTCGGTGAAGACGTTCTTCAGCTCGGCAACCAGATCGGCTTTTTGCGAACGATCCATGCCATACTCCTAGTCATTCCCCCTGCCGGACCATCCGGCAAAGGGTTGGAGCCGCGGAAATTCCCCAAGGGAAAACCACGTCTCCGAGATGTCCGGGGGATGGATCGAGAGGCGCTGCGTGCAGCGCACGACCGGGACGTGTAGGCGACCCGTTCTTGAATTCCTTATCCCCGTCTAGGCTGGAAATTAAGGGGCGAACCCCACCAACTGTCTCGGACGAGCGCCACGACCCAAGGGCCGCGACCGCGCGGCCTCTACAGTTTGGGCGGCGAAAGTCAAGGCGTTGGGCTAGCGGACGACGATCGTGCCGCTCATCCCAAACGTCTTGTGGAAGGTGTGACTGCATTTAAGCTTGAACCTACCAGCCGCCGCTGGAGCGGTCAGATGGATTTCGAGCGTCTGGCCTGACGGCACCTCGACTCCTCCCTCGGCGACCAGTCTCCGGTCGGCGGGAGCCACACCGGCCACATCAAAAAACGATTCAGCCACGAAATCATGTCCGCCGTCGGAGACGTTTGTCAGGCGCAGTACATAGGGCTGGCCATGGTTGAGGACGATGTCCTTTGGCGTAAACTTGAAATTGGCAAGCTGGACACTGACCACCGTGGGTGCCTGCGAGGGCGCCGGTTGGGCGCCGAACAATGCCAAGGGCAGTGCTAGGAAAATGCCGTAGCGCATGGTTCACGCTCCTTCGCCCGGGATGAACGCATAGTCCAGCTTAACGGTGCCTTGCCGGGCGCTTGACAAAAACGCGCCTTCGGTGCCCCTTTCGCTGCCACCTGCCGGGGAGTGCTCATGCCGAGGCTTTGGATCTGGCTGCTGCTTCTGTTCGCTGCCATCCTGGTTCCGGGCGTGGTCACGGCCAAGCCTGCTCCTTCACGGATTGTCGCGGTCGGCGACCTCCATGGCGACTATGACGCATGGGAAGCCATTGCCGCGGCGGCCGGCCTGGTCGACGCCAAGGGACGCTGGACAGGCGGAAATACGACGCTCGTGCAGTTGGGCGATGTTCCCGACCGCGGCCCGGATAGCCTGAAGATCTTCCATCAGCTGATGAAGCTGCAACGCGAGGCCACCAAAAGCGGAGGCAAGGTCGTCGCAATGGTCGGCAATCATGAAGCGATGAACATGACCGGGGATTTGCGTTACGTTCACCCCGGCGAATTTCGCGCCTTCACCGACCGGCAATCCGAAACTCGCCGGGATCGCATCTATGAGGCCAATCGCGCGGCGATCGAAGCCGCCTACAAAGCCAAGGATCCCAAACTCACGGCCGAGGCCATTCGCAGTGACTGGATGAAAGCAAATCCGGTCGGCATGCTGGAGCATCAATTGGCATGGGGCCCGGTCGGTGAGATCGGCAAATGGGTGGTCGGCAACCCGGCCGTAGTGAAGATTGGCGACAGCCTGTTCGTCCACGGTGGGATCAGCGCGGCCTACACCCAATATTCGCCCGAGCAGATCAACCGGCGGGTCGCCGATGCGCTTAAGGCGCGGGAGGAGACACCGACTTCTATCATCAACGATCCATCCGGCCCGCTCTGGTATCGCGGATTGGTAAGCCGCGAGCCGGGCGACGAAGCCACGGTTGCGCCGGTCGCCGCCAATGGCCAGCAGCTAAGCATGGACCAGGAGATCGCGCTGGTACTCGAAGCATTTCATGTGAAGCGGATCGTGGTTGCGCACACGCCGTCAACCAGCGGCATCGTATCTGGCGCCCAGGGAGCGCTGTGGCGCATCGATACCGGGATCAGCCGGGCATATAACGGCAAGCTGACCTATCTGGAGATCATCGGCGACAAGGTCACGGCGCATGAGGTGCCGCGGCCTGCCGCCAAACCATGGGGGTAGGGATGAAGTGGCTATTGGGGGCAGTTGGCCTGATTGCAGCACCTGCCGCTGCCCAAACGACACCATTGTTCGCAAGCGACGATCCGATCCACATCAAGATTGCCGGACCGGTCAGCGCCGTTGCCCGAAGCGCGGAAGATTCGACCGCGCCGCGCGACGCTACGCTTAGTCTCGCTGGAACTCCGGAAACATATCCGATCCGCCTTTCGGCCCGCGGCATCACCCGCCGGCTGAAGCTGACCTGCAGCTTCCCGCCGCTTAGGGTCGACTTTGCCCAGAAGCCCCCGGCAACCTCGCTGTTCGCCGGGCAGGGCCGGTTGAAGCTGGTCACCCACTGCCAGAACGATGCTGGCTTCCAGCAGCATCTCCTGCTGGAATATTCGGCCTATCGGATCTTCAACCTGATCAGCCCAGTAAGCTTCCGCGCCCGCCTCGCCACCGTCGACTATGCCGAACCCAACGGCAAGGTCTCCACGACCCGCTGGGGGTTCTTCATCGAGGACATGGATGACGCGGCAAAGCGCAACAATATGACCCGGGCCCAGGTCGGGGATCGGATCCTGTCGACCCAATTGGAGCCCAAGCAAGCCGCGCGCATGGCCTTGTTCGAGTACATGATCAGTAATCTCGATTGGTCGATGCGTGCCGGCCCGCAGGGCGAAGGCTGCTGCCACAACGGCAGACTGCTTTCCGCTAAAGGCTCGCCGCTGTTCGTGCCGATGCCCTACGACTTCGACTATTCCGGCCTGGTCGATGCGCCCTATGCCGTGCCGCCCGAGGGGATTCCCGTCCGGAGCGTTAGGACCCGCTATTATATGGGCTATTGCCGGTTCAACGCGGAGGTGGTGGCCGCGGCGGCGGAATTCCGTGCCAAGCGACCGGCGATCGAGGCGATGTATGCCCAGCTTCCGCTTTCCGAGCGAACGCGCGCCAAGGCGCTCGCCTATCTCGCCGCTTTCTATAGTGACATTGCGACTGATGATTCCGTCAGGACCAAGGTCCTGAACAAGTGCATGGGTTAACCTAGGCGGCGGGACCTGGCGGGGGAGGTGGTTCAACCGGCGCGGCCTTTGGCGGTCCGCTGTCGGGATTGAAGTCGCTCATGTAGCGCTTCATTCCCTCGCGCTCGCCATATTCGCTGACCCACAGCCCGACGAAACAATAGTTGAAGGCGAGGCTCATCACGAGGGCCAACTCGACCGCGCCGATGCCGGAGGCGAGGCCGATCCCGACCGACAGCAGGATGTAGAGCGCGTCTCCCGAGCTCTTGAGGCTGTTCTTGAACCGAACTGCACCGGCAATTCCGCCAAGTGCGAAGGCCAGCGCCAGGCTGTGCTGTACGACCACCACGATCGACGTCACCACCGACGGCAGGATCAGGATGGTGCTGATGATTGACTGGTCATATTCGTCGGAGGTGCGGGTCGCCATATAGACCCAGGTCACCGGCAGCGACGTAATTAGCGCGCCGAGGATGGCGACAAACATCCAGCCGAGGCTTTGACCGAGGGTCTTGACCTCTTGCGCCCTGGCAACCGCATCGAATGCGTTTGACTTGCCGCCGCCGGCATTGATCAGCGCCTCCGCCCCGCCGATCGGCAGGTAGGATTGCATTTCCGGATTGTTGTGGATGACCAGCCAGGCGCCGCCGAACAGGATCAGGTAATAAACGCTCAGCTGGATCAGTAATTTTGTAGCCCGCATGTCGATGTCCCCCAACGTGCCTAGTCTAGGTCAATCGTCCTTGTCCTTCCAGCGATAGGAAGGAATTGGCTTCATGACGCCGTAGCGCTCCTTGATCGGTTCGTGATCGAGCTTGGGCCAAGGAATGTTTTCAACCGGAAGCTTGGTGTCCGGAAGCCGGTCGAGGAGGTCACGCAGCAGGGTCAGCCGGCCCAGTCGCTGGTCGTTGAAATCGACCAGCGTCCACGGCGCGTGCGGAGCGTCCGTTGCCGCCAGCATCCGCTCGCGTGCTTCGGTGTAGGCATCGTAAAGGTTGCGCGCCTTGATATCGACCGGCGACAGCTTCCACCGGCGGAGAGGGTTGTTGAGCCGGTCTGCAAAGCGTTCCTCTTGCTGGTCCTGGTCGCAGCACAGCCAATATTTGTAGAGGTAGATGCCGTCGTCGACCAACTGGCGCTCGAAATCCGGCACGGCCTTCAGGAACGCCGTGACCTGCTGTGACGAGCAAAAGCCCATCACGGCCTCGACGCCGGCGCGGTTGTACCAGCTGCGGTCGAACAGGCTGATTTCCCCCTTGGCCGGCATATGCTCGACATAGCGCTGGAAATACCATTGGCCCTTCTCGCGTTCCGAAGGCGAGGGCAGGGCGACGACATGGCATTGCCGGGGATTGAGGATGCTGGCGAACATCTGGATCGACCCGCCCTTGCCGGCGGTGTCTCGGCCTTCGAACACAACCACCAGCCGCTGGCCGGTTTCCTGGATCCAGCGCGCCGCGTCGCTTAGCTCATGGAGAAGCGGAGCCAGCGCTTCCTCATATTCCTTGTGACTCAGGTGAGCCATCGCATCCCCCTGCAGCAAGTCCCGGGACCTTAGCGGCCAGCGCGCATAAGAAAAGGGCCGGACGTTTCCGCCCGACCCTTGACTGGATCGCTAGCCGCAGTGCTCAGGCGCCCGCGACCTCCGCGGTGTCGAGGCGAACGCCCGGACCCATGGTCGAGCTGATCGCGATCTTCTTGACGTACTTGCCCTTGGCGCCCGACGG
>Ga0310810_10001624_pt1 | contig 23740 bp, 23 predicted proteins | sample NCmetagenome_FD_207641 | JGI IMG/M metagenome (GOLD analysis project Ga0310810, IMG submission 207641) | Soil microbial communities from experimental microcosm in Duke University, North Carolina, United States - NC | ecosystem: Engineered > Artificial ecosystem > Soil microcosm > Unclassified ... | reverse complement strand
CAGCGGCCCGGCGTCGGGAAGATGATCATGTCCTTCCAGTCCGCGCCCTCGTCCTGCTGGGTCGGATGCATATGGATGATGTCCGACTCGAGGTCGTCGCGGACGCCGTACGCGTGCATGGCGATGTTGTGCATCGTGCGGTCGAGGGGGACCGGTCGGCCGCGTTTGTCGGTGACGGTCCAGGTCGCGTAGGTCTTCTCGCCCGCGACGGGCGCCGGAGGGTCGAAGGTCAGCGAGGCGACCAGCGCGCCGGCGCGCGTTTCTCCGCCGGCCGGGAGCTCGGCCGCGACCGCGGCGACGATCGGTGGCTTGGGGTTCCAGCCGTTCACGGACGGGTCCTGGCGGAAGTCCTCGACGAAGGTCGCGACCGGCCTGATGGCGAAGGCGGCGATGAGCCCGTTGACGACGAGCAGCAAGGCCAGCGCCCGTTTCCTGAGGATGTCGCGGATGTCGAACATGCCGGGAGCGTAGCATGGGCGGGCTCGTGCGGGAACGCCGTCATCGTGTATGCTGGGCCCATGCAAAAGGCCCGGACCTCCACCCTCGTTCCCAAGACCGCCCTCTGGCTGGGCGCGGCGCTGCTGCTCGCGTCCATGGCGGCGCACGCCGTCATTCCTCACGAGCACCAGCATTTCGCTTTCGGCGACGGCATCGCCGCCGCGACGCACGGTGAAGAACGCAAGGCCTGGTTCGCCGTGCTGCTGCTCGGCTTCCTGCCGGCCGGCGCGGTCTTCGCGGCCGTCCGGCTCAGCGCCTTCGCCCGCGTCGAAGAACGACCGGAGAGCGGCCGGTTCGCGGCCCATCCGCTGCTCGCCGCCTTCCAGAAAGGGATACTGCATCCCAAACTTTGCGGTTGAGGACGGTCCATCGCAGGATGGACGGCGCCGCTTCAGGCGCCGCGTTAAGGATGAATCCCATGATCCGCAAACATCTTTTGGCGTTACCGCTCGGCGCGGCGCTGTTCTTCGCGGCCGCGCCGGCGTTCGCCCACGAACAGCAGGTCTTCCGCATCGGCGGCAAGGAGTACACGTTCACCGTCGGTTCGCTGGGCGAGCCCGTCTACGTCGATGATAAGTCCGGCATCGACCTCCGCGTCACGAGAAAACCCATGAAGGGTGAAAAGGCGCCCGCGATGGCCGACGACGGCGACGGCGATCACGAAGAGGCCGGCATGCCGGTCACAGGGCTCGAGAAGAGCCTGAAGGTCGAACTCGCCGCCGGCGACAAGAAGCGCGTCCAGGACCTCTCGCCCGCCTACGGCGATCCCGGCGCGTACAGGTCGACGTACTATCCGACGGTCGCGACCACGCTCACATACCGCGTGTTCGGCGACCTGGAGGGCAACACCGTCGATCTCATGTTCACCTGCAACCCCGCCGGCCACGCGCAGTCGCCGGAGGACACGACCGAGACGAAACTGAGCGAGACCGTGACGCGCATCAAGAAGACCGGCGCGTTCGGTTGCCCCAAGGATAAGGCCGACACCGGGTTCCCAGAACCGTCGGCGTCGCTGCGCGAGCTCAGGACGGCATCAGGCGCGCCCGAAGGACCCGCCAAAGCGCCGTCGAACGCCGCGCCGCTCGCCCTTGGCGCTCTCGGTACGCTGCTCGGCGCCGCGGCGCTCGTCATGAGAAAGAAATAGCATGCGCTTCCGCAGGATCGCCGCAGCGCTCGCCGTCGTCGCAGGCCTTTTCGGCCTGCCGGGTTTCGCGTCCGCGCACGCGACGCCCGTGACGTACGAGCCTGCGGCGTCCTCGGTCGCCGCGACGGCTCCCGCGCAGGTCCGCATCGATTTCAGCGAGCGCGTCGAACCCGCGGCGAGCTCGATCGTCATTTATGCTCCGGACGGCAGCCGCGCCGACGCGGGGGACGCCGCGCCCGAGCCGGGCGACGCGCGCGTTCTCGCGGTCGGCGTCCGCGATGCCGGAAGGGGAACCTACACCGCTTCCTGGCAGGTCGTGTCCGCGGACGATGGTCATTTCACCAAGGGCGCGTTCACGTTCTCCGTCGGCGAGGAGACCGCTCCCGCGGCGGCCGCGGCGCAGGGCTTCCAGATCTCGCACAGCAGTTCGGTGCCCGAAGCCGTGACCATCTGGCTCGAACTCCTCGGCCACGCGGCTTTGATGGCGCTCCTGGTCCTGCTCGCCGTGTGGAGACCGCTCCGCGCCAGGCACGGTCTCGGGAAACTGGACGCGCGCTTCCAGCGTCGCGCGGACGCGCTCGCCGCCGTGTCGGCGCTGCTCGGCGTCCTCGGCGCGGGAGGCGGCATCGCGCTCAAGGCGTTCGAACTGTCGTCCGCGCAGTCGACGGCTTACGCCGTCGCGCTGCCGAGATACCTGTCCACGACCGCAGGGAGCTACGCCGCCGTGCAGGCGGGCGCCATGCTCGCGGCGGGCGTCATCTGGTTCGCTGCCAGGAAGAAGCTGTACGGGCCGCGCCAGGGCTGGCCCGACGCCGCCGTCGCATGCCTGCTCCTCATCGACGCGTTCGCGCGGACGAGGGTCAGCCATGCCGCGGCGTCGCATCTCTTGCCGCGCCTCTCGGTCGCCGTGCAGTTCCTCCATCTCGTCTCCAAGGACCTCTGGATCGGCGGCGGCATCGTGATGGCGGCCGTGGTCGTGCCGGCGCTCGCGGGCTCCACGGGCGCACTGAAGGACGCGGCCCGTTCCTGGGCGCGCATCGCGGCCGTCGCCATCGGCGCTGCGGGCGTGACCGGGGCCTATGTCGTCTGGCTGCACCTCAAGGACCCCGCCAACATCTTCACGACGGACTGGGGCGGGCGGTTCATGCTGCTCGGCCTCGCGGGCGCCATGCTCTTCGCCGTGCGGTTCGTGCAGATGCTCCTTTTCGAATCGCGGCTCGGCGAAAGGGCGGCCCGGCTGGCCCACCGGCAGCTGCTGGGGGTCGAAGCCGTCATCGGCGCCTGCATGCTGTTCGTGACCGCGCTCATGATCATCACCACGCCGCCGCTCTCGCGCGGCTACGCGTTCCAGCGCTCGGTCGCAAGCGAAGGACTGCGGGTGTTCCTGGAGGAAACTCCCGATGACCGCGCGTCGCTGCACGTCCGCGTCGTCGATGCGGTCGGCGGAAAGCCGGTCGTCCCTTGGGACGTCATCGTCTCGCTCGAGAACCCGGGGCTCGACATCGGTCCCATCGTCGCGAAGACGGAGCAGCGCGCTTCGAACGTCTACGCTTTCGAGGAGAAGGAACTCTCGCCCGCGGGCGGCTGGAACATCGGCGTGACCGTCCGCCAGCGCCAGGGCTACGACGCCAACGCGTCCTTCTCGATCGACATGCCCCGCGAACTCGAGAACGGGCGCGCAGCCGCCGAACGTCGGGTCTACGGAGGCTTCGACGCCGTCTGCGCGTTCATGGCGGTCCTGTTCGGCCTGCTCGGTTTCGCGCAGTACCGTCTGGCGTCCCGTTCCCGACAAGACACCGGCGACGAAGCGGAACTCGCCTCGCTCTGGACCCCGGTGCCGCCCGCGCTCGCCGCGGCGGTCATCGTGCCGCTCGTGCTCTTCAGCGCGCGGGTCATCGCCTTCGAGGGGCCCTTCCAGAAGCAGTGCCAGGCGGACGGGAACTACTGGACGGATTCGGTCCCGCTCAGGGCGGGTGTCGTGACCTCGCCGCTCGCCGTGAACGGCTGCGCGACCGGCATGGGCGCCGGGGCGTACCACTTCGCGGACGAAGCGGAGTACCGCTATTACGCGCGGCCCGCCTCGCCCTCGGTCGCTCTCACGTCGGACCCTTTGAACATCGAGACCGGCAAACCCGCGACGCTGAACATCCGCGTCACGGACGGCGGCCTGCCGGCCACGGACCTCGTCGTCGAGCACGAACGGCTGCTGCACGTCGTCATCGTGAGCCGCGATCTCAGCGTCTTCGCGCATGTGCACGCTGAGGACGACGGACCGATCACCGCCGCGATGCGCGAGTCCGGCGTGTTCCCCGTGCACTATACGTTCCCGAAGGCCGGCCGCTATCTCGTGGCCGTCGATTACGTCATCCGCACGACCCATGGGTCGGCGCAGTTCCTCGTGGACTCCAAGGGCGGGCCGGACATGGGCGCGGTCGTGCTTGCGCCGGGCCGCGAAAGGGCGCTGGAGGGCGGCACGACGGTGAAGCTGTCGACCTCCCCGGGCACGGTCTGGGCGGGCCGCGTGACGCGCCTGCGCTTCGCGGTGAGCAAGGACGGCAAGCCGTCGAAGGACCTTGAGCCGTACCTCGGCGCGGCGATGCACGTCGCCATCATCCGGCGCGGTTTCGGATGGCCGTCCGCCGCCGTGGGCGATCCCGCGCCATGGTACGAACGCATCCTCGCCGAGCCGGCGGAAGCGCATATCATCGGTCAGATGGGAGCAGGGGCCGGCAGCGGCCCGAGCGGCGGGGGAACCGCCGACTACATGCACGCGCACGGCGCCCCGTCGCAGCCTTGGTACCTGCAGGTCCTCACCGGCGCGGCGTGGGCATCCACCGCCAGCCATCTGCACGCGTCACTGCCCGCGACGTTCGGTCCCGCCGTCGACGCCTACGTCATCTTCCCGTCGATGGGGTCTTACGCGGTCTTCGCCCAGTTCGAACAAGGGGGTGCGGTGCGCGTCGCGCCGTTCATCATCGAGGTCCGCGATCCGTCATCGCTCTGAGAAAGGGTGCCGCTGCGGGTGCACAGAGCAGGGTCCGTGCGCAAGTCCGTCGGGCCGCCGCGGCGATGCCTGTCCACGCGCGCGTTTGACGCTGACAGGCCCGTGCTTTTACACTGTGTGCATAACTCTTTGGGTATTTGACCAACAGTATGGCCAAAATGACGAAAGCGCAGGTTCTCTCCACGCTCGCCGACAAGACCGGCATGCAGAAGAAGGAAGCGGCAGCGTTCATGGAAGCGCTCAACACGCTCGCGCTCTCCGAGGTGAAGAAGAACGGCGTCTTCTCGATGGGCGATCTCGGCAAGCTCGTGAAGGTCCACCGCAAGGCTCGCCAGGGCCGCAACCCCGCGACCGGCGCAACGATCCAGATCCCGGCCAAGACGGTCGTGAAGTTCCGCGTCGCCAAGGCGGCGAAGGAAGCGGTGATGTAAAAGTCGAGAGTCGAAAGTCGAAAGCGGAAAAACCGGCCCCAGGGCCGGTTTTTTGACGAGACTCTTTTGTACGCTCGGTGTTGACTTCCGCAACTGAGTTGCGTTATCGTGCGGGCATGAAGACCGCCAAGGACATCCTCACCGGGCTCAAGGCCGAGGGCAGCAAAATGACCCGCGTGCGCGCCGCAGCCGTGGAAGCGTTCGCGCGCCATCCCGCCCCGATGACCGCGCAGGACCTCGGCGCGTCGCTGTCGCGCGCCGGCGTCGCGGTGAACAAGACCACGCTCTACCGCGAGATCGCCTTCCTCCTGGAGAAAGGCGTCGTCGCCGAGATCGTCTTCGGCGACCGCACCGCCCGCTATGAGCTCAAGGACCGCGAGCATCATCATCATGTCGTCTGCGTCCGCTGCGAAAGCGTCGTCGACGTCGACCTCGACGAGGACCTCGAGGCGCAGGCGAAGATCATCGCCAGAAAGACCAAGTTCACCGTGCTGCGGCATTCGCTCGAGTTCTTCGGGCTGTGCGCGTCCTGCAAGTGAAGCGCGCCGTGGAGATGCGCAAAGCCGCCCTCTCAAGGCGGCTTTTCGTTCTCCGCCCCCGCACCCGGCTACCCTTGACATTTTCGCATGAATAGCGTCTTATTGCGTTGCTTTGCGCCTATGGGCCGCAGGGCGATCCGAACGTTGACAATCAGCACATAGAGGGGACATTCCCTCGCACACAGCCCAGGAAAAGGAGCGTTCAGATGACGCGATATCTCGCAGTGTTCTCGGCCTTCATCTTGGCCATGCTCGCGGCGGTCCCGGCTTACGCCGACGACTGCAACGACATGGTCGTCGACGCCACCGGGCGGCTCAACGCCGCGGGCGTCGCCACCGTCACGGAAGCCGGCAACCGGCTCGTGAACGCCGGCGCCGACGTCCGCGTGCGGGTCATCCCGCGCGCGAGCGACTACGGCAACCTCGACCAGTACCTGGCGAGGATGCAGCAGCAGTGCGCTTCGTGGCGTTCCGCTGACGGCGGCCGGAAGAACAACCTCCTGGTCGTGCTGCTCTCGATGGACCGCCAATCCGGCGTGTTCTTCGGCGAGCAGTACCGTTCGGCGCTCGACGGCAGGACCGCCGGCATCCGGACGAACAGCATGAACCCGCGGTTCCGCGACGGCGACTTCGCCGGCGGTATCGCCGCGGGGCTCGATGCTTCCGGACGCCTGATCGCGGCGGCAGCGGCGCCTCCGCCGGTGCAGACCGCACCGGCACCCGTGCCCGTGCAGCCGCCCGTGGTCGTGCACGAGCAGCCTACCGACCTGTCCGGTCTCTGGACCGTGATGGGCTGGGGGCTCGGGCTCGTGGCGCTCGGACTGCTCATCTTCTTCATCGCGAGGATGATGGGCTCCAGGGCCAAGCGGCGCGCGGCACAGCAGTCGGCGCAAGCCAAGCGGAGTTCGTGCGCGAACCGCATCAGCGAGCTCGATCAGCCGATCGTGCTCCTGGGCGCGCGCATCAACAAGGCCGGGCAGACGGTGTCCGCAGAGGACATCCAGCCGTATCGCGACGAGCTCCAGGGCATCAAGGAGCTGGCCGATAGGACGACCGCCCAGTACGGCGATCTCCAGTCGGGGGCCAACAACCCCGACCGCAACGGCCTCTCCGAGGAAGAGTACGCCGGCATGACGCAGCAGTTCGATGCCGTCCTGCAGGCGCTCGACCAGGTGCGCACCAAGCGCACCGCGCTCGAGACCAAGCTCGGCGAGATCCAGAAGCAGATCGACGCGGCCAAGCCCGCCATCGACGCCCTCGACGCCGACATCAAGACGGCGGCGGCGGGCATCGGCGGCATCGAGGACCTCGGGTACAAGACCGGGGACGCGGAGGCCCTCCTCACGGAGGCCATGACCTCGCTCGAGACGGCCAACACCGCCTTCGGCGCGAAGCGCTTCGGCGCGGTGAAGACCGCGTGCGAGGCCGGCGCGAAGAAGGCCAAGGAGGCGTCGGCCAAGGCCGCCGCACTCCCCAAGCGCAAGGAAGCGATCGACGCGTCGGTCGCCGCCCTCAAGGGCCGGCTCCCGGCCGTGCAGACCGCCATCCAGGCGGGCCGCGCGACCTTCGAGGCCATCACCTCGCAGTACGTGGAAGGCTCGTGGCAGTCCATCAAGGGCAACGGCACCGAGGCGTGCAAGCGTCTTGAAGCCGCCACCAAGGCCTCGGTCGAGGCCGCAGTGTGCGCCGCGATGGACCGGCAGGAGTGGCAGAAGGCGGAAAGCAGCGTCGCGACGGCCAATGGCTGGCTCGACGAGGCCGAATCCTTCATGCGCTCGCTGGCGTCCCTCAAGACGACGCTCGACGCCGCCAAGCGCGACGCGCAGACGGAGATCGACGCCGCGCAGAAGGACATCGAGGCCGCCCGCGCGTACGAGCAGCAGAACGACGCCGACATCCGCGACTCCTACAAGCAGGAGATCGCGGACGCCCAGGCAACGCTCGACGCCGCCAAGGCGGAGATGCGCAAGGACAAGCCGGACTACATCGTCGTGGTGAAAAAGGCCAAGCAGGCCAACACCGCGGCTGACCGGATCCTGTCCGAGTGCCAGGGCGAGCACGAAGGCGAAGAGCGCAAGCGCAGGCTCTGCGAAAGCGAGAAGCGCGACGCGACCGCCGCCATCAAGCGCGCGAGCGAGTACGTCGAGGACCACAAGTCCGATGTGAAGCGCGGCGCGAAGGAGAAGCTCGAGACTGCGGAAACGGCGCTGAAGAGCGCGAACGCGGCGAGCGCGGGACGCGGGGCGGGCGAAGACGCCGTCCGGCGGGCCCTCGCGAAGCGCGTCGAGCTCTACCAGCAGGCGCATACGGCGGCGGACGAGGCGTACAAGAGCGCCAAGAAGAACGTGTCCGACGCCGAAGACGAGCGTGAAGCCGCCCGCGAGGCGGCGCGCGCAGCGGCGCAGCGCAGCTCCTACTCCTCGTCCGGTTCTTCCGGTTCGGACGCCTTCACCGGCGGCCTGATCGGCGGCATCATCGGCTCCTCCATCGGAGGAGGCGGCAGCAGCTCTTCCGGCAGTTCGGACTCCGGCGGCTTCGGCGGCTGGGGCTCGGGCGGCGGAGGAGGCGGAGGCGACTCCGGCGGCTGGGGTTCCAGCGGCGGCGGAGGCGACTCCGGCGGCTTCGGCGGCGGAGGCGACTCCGGCGGCGGAGGAGGAGGCGGAGGCGACTCCGGTTCCTGGTAGCGAACGCGCGACCTTCCCCGGCGGCCCGTCAAAGCCGCCGGGGTCGGTCTTCTCTCGATACAGAAGCGCACCGACAACGAAAGCAACGACAAGGAGCAACGACCATGGCAAGTATCTGGCAGAAGATCCGCACCCTCACTCTCGGCAACCTCCACGAGCTGCTCGACGCGGCGATCGACCTCAACTCGGTCGCGGCATGCAAGCAGTACGTCCGCGACCTCGAAGAGGCCAAGGACAAGATGCGTGACGAGGCCGCCGCGGCCCGCGGCCGCCTGGGACAGTCCCAGGCCGCGGTCGCGACGCTCGAGCACCAGATCGAGACCGACACCGAGGGCGCCCAGCTGCTCCTCGACGACGGCGACGATTCGAACGACGGCGACGCCCAGAAGCTGATGGAGGGCGTGGTCCAGAAGCAGGAGCTGCTCGAGACCAAGAAGGCGCAGCTCGCCACCGACAAGCAGGTGGCCGACGCGCTCGGCGACGCGGTTCGCAAGATCACGTCGAAGCACGCCGAGATGGTGAACAACGTCCGCCGGCTCGAGTCGCTCGAGCAGCAGACGAAGGCGCAGGAGCAGGCGACCGCGGCCCTCAAGCAGGCCGGCAAGATCGCCAACTCCACCGACGGCGTCTCCGTCGACAACGTCGAGCAGCGGCTGCGCGATCGCGCGGCGGCGTCCAGCGAGAAGTTCAAGGACGCGATGGCCGACGTGAGCGGCGGCAGCGTGCAGGAGAGCCTGCAGTCCGCCAAGGCGAAGCAGCTCATCGCCCAGATGCGCGCCAAGAAGGCCGGTACGGCCGCCGGCGGCGCCGCGGGCGGCTGAGCGGCCCGACGCGTTCTTTCTCAAGAAGGGTTCCCTGCGGGGAGCCCTTTTTCTTTTCCTGCCTTCGTGCGCGGACCGTGCTATACTGTCCCCGTTATGCAGTCATTCTTCAGCCGGTTCGCCCACAAGACTTCCGACGTCCTTGGCTCGTCCAAGACCTTCACGCTGGCCCTCTGCGTGGTCGTCCTTTGGGCGCTCAGCGGGCCCGTCTTCGGCTATTCCGACACCTGGCAGCTGGTCATCAACACCGGCACGACCATCTTCACCTTCCTCATCGTCATCCTCATCCAGCACGCGCAGAACCATGACAGCAGGGCCGTCCAGTTAAAGCTCGACGAGCTCATCAGGGCGATGAAGTCGGCCCGCAACAGCCTCCTGGACCTCGAGGCCATGACGGACGACGAGTTGGAGAACCTCCATAGCGAATTCCAGCGGCTTCGGGCCAAAGCGGTGGAACGAAAGGAACGGCGAAGCGGCACGTCATGATACCGTTGACGGGTCCGTTGTCCGTGGACGGGATCCAAGGTATACCCATGCATATGGCCAGAACGCACGCTTTCGCGACCATCCTCTTTTTTTCGCTTTTTTCAGCCGTTCCCGCTTACGCGCAGACGGCCCCGGCGCCCGCGCAGGCCGCCGCGCCCGCCGCCCCGGTGACGCATCCCGCGAACGCCCTGGAAGCCGTCCAACAGGGACGCCAGATGCTCCAGGATATCTTGGCCGCTCGCCTCAAGCAGGCGAAGCAGCCTTATCGCGTCGCGAACGCCAACAGCGCCAAGATCACGCTCGCCGTCTGGCAGCGGAAGACGGGCGATATCGCCATCGTGGAGGCGGTGAAGACGGGGACCGACCTCGCCATCACCTCCGGTCCCAAGCTGCCGATCAGGGTGGCGTACAGCGCCAAACTTTCTTCGCGTTACGAGCTTCCGGCCGAGGCCGACGCGCTCGTCGTCGGCGTCATTTATCCGGTCACGGAAAAAAAGGCGGTCGCCAAGAGGAAATACGTTTATGAGGCGACCGACACGGTCTACGTCCCGTACTCTCCCGCATTCTACCTTCCGGAGATGCTGTCCTCGGGTTCGGACTACCTGTCGTTCCTCATCCAGGACGCGTATGACGAACTGCGCGCGAAGGGCATCCGGTCGCGTGCTTTCCCCGACAAGCTGCTTGCCGACGTCATCGATCCGTATCTCGTGAAGACGATCGCGGTCATCGAACACAGCGACAACGCGTCGTTCCTGGCCGAGGACGAGTCCGAGAGCACGGTCGGCAGGTTCCTCGTGAAGCTCGCCACCAACCGCGATGCGGCCTTCGACGCTTCGATCTCGAACGCGGGCGCCGCCGGCCTGGTCCAGTTCATCCCGTCTACTTACGCGCTCATGGTGAAGAAGCGGCCCGACCTCGGCCTCATCCCGGACTTCAGGACCGGCATGGCCGACCACCGCAACGCGGTGAAGGCGCAGGTCGCGTACCTCGACATGGACCTCGCCGGGATGGATGACGTGCGCCGGTTGTATCTCACCGACAAGGCGCGCGCGGCCGAATACCTGGCGGCTTCCTACAACGGCGGCTCGATCCGTGTGAAACGCGCGTCCGCGGCCTTCGGGGATGACTGGTCCGCCCCGCACCGGGCGGAACTTGCCCGGCTCCAGTCCACGGCTGCGGCGCTCAAGAAACGCATCGCCAAATTGCAGAAGCAGACCGGCAAGGAGGCGAAAGCCGCGCTCGTAAAGGCCCGAAGCGAAAGGGAGACGGCGGTCGGCAGGATCGCCCTGCTCCAGAGGTCGGCCCTGCGCCAGGAGACCGTCGATTATGTCGTGAAGCTCAGGCTCGCCTACGCCATGTTCACTGCCGGTTATTTCGCCACGCCGCGCGCGCCGTCCGGCGCCCTCCCCGCGCTCGCCGCGGCTACCGCTCCGGCCCCGGACGCCGCGCCGCAGCAGCCCGACGCCCCCGCGCAGGTCGCGGCCGCGCCGCAGAAGACCGGGCCGATCTGCTTCGACGACGGCGGTTGCGCCGCGACCGATTGACCCCGGGATGCCCCAAGAACGAAAACAGCCCCGTCGCTTCATGCGCACGGGGCTGTCATCGTTCTAATGGATCATCAGGGATGTTCATAATCGATAGCGATCGGGCCTGCGGCCTTGGCCGTGGCCTGGTGAGTCGGGACTGCGGTCTTGCGCCTCGCCCTGCGGATCCTCTTGAGGACCGCGGCGATGACGTCGTCGATGTCGAACGCGACGCCGATCATGGCTCCCGCGACGCATCCTGCGCCGTAGGGGACGATGGCCTGCCAGTTATCGATGTTCTCCACGACCTGGCGGATGACGAAGTACCAGATGGTGAAGTTGATGCCGGTGACCACGCCGGTCATGCGGACGTTGGCGTTCGTGACGAACCGCGTCCAGTAGGTGGCTATCGCCATCTCGATGATCCCCACGAAGAAGAGGATCATACGGTTCGCGTTTCGTGGCTTAAGTTCGCGATCTTTTCGACCTTTTCGCACCCCTTCGGATGCCCCAGGATGCTACCATCCATGGCGCTTTTTGGGAAGGCTCGCGGATGCTATACTTCGCGCCATGGAACCCCGTATCACGAAGAAGGGTACGTTCGCCGCATGGCTCTTCGCCGGAGCGTTCTTGGTGCTTGCCGGCGCGGGATGCGCGCTCCCCGCGCGGGTCGAAAAGGGGACCAGGGCGATGGTCCCGAAGGACCTGCCGATCCTGCAAGGGCTGGTGCCGGAACGCGAGGACGCGTGGACCGTGGAGCGCACCAAGGACGGCAAACGCAGGCTTGAGAGCTCCTGGACCTCGGACGCTGACGCCAGGGAGATCATCGACTGGTACGTCGGCGAGTTCTCCAAGCGGCACATGTCCACCCAGACCATCGCCAAGGACGGGGTGACGCGCATCTTCTGGGGCACCGCGGAGCAAGCGTACTACGCCGACCGCTCCGTGAACTCGTCCATCGCCGTGCATGACGCGAAGAAGGACGGCCGGACCTTGGTCGAGATGGAGCTGTACCAGCCGCAGCAATGAAGCGCCGCGGCTTCACGCTCGTCGAGATGCTCATCGTGCTCGGCATCATCGCCGTGCTCGCGACGCTCGGCATGCTGGCGGCCGGCAGCGCGCTGCGGCAGGCGAGGGACGTGAAAAGGAAGTCCTCGGTGGCGCAGCTCGGCCGGTTCCTCGCGTCAGGCCAGTGCTACATGCCGGACGCGGGGGCGGGGGACTATGACATCGGCGAGATCATCGGCGAGGTGAAGGCGAAGTTCCCGCAGTACGCGCAGTTCATGGGCTCGCTGCCGAAGGACCCGAAAGGCGGCACCGACGCCGTCACCAAGTTCCGCTACGTCGTGGCCGCCGACGGCCAGGCCTGCGCGCTCTACGCCAATCTCGAGAACGCGAACGAGCCGGTCACGCTGACGTCCATCAGCGCCCCGACGCCGGGAAGCGGCACCGGCGTGCTGGAGGCGTCATCGCCGGGCCCGAACGGAACGACGAAGTATTTCCAGGCGAGCAATAAATGACCGGCGTTCCGGCGTGCTGCGCGTGTCGCGCGACACGACGGTGACGTCGGGTCGGGGCGTGATCAGGAAACGGCAAAGAAAAAAACCGCCCGAGGGGGCGGTTTTCGATCGAGGAGGACCATTGAGGACGTCATCGCGCTCTCCGCGCGATCGCCGTTCTCAACCGATCTTCCCCATCTTCCTGGCGAGCGCTTCCGCTTCGTCGATCATCCTGCCGATGCTCACCTCGATGCCCGCGATCCAGAACCCGGGGTCCGTGGGATCGAGGCCGAAGGGCTTGAGCAGGGCGGAGACGTCCTGCGTGCCGCCGGTGCGAAGCAAGTCCAGGTAGAGCGGTTCGAACCGTTCGCCGAGACGCTCGCGCTGCGCGTAGAGCGACTGCGTGAGCAGCTCGCCGAAGGCGTAGCCGTAGACGTAGAACGGCCGGTGGAAGTGCGAGATGTAGGCCCACAGGTGCTCGGTGTTCTCGTAGGTGAACACCTCGCCCGGCTTGCCGTACAGCTCGTGCACCGTCTCGAGCCAGATGGCGTCGAGCTCCTCGACCGACAGCTTGGCCTTGGCGCCATGCAGCCGCCGCTCGAAGTTCGAGAAGCCGATCTGGCGGACGACCGTGTTCATGATGTCGTCCATCTTGTCCATGAGCAGCGCCAGCAGCGCCTGGTCGTCGCCTTTCTTCGCGAGCCCGTCCTTCAGGTAGTTGAAGGTCGTCATCTCGCCGAAGACGGACGCGGTCTCGGCGTAGGCCGTGGGCGCGTGCATCATGAGCTCTCCCTGGGCCTCGCCGGCGAGGAGTCCGTGGACCCCGTGGCCGAGCTCGTGGGCGAGCGTCATGACGTCGCCGTTCGAGCCGAGGTAGTTCAGGAAGGTGAACGACACCGGCACGCCGCCGGGGACGCAGATCGAGTAGTTGAACGCGCCGCCGCGCTTGCCTTTCACGCCGGGCGCGTCGATCCGCTTCGCCTCGATCGTCTTCCTGATGAGGCCGGCGAGCGTAGGGCTGAAGCTTTCGTAGGCCGAGAGCACCGTCGCCACCGCCTTGTCCCATGGCACCGTCGAGGTGTCCGCGAAGGGCATGGGCGCGTTGCGGTCGCTCCACTTGAGCGTCTCCAGGCCGAGCAGCTTCGCCTTGAGCCGGTAGTACCGGCGGGCGAGCGGACCCGCGCCCTCGACGACCGCCTTGTGCAGCGTCTCGACGACGGCGTCCGGGATGCGGCTCGACTTGTTGCGCGCCTCCATCGGATGCTTGTAGCCGCGCTCGCGGTCCTCGATCTCCTTGGCCCCGGCGATGACGTAGAGCGTCTGCGCCGAGTACTTGGCGAAGTGGCCGGCGAACCCGTCGTTGATGGCCTTGAGCGCGTCGGCGCGCACGGCCGCATCGGGGTCGTCGGTCAGCACCTTGAGGATCTCGGTGAGCGAGAGCTGCTCGTCCTTCCACGGGAACCGCAGGTCCGATTCGTACTCGTCGAAGTATTCGGACCATGAGCCCGCGCCGAACGGCCCGCGCTTGGTGAGCGCGGCCTCGATCTCCTCCTTGAGGAGGTGCGGCTTGAACACGCGGGCGTGCTCGATCCACGGCAGGTGCTTCTTCACCCTCGGGTCCGAGGCGGCGAGCGACGCGATGGCCGCGTCCTCGAGCGCCACGAGCTCGTGGTCGAAGAAGTTCAGCCAGTCGGCCGAGGCGAGGCTCATGCGCTTCTCCGCGTCGGCGATCTTTGCCTTCACCGGGTTGTCGCCCGTATCGCAGCTGAGCCGCAGGTACAGGTAGACCATGAGCTTGTTGGAGAGCATTCCGAGCGCGGCCTGGTCTTCGATGGCCTGGCCGAGCGTGGTCGCGAGCTTGCCCTTGTGGGTCTCGTGGAACGCCCTGGCGAGGTCGCACCAGGCGCTGATGTCGGCTTCGAGCGCCGGGTCGTCCGTTCCCTTGTAGAGGAAGGACAGGTCCCAGCGGACGTTTTCTGCTCCGGTCAAGATCTTCGATGCCATGGCATCCTCCTGCGCGCGCGAAATGCGCGCGTCTGTCAAAGAACGGTCGGGGTATCTATACGTCATGGTGATGCGGTGTCAATGGAAGGAATGCCTCGATCGCTTGGTGCATGATAGCGCATCCTTTGGTATGATGGCAGCGCTATGCGGATCGCAAAGAACATGCCGTTCCTCGCGGCGCTGCTGCTGCTCGGCGCGGGCTGCCTGCCGACCGGCCCGGCCATACCGAGCGTGGAGCGGATCCCGTTCCCGTCATCGGGCGCGCCCGTGAACCTCTCGGCCGGGCCGACGCCCAAGGTCGAGCCTTCGCTCGTGCCGGAAACGACCTCGGCCTCCGGCGTGCGCGGCGTCGTGCTCATCGGACCGAACTGTGCCGCGAAGAAGGCCCCGGATGACGGCAGCTGCGCGGACAAGCCCTACGCCGCCGATCTGCGCATCGCCACGAAGAACGGCACGCCCGTGAAGAAGTTCAGTTCGGGGGCCGACGGCAGGTTCGCGGTCGGGCTCATCCCCGGCACGTACGTCATCGGACAGCCGCCGACGGCGCCGTCCATGCCGAGCGCGCAGGACCAGACGTTCACGGTCGCGGAGGGTGCTTGGACGGACGTCACCCTACATTTCGATACGGGGATACGGTGAGGGAAGTGGAACGTTGAAAGTCGAGAGCGAGAGAGCGGAAAAACCGGCCAGAGGGCCGGTTTTTGGACGGGAATATCTTTAGATTCGTTTGCGCGCGCCGCGCAGGCCGGCAAAATACCCGATGCCGCCGGCGGCAGCGAGCGCGAGCAGGGCGGCGGTGGAGGACCAGGGAGCCGGTGCATGGGGTTCTGGCGTCCCGGACGCTGCCGCGGGCGCGGCAGTGACCTGGAACGTCCCGTCGAGCTCGCGTCCGCCGTAGGAATATCGCGCGGTGACGTCGTAAGCGCCCGGCGAAGGCAGGACGGCCTGGACCGTGGCGCTGCCGTTCGCAGGCGCGAGCGTTCCGGCGAAAGCGATGGCGTCGCCCTGGGCGATGCGCACCCAGACCGACTCGGGCGCAAGCGCTTTGGAGGTCGTCTCGTCGCCGAGATTGAACGCGAAGGTCGTCGTCGCGCCTGCGACGGGCGGCGCGGGATCGTAGCCGAAGTCCAGGATGCGCCCGTCGACGACGATGTCGTCGCCACCGGCGAGGTGCGCCGAGGCGGGCGAGCCCGCGAGGAGCATGAAGGAGGCGGCCAGCGCCGCGATGAGCTTTCGCATACGCCGCAAGACTAGCATCTTCACAAGGAAAGCGTCATGTGGCACCATGCGGCCACCATGCGAACAGCCAAACGGATCGCTCTTTCGGTGCTCATCGTGTTCGTGGCCGCAGCTTCGTTCTGGGCCGGGCGGGCTTCGGTCGGCGGCCATGGCCGCCAGGCCGGGGACCTTACCGCCAGGATCGAGGGGGCTCGCGACGTCGTCCGCACGGTCGACGGCGACACCTTCATCGTCGACGACGCCGGCGCGAACGTGCGCGTCCGCATCATGGGCATCAACACGCCCGAGACGAAGGACCCGCGCAAGCCGGTCGAATGCTTCGGGCGGGAGGCTTCCGCGCGTCTGCACGAGCTCATCGACGGCAAGACCGTGCGGCTCACGGCCGATCCCGGTCAGGACGACCGCGACCGCTATGGCCGCCTGGTCCGCTACGTCGCGCTGCCCGACGGCACCGACGTCGGGCTCGCCATGGTCCGCGACGGCTACGCCTACGAGTATACGTACCGTTCCGCGTATGCGCGCCAGGCGCAGTACCGTGCCGCGCAGGAGGAGGCCAGGCGCGAAAAACGCGGCCTCTGGGCCGACGGCGCCTGCGCGCCCCGACCGACGAGGCGGCATTGACATCCGACGCCCGGGCGGCTATCATAGCCGCTCGGGTTTCTCTTTTTTCCGCTTCGTTGAGGCTTCCCCGAAAGCCGAGCTCTTTCCACCCGACACATCGAAAGGACGCCTGATGCCACTTCCCAAGGACTGGAACGGGATCTTCTACTCGGCCGAGACCGGCGGCGATCTGCTCTACGATCTCGACGTCGACGGCTTCGCCCGCGTGGCGGAGGACAGCGGGGACGACCCCGCCTTCCTGTTCGCCGGCGCGCACTTCGACCTTCGCCTCCATGGCGATGACGCGCGCGCCGCGGCATTCCTCGCGGCCGGCAAGGCCAAATGGCCCGAGGCCCCCTGGAGCGCCTACGAAATGCTCGTGGAGACCAGCATGCCGGACGCCAAGGCGCGCCGGGACGACAAGGACCACGATCTGGCCATCAGCAACGCCGTGTCCTACCTGTTCACCGGCATCGCCGTCGTCGTGCTCTGAACGCAAGCCGCCCACGAAGGGGCGGTTTTTTCATTCCGCGAGCTGGATCGGGACGCTCACGACGGCGACGTTCTCGTGCAGCAGCTCGCTCTTGATGCGCGCGGCGGTCTGGTTGTGGAGGAGGAGCTGCCACCAGTGCGGGCAGACGAATTCCGGGATGACGACGGTGACGGCCGCCGCGGGATGCTGGCGCTCGATCTCCTGCACGTAATGGACGAGCATCTCCGTCAGCTGGCGGTACGGCGACGGGGCGATGATGAGCGGAATGTCCATCTCCCAGGCCGTCCATTTCTCCCGCATCGCGGCCGCGTCCTGCTCGTCGAAGGCGATGTGCAGCGCCTTGATGAAGGTGGGACGCAGGCCCTTTGCGTAGCGGGCGGCGGCGACGGTCCCTTTGTGCAGGTCGCTTACGAAAAGGATGGCGATGTGCTCCTGGGCGACGGGGATGCGCCGTTCCTCGGTGAGCGACAGGCGCGTCTTTAGGTGCTTGTAATGCCGGTTGGTGCCGACCGCCATGGCCACGAGCAGGGGAATGACCGCGATGACCGCCCAGGCGCCGTGCGTGAACTTCGTGGACGCGACGATGACGAGCACGACGAGCGTCGCGAGGCCGCCGATGAGGTTGAGCAGCATGCGCGGCAGCCAGCCGTTCCCGCGTTCGACGTACCAGCGGCGCACCATGCCGAACTGCGACAGCGAGAAGCCGATGAAGACGCCGACGGCGTAGAGCGGGATCAGCCGGTGCGTGTCGCCGCCGAACAGGAAGATGAGGGCGCCGGAGAAGGCCGCGAGCAGGATGATGCCGTTCGAGTAGACCAGGCGGTCGCCGAGGTTGATGAGCTGCACCGGCAGGTAGCGGTCCTTGGCCATGATCGAGGACAGGCGCGGGAAGTCCGCGAAGCTCGTGTTGGCGGCGAGGAGCAGGATGACGGCGGTCGCGGCCTGGATCAGGAAATAGAACCCGCCCCGCCCGAACACGGCGCGCGCGAGCTGGGAGATGACGGTCTCGTTCTCGAGCGGCGCGACGCCGATGCGGCGGGCGAGCGCGGTGACGCCGAGGAAGAGGCAGGCGAGCAGCGCGCCCATGACGAAGAGCGTGATGCGGGCGTTCTTGGTCTCCGGTTTCTTGAACGCCTGCACGCCGTTCGAGATGGCTTCGATGCCCGTGAGCGCCGTGCAGCCGGCCGCGAACGCGCGGAGCAGGAAGATCGGCGTGATGACCCAGACGGCCGGGTTCCCTGCGACGGGCGCGGGCGGCGGGAGCGTCCCCGTCGCCGCCCTCCACAGGCCGACGAGGATGAGCGCGCCGAGGCTGGCGATGAAGACGTACGCCGGGACGGCGAAGACGCGGCCGGACTCCCTGATGCCGCGCAGGTTCATGAGCGTGATGAACGCGAGCACGGCCAGGCCGATCTCGACGCGGTCGCCGTAGAGCGACGGGAACGCGGACGTGACCGCGGCGACGCCTGCCGTGATGGAGACCGCGACCGTGAGGATGTAATCGACGAGCAGCGATGCGCCGGCGATCAGGCCCGCGTAGCGGCCGAGGTTGTCTTTGGCGACGATGTAGGCGCCGCCGCCGGACGGATAGGCCCTGATGGTCTGCCCGTAGGACACGACCACCACGAGCATGAGGCCGATGATCGCCGCGGCGACCGGCAGCGAGTACCCGAGACCGACCGAGCCGGCCATCACGAGCACGAGAAGGATCTCGTCGGTGGCGTAAGCGACCGAGGACAGCGCATCGGAGGAGAAGACCGCCAGCGCCGTGCGCTTGGTCAGCCTTTCTTCCGTCGATTGGGCGGTCTTTAGCGGACGGCCGACCAAAAGTCTCTTAAGGACGTTCGGCATAGTTCCAGTTCCACCCAAGGATAGTCCCGCGAGGCATCGTTGTATATATCCTGCAAGAGTGGTACGCTCCGGCCATGCAAACCTTCGACCGCGCACGCAACGCCTATTATTACCTGCCTTCCGGCGGGTTGCTTGCGTATCGACGGTCCTCCTGACCCGATGACGACAGCCCGCCCCAAAGGCGGGCCTTTTCTTTACTTCCTCAACTATGAACACCTCCACCACGGCAATCGAAGACATCTCCCTGCTCGAGCTCGATCATCCCGGCGCGAACGATCCCGCGTACCGTGCCCGCCGCGCGGTCATCGCCGCGCTCGCCGCGCGTTTCCGCGCCACGGGCGAGATACCCGACGTCGACTACACGGCGGAAGAACAGGGGACATGGCGGACGGCCGTCTCGCGGCTGCAGGCGCTCCATGCCGGCAAGGCGAGCGCGGCCTACCTGCGCGCCGCGCGCACGCTCGCGATCGGACCGGACCGCATTCCGCAGCTTTCAGAGCTCAACACGCGCCTGGCGAAGAACGGCGGCTTCCGGCTCGCCCCGGTCGAAGGCCTCATCGACGGGAAGGTCTTCCTCTCGATGCTCGCGCAGGGGACGATGCTCTGCACGCAGTACATCCGCCACGCCTCGCGCCCCGAATACACGCCGGAACCGGACGTGGTGCACGAGCTCATCGGGCACGCGCCGACCTTCACCGATCCCGACTTCACGGCGCTCACGCGGTTGTTCGGGAGGGCAGCCGCGGCGGCCGAAGACGACGCGCTCGAGGCCGTCCAAAGGCTGTATTGGTTCACCGTGGAGTTCGGCCTGATGCGCGAGCCCGACGGCGTGAAGGCTTTCGGCGCCGGCCTCCTGTCGTCCTTCGGCGAGCTCGGCCACTGTTTCGGCCCGGACGTCGAACGGCGGGAGTTCTCGGCGGCTGGCGCGGCCGCCGCCGCGTTCGACTACTCCGCGATGCAGCCCCTGCTGTTCGTGTGCCCGCCGTTCGCGCCGCTCCGGCGCGAGGTCGAGGCGTTCCTCGAGCGTCTGCTCCCGGGGACGGGCTGGAAATAAGGCGGAAAAAAAGCTACAATGGACGCAAAGGAACTACCAATGCCAGAGCGTCCGAGCCCGGAAAATTTCATGGCGGCGTCCGAAGGACGCGAGACGGAGCACGGCGAGATCATCCGCCGCAGCTTCGAGTACGTCGATGCCGACGGCGAGACGCTCGGTTCGGCGGAGATCGAGCTCGAAGGGCCTGAGGTCGACGTCGAGTACAAGACCGCCAAAGGCGCGCCGGGCAAAGGCCGCAAGCTCCGCTCGTTCATCCTGCGCGGCGAGAAGGACGGCAAACCGACGGACGTCGACATGATGGCGCTCGCCAACAAGCACGGCGTCACCGTCGTCTCCTCGACGGAGAACCTCGAGAACTACCACTTCGACGACGGCAAGGATCTTGCCCTCGTGCCGCCGCTCGAGACCCCGCTGGACGTCGGCGTGTTCCTCCACGAGCTCGGGCACGCGGACCAGCACCACGAGGACCGCTTCAGGAAGATCGCGCCGCTCTACGGGCGGTCGAAATCCGCGGCGAGCGGCGAGGGGACGCTTTCGTATCCGGCGTTGAGCGAACTGCTCGAGGCCGTGGTCGAAGCGGTGCCTGACGCCGCCAAGGCGCTCGACACCGATGAACTCGAACAGCTTCGGCGGCTCGAGGACCGCCGCCAGGACGAACTCTCCCGCAAGGCCCGTTTCGAGCGCTCGCTCGACGAACAGCTGGTGTTCCGCAGCGGCGAGCTTCAGGATTTCCTCTCTGCCGCCATGGAGGACAAGGGCCTCGACCTCGGGAAACTCCTCGAGGAATGCAAGGAGACCGCCGACGACGAGAGGCATGTGTTCCCGCCGCTCGTTGCATCACCGCGCGTCGCGGCGCTCGTCGCGAAGCTCGAGGACGCCGGCGTGATGTTCCAGGAACGGTACCGGGACGAAGGGCTGGACCGGAAGCAATGGCGGCCAGAGGACCTGCGCTTCCCGTCCGAGCGCGAGCTACCCGCCGCGCCGCTGTCCGCGCTCTCGATCACGACGGGTGACCAGGCGAAGAGCGTGCTCGAGGCCATCATGGAGGCCAAGGCCCACGAGACCGAACTCCTCTACGACGTCGCCGCCGAGGAGCTCGTCATGCGCCTCAAGTTTCTGCCTGCCGGCGGCCAGGCCGCCGAAGGGCAGCCGGGCGTGACGAAGCGGAGCTTCGGACAGGCGCGCGTGCTCGCGGTCAGGGTCGGCGTCGATCATGACGCGTTCGAGCGCTACGCCGGGCAGCGCGAGAACGCGGACCGGCAGGTGCGGCTGCTCGAGGAGAAGACCGACGCGGCTTGGCGGGACGCCCAGAAGACGGCGGAGCTGCAGCAACTGCTCATCAGGGAGCTCGCCATCGACGACATCGCCGCGCTGCCGACGCGCATGATGGAACGCGACGCCACGCGGCGCGCGCTGCAATGGCTGCGGTCCGTTCGGCAGCGGGCGGGCATCGACCTGCTGGCGCCGCACCGCGTGAGCCGGGAATCGCTGGCGTCGTCAGGCGGCGGGACCGGCACGGACTGCCTCGGCGCCACGCAGCACGGCATAGAGGCCGGCGACGAAGCGGTCGAAGCGACCGTGGTGGCCGACCTCAAACGCGCGCTCACGTCTTACGGCGCCGACCGGCCGCTGCGCAGTCCCGACGGGGGCCACGGGTTCAGGCCGATCGCGCGCGATGCGCCCGATGAACCCGCCGGCGAAGGTCCCTCTCAAGCAACCTAACCAACTCGTTATGCGCATCATCCTCAGCCTCATCCTCAACACGCTCGCCGTCGCCGTCGCGGCCTATCTTCTTCCCGGCGTGCACGTCGACGGACCGCTCGCGGCGCTCGTCGTCGCCATCGTCCTCGGTATCGTCAATGTGGTGGTGAAACCCATCCTCGTCATCCTCACGTTCCCCATCACCATCGTCACGCTCGGCCTGTTCATGTTCGTCATCAACGCGCTCATGATCATGCTGACCGCCTGGATCGTGCCGGGTTTCGCGGTCGACGGTTTCTGGTGGGCGCTGCTCTTCAGCCTCGTCGTTTCGCTCGTCGGTTCGTTCCTGAACGCCATCGCGCATGATTGAGCCGCCCCCCGTGAAGGAAGGCTGGACGCTCAAACGCAGCGCGCGAACGCGGCGGCTCTGGCTGACCGTGCGCCGGGACGGCTCGGTCGTCGTGACCGCGCCGCTCCATGAGCCGTTCGCCGCCATCCAGCGCTTCGTGCTGGACAGGACCGCGTGGATCGCGCGCGCCATCGAGCACGTACGCCGCCACAAGGACGGGATCTTCCTGCCGCGCGACCGTCGTTCCTACCTGCGGCACAAGGAGGAGGCCCGCGCGCTGGTGCGCGGCATCGTTGCGGCCTATGCCCCGCTGCTTGGCCTGCGCCACGGGCGCATCGCCATCAAGGACATGCGCAGCAACTGGGGCAGCTGCTCGGAGAAGGGCAATCTGAATTTCAACTACAAGCTGGCGCTGGTGCCGCGGCATCTCGCCGAGTATGTCGTGGTCCACGAGCTCTGCCACCTCGCGCACTTCGACCACTCGCCTGCGTTCTGGGCGCTCGTCGAGGGGCTCATGCCCGACGCGAAAGCGCGGCGGAAGGAGATGAGGAAGTACTATGCGTGAGAGTGGAAAGTGGAGAGTTTAGAGTGGAGAGCGGAAAAACCGGCCTTGCGGGCCGGTTTTTGGACGAGATCTTTACTATTTGAGGTGACGATTTTTTTATGGACCTTGGAACAAGTTCAGGGTGACACCAGAACCGTACCTTCGAAGCAGAGCTAAGAGGTCCTGCGAGAAATCCGGCCCGTGCGAGACAGGGTGCGGGTTTTTGTTGCGGCCGGATTTCACCGGTGCATTGAAGTTCGGGCGACCGGTCCTCGTACCGCGGGTGGCGGGGGCAACGGGGACCCCGGCAGCGCGCAGGGCTTGTCCGTCATCGAGCCCTTTGCCAAGGGCTCGACTAAGAGATGTTCGATCGTGATTAGCGACAGGACCCGCGGGCCGCTCAGAATGGGACCCCGATCGAACGGACAAAAAAATCCCCTCGGAGACCGAGGGGATGGCGTCACTGGAGGGTCGCTGCGGAGACCATCGCGTCGTAGTCGGCGCGCATGGCGGCCGCGTTCGCCGCGGGCCAGCGTCCCATGAACAGGATGTTCACGGAGGGGCTCTCGTGCATGCGGCGAACGGTGAGCTTGCCGCGCTGCGGGCCTTGCGACGTGGTGAACGTCGCGCCGCTGGCGTCGGGCCAGGCCGTGATCGGTGAACACGTCCAGGCGTTGGGCGGCGCGGCGAGCTGCGTGCGCAGCTGCGTCGCGGCGTCGCGAGCGCTCAGCGTGGCGGGCGCGTCGACCATGATCATGAGCATCGCATGCTGCTGCGGGTTCACGATGACGGCGGCCATGCCTTCCGGGACCATCGAGGAGGGGAGACCGACCCACCCGGCGCTGGGGGTGAGCGAGAAGCGGCCTCCGCTGGGCGCCGCGGGTGCGGCGGGCGAAGGCGCCGGATCGGCCGCGGGCGGCGGCGCGTCGGCCTGGTGGCCGGGCGGCGGCTCGGGAGCCGCGACCGGCGGGGGATTCTGGCTGTGCGCGCATGCCGCGAGCAGCAGCGCTCCCATCGCGAGAACGGCGACCTTTGACATGATGAGACCTCTTTCGACCGTTGAAAGAACTCGGGAAACGAGCGGCGTTCCCGCGTACCCAAGGACTTTTGCACGGATGACCGCGCTTCGCAAGCGACGGCAAAACCTCTGCGCCTCAAATGTTCATAAAGTGGCTCAGTTGAGCTTAGAAAATGACCATGCCACCCTTGACTTTTTCATCAAAATATGCTATCCTTCCAGCACGGTTGCCAACGGAGGAAAGCACCATGTACACCC
>Ga0310810_10001623_pt1 | contig 23744 bp, 20 predicted proteins | sample NCmetagenome_FD_207641 | JGI IMG/M metagenome (GOLD analysis project Ga0310810, IMG submission 207641) | Soil microbial communities from experimental microcosm in Duke University, North Carolina, United States - NC | ecosystem: Engineered > Artificial ecosystem > Soil microcosm > Unclassified ... | reverse complement strand
GGCGATCGCCGCGCCGTCGCCGCGCTCACCAAGTGCCTCAAGGACAGCGACGCCGGCGTCCGGAGACAGGCCGCCTGGGCGCTCGGCGCAATCGGCGGTTAGGCTCCGAGCCACGGGCCACGGACGAGACGGGCCACGGACGACACGGACTCCACGGACCACGGACTGTAACGGTCTACAGGGACTCGTCGATGGACAACTTTCTGAACAACCTTCGGTATGCGGCGCGGGTGTTGGTGCGCGCTCCGGGCTTTACGCTCGTGGCCGTCGTCGCCCTGGCTCTCGGGATCGGCGCCAACACCGCCATCTTCGGTGTCGTGAACACCCTGCTGCTGCGACCGCTGCCATACGCCGATCCCGGCCGGCTCGCGGTGATCTGGGAAGTCAATCCGACCGGCAGGGACAATCCGAGCAACTCACCCGGTAATTATCTTCACTGGCGCGAAATGTCGGCGAGCTTCGACGACATGGCTGCGGTCAGCCTCACGTTTAGGACGACGCTGTCGGGGCACGGCGAACCTGAAGAAGTGCCGATGCAATACGTCTCGGCGACGGTGTTCCCCATTCTTGGGGTGGCGCCCCAGATCGGGCGCACGTTCACGGCGGATGAGGATCAGCCGAATCGGAATCGGGTCGTCGTGCTGAGCGACCGGCTGTGGAGGCGACGCTTTGGTGGAGACCCTGCCGTCCTCAATCAGGTCGTACGCTTCGACGGCGATCCGTACACGATCGTCGGCGTCATGCCTCCGGGCTTTTCCATTCTCGACAAGACGGTCGACCTCTGGAAACCGGTCGGCTTCTCCGCGGCGTCGCGGACGCCGCGCGGACGCTGGATCCAGGTCGTCGCGCGCGTGAAGCGCGGCGTCACGTTTGCGCGCGCGCAGCAGGACATGAACCGCGTGCAGGTCGAGATGATTCGTCTCTTCCCGGCGTTCGACACCGGCTGGGGCATCCACGTGCGCTCGATGAAGGATCAACTGACGAGCGATGTGCGTCCTGCCTTGTTCGTGATGCTCGGCGCCGTCGGATTCGTGCTCCTCATCGCCTGCGCCAACGTCGCCAACCTTCTGCTCGCGCGCGCCACGACGCGGCAGCGCGAGATGGCCGTGCGAGCCGCGCTCGGCGCCGGCCGCGGACGCCTTGTCGCGCAATCGCTCACCGAGAGCGGCCTCCTGTCGGCGGCCGGCGGCGCAGTCGGTCTCGTGCTCGCCTGGTGGGCCGTTGCGGCGCTTCGGACGACGATCGCGGCGCGCGTGCCCGTGCCGCGGCTCGAGGCGCTCGCCGTCGACGGCTGGGTCCTCGGGTTTGCCTTCGCGATCGCGCTGTTGAGCGGTCTCGCGTTTGGCGTGATTCCCGCGCTGTCCGCGGCTGGCCTGAGCTTCGTCGAGGCGCTGAAGGAAGGCGGGCGGACCGGAACGTCGCGGCGCGGCGCCCGAATCCGGCACACGTTCGTGGTCGCCGAAACCGCGCTCGCGCTCGTTCTGCTCGTGGGCGCCGGCTTGCTCGTCCGCAGCTTCGTTGCCCTCATGCACGTCGACGCCGGCTTCGACCCGTCGCAGATCATCACGATGAAGATTACGCTGCCGACCTCGAAGTACGACACGAGCCGTCTGTTCTTCGATCAGCTCTACGCCCGGATCGACGCTCTCCCGGGCGTCCAGGCCGCAGGCGGCATCAGCTTTCTGCCCTTGAACGGGCTCGGCGCCGCGACGAGCTTCGCGATCGCGGGCCGGCCGGCCCCGGCGCCTGGTGAAGAGCCCGTCGCTGACGTGCGCGTCGTCACGCATGATTACTTCAAGGCGATGCGGATGCCGCTGCTGCGCGGCCGCCTCTTCGACGCGCGCGATGCCGGCGAGGCGCGGCATCGCGTGATCGTCAGCGCGGAGCTGGCGCGGAAGTACTTCCCGAACGAGGATCCGATCGGCAAGCAGCTCGCGATCAGCTGGACGGACAAGGCGCCCGACGAGATCATCGGCGTCGTCGGCGACGTCCGCCAGTCGAGCCTGGACGTGGAGGCGCGGCCGACGACGTACTGGGCGCCCGCGCGGTTCGCCTATCCATGGAATTCGGTCGTCATCCGTACATCCGGCGATCCCGTCCGGATCGTGCCGGAAGTCGCCTCGATCGTGCGCGAGTTCGACTCGACCATCGCCGTCGCGGACGTCCACACGATGAGCGACGTCGTGTCGATCTCGGTCGCCGAGCGGCGCCTGACGATGCTGCTCCTGACGATCTTCGCGGGGCTCGCGGTGGCGCTCGCCGCAGTCGGCATCTACGGCGTGATCAGCTACTCGGTGACGCAGCGCACGCAGGAGATTGGAATCAGGATGGCGCTCGGCGCTCAGCGAGGGACCGTGCTGCGACTGGTCGTCGCGCACGCGATGACGCTCGCGTCGATCGGCATCGGGGCGGGCGCCGCCGCAGCATGGGTGCTCACCCGGCTGATGCAGAAGCTGCTCTTCGGCGTCCGGCCGTCGGATCCGGTGACGTTCGCCGCCGTATCCGTCCTGCTCGCGGTCGTCGCGGCGGTGGCGGCCTCGGTGCCGGGCCTGCGCGCGACGCGCGTCGATCCGGTTATTGCCCTCCGCTCCGAGTAAGGATCAGGTACGATCGCTCCCGCATGCTGGCCGCCGCGGGAATCATCCTGCTGCTCGTGGCGCTGAACGCCTTTTACGTCGCGGGTGAGTTCGGCGCGGTGGGGGTCCGGCGCAGCCGTCTCAGGCGCATGGCGGAGGACGGCCACGCGACGGCCACACGTCTTCTGCCGATTGTCGAGAATCCGCAGCGGCTGAACCGGTACATCGCCGCCTCGCAGGTCGGCATCACGCTGTCGGGGATGGCGCTCGGCGCGTACGCCGAGGCCGTGCTGACGCCCCGGCTTGCGCCCTACGTCGCGCGATCGCTGACGCTCGCGCAGGAGACGGCCGACTCGGTCACGAGCAGCTCGATTCTCGTGCTGCTCGCAATGGTTTCCGTCGTGTTCGCGGAAATGCTGCCGAAGACCGTCGCGCTGCGGTATCCGACGGAAACGGCGGTCGCCACCGCGCTTCCGATGCTCTGGTCGGGCCGGGTCTTCGCGTGGTTCATCGTCATCATCGATAACAGCGCGGCGCTGCTGCGGCGAGCGCTCCGCATGCCGCAGGCGACGCATCGCCACGTGCACTCTCCAGAGGAGATCGCGCTGCTGATCGCGGAGAGCCGCGATGGCGGGCTGCTCGAGCCACAGGAGCAGATGCGCCTCCATCGCGCGCTCCGGCTCGGGCTCCGCGATGCGCGGCAGCTCATGGTGCCGCGCGCGAGACTTGCCGCGATCGAGCTGTCCACGCCGCTTCGCGACGTGCTGCGGATCGCCGCCACCAGCCCGTACAGCCGGCTGCCGATCTTCCGCCGAACGCTCGACGACATCGTCGGCATTCTTCACACGAAGGACGTCGTCATCCATTTCCTGGAGAGCGGTCGCGCCGGAACGCTCGCCGCTCTGGTCCGTCCGATTCTGCGCGTGCCGGATGCGATGCCGGCGGACAGGCTGCTCGGCTTCCTGCGGGAGCGACGGCGGCACCAGGCGATCGTCGTCGACGCATCGGGCGCGGTCATCGGGCTGATTACGCTCGAGGACGTCATCGGGGAACTGCTCGGCAGTGTGCCCGACGAGTTCAAGGCGCCGCGCCTGCTGCCGCTGCGGCTGAGCGACGGCCGCGTGCGGCTGCCCGGCGACCTGCCGCTCGAGCGCGCGCGGGTCTGGGTGGAAGGCGCGTGGCCGTCGGACGACCTGACCGTCGGCGAGTTCGTGACGCGGACGGTGGGCCGCCTGCCGGCGCCCGCGGAGCGGCTCGATGTCTGGGAGCTGCCGGTCGAGATCGAGAGCGTCGAGAACGGGCGGATCGCCTCCGTGATCGTCGCGCCGCCGGCACTGGACGAGATCGGCGAGGAAGGCGGCGTCTCCTGACATGCCGATCGCGCTGATCATCATCGCCGCGCTGCTGCTGGCGAACGCGATGTTCGTCGCCGCGGAGTTCTCCATCGTGAGCGCGCCCAGGTCGGCGATCGAAGCCAGAGCGGCGCGAAGCGATCGCCTCGCCAGAATCGTTCACGGCATCATCACGGATCCCGCGCGGCAGGTGCGCTTCATCGCGACCGCGCAGATCGGCATCACGCTCGCGAGCCTCGGCCTGGGCATGTACGGCGAGCACGTCGTCGCGGGCTGGCTCCTTTCCGCCCTCGGGTCGTCGACGTGGGCGCAGTGGCTGGCCGCGCACGGCTTCGCGAGCGTCGTCGCCGTGGCCGGGCTGACCTACTTCCACATCGTGCTCGGCGAGATGCTCCCCAAGTCGCTGGCGCTGCAGACGGCGGAGCGGTTGGCCCTGTGGCTCACTCCCCTGATGTTGTGGATTCAGACGCTGCTCTACCCATTCGTGATCGCGCTCAACGCCATCGGCGGACTCCTCTTGAAGCCCTTCGGCATCACCCAACAGGCGCACTCGGCCGATCAGTACTACACGTCCGAGGAGCTGCAGCTCATCGTCGAGGAATCCGAGGAACAGGGCGCCCTGCGATCCGAGTCCGGCCGCGTGCTGCAGGAGCTCTTCGAGTTCGGCGAGCTCAACGCCGGCGAAGTCATGGTGCCGCGCGTGCGCATCGTGGGCATCCCCGTGGGCGCCGGTCCGGACGAGCTGCGAAGGATCCTCGGCACGACGCCCCACACGCGCTATCCCGTTTACGAAGGCGATCTCGATCACATCGTCGGGACGTATCACATCAAAGATCTGCTCCGGCTGCTCCTGAACGAGCAGCGGGTTACGGCGGCCGGCGCGCGATCGACGCCGATGGTTCCTGAAACCGCGCTGCTCGACGCGGTGCTGGCCACGATGCGCCGCGAGCGCGCGCAATTCGGGGTGGTGCTGGACGAGCACGGCGGCACTTCCGGCATCGTGACGCTGGAGGATCTGTTCGAGGAGGTCGTCGGCGAGATCGACGAAGGCCCCGTCGATCGATCGGGTCCGCGGCGGGATCCGGCCGGCCGGCTGCGGGTGCCGGGGACGATGCGGCTCGACGAGCTGGGGCAGCTCTTCGACCTCGAGCTGACGCACGAGGACGTCGACAGCGTCAGCGGGCTCATCCTGACTGGGCTTGGTCGGCCGCCGAGAGTCGGCGATTCGGTGAAGTACGAGCGCCTGCGGCTCGATGTGACCGCCGTCAAGGGGAGGGGCGTGGACGAGGCCGCGGTGACGCTGCTCAGCCCACGTGAATCCGAGGGCGACGCGCCGGGTTAGGCTCCGTCTGACGCAGGACTTCGCGCGTCACCGGCGCCGTGTCGCCTTCGCCGAAGGCGAGAAACTTCAGCAGATAGGCGATCGGATTGCCCTCGGTCCACCCGAAGTACGCGTGCGGGATCTGGCCGGTCAGGTCCCTGATGTACAACAGCAGCGCCGCAATCGCGTTCGGGATCGCGGGACTGGTGCTCCGCAGGACGTGGTAGCCGCCCACGTCCGCGCCCGCGACGGTCAGCGTTCCTGAAAAGTCCGAGACGTCGCCGGGCTTGACCTCGAGGAACAGCACGTGTTGCTCGTCGGGCAGGTGATGCGACTCCCGGGCCTCGCGCATCTTCGCCTCGTACGCCTCGCGACGGCCGTCTCCGGGCCGGATGGCGAGGATGCGGACCGGCACGTTGGCGGCGGTCTGGATGAAGCGCTTCGCGACATCGTCCGCCTCGACGCTGTGGATGCGCAGCTCGGTCGATCGCAGCACGCGCGAGATCATCGACGTCACGATGATCGTCGCGATGAACCACGACGCGATCTTGATGCCTTCCGGCCGCTCGTAGATGTTCAGCAGCGTCGTGTAGACGAAGACCAGCGTGATCGCGCCGAAGGCGAGCCGCCGTCCGCGGTGCTGTCGCGCGTGCAGCGTCACGGCGACTGCCGCGGACGTCATCAGGACGAGGACGCCCGTCGCATACGCGCCGCCCTGTGCGTCCACGTTGGCGTCGAACAGATATGTGATGAGGAACGTGATCACGGCGAAGAGCGCGATCAGCGGCCGGTTGCCTTTCGCCCATTCCGGCGCCATACCGTATCGCGGGAGATACCGCGGCATCAGGTTCAGAAGTCCGGCCATCGCGGACGCGCCCGCAAACCACAGGATCGAAATCGTGCTCAGGTCGTAGACGGTGCCGAAGATCTCGCCGAGATATCGGTGTGCCAGATAGGACAGTGCCCGTCCGGACGCCTCCCCGCCGGTCCTGAATTGCGCCGGCGGTATGAGGAGCGTCGTCACGACGCTGCTGCCGATGAGCAGCACGCTCATGATGAGCGCCGCCGTCCGCAGCAGCTTCTTGGTGTTGCGCACCCTCCCCGTCGGGTTCTCGCGCGTATCGCCCGGATCGCCCTTCACCAGCGGCATGACGGCAACGCCGGTCTCGAATCCCGACAGACCGAGCGCGAGCTTGGGGAACAACAGCAGCGCGACCGCAATCATCATCACCGCGCTGCCGTGCTGCTGGTACAGGCTGTCGCGCCAGGCGGGGAGCACGCTGGCGCCGCGCAGCAGGTGCTGAAATGCGGCGGCGATGACGATCACGTTCAGCAGGAGATAAACGGCAACGATCGCGACGGCCAGCCCGATGGCTTCCTTGAATCCCTTCAGAAAGACCGCGGACAGCAGCGCGAGCAGCACCAACGTCAGCGGGACCGGATGGTTGAACGACTTCGGGACGAACGGATTGCCGACGATATGCGCCGTTGCGTCGGCGGCCGACAGCGTGATGGTGATCACGAAATCCGTCGCCGCGAAGCCGAGCAGGCAGAGCACGAAGGCTTTCCCCTTCCAGCGGGGCAGCAGCTCTTCGAGCATGGCGATGCTGCCCTGCCCGTTCGGGCTGGCGCCGGCGACGCGGTTGTAGATCGGCAGCGCTCCAAGCAGCGTCAGCAGGACGAGCACGAAGGTGGCAAGGGGCGACAACAGCCCTGCAGCGAGAAACGCAATCCCCGGCTGGTAGCCGAGGGTCGAGAAGTAGTCGACGCCCGTGAGGCACATCACCTGCCACCACGGATACTGGTGGTGCGGCTTCGTCGTCCCCGCGACGTCCCGCAGGCCTTCGTAGAACCAGATCTTGAACCGGCGCTGCTGCCGGTCGGTCAGGCCGAACGCCATGCGCTCAGATTTCGCCGCGAACGGCCGCGGCCTCGAGCTCTCTGCCGGTCGCTTCCCTGAAGACGCCTTCCCATCGCGCGACGACGACGGACGCCAGGCAGTTTCCAATCACGTTCGTCATCGTCCGTCCCATGTCCATCAGCGTATCGACGCCGAGAATCAGCGTCACGCCCTCGAGCGGCAGATTGTAGCGGGCCAGCGTCGCGGCGAGGATCACCAGGGATGCGCGGGGCACGCCGGCGACGCCTTTGCTCGTCAGCATCAAGGTCAGGAGCATCGTGATCTGCTGTCCCACCGAGAGGTGGATGTTCGCCGCCTGGGCCACGAAGACCGCCGCGAGGGACAGATACAGGGTCGAGCCGTCGAGATTGAAGCTGTACCCGAGCGGCAGCACGAACGCGACGACGCTCCGCGGCACGCCGAGGCGCTCCATCGCTTCCATGGCACGGGGAAGCGCAGCTTCGCTCGACGTGGTCGAGAAGGCGATCACGGCCGGCTCCCTGACCGCCGTGATGAACTTTCCTATGGGCACGCGGAAGAGAAACATGACGGGGATCAGCACGAGCGCGTAGAACGTGATCAACGCGATGTACAGCGTCCCCACCAGCCACGCCAGGTTGTAGAGGACCCCGAAGCCGCCCTTGCCGATCGTGTAGGCCATCGCCGCCGCGACGCCGATCGGCGCGTACTTCATGACAATGTTCGTGAACTTGAACATCGTTTCGGCGAGCGACTCGCAGAAGTCGATCATCGGCCGCGCCTTCGGGCCGACCATCGTCAGCGCGATCGCGAACACGATCGACCAGACGACGATCTGCAGCACGTCGCCTTCGGCCATCGCCTGAATGATGGACGTCGGAACCGTGTGAAGGAGGATCTGATCCCACGTCTGACCGCTCGCGGCGATCGCCGGCGGCCCCGACGGCGGAGGCAGCACGAGTCCAACGCCCGGTTTCAGGATGTTGACGGCGAGCAGGCCGATGAGGAGCGCGAGCGTCGTGACCACCTCGAAGTAGATCATCGCGCGCAGTCCGATCCGGCCGACCGCCCTGACGTGCCCGGCGCCCGCGATGCCCGCGACGAGCGTGCCGAAGATGAGCGGCGCGATGATCATCTTGATCAGGCGCAGGAACAACTGGCTGAAGGGGTTGAAGTACTGCGCCCAGCCCGGATGCGATCGGCTCACCAGCGCGCCCGCCACGACGCCGACGATGAGCCCGACGATGATCTGCTGCGTGAGCGTGAGTCCCCGCGGACGGGACGATGGGCTTGCGGGCATCCGCGGGATTCTACCGCGAACGGTCGCTGCGGCGTTGGGGCGCTGGTGCGGCTGCGCGGCAGATGCTATGATGGGTCGATATATGGGTGCCCATACATCTCCCCGGGCGGCCGACACCCGCGCCGTCCTCGACGCGATTCGACGGATCGTCAGGACGCTCCACGAGTCGTCGCGAGCCGCCGAGAAGCAGCTCGGCCTCACGGGAGCGCAGCTCTTCGTGATGCAGCGGCTGTCGGAGGCGCCCGGCGCGTCGCTCAACGATCTCGCGGCGGCCACGCACACGCACCAGAGCTCGGTCTCCACCGTGGTCGCCCGCCTCGTTCAGCGCGGCCTCGTCCTCCGCGCGCCGGCCGCGTCGGATCGCCGGCGCCTCGAATTGCGGCTGTCGGCGGACGGCCGCCGGCTCGTGACGCGCGCCCCCGATGCCGCGCAGGCGCGGCTGATCCGCGCGATCGAACAACTGCCGCCGCCCCGCAGGCGCGCGCTGACGCACTCCCTTGTGACGCTGACCCGCGCCATGGATCTGGCTGGACACGAGCCGGTCATGTTCTTCAGCCATGCATGACGTGAAAGCGGATCTGTCCGGCCTCGGCGACTTCACGGCGACGAAGCGGCTGCTGACCATCAGCGCGATGGCGCTCGGCATCGGGATCGTGTCGGCCTATGTGGCTCTGATCCTGCTCAAACTGATTGGGTTGTTCACCAATCTGTTCTTCTACCAGCGATGGAGCACCGCCCTGGTCTCCCCGGCGGCGAACACGCTGGGCTGGTGGGAGGTGCTCGTGCCGATCGCCGGCGCGGCGATCATCGGCGTGATGGCCCGGTTTGGATCGGAGCGGATCCGCGGCCACGGCATTCCCGAAGCGATCGAGGCCATCCTGATCAACGGCAGCCGCGTGGACCCGAAGGTCGCGCTGCTGAAGCCGATCTCGGCCGCGATTTCGATCGGCTCCGGCGGGCCATTCGGCGCGGAGGGGCCGATCATCATGACGGGCGGCGCGATCGGATCGCTCATCGCCCAGTTCTTTCACCTGACGAACGTCGAGCGCAAGACGCTGCTCGTGGTCGGGGCGGCCGCCGGCATGTCCGCGACATTCGCGGCTCCGGTTGCATCGGTCCTGCTGGCCGTCGAGCTGCTTCTTTTCGAGTGGAAGCCGCGCAGCATGATTCCCGTCGCGCTCGGGAGCGCGACCGCCGCGGCGGCGCGGCGCTACCTGCTCGGGCTCGGACCGCTCTTTCCCGTGCCCGCGCACCCGGTATTCATCGGGCCGCCGGCGCTCGGCGCTTGCGTGCTCGCCGGCCTGTTCGCAGGCGCCTTGTCCGCTCTCCTGACTCTCGCCGTGTACGCCTCGGAGGACGCCTTTCAGCGGCTGCCGATTCACTGGATGTGGTGGCCGCCGATCGGCGGCCTGGCGATCGGACTGGGCGGCCTCGTTTTTCCCCAGGCGCTCGGCGTGGGCTACGACACGATCGGCAGCCTCCTCCAGGGCGACGTGACCGTGAAGGTCATGCTCGGCATCCTGATCGTGAAGTCGCTGATCTGGTCGATCTCGCTCGGGTCCGGGACGTCCGGCGGCGTGCTCGCGCCGCTGCTGATGATGGGAGGCGCGCTCGGCGGCGTCGAAGCGTTCGTTTTTCCCTCGGTCGGCACCGGCTTCTGGCCGCTGGTGAGCATGGGCGCGATCCTGGGCGGGACGATGCGATCGCCGTTTACGGGCGTGATCTTCGCTCTGGAACTGACCCACGACGTCAACATGATGCTGCCGCTGCTCCTGGCGGTCACGATCGCCCACGGCTTCACCGTGCTGACGCTGAGGCGATCGATCCTGACGGAGAAGGTCGCGCGGCGCGGGTATCACCTGAGCCGTGAATACGCGGTCGATCCGCTCGAAATCCTGTTCGCGCGCGAGGTGATGCGTCCGGATATCGTGGCGCTCCCCGCAGATGCCAGGCTCGATGCCGTCCGCCGTTCGCTGCGCGTCGATCCGTCGAAAGGGCCGCAGCGGCTCTACCCGATCGTCGACGAGGCCCTCGGCGTCATCGGCGTGGTGACGAGGATGGATCTGCAGCAGCACGTGGACGCGGAGCGCGAAGACACGCGCCTCGAGGCCATCGTGCGCACCCAGCCGGTCGTCGCTCATCCCGACGAGCCGCTGCGGGTGATCGTGCATCGAATGGCGGAAACGGGCTTGACGCGCTTCCCCGTCGTCGAGCGCGGCCCGCGGCGGAAGCTGCTCGGCATGATCGCGCTGGACGATTTGCTGAAGGCCCGCGCCCACAATCTCGACGCCGAGCGGCGCCGCGAGCGGGTGCTGCGCGTACGATTTCCGATTTTCAGCGCGCCACGACAGTAAGCGCGGCCGCGCCGCGCGACAGGCTGGTCGTCGCGCGGACGCAGTTGCGTCCGGCCGCCTTCGCCGCGTACAGCGCGTGGTCGGCGCGTTCGAGCACGGTGTCGACCGTGTCGGCTGCTCCCGACGTCGCGACGCCGATGCTGACGGTCGGCCGCACGCTCTCGCCGCCCACCCGAACGTCGATCTGCTCGATTTCCCCGCGCACCCATTCGGAGACGCGTGCCGCGCCCGACGCCGGCGTCTCGGGAAGCACGATCATGAACTCGTCGCCGCCATACCGGCAGCGAAGGTCGCTCCTCCGGAGCACCTGACGCAGCCGGGTGCCGACGGCGGCCAGGACTTCATCGCCGCACAGATGGCCGTAGGCATCGTTGATGCGCTTGAACTGATCGATGTCGAACATCATCACCGACAGCGCCGTCTCGCTGCGGCGCGCGCGCGCCAGCTCCGCTTCGAGCGTGTCGATGCCATGCGCCCGATTGAAGCAGCCGGTCAGCGAGTCCTTCAGGCCGTGCTCGCGCACCTCCTCGAACAGTTGCACGTTCCGTAGCGCGATGCCGAGGAGCGTGCTGGCGGCGCCAATCGTTCGCCGGACGGCTGCCGGCAAGGTCGGCGCCGCGACGCCGATGACGCCCGCCGCGCGGCCGCCCGCGGTGATCGCGTAGCAGATGTATCCGTCGCGCTCCACGCCGTCGGGCCGCTCGAACGTCTCGGGCGAGCCCTCGAGAATGCGATCGGCGACGGCCTCGATGTCGCCCGCCTTCCAGCGCGCATGCGCGCGGTCGGTCACCCGCTCCCAGTCGTTGTCACGCCGTACGAGCATCCAGACGTCGGCGCCCGCGGCAAAGGGCGGCAGATGTCTCCAGATCACCTCGTGCACCGCGTCCATCGTCAGCGCGCGACTGAGCGCCTGGCCGAAGATCATGAGCTGCTCGAGCTCCCGGGTGCGGGCGCGGGCCAGCTCGGCCTCGCGGGCGGCGGTGATCGCCTCGACTTTCATCTCGCGCCGATTGGCGTTCACGTGAAAGACGAACATGACGCTCAGGATCAGCAGCGCGGGAATCAGCGCAACCCCGTACGTCTTTTCGATGTCTCCGGCCACGTTGAACAGATACTGCAGCGATCGCTGAAACACGACCAGAAGGGAAAACGTGAGCCCCGCCAGAAGGAGGGAATCGTGTCGGCCGGTGACCCGGATCTTCATATCCTGTCCGAAAGCACCGGGCATGCCGCCTGATCATCTTTACGGGCAAAGGACTTGCGGGATGGCGCGTGTGCGGTATGTGCGGTCTCGGCGCGCGTGTGCGGCTTCGCACGTCGCGCCGCAGGCTACAGCCTGGCTATCGATCGGGCGGTGAGCTCGCGCGGATCCAGCCCAGCGCCTTTCGCGATCTGGCGCAGTATCGGCGGCAGGACAGCCGGAAACCGCCATTCGTCGCTGCGAGCGCCAACGACGGCCAGCCGCTCCGTCCAGTCCGGCCACCAGTCTTTGTCGCGCTTCGCGATCGCTTCGACGATGAGGACGGAGACGCCGCTCGACATCGAACGGGCGATCCGATCGAGGAGCGCCGATCGAGCAGCCTCGGGCAGCTCGTTGACGGTGTAGGCAAGCAGAATGGCGAATCTGCCCGATCGCGCCGTCGGGTAATCGCGGACCACGTCGCCGGTTCTCGCGCGGCCCTGGATACCGAGCTGCCGATACGTCCAGTTGGCTTCCTGGACGGCCCACGCGTGTCGATCGATCCCCGTGACTGACGGCGCGGTTCGGCAGGCGAGCGCCCACGCCGCTGCGCCGACGCCGGTGCCGCAGCCGAGATCGACGAGCGTGTCGATCTTCAGTGCGTCGGCGCCTGCCGCGCGGACGAGGGCGTCGATGGTCAGGAAGTGCAGCGGCCCGTAGAACAGCGCGAACGCCGCGCGCTTGCCGGCGCCCTCGAGCGCCGCGCCGCCGGCCAGCTTCGCCCGCCGCTCGACGTAGCAGGACGAGAGCGCGCGCAGCGCGCGCGTCAGTTCGGATCGTGTGAGATTCGCGAGGTGCCGCCGCTCCAGCGCATCGAGCCAGGCGTTCGTATCGATCATTCAGCTTTCGCGCGTGCCTGCGCCGCGCCCGGCCGAAGCGGCCGAAAGGCCGCGAAGGTTGGCGGAGAGAGAGGGATTCGAACCCCCGGAACCGTTTCCGGTTCAGTGGTTTTCAAGACCACCGCCATCGACCACTCGGCCATCTCTCCGCACCGGCTCGATCTTACGATCGATCCGGGGTCAGCCGCGCTCATGCCTGAAGTGTCGCGGCGGCCCCAGCGTCTTGATCACCGCCTGCGCGCGATCGGCCTCCACCGTCCGCATGCAGACGCTCGTGGTCGGCCGGCCTTTCACCCCGCGGCGCGCGAAGACAACGTACTGGTGACCCGCCTGGAACGGAAACGTGCAGTCGCCGTCTTCGAGCAGAACGCTGATTCGCCGGCCTGAGACCCCCGCCCATGCCCGCGTGACCCGGAAGACGACTTCGCGGCCGAGCGGGCGCGTCTCTCCAGAGGAGTCCGACGGCGTCGTCCGGGTGATATGGAGCGAGCGCTCCACGATCTCGACGACCTGCCCTTCGAATATGAACGGCGCTTCCGTGCGGACCGACGCCGAGAGCGGCTTCAGCCGCACGCAATCGCATGCCGAGGCTGGGCCCGGAGCCCACAGCAGCGCAACGCCGATCAGAACGACAAGGCCGACACGCGTCATTGCTCGTATTGTTCACCAGAACGACGCCCGTCGACCGGCCGCCGCGTTACACGACGCCCAGAAGCGCCGCGGCTTTCCTGACATCGCGCGGTGCGACCCAGCAGAGCGCGCCGTAGCGTCCCTCGACGCTGACTGCGTCGATGGCAATCACGCTGACGTTGGCGGTCGCGAGCCTGGTCAGAAGATCCGCGATGGCTCCGACCCTGTCGTCTCCCTGAACCCAGAATCCGCGCTTGGGGCCGACCACCTTCCATCGATTGGCTTTGGCCACGCTCTTGAACTCGGCCGTGCCGGCGGGGAAGAAGTCGAGCTGCGCTTTGCGCCCGACCGGAAATCCTGAAAACGCAATCAAGTTTACGCCGGCGTCCTTGAGCACCTGGAGCACCTTTGCGCCCTCGCCGACTTTGTTAGGGACCTCCATATAGAAGTAATCGATCTGCCGAACGGTTTCTGCCACGGCTGCCTCCTGTCTAGATCCACATTTGCGCGGTTCACCGCAGGAGAGATGTCGGATACATGGGCCTAATCGTTCTTCTCGAGGCGCTCTCTGCCGTCCATGTACGGCCGCAGCGCTTGGGGAACGATCACCGAGCCGTCGCGCTGCTGATAGTTCTCGAGGATCGCAATCAGCGTGCGGCCCACGGCCAGGCCGGAGCCGTTCAGCGTATGGACGTATTCCACCTTGCCGGTGCCGTGCGGCCGGAACTTGATGTTCGCGCGGCGCGCCTGAAACGCCATGGTGTTGCTGCAGGACGAGATCTCGCGGTACGTCTTCTGGCTGGGCAGCCATACTTCGATGTCGTAGGTCTTCGCCGACGCGAAGCCCATGTCCCCGGTACACAACAACATCGTCCGGTACGGCAGCTCGAGGCGCTTCAGCACTTCTTCGGCGTTCGCCGTCAGCGACTCCAGCTCGTCGAGGGACTGCTCGGGCGTGGTGAACTTCACCAGTTCGACCTTGTCGAACTGGTGCTGGCGAATCAGCCCGCGCACGTCCGCGCCGTAGGATCCCGCTTCGCTGCGAAAGCACGGCGTATACGCCGTGAAGCGGAGGGGGAGGTCCCGGCCGTCGAGAATCTCGCCGCGATAGAGATTGGTGAGCGGCACTTCAGCCGTGGGGATGAGATACAAATCCCAGTCGCCGGCGATCTTGAAGAGGTCCTGCTCGAATTTGGGGAGGTTGCCCGTGCCCCGCAGCGCGTCGGCGTTCACCAGGAACGGCGGCTCCACTTCGGTGTACGCGTGATCGCGGGTGTGCAGCTCGAGCATGAAGTTGATCAGCGCGCGCTCCAGACGCGCGCCTGCGCCGATCAGCACGGAGAATCGCGCGCCCGACATCCGCGCCGCGCGCTCGAAATCCAGAATGCCGAGCGCGGCCCCCAGATCCCAATGCGGCTTCGGATCGAAATCGAAGGTGCGGGTGGTTCCGTATCGTCGAATCTCGCGATTGTCATCCGGAGTCCTGCCGATGGGCACGGACGCGTGCGGCAGGTTCGGCACCGTCATCAGCAGTTCCGTGCGCCTGCGCTCGACGTCCTCCAGCTCCGCTTCGAGCTGCTTGATCTGCTGTCCCCGCGCCTTGTTCGCGGCGAAGATCGCCGAGGGATCGAGTCCCTGCTTCTTCGCCTTCGCGACTTCCTCGCCGGCGGCGTTCTGGTCGCGCTTCAGCCCTTCGACGACCGGAATCAGCTCCCGGCGACGGGCATCGAGCTGGCCGAACGGTTCCAGAATCGCGTCGGGATCGATCCCGCGATGGCCGAGGGCGGCACGAACCTCATCGACGTGTTCGCGGACGTAGGCAGGATCGAGCATGGCAAAACCGTCAGTAGATCCTATACCGTCCCACGCGCTCTGAGTTACGATGGGCGGGCGTGAGTGCCAAGGTCCGCAAGGCCGTCTTTCCCGTCGCGGGTCTGGGGACCCGGTTCCTGCCTGCGACGAAAGCGCAGCCGAAGGAGATGCTGCCGCTCGTCGATAAACCGATCATTCAGTACGGCGTGGAAGAGGCGCTCGCCTCCGGCCTTCACGACATCGTCCTCGTCACCGGGCGGGGCAAGAACGCGATCGAGGATCACTTCGACGTCTCGATCGAGCTCGAGAGCTTCCTCGAGGCGCGCGGGAAGACCGCCCAGCTCGCGGAGATCCGGAAGATCTCGAATCTCATGAACGTGTCCTACGTCCGGCAGGGAGAGCCGCTCGGGCTGGGGCACGCCGTACTTCTCACGCGGCCGCTGGTCGGGGACGAGCCGTTCGCCGTGGTGCTCGGCGACGACGTCATCGACGCGGATCCGCCGGCGCTGCGGCAGATGATCGACGTATTCGAGGAGATGGGCGGGCCGGTGCTGGCGATCGAGGAAGTGCCGCGCGAGAATGTGAGCGCATACGGCATCATCGACGCGGAGGAGGTGCGGCCCGGCGTGTACCGCATTCGGGACATGATCGAAAAGCCCTCGCGCGAGGAAGCGCCGTCCAACCTGGCGATCATCGGCCGCTACGTGCTGACGCCCGATATCTTCCCCGCCCTGCAGGAAACGGCCAGCGAAAGCGACCGCACCGGAGAGATCCAGTTGACCAACGGACTGCGCCGGCTCCTGAAGACACGGCCGATCTACGGCTGCCGCATCGACGGCGTCCGGCACGACACCGGGAACAAGTTGGGCTTTCTGCAGGCCGTCGTGTACTTCGCGCTGAGGCGCCCGGACCTCGCGGAACCATTCCGCGAGTACTTGCGGGGCCTCGGCCTCGACGCCCCCGCCGGACTGCGCCGCTAGGGCCACGGACTACGCGGAATACATAGCCGCGGACGACACCGCTACACGGACAGGATCGCTCTCAGGCCACGGACGACACGGACGGCACGGAGAGGATCGCTTCTCAGGCCACGGACGCCACGGACGGCACGGACAGGATCGCTTCTCAGGCCGCGGACGCCACGGACGGCACGGACAGGAATCGCTTCTCAGGCCACGGACGGCACGGACGGCACGGACGGGATCGCTTCTCAGGCCACGGACGACACGGAATAGTCACGGAATACACGGACAATAAACCATCGCATAAATGCTGGTGGCCGCGCGGCCAGCCGCGCGAGGGCGCGTATAGGGGAGTCCGAGGGGCAAAGCCCCTTGGATGAAGAAAGACTAATCTTTCTTGTCTGGCTTCTTGGAGGTGTCGGTGGCCTTCGTGTCCGCCGACTTCGATTCGCCGGATGAGGCGGACGAGCTCTCCGTAGTGCCGCTGCCGCTCTTGCTCCCCGCCTCGGGAGAGGACTTCTTGGCGTAGTCCGTGATGTAGAAGCCTGATCCCTTGAACTGTATCGCGGGCGACGACGGCAGTTTTCTCACGGGTCCCTTGCCGCAGTTCGGGCACACCTCCGGCGTGGGATCGGAGAACTTCTGGATGCGCTCGAAGCGCTTGCGGCACGCTTCGCACTCGAATTCGTATAGCGGCATATCGCAGTGGTTATTCCAGCATAGCGCCGTTGTTTTCGCCGAGCATCAGGTTCCGGTGCAGCCAGAGCGGGAGGGTGCCGTTGGCCAGCAGGCCATCGTGGAACGCGCGTGGCACAAAACGATCGCCGGTCGCCGCCTTGTAGTCGTCCCGGAGCTTCAATACCATCAGCTTGCCGAGCGAGTAGAGCACGTACGACGGATCGAAGGTGCCGCGCTCGGCTTCGCGGCGCGCCGATCCTTCCTCCAGATACGCCTCTTCACGGAAGAAGCGCACGCCCTGCTCGACCGACAGATCCTCGCCGTGCAGGCGGAGACCGACGACGAGACGGCAGAGGCGAATGAGGGCCTCGGAGAGCTGGCCGAGCCGCACGATCGAATCCTGCCGCCGGAACCCGGCTTCGACCATCATCTGCTCTGAATAGTGCGCCCAGCCTTCGACCATCGCAGTCGACGAGAAGAGAATCGATTTCCGCAGCGTCGACGGCACCTGCCGCAGGAGCTGATAGTGGAGGAAGTGCCCGGGATACACCTCGTGGATCGAGATCGCCCACAGCGCGCCGTAATTGAGATCGCGCAGATGCTCCTCCTGGCGATCCGCCGGCCATGACGGGTCCGTGTCGGTGATGTAGTAGTACGCGCGCAGCGGTCGCGTCTCGAACGGTCCCGGCGTCCACATGCTCGCAAACGTCCAGCGATAGAAGCGAGGCGTCGGCGCGACCTGGACCTGCTGGCCGGCCGGCAGCGTGACGAGATCGTGCCGCTGGATGAATGTCGCAAGCTCCTCGAGCTGCTGCTGGACGGTCGAGACGACCTGGCCCGCCGCCGGGTGCTCGGCTTTCGCGCGCGCCCAGGCCTCGATCGGATCCTTCGCGTCGAGCCGCGAGGCCGCGCGGCGGAATTCATCCTGCGTGGCGCGCAGCTCCCGCGTCGCAATCGCCAGCAGGCGATCCGCGTCGAGCGTGATCCCTTCGTCGAGCTGCAGCTTCTGCTGGAGCCGATCGCGGCCGAGACGGAATGCCCCGCGCGCCCTCGACGCGAGATCGTTTTCGAGATACTCGATATAGCCGCCGACGGCGCGCGATGCCTCCGTGGCCGCGTCGGCGAGATCGCCGAGCACGTGGAGATCGTCCAGGTTCGCAAACGCGCGGGGCAAATCGTCCTCGATGAAGCGCAGGGTGCCGCGCAGGCTCTCGAGCCCCACCTTGATGAAGATGCCCGGGGGGTCCTTGACGTTGTCGCGCGCCGCCTGCATCAGGCGCGGAGCCTGGCGCAGCTTGGAGAGCACGCGCCGGGCCCGCTCGGCCAGCGGGGCGTAGTCGAACAGCACCTGGCCGGCCAGACTCGTCGACAGCAGATCGCCGTAGCATTGCGGGTTGCGCTCCCAGGTGCGCACCGTTTCCAGCTCGAACAGGCGCGACTGGATGTTGGCGTCGAGCGCGGGGCGCTCCAGACGCTCGACGTCGGTCAGCCGCGCCGGGTCGATCGCGGCCAGCCGGCGCGAAAACCCGCCGAGCGCGCGGATCTGCGCGTCGATCGAGGCGCGGCTCAGATCCTCGAGCAGGTCGTCGTGGAGATGAACGCCGTCGAAGGTTGCGTTGGTCGGGTGGACTTCGTGGAGCCAGGCGAGGTACTCGTCCACGAAGTGCGGCAAGGGTTCGGCGGAATACATTCTGGTAGAATCGGCGCCCCGCGCATGGCCGGCATCCTGTATGTGGTCGCCACTCCGATCGGCAACCTCGAAGATGTCACGCTGCGGGCCCTCAGAATCCTTCGCGAAGTCTCCGTCATCGCGGCCGAGGACACCCGCCGGACCGCGCGCCTTCTCCAACACTACTCCATCTCGACGCGGACGACGAGCCTGCACGAGCACAACGAGCGCCAGAAGACGCCGGCCCTGCTCGAGCGGTTGAAGGCCGGCCAGTCCATCGCGCTCGTGTCGGACGCGGGGACGCCGGTGATCTCGGATCCCGGCCAGACCTTTGTCGCCGCCGCGCGGGACGAGGGGATCCGCGTCGAAAGTATCCCCGGCCCGAGCGCCGTAATGGCGGCAATAGCGGCGTCGGGACTCCCGACCGCGGAATTTGTCTTCTTGGGCTTTCCCCCAACTAGGTCGTCCGACCGTGATGTGTGGCTGCGCCGACTCGCTGCCGAGTCCCGTCTAGTTGTCTTTTTTGAGGCACCTCACCGAATAGTCGGCACGCTCAAGGCCATCGGCGCCATGATGGGCATGCAGAAGAAGATCGGCGTGGGGCGGGAGCTCACAAAGGTTCACGAGGAATTGGTCATTAAGCCTATTTCGGCGCTCATAACCCTGTTCGCGAGGCCCCGAGGGGAATTTACTGTATTAGTGCCGCCCGAGCAGCCGCTGGATTCATCCATCGAGATGCCGCTACCCCTAGCCGCCATTCGAACCGAATTAGGTGTGATGACCAATGAAAAGGGTCGCTCCAAGCGCCAGGCTGTGCGGATACTCGCCGAGCGGCATGGAATCGCGCCCAACGAATTATATAAACTCCTTACGGAACTCCAAGATTCTGGTAAATGACCTATGAATCTGAGGCTTCTCCTGAGATCTTGACCCGCCGCGACGTGATTTGCTACTGTCCCACCGGATCGGTCTTCCACGATGCCGATGGCAAAGACACGCCGGGTGACCAAGAAGGCCCGGACCTCCGCTCGTAAACCCGCACGGGCCGCGAAGAAACGGCCCCAGTCGGGCCACAGACGGCCAACTGTGGCCAAGCCCGCCCGTCCGCCGGCCCGCGCCGCCGCTCCGGCAAAACCGCTGAAACCGATTCTGCCGCCGCCGCCGACGCCGCCGCCGTCGCCGCCCCGAAAGCCCACGTACCACGAAGCCGTTGCGATGTACGAGCGCGGCCTTCAGGCCCTGCAGCGACGCGATTTCGCGGCCTCGGCCGACGCCCTGCGGACCGTGATCCAGCGCTACCCCGACGAGCGTGAGCTCCTCGAGCGCGCCCGCCTGTATCTGAAGGTCTGCGAGCGGGAACTCGAACCCAAGGAGCCCGCGCCAAAAACCGCGGACGAGTGGGTTTATGCCGCCACGGTCGCGCTCAATGCGGGAGACGAGGCGAGCGCCCTTCGTCACCTCCAGCGCGCGCTGAACGAAGATTCCCGGCACGATCACGCGCATTACATGATGGCCGTTGCCAGCGCGCGCCGGAACGATTCGGCGGCCGCTCTGGAACACCTGCGCCACGCCGTGGCACTCAATCCAGAGAATCGGTCGCTCGCGCGCCAGGACCCCGATCTCGAGGGGCTTCGCGACGAACCCGCGTTCAAGGCCGCGCTCGAAACGCCCGCCTCCGAAGCCGCCGCGGGGCGGCCCGCGCCCGTCCGGCCGCGCAGGGCGCGCCGCTAACTCCTTCTTAGTGCATAGTTAGGTGCAAAGTCTCAGGGCAGCCTGAAGGTTGCCCGCCAATCATGTCCGAGACCCACGTCGTCGTTCTCGCCGCCGGCAAGGGGACCCGCATGATGTCGGCGGAGCCCAAAGTGCTCCATCACGCGCTCGGCCTGCCGCTCATCGAACACGTCCTTCGCGCCGCTGATTCGTTAAGGCCCTCCTCGCTCGTTCTCGTCGTAGGCCACCTCGCCGAACGGGTGGAGGCCTCGCTGCGAAAACGGCCGGGTCTTCGGTTTGCATTGCAAGACCCGCAATTGGGAACCGGCCATGCGCTGCTGCAGGCGGAGCCGCATCTGCGGGGGGCGTCCGGCACCCTCGTGCTGCTGTCTGGAGACGTGCCGTTGCTGCGGGCCGCCACGCTGCGTGCCCTCGTCGCCGCCCACCAATCGCGTCAGGCGGCGGCCACGGTCCTGACGGCGCGGGTCGAGCGCCCGCAGGGGTACGGACGCGTCGTGCGCGACGCGCAGGACGGCCGGATCTCATATATCGTCGAAGACAAGGATGCCGCGCCTCACGAGCGCGCGATCGACGAAATCAACAGCGGGATCTACGCATTCGCGCTGGAGCCGCTGTTCCCGGCGCTTCGATCGATCGGCGCCGCCAACGCGCAGGGGGAGTATTACCTGCCGGACCTGGTCCGGATTTTCCGCGAGCGCGGCCTCGTGGTCGAGACGGTCTCCCTCGACGATGCGCGGGAGATCCTGGGCGTGAACAGCCGGAGGGAGCTCGCCGACGTGACAGCCATACTCAGAAACGCGCGGGTCGAGGCGCTCATGGCCGACGGCGTCTCGATCGTCGATCCGGCGTCGACCTGGATCGGGCCGGATGTGCTCGTCGGCGCCGACACGATCGTCCATCCGAACGTCCATCTCGAAGGGCGCACGCGCATCGGCTCGAACTGCGTCATCAACGCCGGCGTCCGCATCGTGGACTCGACGATCGACGACGGGGCGATCGTGCACAACTTCTGCGTGATCACCGAATCCCACATCGCGTCGGGCGCGCGGATCGGTCCTTTCGCGCACATCCGCCCGCTGTCCGACGTCGGCGAAAACGCCCACGTCGGCAACTTTACGGAATTGAAGAAAACGACGCTGGGGAAGCGCTCGAAGGCGAACCACCTGTCGTACCTCGGCGACGCCACTATCGGCGAGGACGTAAACGTCGGGGCGGGCACGATCACGTGCAACTATGACGGGACCGCCAAACACCCGACCGTGATCGAGGACGGCGTCTTCGTCGGCAGCGACACCCAGCTGGTGGCGCCCGTGCGGATTGGCAAAGGCGCCTACGTCGCCGCCGGCTCCTCCATCGTCGAAGACGTGCCGGCGGGGGCGCTCGGCATCGCCCGCGGCAAGCAGGTCAACAAACCGGGGTGGGTGGAGAAAAGGAAGAAGAAGCGATGATCGATGACCGATAGCCGATACCCGACATGCACATCGGCTATCGTCTATCGGGCCTCGGACATCGGGAGTTCACCATGTGCGGCATCATCGGCTACATCGGCGACAAGCAGGTCCTGCCGATCCTGATCGACGGACTGCGCCGGCTCGAGTATCGCGGCTACGACTCGGCCGGCGTGGCGGTCGTGCGTGACGGCACGATCGAGCTCCGCCGGAGCGCCGGGAAGCTCGCGCGCCTCGAGGAAGCGATCGCGGTCAATCCGCTCGACGGCGAATACGGCATCGGCCACACGCGCTGGGCGACGCATGGACGCCCGACGGAAGAGAACGCGCATCCGCATCGCGACTGCACCGGCCGGATCGTCGTCGTCCACAACGGCATCATCGAGAACTACCTCGATCTGAAGAAGCTGCTCCAGAAGGAAGGGCATACCTTCGTCACCGAGACCGACACGGAGATCGTCGCGCATCTGGTCGAGCGCGAGATGAAAGGCGACGGGCTCGAGAACGCCGTGCGCCGGGCGCTGCTCTACATCCGCGGGCTGTTCGCGCTCGTGCTGATCTCGGCCGACGATCCCAACAAGATCGTCACCGTCAGGAACGGGCCGCCGATTGTCGTGGGCTTGGGCGACGGCGAATTCTTCGTCGCGTCGGACATCCCGGCGATTCTCGCCCATACGCGCGACGTCGTGTTTCTCGGCGACGAGGAGATGGCCATCATCACGCCGCGGGGCGTCGAGTTCACCGATTATTCGGGAGTCGCGGTCTCGAAGAAGAGCACGCGCGTGTCGTGGGATCCGGTCATGGCCGAAAAGGCCGGATACAAGCACTTCATGCTCAAGGAGATCTTCGAGCAGCCGATGGCGGTGAAGGAGACCGTCCTCGGACGCGCGTCGGTGGAGACGGGCAAGGTCTTCCTCCACGAAATCGCGATTCCGGACCAGGTCCTGCGGGACGTCGAGCGCGTCGTGATCCTGGCGTGCGGCACGTCGTGGCACGCCGCGCTGATCGGGAAGTTCCTGATCGAATCGCTGGCGCGCGTGCCGGTCGACGTCGACTACGGGTCCGAGTACCGCTATCGCGACCCGATCGTGTCGACGAACACGCTGGCGATCGTCATCACGCAGTCGGGCGAGACGGCCGACACGCTGGCGGCGCTGCGGGAAGCGAAGAAGAAGGGGGCGCGCAGCATCGCCGTGTGCAACGTCGTCGGCAGCATGGCGACGCGCGAGACGGAAGGCACGGTGCTCACGCACGCGGGACCGGAGATCGGCGTGGCGTCGACCAAGGCCTTCACGTCGCAGCTCGTCGCGCTGCACCTGCTGGCGATCTATCTCGGACAGATCCGCGGGACGCTCCTGCCCGAGGCGTCCAGGCCGCACCTCGAGGCGCTCACGCAGCTTCCGCTGCTCCTGGAGCAGACGTTGAAGTGCGAGCCGCTCACCGAGGACATCGCGAAGCGCTTCTACCAGCGCAGCGACTTTCTCTATCTCGGCCGCGGCATCAACTATCCGATTGCGCTCGAGGGCGCGCTGAAGCTGAAGGAGATCTCCTATATCCACGCGGAGGGCTATCCGGCCGGCGAGATGAAGCACGGCCCGATCGCCCTCATCGACGAGGACATGCCGGTCGTCACGATCGCGCCGCACGATCATGTGTTCGAGAAGATGATCGGGAACATCCAGGAGGCGAAGGCGCGCGGCGGCTCGGTCATCGCCCTGACGAACGAGGGCAACGACGGAATCCGCCAGCTGCTGAACCCCGCGCAGGACTTTCTCATCACGGTCCCGCAGTCGCATCCCCTGCTGACGCCGGTCCTGATGGTGATTCCGCTGCAGTTGCTCGCGTATCACATCGCCGTCCGGCGGGGCTGCGACGTGGATCAACCGCGGAACCTGGCGAAGAGCGTGACGGTCGAGTAAACGGTTCTTCGCGTCCCCCGTCCCCCCTCCCCCC
>Ga0310810_10001622_pt1 | contig 23746 bp, 24 predicted proteins | sample NCmetagenome_FD_207641 | JGI IMG/M metagenome (GOLD analysis project Ga0310810, IMG submission 207641) | Soil microbial communities from experimental microcosm in Duke University, North Carolina, United States - NC | ecosystem: Engineered > Artificial ecosystem > Soil microcosm > Unclassified ... | reverse complement strand
GTGGCCGAAGGGCTGGGGAAGAAGGGCATCACGGCGGTCGACGCGCCGGTGAGCGGCGGCCCGTCCGGCGCCGAGAAGGGCACGCTGGCGATGATGATCGCCTGTCCGAAGCCGCTCGCCGACGAGCTCAAGCCCGTCATCGAGGTGCTCGGCAAGTTCTTCTACATCGGCGATCAGCCGGGCGCGGGGCAGACCATGAAGGTCATCAACAACCTGCTCTCGGCGACCGCCATCTCGATCACGTCCGAAGCAATGGTGATGGGCGTGAAAGCCGGGCTCGATCCGTCCGTGATGCTCGACGTGATCAATGCCGGCTCCGGCCGCAACACCGCGACCGCCGACAAGTTTCCGCGCTGCGTGGTGAACCGCCGCTTCGACTTCGGCTTCACCACCGGGCTCCTCTACAAGGACATCAAGCTCTGCCTTGACGAGGCGGAAGCGCTCGGCGTGCCGATGATGGTCGGCAATGCCGTGCGCCAGCTGATGGCGATCGGTAAGGCCGCGCAGGGGGCAGACGCCGACATCACCGAGTTCGTGAAGCCGCTGGAAAAGCTCGCCGGCGTCGAGGTCGGCAAGAAGGCATGAACGGGGACGCGATCACCCCGCCACGTGCGCGAGCGCGCGCAACAGATACGGCCGGAAATCCGGATAATTCTCCACCATGGGGAAATGCCCCATGCCCTTCATGATGGTGAGCCGCGAGCCGGGGATCGCGGCCGCAACCGCCTCGCTCATCGCCGGCGTACAGGAATAGTCGTACTCACCGGTCAGGAGCGCGACCTTGCAGCGGTTGGTGTCGATGCGCTTGATGTCTTCGCGCCCGTCCCAGTCGTTCGAGTAGAACCACACATCGCCCTGGTAAACGCCCGGACCACCCTGGCTGTAGTACCACCAGTTCTCGCGCCGGTTTTCTTCCGGGCTGTGCGGTGAGTTGAGGCCGTAGGTGTAGCTCGCCGCGAGCTCGCCGCCGTGGATCGCCGGATGATGCAGGAGTTCGTTGTAGCGGCCCGGCGCGTAGGCAGAGCTTTCCAGCCCCACGATGCCGGTCAGTTCCTCCTGATATTCGGCCGCGACCTTGAGCACGATCGCGCCACCCATCGAGCAGCCCATCACCACCGGCCGCTCCAGCCCGAGCTTGAGCCACACCGCGCGGATCATCGCCAGATAGCTCTGCGTGGTGAGACGATATTTCTTCAGCCACCAGCCATCCGCCGGCGTCGAGCGCCCGTGATATGGCAGGTCGAACGCGATGACGCGAAACTTGTCCGTGATCTCCGCGTCGTTGAGCACATGGCGATACTGCCGCGAGTCCGCACCGGCGGTGTGCAGGCACAGCAGCGGCACGCCCTGCCCTGCTTCTTCGACATGCACGCGATGCGACGCACCGTCGATATCGACCGCGAGGTAGCGGCCCACGATCGGCTCGAAGTCAGACATTGGGCGTCCCCGTCTCGCGCATGATGTTCATCATGCGATGAAGCGCGCGGGCGTTCTGCATCGCGATCAGGCTGTCGCCCTCCAGCACGAACTCCGGCACGCGCATCAGCATGGCGAAGAAGTCGTGGAACAGCGGCGGCGGATCGGGCGAGAGGAACTTGCGCCACACCGTAACCGGTGCGCGGAAGCCGAACGGCGTGCGCGTGTCGAGCTTCGGCGCCACGATATCGGCGATCTGGCCCTTCTCTACCTTCACGGCATAACGGCTATCGCCGAAGGTGAGCCCGAACGTGGTTGTGAACCAGTCGCCGATGACCTTTAATTCGGCATCGCCGTTCACTTGGCTGCGGTAGCGCGCAAGCCACGCGGCTCCCGGATAATCGCTCATCGAGAAACCCCAAATTCGAACAAGGAGGACGTTAGCATGGACCAGAAGACTTACGAGACCGGACTGCGCATCCGCTCCGAGGTGCTCGGCAAGGAGTATGTCGAGAACTCGATGAAGAGCGCGGACGATTTCAACCGGCCGTTCCAGGAGTTCGTCAGCGAGTACTGCTGGGGCGCGGGCTGGGGCCGCGAGGGTCTCTCCAAGAAAGAGCGTTCCATGCTCAATCTCGCGATGATCGCGATCCTCAATCGACCGCATGAGCTGAAACTGCACATCCGCGGCGCGCTCACCAACGGGCTCACCAAGGAGCAGATCCGCGAGATCTTCATCCACATGTCGATCTACGCGGGCATCCCGGCGGGCGTCGATGCGTTCCGCCAGGCGCGCGAGGTGTTCGCGGAGCAGGCGAAGAAGTAGCACGAGCCTCTCGTGCGTCATCGCCCGCGAAAGCGGGCGACCCAGTAAACACCGCACCATCCGCGATTACTGGGTGCCCCGCTTTCGCGGGGCATGACGGCGGAGAGTAGGGAGAGGGAGAAAACTCCATGTCCGACGACACGCACGAAATCTACGCCATCAAGTACGGCCGCCACGATCGCCCGAAGGCCGACAACTATATCGGCAGCACCGACCCGCACGATGTGCGCGAGCCGATCGACTATTACGTCTGGGCGATCACCGGCCCGTCCGGCACGTACGTGGTCGACACCGGTTTCGATGCCGCGATGGCGAAGAAGCGCGGGCGCGTGATCTCAAGGCCGATCGCCGAGGGGCTGAAGGCGATCGACATCGCGCCGGACAGCATCAAGAACGTCATCATCTCGCATATGCACTACGATCACTGCGGCAACTACGACACGTTCCCGAACGCGCGCTACCACCTGCAGGACACCGAGATGGCCTACGCGACCGGGCGCTGCATGTGCCACGCGCACCTGCGCCTCCCGTTCGAGGAAGAGGATGTGGTCGCGCTGGTGCGCAAGGTGTTCGCCGGCCGCGTCACATTCCACGATGGCGTCAGTCAGGTCGCGCCGGGCATCACGGTGCACAAGATCGGCGGGCACTCGAAGGGTTTGCAGTGCGTGACTGTGAAGACCAAGCGGGGGCCGGTCGTGCTCGCCTCGGACACGACCCACCTTTATGCCCACATCGAAGGCGGGCGGGTGTTTCCCATCACCTACAATGTGGGCGAGGTACTCGACGGCTACGAAACCATGAAAAAACTCGCTGGTTCGCTGTCGCGCGTCGTGCCGGGGCACGATCCGCTGGTGCTGGAGCGCTATCCGGCGGCCCGTGCCGGTCTCGAAGGATGGGTCGCCCGGCTCGACATCGATCCGAAGGCCTGAACGGCGCGACGCAATGCGCTTTTGCGCGAGCGCCGATCTGCCCTAGACTGCGGGACAATCGCGGGGCAGACCGCGAGCAAGAATGAACAAGCGACAGGGAGGAACCATGACGATAGTTCTCCGCAATCATTCGCGCCGGCGCGTGCTTGGGTTTGGCGCGGCCGGCATCGCCACCCTCGGCATGCCGTCGATCGTGCGCGCCCAGGGCGAGACCGTGCGCATCGGCCTGCCGACCAAGACCTACTATCCGACGATCATCGCCGAGACGGCGCTGCGCCAGAAGCTGTTCGACAAGGAAGGCATCAAGGCGGAGCTCACGATCTACCGCGGCGGCGCGGAGGGCTACGAGGCGCTCGCGGCGGGCGCCGCCGATGTGATCATGAACTCGGCCTCGTCTGTCTCGGCCGGCCTGAAGAAGGGCGTGATGGCGAAGAACATCGCCGGCACTGCGCTCGGCTATTACGGCTGGCACCTGGTGGTGAAGACGGATTCGCCGGTGAAGGACGCGAAGGAGCTCAACGGCAAGAAGATCGGTATCACCTCGGCCGGCTCCGGCACCGACATGCTGGCGCGCTGGACGCAGGCAGACCGCAAGGTCGAGTTCACGCGCGTGCCGCTCGGCGGCGGCGGGCTGGTGCCGAACCTGCTCTCCGGAAACATCGACGGCTGCGTGCTCTACTCGCCGCTCACCTACAAGATGTTCATCGAGAAGCAGGCCCGCAGCCTGATCGACTTCGGAACGGCGGTGCCGCCGCATCTCACCGGCGCCTGGATTGCGACCGACAAGTTCATCAAGGACAAGCCGCAGGTGCTGCAGAAGACGCTCAACGCACTGTTCGGCGGCCTGCTGTTCCTGCAAAACCCCGCGCACCGTGCAGACGCGGTCAAGATGATCACCGAGATCGACGAGATCCCGCCGAACATCGCGGAGGCAGAGCTCGACAACAACATCGTCAAGCTGTCGAAGGACGGCGCGATCCAGAACGACTGGATGTCGCGCGCGCTCGACATGGGGCGGCTGATCGGGATGACCGATCTCGCCTCCCCGGAGGAGAGCTACATCACGAACTTCAAGCCGGTGCCGACGGCGTAAGCATCCGCCACTGCCTCGCGCGCTTCCCCTCTCCCGCTTGCGGGAGAGGGTGCCCGAGCGAAGCGAGGGCGGGAGAGGGCATTCAAGCTTAATAGAGAGCCCTCTCCCGGCTCACGCCTTCGGCGTTCGCCACCCTCTCCCGCAAGCGGGAGAGGGGAAAGAAAGAGAGATGCCTCGCTTCCAGCTCATCGCCATCCGCTTGCTGCTGCTCGCACTGGTGCTCGCCGCCTGGGAAACGCTGCCGCGCAACGGCGTGGTCAATCCCATGCTGCTGCCGCCGCTGACCGACGTGCTGCGCACGCTGGTCGATGTGCTCGGCCGCTCCCAGACGCATGAGGCGATCCTGGTGACTGCCGCGGAGGTGATCGTGGCGTTCATCGTCGCGGTACCGCTCGGCGCCGCGATCGGCGTTGCGATCGCCGAGAGCGACTATTTCGGGCAGATCTTCAAGCCGCTGCTGTTCTATGTGTTCAGCGTGCCGAAGTCGGTCTTCCTGCCGATGTTCATCCTGATCATGGGCATCGGCTTCCAGCAGAAGGTCGCCTACGCGGCATTCTCCACGCTGTTCGTCGTGATCATGAGCGCGACCGCGGCGGTGGAATCGGTCAAGGCCGACCATGTGCTGGTCGCCCGTTCCTATGGCGCGACGCGGCTACAAATTCTGACGCGCGTCTATGTGCCGAGCATGATGCCGATCCTGCTCGAGACGCTGCGCATCTCGATGATCTTCAACTTCACCGGCGTGATGATCGCCGAGATGTACGCCTCGCGTACCGGCATCGGCCACCTGATCTCGAACTGGGGCGAGAACTTCCAGCTGCCGCAGCTGTTCGCCGGGGTGATCCTGCTCGCCGTCGTCGCGATTGCGTTCAACGAAACCGTGCGCTTCCTCGAACACCGCGTGAGCGCATGGCGAACCTGAGCAGCCTCAGCCTGGTGCAGACCGCGCCTGACAGCGCCGCAATCGAGGTCGCACGCCTGAGCCACACGTATGCCGGCCGCGAAGGCCAGGTTCCTGCGCTGCAGGACATTTCGATGACGGTCGGCGCCGGGCGCTTCGTCGTCATCGTGGGGCCGTCCGGCTGCGGCAAGACCTCGCTGTTGATGATGATGGCCGGCCTGCGCCACCAGACCGCTGGCACCATCCACATCCAGGGCAAGCCGATCGATGCGCCCGACCCCGACCGCGTCGGCGTCGTGTTCCAGGAGGCGAGCCTGTTTCCCTGGCTCTCGGCACTCGACAACATAGAGTTCCCTCTTGCGCTGCGCCACGCGCCCAAGGCGGAACGCGCAGCTCGCGCGAACGCGATGCTCAATCTCGTCGGGCTGCAGGGCTTCGGCGCCCGGCATCCGCACGAATTGTCCGGTGGCATGAAGCAACGTGTCTCGATCGCACGCGGGCTGGTACAGGACCCGCCGGTGCTGTTGATGGACGAGCCCTTCGCCGCGCTCGACGAGCAGACGCGCATGACCATGGGCCACGAGCTGCTGCGCATCTGGTCGCAGACCGCGAAAACGGTTGTATTCGTCACGCACAGCCTGACCGAGGCGGTGTACCTCGCGGACGAAGTGCTGGTCATGTCGGCGCGGCCCGGGCGCATCATCGATCGCATCGCAGTGCCGCTGCCGCGCCCGCGCTCCTACGAGATGATGGGCACCGAGACCTTCGCAAAGCTGCGCGACCGCATCTGGCAGCAGATCAGGAAGGCGGAGTGATGCGCCGCCCCTCCCCCTTGGCCGTCCGCTGGCTGATCCTCATGGCACTGCTCGTGTTCTGGGAGCTGTTCCCGCGCACCGGCGCGATCCCCGAGCTGTTCCTTCCGCCGCTCTCCAAGGTCGTCGCCGTGCTGGTCAAGGACTGGCGCATGTACGGCGCCCAGCTCGGCGTGACGCTCTACGAGGTCGCGATCGCGATGCTGATCGCCTGCGGCGCCGGGATCCTCACCGGTGCGCTGGTCGGCGGCCTTGCGCTGCTGCGCGACCTGCTGCTGCCGGTGTTCTCCTCGCTCTACGCCGTGCCCATCGTGATCCTCTATCCGATCTTCACCGCGTGGTTCGGCATCGGCTCGGAATCGAAGATCATCTTCGCCGGCGTCTACGGCTTCTTTCCCGTGATGCTCTCGACGGCGGCCGGCATCCGCACCATCGACGCACAATTGCTGCTCGCGGCGCGCAGCATGGGTGCCACGGTCCCGCAGCAGATTTCGCGCGTGATCATCCCGGCCTCGATCCCGACCGTGTTGGCCGGCCTGAGGCTCGGCGGCGCGCTGACGATTGTCGGCGTGGTGGTCTCCGAGATGCTCACCTCGTCCGCCGGGATCGGCTACGTGGTGACATTCTACCGCACCATCCTCGACTCAGCCCATGTGTTCGGCGGAATCGTGATGATCCTGCTCCTCTCGATCCTGTTCGATGTCTTTGCGCGGGCGATCGAGCGGCGCACGATGGTGTGGCAGACCGCGGGACGCAGGCAGGCAGAGGGCGAGGACGCCCCGGTCGCGGGTGCTCCCGCCCCCGCGCCGGTGTGACGAGCCTTGTTCGACCTCACGCTTTCCTTCGACAACGGCCCGACCGGGGACGTGACGCCGTTCGTGCTCGATGTGCTGGCGCGGCGCGGCGTGAAATCGACGTTCTTCGTCATCGGCGAGAAGTTGGCGCTGCCCGAGAACCGTGCGCTCGCCGAGCGGGCGCACGCCGAAGGGCACTGGATCGGCAATCACACCTGGAGCCATTCGCTTCCCTTCGGGCTGATGGCGCCGCAAGCCGCCAATGCGGAGTTCGACCGGACGCAAGACGCCATCGGCACGCTTGCGCATCCGCAACGGTTCTTCCGGCCATACGGACAGGGCGGGAACCTCGACCGGCGGCTATTGTCCCGGCCGGTGCTCGATCATCTCGCGCAGGCCCGCGCCACCATCGTGCTGTGGAGCGCGCTGCCGCGAGACTGGCAGGACCCGGAGGGATGGGTCGAGCGCGCGCTTACCCAATGCGCTGCCGTGCCCTGGAGCCTGATGGTGCTGCACGACCTGCCGACCGGCGCGATGGCCCACCTCGACCGGTTCATCGGGCTCGTCACGGGCCGCGGCGGGCGCATCCGGCAGGATTTCCCGCCCGATTGCTTGCCGATGGTGGACGGCGAGATGAGGTTTGGGATCGAGGGATATCTGGCGGCGTAACGGCACGTTCCTCTTTCCCCTCTCCCGCTTGCGGGAGAGGGTGCCGAACGCGCGCAGCGCGCGAGGCGGGAGAGGGCATCTGAATTTTCAGCCCCCTCTCCCGGCTCGCTCCGCTCGCCACCCTCTCCCCGCTCCGCGGGGCGAGGGGAAAGCGCGCGCGCTCGCCGGCTAAATCCTCACCACCGACAGCTCGCGCAGGCTCGCCACGTCCTCGAGATTGTTGAGCTTCTCGAACAGCGCCTCGGCCTGCTTGCGCGGGAGACGCCCGTCGGTGCAGTCGAGGAACTTCTCGCGCAATTCGGCCTCGCTGAGAGGCTTCTGCCAGTGGCCCTTCGGGCGCACCACCGGCTCGTGTTTGATCTCCGCACCGTTCTTGAGTCGGATGCTCAACCGATCATCCGGGGCGAACGGCGGCATGTCGGGCATACGCTCGTCGGTGGTCGTGCGCTTCACCTTGCGCATCGTCTCGATGATGTCGTCGCGGCGGACGAACCCGTCGTCCAGCTCCTTCAGCCCCACCTTGCGCGCGACGAGCGCTGACGCCATCGCGAACTCGATCGAGAACTTCGCCTCCAGCGCAGTCTTCGGCTCGCGGTTGCGCAACATCAGGTCCTGTGCGTTGCCGATGCGCACGTGGATCTCGTCCACCGACTTCGGATCGAGATTGTGCTCGGCCGCGAGGTCGAGCATCGCGTCGATCGAGCGATGCGTCGCGTAGCACATCGGGTAGCGCTTGATGTTGATGCCCATCTTCTCGAGCCGCCAGTTTTCGCCCAGCCCCCAGTCGCCGCGCGTCACCGCGGGATTTCCCGAGGCCGAGTGCGAGCGCATGAAGCCGGCCGGGTGCTCCAGCACGTCGGGCGACGCGTCATAGCCCGCCTTGGCGAGCCGCGCCGCGAGCACGCCGGACTGCGCGGTGCGCCCGGCATGCAGCGACTTGGTCATGGTGCCGAAGTTCGCGACCGTCCCGGCCGCGAGCGACGCCGCAATCGCGATCGCGTTGGTGGTCTCTGCGGCGTTGAGATGATTGAGGCGCGCGCAGGCCGCCGCCGCCGAGAGCGTTCCCCAGATCGCGGTCGGGTGGAAGCCGCGCTCATGCAGCGCACCGGGCTCGAGCTCCTGCAACAGCGCCCATACTTCGTAACCCGCAACGTAGGCGGCGAGCGCCTCCTCGCCGGATGAGCCGAGCGTCCAGCCTTCGGCCAGGATCGCGGGCGTGATCGCGGCGCTCGGGTGTCCGTCCATGCCGACGTCGTCATAGTCGAGCACGTGCGCCGCGACCCCGTTCACCAGCGCGGCATCGCCCGCCGACAGATTGCGCCCGCCCGGGATCTCCGGCGCGCCGTCATTGCCGGTGTAGGCCGGCACCATCTGTGCGACGATCTTCACCGCCTGCTCGTTCGCGCCCGCGATCATGGTGCCGACGCAATCGAGCATGCCGATGCGCGCGCCGAAGGCGGCCCGCGCCGGCACCGCGGCCGGATCGATGGTGGCGACGAATTTCGCGAGATCGGCGGTCAGCGCGGGCATGGGCTTTTCCTTCGATGTTCTTGTCCAGCGTGTGCGCATTCTAGGCGGCCCATGCCTTGACGGCCAGTGCCCCGCATTCGACGCTGCCGCATGACAGCAAGCGAGGAAATGCAATGGAGACCATCGCCTTCATCGGCTGCGGTGCGATGGGCGCGCCGATCGCCGAGCGCCTGATCGACGCGGGTTATGCCGTGCGGCTTTACGATCCGCGCGCCGAGACGATGGCCCCGCTCGTCGCGCGCGGTGGCGTGGCGACAAAATCGCCCCGCGATGCCGCGAACGGCGCGGAGATCGCGTTCGCGTGCCTCCCCTCGCCCGAGGTGAGCCGCGCGGTCGCGCTCGGCGCGGATGGCGTGATCGGCGCGCCTTCGCTGCGCGTCTACGTCGAGATGTCGACCATCGGCTCGAAAACCGTGAGGGCGATCGCGGCCGAACTCGCCGGCAAGAATATCGCCATGATCGACTCGCCAGTGAGCGGCGGACCGCGCGGCGCCCGCGCCGGAACGCTGTCCACGATGGCGGCCGGCGAACACGCGACGTTCGAGCGCGTCAAGCCGATGCTGCAGGCGCTGGCGCGCAACGTGTTCTATGTCGGCGACAGACCGGGGCTTGGGCAAGTGACCAAACTTGCCAACAACATGATCTCGGCCGCCGGGATGCTGGCCGCTTACGAATGTTCCGCGATGGCCGTGAAGGCCGGCGTCGATGCGCGCACCCTGATCGAGACGGTGAACGCCTCGACCGGGCGCAACGCCACGACGCTCGACAAGTTTCCGGCGTCGATCCTGACGCGCAGCTTCGATTACGGCGGCAAGACTTCGATCATGTACAAGGATGTTTCCCTCGCGCTGGAGGAAGCGCGCGAGCTTGGCGTGCCGATGTGGCTCGGCGCCAATGTCGTCGAGATGTGGCACATGGGCATGGTCGAAGGCCGCGGCGAGGAGGATTTCACCGCGCTGATCAAGATGTTCGAGAAATGGGCCGGCGTCGTGGTGGGCGGAAACGAGAGCGGCGCGGTGAAGGCCTAACGCTTCCGCTCACTCAAGCCCACATACACATTGCGACGGAAATTGATGAAGCGCTTCTGCATCCGCTGCGTCCATTCGGATGTGCCGTCGCCGACGACTTGCCGATAGGCGGGCGACTGTAGCACCTCGGGCGATTCCAGATCGTAGAGCGCGAGGTATTTCGGGCCGCCTTCGATCGCGGTGAAACGCCGCGCGTTGATGAAGCCCGGGATCGCCATCCGCTCGGCGAGATGCTCCTCCTCATACCAGCGATTGAAGTCCTCTTCGTGCGCCGGGTCGATATCGGTCATCATCAGCAGGAGCCCCTTTGGCATCACGTCCTCCATCTTGATTGCCCACTTGCATTATCTGATCGCGAAGTGGGAACGGGCGCTTCCCCCTCCGGCAGCTACGTAGGATAATCCGGCGCAACGCCGATGAAACGGGGGAACGCCATGATGGTCCGAACGGGTTTTGCATTGCTGGCCGGCCTTGTCACCGCAGCGCCTGCGGCCGCACAGGTCTCGAACGATGTGGTGAAGCTCGGCGTCACCAACGACCAGGCCAGCATCTACTCGGCGGCCGGCGGGTTTGGCTCGGTCATTGCGGCACGCATGGCGGCGGAAGATTTCGGCGGCACGGTGTTCGGCAAGAAGATCGAGGTCGTCTTCGCCGACAACCAGAACAAGCCGGACATCGGCGTCGCGATCGTGCGCCGCTGGATCGACACCGAGAATGTCGACGCGATCGTGGACGGCGGCTCGTCGGCCGTCGGCATGGCGGTCCAGCCGGTGACGCGCGAGGCCAACAAGGTGTTCCTGATCTCCGGCTCCGGCACGCATGCGCTGACCAACCAGAACTGCTCGCCGACCGGCTTCCAGTGGTCGTGGGATACGTTCGGGGTCGCGGCCGGTACCGCGACGGAGCTGATGAAGCAGAAGCTCGACACCTGGTTCTTCATCACGGCGGACTACACGTTCGGGCACCTGCTGCAGGCGCAGGCCACCGAGGTGGTGGAAAAGCATGGCGGCAAGGTGCTCGGCTCGGTGCGGGTGCCGTTCAACACGGCGGATTTCTCCTCCTTCCTGCTGCAGGCACAGAACTCCGGCGCCAAGGTGATCGCGCTCGCGACCGCCGGCGGCGACACCACCAACGCCATCAAGCAGGCGCGCGAATTCGGCCTCGACAAGCGCGGGCAGAAGGTCGCGGCGCTATTCATGAACATCACCGACGTGGACGCGCTCGGTCTCGAAGCCGCCCAGGGGCTGATCATCACCACGTCTTTCTACTGGGATCGCACCGAGGCGAGCCGCGCCTTCTCGAAACGCTTCTTCGCGCAGCACAAACGGATGCCGACCTTCCTGACCGCCGGCGCCTACTCGGCGGTGACGCATTATCTCAAGGCGGTCCAGGCCGCAGGCACCGACGACACCGCGAAGGTCGTTGCCGAGATGCGCAAGACGAAGATCAACGATCCGATGACCGAGAACGGCTGGATCCGCGAGGACGGCCGCGTGATGCGCGACTTCTACGTGGTGCAGGTGAAGAAGCCGGACGAGTCGAAATACCCGTGGGACTACTACAGGATTATTGGCACCGTCTCGGCAGAGGAAGCCGCGCTGCCGCTCTCGCGCAGCGAATGCAAGCTGGTGAAGAAGACGAACTAGGCTAGTGCCGGTGCCGTTTATGCCGCGGACCGGAGCTTTGGCTGCCGTTTTTCTGGCGGCTCTCACATCTGTCGGCGCAACCGAAACCGCGCCTCAGATCGCCGTCGGCCAAGCCGGCTCTTATTTCATCAAGAGCGATGGCACTTTGTGGGCATGGGGCGACTACAATGGCGGGCAGAACGCCGGAACACCCGCCGCCGAGAAGGAGAACACGCACACGACACCGGCCCCAGTGACCGGTCTGTCGGACGTCGTCGGCATCTCGGCGGGGAGCGGACATTCAATCGCCTTGAAGAAGGACGGCACGGTCTGGACCTGGGGCTACAACGGCGAAGGCCAACTCGGCACCAGAGGAGCTGCGGACAGCCGCTTTCCCACGCCGCAGCAGGTCAGCGGCCTTTCCGGCATCAAGGCAGTCGTGGCCGGCGATCGCTATTGCATGGCTCTGACGGGAGACGGCACCGTCTGGTCATGGGGCAACAATTGGCACGGCCAGCTCGGCGACGGGACGAAGAATCACAGTTCGTCCGCCAGCCAGATCCCTGGGATTTCCGGTGTGGTCGCTCTGGCGGCGGGAATGGGACATTCGCTTGCCCTGAGCGGGGACGGCACGGTCTGGGCCTGGGGCTACAACGACGATGGCGAACTCGGCGATGGAAAGCGCAAGGATCGCTTCAGCCCGTTCAAGATTCCGGGCCTGTCGGGGATCAAGGCGGTTGCGGCCGGCTCGCACCATTCGGTGGCTCTCAAGAACGACGGCACGGTCTGGGTCTGGGGCGGCCAAAACAAGGCGGACCGGTCGCTGACGCCTCGTCGGCTCGCCGACCTGTCCCACGTCGTCGCGATTTCGGCGGGGGGCTGGTACTCGCTCGCCCTGAAGGACGATGGCACGGTCTGGGCCTGGGGCACCATCGCGAACGGCGAACAAGACGATGACACGATGAACGAAGTCATCAGGAAGCCGGTTCAGGTCAAAGGCCTGGCCAACGTCGTCGGCATCGCCAACGGCCTGTGGCATGCTCTCGCCATCAAGAAGGACGGCACCGTCTGGGCGTGGGGACGAAATTATTTCGGCGCACTTGGCGACGGCACGGAAACCGGCAGGCCTTCTCCCATCCGCACGGCCATCCCGGAATAGACTTCGAATTTGAACCGCTCCCCCCACGAAAGCGGGGACTGAGGGCCACGAAGCAAGAACTGGATGCCCGCTTTCGCGGGCATGAGCGGAGCGGACGTCACTTCCCCTTGAACTGCGGCTTGCGCTTTTCGACGAATGCGCGCTGCGCTTCCTTCGCGTCCTCGGTCTTCGACAGAGCGACCGTCACGGTCTGCTCGAAGCGGTAACCATCGCGCGCCGGCATCTCCTCGATGGCGTTGAGCGCGCGTTTCACCTCGCGCACCGCGACCGGGCTCTTCGCCGCGATCTCGCGCGCGATTTGCATCGCCTCGTCCATCAGCTTTTCGCACGGCACGCAGGCCGAGATCACGCCGAGCCGGTGAAGCTCAGCGGCCGGAATGCGGCGGCCGGTGAAATAGATGTAGCGCGTCATCGACTTCGCGAAATGCTCCATCAGGAAGCGGCCGCCGCCCGCAAGCCCCACGTCGAGCTCGGAGATGACGAAATACGCGTCCTGGCTCGCGATCATGATGTCGCAGGCCAGCATCAGCGCGAAGCCCGCGCCGAACGCCCCGCCGTTGACGGCGCAGATCACCGGCTTCGAGCAGTCCGCCACCGCGTCGAAGTAATCGCGCACCAGACGATTGTTGCGGATGTAGTCTGACGCCTCCTGCGCGATGCCGACGCGCTCCTTCACGTCGGCGCCGGCCGAGAACAGCTTGCCGGCCGCGGTGAGGATCGCGACGCGCACATCGTCGCGTGTACTGATCTCGTCGAAGACGCGGATCAATTCCTCGCGCGCCAGCCGATTCTGCGCGTTGACCGGCGGACGGTCCATGGTGACGGTCGCGACATGGTCGGCGACTTCGAGGCGCACCGTTTCAAGCTTCATTCGCCCCTCCGGTCAGGATCAGCGCATCGACCGCAACGCCGCCCTTGGGCAGCGCAATGAAAGGATTGATCTCCGCGCTGGCGACTTCCCGGTGCGCGGCGGCAAACCGCGACATCGCAACCAGCGCGTCGGCGAGCGCATCGAGATCGGCCGACGGCTTGCCACGCGCGCCCGCGAGCAGCGGAAAGCCCTTGATGCCGCGGATCATGTCGAGCGCAGTCGCACGATCGACCGGTGCGAGCCGCAAGGTGACATCCTTGAGCACTTCGACATAGACGCCGCCGAGCCCGAACATCACGACCGGCCCGAACATCGGGTCGCGCTTCGCACCGATCACGGTCTCGACCCCGCCCTCGATCATGCGTGCAACGAGTGCGCCATCGATGTGGGCTTTCGGGGCGTGCGCACGCACGCGCGCCATCATCGCGTCGTAGGCGCTCGCAACATCCTCGGCGTTGCGCAGGCCGAGCACCACGCCGCCGGCTTCCGACTTGTGGGCGATGTCAGCCGACAACACCTTGAGCACGACCGGAAAGCCGATCTCCTTCGCGGCCGTCGCGGCTTCGTCGCGCGATCGCGCCACGCGCTCCGGTGCGAACGGAATGCCGGCTGCAGCGAGCAACCCTTTCGCCTCCGCCTCGTTGATCGACCCCGCAGGCAATGCCTGCGCGGTGTCGATCTTGGCTGCAATCCCCCTGGGCCTCGCAAAGCCCTGCGCCAGCCGAGACAGCGCCGCAATTGCCGCGATGGCGCGCGTGGGATCTTCGAAGACGAGGAAGCCTATTCCAAAGAACTCGTCGGCCATCTCACGCGGCAGGCGCGCGCACAGCATGAAAACGCGATCCGGGAAGCGCTCGCGCACAGCTTGCAGCGCGGGCTTCAGCTTTTCCATCACGCCGGGGGACGTGCCGGTGTGCGCCAGGAAACTGATCACGCTGTCGACATTGCCTTCGTCGGCCACGAGATTGAGGATCGCGGTGAACATCGACCAGTCGTTGATCACCTGCGCGGTGGCGTCGACCGGATTGGCCGGTCCGGCAAACGGCACCATTGCGAGGATTTTCTGCTGCGCCGCATCCGGCATGCGCGGCAACTCGAGATCGAGCTCGGCTGCCGCATCCGCCATCTGGATGCCGACACCGCCCGAGATCGTCACCACGCCGACGCGCGGCGTCTTCGGAAAGACGCCGCCCGAGCACGCATAGGCGACATCGACCAGCTCATCGATCGAGCGCGCGCGATGCACGTTGTATTCACGGAAGACCGCATCGAACACGGCGTCCGAGCCGACGAGCGAGCCGGTGTGCGAGGCGACCGCGGCAACGCCTTGCTCCGACACGCCGACCTTCATGGCGACGACCGGCTTGCGGTTGGCGGCCGCGCGCGCAAGCGCTGCGCGCAGCCGCGCACCGTCGCGGCAACCCTCGAGGTAGATCATGATCACGCCGGTGTCGGGATCGTCGGCCAGCCAGTCGACGCACTCGGCGACGTCGACATCGGCCTCGTTGCCGGTCGCAACGCAATGGGAAAAGCCGAGCCCGCGCTCGGCGGCGATGGCGAGGAAGTAGGTGCCGAATGCACCGCTCTGGCTGACGATGCCGACCGGTCCGATGCGCGGCCAGAGCGGATCGAAATAGGACGAAAAGGTCGAGTAGAGGCCGATCCGCGTGTTGAGCATGCCGAGGCTGTTCGGCCCGACCAGTTTCATGCCACCCGCCGCGCAGCGCCGGGCCAGCTCGGTCTGCATCGCGCGGCCTTCGGCGCCGGTTTCGGCGAAGCCGGAGGAGAACATCACCGCGGCCTTCACGCCCTTGGCGATGCACTCGTCCGCCGCCTGCATCGCGGCCTTGGCCGGAACTGCAATGATCGCCTGATCGATGTCCCCCGGCGCGTCCTTGATAGACGCGTAGGCTGTGAGGCCCTGGATCTCCTTCTGGTTCGGATTGATCGGGACGATCGGCCCCTTGAAGCCGTATTTGGTGAAGCGCACCGGCCGCCCGCCGATCCGGCTCGGATCGCTCGATGCGCCGATGACCGCGACGCTGCGCGGACGAAACAGCGGATCAAGCGGATGCGTCACGAGCCCCTCACTTCGTAACCGAATTCGGCCGCAGATGCGGTGAGCCACGACCAGAAGCTGCCCGCCATGCTGCGCGGCGCCGCGAGCTGATAGGTCACGTCATCGAGCATGTCGATCTGCGTGTTGATGTAGCCGACCACCGTGCAGGCGATATCGCCCGGTTTGAACGCCTTGGGATGCAGGTCGACCGGCACGCCTTTCGCGAGCACTTCCCGCACGCGCGGACCGCTGACGCGCAGCACCAGCCGCGCATCGGACTGGTCGGACACTGCGGCGAACGGGCCGATGCGTGCGCGGACCCGTGCGGCGAAGCCAGCGGCGTCTGGGCCATCCGCACTCGCGATCCACTGGTCCGGCCCTGTGCCGGCGAACGTGACATGCCCACGCGTGACCCTGCGAGGTCCGTCTGGCAGTGCGATACCGAAGGACGTGTTGATCGCATTGAACAGCGCGAAATGCTTCTCGCGCTTGCAGATGGTGCTGGCAAAGGCAAGATCGGTGCGCTCCTCGATCACGACGCCCGTCGCACCGGCGCGGCCATAGTGGCCGGGCACTGCGATGCCTGTGAGTGGAGAGCGTTCGGCGAGGCTAACCATGCAGGCGCGCTCCTTCCGGATCGAAGAACACCGGATTGCAGATCTCGACCTCGACATCGCCGCTGCGCACCGGATCATAGGCTCGCACGCGCTCGCCAATGCGCTGCGGCCCGCGCGCGATCACACCAAGCCCGATCCAGTGACCGAGCATGGCCGAGAACGCGACCGAGGTCATGTAACCCTGATCGTTCTCGATTGTGTTCGAGGCATCGACCGCCAGGAAATGCGCGCCGGCGCGCAGCCGCGCCTTGCGATCGGTCGGACGGAAACCGACGAACGCAGGCCGATCGTCCGTCAACAGCGCCGGGCGCTGCGCCATCACGCGGCCGATGCAATCCTTCTTGCCGGAGACCATGCGGCCAAGTCCGAGATCGCGCGCGGTCAGTTGCCCATTGATCTCGTTGCCGGACACGTGCCCCTTCTCGATCCGCATAACGCCGAGCGCCTCCGTGCCGTAGGGCGCAATGCCGAACTCATCGCCCGCCGCCATGATGGCGCGGATCAGCGCGTCGCCATAGCGCGCCGGGATGGCCAACTCGTAGGCGAGCTCGCCCGAGAACGACAACCGATAGAGCCGCGCGCCGACACCGCCGACGGTGACCTCGCGCGCGCCGAGATGCGGCACCGCCTTGTCGCCGACGTCGAACTTCTCGTCGATCACCTTGCGCAGCACGTCGCGCGCGCGCGCGCCGGCGATCGCGAACTGCGCCCATTGCTCGGAGACCGAGACGAGCTGAACGTCGAGCGTGGGCCAGAGCACCTGATGGCAGAATTCCAAATGCTGCATGGTGCGCACCGCGTTCGCGGTGGTGCTCATCATGACGAAGCGCTCGGGCGCAAGGCGCGCCACCGTGCCGTCATCCATCACAAAGCCGTCTTCGCGCAGCAGCAGCGCATAGCGAGCCTTGCCGACCGACAACGTCGAGAACGTGTTGGCGCACACCCGGTCGAGAAACACCGCGGCGTCCGCTCCCTCGATCTCGATCTTGCCGAAGGTCGAGACGTCGCACACGCCGACGCTACCCCGCGTCGCCCTCACCTCACGGTTGACCGTTTCGAGCCAGTCCTTCTCGCCATCGCGCGGATAATACCGCGCCCTGCTCTTCGGCCCACTGGTGCGACGGGGTAAGCCGGATCGGGCGAAAATCGCGCCCGCGATGATGGCCGGCCATCACGCCGAAGCTCACCGGCACATAGGGCGGCCGGTACGTCGTGGTGCCGACCTCCGGGATGTTCCGCCCCGAGAACTCCGCGAGGATCGCGAGCCCACTGACGTTGGCGATCTTGCCCTGGTCGGTCGCCATGCCGAGCGTGGTGTAGCGCTTGAGATGCTCCACCGCGGAAAAGCCCTCGCGGTCGGCGAGCGCGATGTCCTTCACGGTCACGTCATTCTGGAAATCGACAAACGCCTTCGCGCGGCTTTCCTTCACGTGCCACAGCGGCGCAATCGCCGCGGGCTCATCGCTCGCGCGCGGCAGCGAGATCGAAGCCATAGGATAGCCGCACTCGACCGCCGCCATCGCGCCCGCCGCCATGCCGCCGGTCAGACATTCGGCGAGCGTCAGCGCGCCGTTCGCCGCGCCCGCGACGTGCATGCCGGGTGGCAGCGTGCCTGGTGTGAAGGCGGCGATCTCCTCGGTCCACACTGGTTTGCCGCCGAGATGACAGGTCAGGTGCACGGCCGGATTCCAGCCGCCCGAGACAGCGAGTGCATCGCATTCGACTTTTATGGCGCGGCGATTCTCCACCACATCGATGGCGTCGACGCCGAGCCTGCCATGCACATGCGAAACGTGCGCGCCGGTGATCGCCTTGATGCCGAGCGCCCTGAATTCGCCAGGCGGCTCGGCGCGCGAGTCGATGACCGCCGCGATCTCGATTCCCGCGGCATGGGCATCGGCTGCCGTGCGCCAGCCATCGTCGTTGTTGGTGAACACGGCGATGCGCCGGCCGGGCGTCGCGGCGTAGCGGTTGACGTAAGCCCGCGCCGCACTCGCCAGCATCACGCCGGGGCGGTCGTTGTTGCCGAATGCGACCATCCTCTCGTGCGCGCCGGCCGCGAGCACCGCGCGCTTCGCCACGATCTTCCAAAGCCGCTGGCGCGGCTCGTGCTCGGGAGGAACCGACACATGGTCGTTGACCCGCTCGACCGCCGTGTACTGGCCATGATCGAACACGCTGGTGACCGCGGTGCGGCGCATGACGCGCACGTCGGGGAGCGAAGCGAGTTCGGTCTCTGCCTGCGCAACCCAGTCGAGACCCCGCTTGCCGTCGATCTCATAGCGATCCGCGAGCAAACGCCCGCCCAGCCGGAAATCTTCATCAGCGAGGATCACGCGCGCCCCGGCGCGCCCGGCGGCGAGCGCCGCCATCAACCCGGCGGGACCCGCGCCGATCACCAGAACGTCGCAATGCGCGAAGGCCTTCTCGTAATGGTCCGGATCCTCCGCACCCGCCGCACGGCCCAGGCCCGCGGCGTGGCGGATCAGCGGTTCGTACACCGCCTCCCAGAACTTCGCCGGCCACATGAAGGTCTTGTAGTAGAAGCCCGCCGGCAGAAAGCGCGCGAGCCAGTCGTTCACCGCGCCGATATCATATTGGAGCGACGGCCAACGGTTCTGGCTCGCGGCGACGAGGCCGTCGTAGAGCTCAGCGGTCGTCGCGCGGGTATTCGGCTCGCGCCGCGCTCCGGTGCGCAGCTCGACGAGCGCGTTCGGCTCCTCCGAGCCTGCGGTCAGAATGCCGCGCGGACGGTGATACTTGAACGAGCGCCCGATGAGGTTCACGCCGTTCGCTATCAGCGCGGACGCGAGCGTATCGCCGGCAAAGCCCGCGTACGCCTGCCCGTCGAACGAAAACGACAGCGGCTGTGCACGGTCGATCAGGCCGCCGTTTGCGAGGCGATGGGTGCTCACGCCTCGCCCCGGCGGCCGGCGAACTTCACCTCGCTGATTTCATGTGTGCGCGTGTTGCGCGTCACGACAAGCCAGGAGCGGCAGCCGCTCCCGTGAAACCAGAGTTCCTGATGCAGGCCGGATGGATTCTCGCGCAGATAGACGTAGTCGTGGAACGCCTGCATCGCCTCCGGCGCGGCCGGGTCGGGTCGTTGCACGATCGCGTCACCCAGATAGGTGAACTCGTCGTTGCCGCGCGGACCACAAAAGGGACAGGGGATACGCACCGCAGCCTCAATGCAGATTCGGCTGGGCGCCCGCGCCCTTTTCGTCGATCAGCGCGCCCGTCACCGTGCGATCAAGCCGCATCGCGGCGGCGACCCCATGCGGCTCGTCGCGCGCGATGAGATGCGCGAAGCACCAGCCGGACGCGGGTGTCGCCTTGAAGCCGCCGTAGCACCAGCCGCAGTTGAGATAGAGGCCATCGATGCTCGTGCTGTCGATGATCGGCGAGCCGTCCATCGACATGTCCATCAGCCCGCCCCACTGCCGCAGCATGCGGATGCGCCCGAGCCCCGGCCAGAGCGCCATGCCGGCTTCCATCACGTCCTCGATCACCGGCATGTTGCCGCGCCAGGCGTACGAGTTGTAGCCGTCGATATCGCCGCCGAACACGAGCCCACCCTTGTCCGACTGGCTGATGTAGAAGTGGCCGGCGCCGAACGTCACCACGTTGTCGATCGCCGGCTTGATGCCTTCCGACACGAAGGCCTGCAGCACGTGGCTTTCGATCGGCAGCCTCAAGCCTGCAAGCGCCGCGACCCGCGAGGTATTGCCGGCAACCGCCATGCCGATCCTCTTCGCGCGGATCGCGCCGCGCGTCGTGTCGAGGCCAGTGACACGCCCGTCGCGGATATCGATCCCGGTCACCTCGCATTTCTCAATGATATCGACGCCGCGCATGTCGGCTCCGCGCGCATAGCCCCACACCACCGCGTCATGCCGCGCCGTCCCGCCGCGCCGTTGCAACAGGCCGCCATGGATCGGAAACCGCGCATTCTCGAAATCGAGGTACGGCACCATGCGTCGCACCGTCGCACGGTCGAGCAATTCGGCGTCGACCCCATGCAGCCGCATCGCATTGCCGCGCCGCGCATAGGCGTCGCGCTGCGCGTCCGAATGATAAAGGTTGAGCACGCCGCGCTGGCTCACCATGGCATTGTAGTTGAAATCCTGCTCCAGCCCCTCCCAGAGCTTCATCGACAATTCGTAGAAGGCCTCGTTGCCGGGCAGCAAGTAGTTCGAGCGGATGATCGTGGTGTTGCGGCCCGCATTGCCCGAGCCGATGTAGCCCTTCTCCAGCACCGCGACGTTGGTGACGCCGTGCTCCTTCGCAAGGTAATAGGCGGTGGCAAGCCCGTGCCCGCCTCCGCCGACGATCACCACATCATATTCCGCCTTCGGCTCGGCCTTGCGCCAGGCCGGCGTCCAACCAGTGTGGCCGCGCAGCGCCTGCCCCAGCAATGAAAAGACGGAGTATTTCATTCGGTCCCCTGCCCGGCTAAAGCGTAGCCGACCATGCAACGCAGTGCCACAATCGGCTGATGACGGAACAGCGCAAGCCCGATTCCGCGAATTCGCTCGCCGGGCTTGAAGCACGGTTCCGACGCGACCTCGAATTGCTCACGCTGCCGCCCGCGAAGGACTGGCTCGAGCCGCGGGTGCATCTGCAGCACGGACCGGTGCTTGACGTTGCGATCATCGGCGCCGGCATGGCCGGGCTCGCAACAGCGTTCGCGCTGAAGTGCCAAGCGGTGCGTGGCCTGCACGTGTTCGATCGTTCGACTGAAGGCTTCGAAGGCCCATGGGCGACGACGGCGCGCATGGAGACATTGCGCTCGCCGCCCGAGCTTTCCGGGCCTTCGTTCCAGTTTGCAAGCCTCACGTTCCGCGCCTGGTTCGAGGCGCAGTTCGGCCCGGAGGCCTGGGGCAAGCTCTATCGCATCCCGCGCCTGCAATGGATGGATTACCTGCGCTGGTACCGCCGCATGATCGATGTGCCGGTCGACAATGGCACCGAACTGATCGACATCGATGGCGATGGCGAGCTTGCCGTGCTGACCTTGCGCTCGGGGTCCGGCACGCGCCGGGTCGCGGCGCGTCGGGTGGTGCTGGCGAACGGGCGCGATGGACTGGGCGGGCCGTATACGCCGCAGATTTTTCGCGGGCTTGATCCACGCCTCGTGATGCACTCGCTCGGCGAGATCGATTTTTCACAACTGCGCGGCAAGTCGGTCGGGGTCATCGGCGCCGGCTCGACCGCGTGCGACTGCTCGGCGGAAGCGCTCGAACATGGTGCCGCACACGCCGCCATGCTGGTCCGGCGCGCCGACGTGCCGCACATCAACAAGAACATGGGGATCGGCAGCGCGGGCTTCTGGCAGGGCTTCTACAGCCTCACCGACGCGCAGAAATGGGAGATCGTGAACTATGTCGACGATCAAGGGGTGCCCGCCCCGCGCAACTCGATGCTGCGCTGCAGCCGGCACAGGAACTTCTCGATCATCGCGCGCTGTGCGGCGCGCACCGCTTCGGTGCGCGACGGGCGCGTCGTGCTCGAGACGACGCGCGGCAGGCTTGCCTTCGATCGCGTGATCCTGGCGACCGGCCTCGCGGTTGACTGGAGCCAGCGGCCGGAATTTGCTGCGCTGAAGCCACACGTCCAGCTCTGGCGCGATCATTTCGTGCCGCCGGGAAGCGCGGACTACGCGCAGGCCGAGCATCCGTATCTCGGCGCGCATTTCGAATTTCTGCCGCGTGCGGGCGGGCCAACCTGGGTGAACCGCATCCACTGCTTCAATTATGCCGCCACCATGAGCCACGGGGCGATCTCGGGCGATATCCCGGCAATCAGCCTCGGCGCGGAACGGGTGGCGCGCGGCGTGGTGAACGGCCTATTTGCCGAGGATTACCCGCGCACCTGGCAGCGCCTCGCCGGATGGAGCAATCCCGAACTGCGCGGCGACGAATACGTGCTCGACGAGGAGGTGAGCAAATTTCTCGCTGATGAGCCTGCGGACGCAAAGACATGAGCGACGGAAATCCGGACGTGATGGATACGCTGGCCGGACTCGCCGACGGCTCCGCCCTTGCTGCACTCCGCCGTCAGCGGCCGGACGTCGTGAAGCACTGCCAAGGCAGCGACGATGCGATCTTTGCCCCCGCGCATCACGGCGGCCTGACGCGGCCCGAGCGCGAAGCGGCCGCCATGCGCGTCGCGAACCTGCTGCGCGACACCGCACTCGAAGAACACTATCACCGTCGCATGGTCGCCCTCGGCGAAATGCATCCGCTCAATGGCGCGCGCGGCGAATGCATCCTGGCGCATGTCGATTGCGTCACGATGAGTCCGGCGGATGCCACGAAAGCCGATATCGACGCGCTGCTCGCGGCCAGCCTGACGCCACACGCGGTCGTCTCGCTGTCGCAGCTCGTCGCCTACGTGAACTTCCAGTCGCGCGTGCTGGCGGGCCTGCGCATGCTGAAAGGCAACACATGAGCAAGCCGATGCGCGATTTCATCCGCGGCGAGCTCGACTGGCAGCCGTGGCTCGCGCCGCTCGATCTCGATGCCGCGACCGAGGAGCAACGCGCCGCGCTGAAGATCACGCCGTCGAACCGCGCGGTCGGCGCCTATTCGCTCGTGCTGGCACACGACCCGGAGGCTTTGGAGCAGCGATCGCCGCTCTACAACGCCATCATGTTCGGCGCGAAGGGACTTCCGCGCGCCGAGCGCGAGCTTGGCGTGGTCGTGACGTCGCGCATCAACGGCTGTGCCTATTGCGCCTCGGTCCATGCCAAGCGCTTCACAGAGCTGACCAAGGCGCCGGACGTGATGCAGCGCATCCAGGCCGATGGTGTGCATGCCGCGCTTGAACCGCGCCAGAAGGCCATTCTAGATTATGCGTCAAAGCTCACGCGAGATCCCGCCGCGATCGGCCCGGCCGATGCCGCACCCTTGCGCGCGCAGGGACTGAGCGATCTCGAAATCCTCGATCTCACCCATGCGGTCGCGATGTTCGCCTGGGCCAACCGGCTGATGCAGACACTCGGCGAAGCAACAACACCGGCACGCGAGGGCAATCCGCTATGATCCCCGTCGTCTTCCTGCATGGCATCGGCGGCGGCGCGCGCTCGTTCGCGCCACAGATCGCGAGCTTCGCGGCCGCCGGCTATCAGCCGGTCGCGCTCGACCTCCTCGGCTATGGCGGCCGCACGCCGGTCGATGCCATGACGTTCGATGCGCTGGCGGAGGATGCCGAAGCCAGTATCGACAGAAGCGCGCTCGAGAAGCCGGTGCTGATCGGCCACTCGATGGGCGGCATGGTTGTGCAGACGCTGCTGCGGCGACGGCCGGGCGGCTATCGCGCGGCGGTGCTCTCCTGCACGTCGCCCGCCTTCGGGAATCCGGCGGGTGATTTCCAGAAGAAATTCGTGGCGGACCGTCTCGCCCCACTCGATGGC
>Ga0310810_10001621_pt1 | contig 23748 bp, 29 predicted proteins | sample NCmetagenome_FD_207641 | JGI IMG/M metagenome (GOLD analysis project Ga0310810, IMG submission 207641) | Soil microbial communities from experimental microcosm in Duke University, North Carolina, United States - NC | ecosystem: Engineered > Artificial ecosystem > Soil microcosm > Unclassified ... | reverse complement strand
GTTCGCCGACGAGAGCCACGTCACCGTGCCGCAGATCGGCGGCATGTTCCGCGGCGACTTCCGCCGCAAGGCGACGCTCGCCGAATACGGCTTCCGCCTGCCCTCGTGCATGGACAACCGGCCGCTGCGCTTCGAGGAATGGGACGCGATGCGGCCGCAGACCGTCGCGGTGTCGGCGACGCCGAGCCACTGGGAGATGAACGAGTCGGGCGGCGTCTTCGTCGAGCAGGTGATCCGCCCGACCGGCCTGATCGATCCGCCGGTCGACATCCGCCCGGCGCGCCTCCAGGTCGACGACCTCGTCGGCGAGGTGCGGCAGGTGGCGCTGAAGGGCTACCGCTCGCTCATCACCGTGCTGACCAAGCGCATGGCCGAGGACCTCACCGAATACCTGCACGAGCAGGGCATTCGCGTGCGCTACATGCACTCCGATATCGACACGCTCGAGCGCATCGAGATCATCCGCGACCTGCGCCTCGGCGCCTTCGATGCGCTGGTCGGCATCAACCTCCTGCGCGAGGGCCTCGACATTCCGGAATGCGCGCTGGTCGCCATCCTCGACGCCGACAAGGAAGGCTTCCTGCGCTCGGAGACGTCGCTGATCCAGACCATCGGCCGCGCCGCGCGCAACGTCGACGGCAAGGTCATCCTCTATGCCGATCAGATGACCGGCTCGATGCAGCGCGCGATCGAGGAGACCAACCGCCGCCGCGAGAAGCAAGTCGAGTACAACACCGCGAACGGCATCACGCCGGAGAGCGTGAAGAAGTCGATCGCCGACATCATGGACTCGGTCTACGAGCGCGACCACGTCCTGATCTCGACCGGCGGCGCGGCGTCCGCCGGCGAGTTCGGCGAGGCGGCGACCATCGGCCACAATCTCGAAGCGGTCGTCGCCGATCTCGAAACGCGCATGCGCGAGGCCGCGGCCGATCTCGACTTCGAGACCGCCGCACGCCTGCGCGACGAGATGAAGCGCCTGCGCCAGACGGAGCTGGCGGTGCTCGACAATCCCACCGCTCGTAATGTCGCGATCGCGCAGGACCCGAAGCTGCGCCGCGCCAATGCGGCTGCGCGCAAGGCGGCCGATCCGACCGCCCGCCCGCACAAGCCGCATCTCGACGAAATGGGCATCGCCACCTGGCACGAATTCAAGCCGGCGCGTGATGGAAAGAACGCGCCGCGCAAACCCTCGCTCGACGAGATGGGCCCCGGTGTGGAGTCGGTGCCGGCCAAGCGCGGCCCCTCACTCGAAGGCGGCCGCTCGACCATGGGCCGCCCCGGCCAGCACGGCGGGTTCAAGGCGAACAAGCGGAGAAGGTGACGACGCTTCTTTGGTACGGTGCTCACCTAAGCGAGATGGCCGGGACGAGCCCGGCCATGACAATTGAGACTCACAGACCTTTCGAGGCCCGGCGCTGTGCGCCGGGCTCCTCAGGGTGACGGAGAGTCACTTCTCCTTCGCGTTGCTCTCGTTCCCGTTCTTCACATCGCCACTGTCGCCCGCCGGCTGGAGCGGCTGCGCGTTCTGGCTGGCCGCCTCCGGCTGCTGGCCGGTGAGCTCGCGGCCCTTGGTCTTGGCCCAGTCGGTCCCCGACTCCGGCTTGGCGCCCGCCGCGGCCGGGAATTTGCGCGGCACCACGGCGATGATTTTCTTCGTCATCGGGTCGAGCACGAGGATGTCGCTCGCCGTCTTGGCGTAGCCGTACTCCTTGAGCGACGGTTCGCGCCGGATCAGGTCCTGCGGCATGACGTCGACCTTCATGATCTTCGGTAGCGCGTCGCCGACCTTCGGCTGGAAGCCGTCCGGCGTCTTCTGCTGCGTGTGCTCGGCGACGAGGCCGTCGCGGATGGCGCTCTGCTGCGCCTCGCTGACCTGGAGCGGCGCCCGCTTGGCCGACTCCAATTCGTGCGGCTGGATGGTCTTGTCGCTGCGCACATTGTCCTGCGCCAGAGCTGGCGAGAAGGCGGGCGAGAGCGCCGGCGCGGTCAGGAGCGCCAGCGCGGCCGCGCCGGAAAGGAAAAGGGTTCGCATGGGCTGTCCTCCGGATGCGCCGGAACAACCCGGTACCCGGCGGCGGGTTCCCGCGGCGGAACGTCTCCCCGCCGTGCCCCGGAACGGATATGTAATATTTCGTGATCTAGGATTATTTGACTTGAACACCTTCAATGTGCATATAGTCACATATCCCGTCCCGTTACCGAGGGGCGTCTGATCAAGCGTCTCCAGACGCGGGGCGGGATGCGGTGGCCGGGGGGAAGCGCCGGAGATGCGGCGCAACTTCTTCCCTCCGGCGGTTCAAGCCGCGCTTCGTCCCGGCGTGCAGCAGCCGCACGCCACGGGGACCCCGTGATGGCATTGCGGACTGTCCGGTCACAGGATCTCCAGCAATGACCCGGTCCCGAGCGGTGGATAGGCCTTCGCTGTTGAAAGCAGAGGGGCCTGAAAGGTTAGTCCACCGGGGGCGGCGCGGAGCAGACCTCAAACACCGCGCGCGGGACGCCTTGGGTCTGGCGGACTTGCGGCTATTCGGACTTCAGCATGCCTCGATGCTGCGAGGCGTCGGGGTCCGTGGGTCCTTCGGGGCTCAAGAGCGTCCCGCGCGCCCTCGGTCCTTATCGGGAGCGGCGGAAACTGGACTTGGGACTGCGGCGTACCCGGCGCCGGTCAAAGAATACGGGCGATGAGTCATGGCTGTTTGAAATTTGAATCACGCAATGGAAGCGCGCGCCACATTCTCCGGATCAAGCCCGGCAATGACAGTGCGGAGAGGCGATGCGCGGCCAAATATTCCGCCGTCATCCCCCGCGAAAGCGGAAAAGAAAACGGCCGAGCCCGAAGGGCCCGGCCGTTTCCCAATTCAGCAATGAAAGATCGATCAGATCGACTCGCCCTGCCCTTCAACGATCGCGTACTGCGTCATCGCCGGCACGCTCTGCCAGCCGTCGCCGTTGAAACCGGCAACCACGTTGATCTCGACGATCTGCATGAGCTTGTCGTGCACCGGCTTCGCCTGCACCGTCTTCTCCGGCACGAAGGCGATCGCCGCCAGCCCGCAGGCGCGTGGATCGTGCGCCTGGTCGTTGATCGCGGCCACGGCGTCCTTCGCCTCGGCGCCCTTGGCGCGCAATTCGACGAACTGCTCGGCCTGCGCCGAGGTGTTGCAGATGAGGCCGACGCCGACCGAGGTCGTCTTCTGGTCGACCCTGAACTCTCCGGCCTGCGCCGCGCCGGCGGCAAGCGTGAGCGCCGTGGCGGCGGCAATCGTGAGCGTGGTGATGCGCATCGTTGAGTGGCCTCCTCGGCCGGTGAGTTCCCGCGTTGCTTTGCCAATTCAACGCGCGGAACACGCCGCTGTGCCGTCTCCACGCAATCGTGAAGCGCGCGCGAGCGGCGCCGGGAGGCGCAGATTTTATGCAAAATCATGGAACGGAATGACGCGGAGCGAAAAGCGGCCGGCGCCGCGACGGGGCTGCCGGCCGCTCTCCGAACCATCGCGCTCTCAGGAGGCATCGCGCGACGGCCGTGCTGCTGAATGTGTCGCCGTGCCGCCGCGTTTCAAGCGGCTCAGGGCAAAATTCGCGGTTGGACTTTCGTCAAATGGCGCAGCACTCGCGCCACGCCGTCAACGGGCCGCCGCCGGCCACGTTGCATGCATCCGCGCGGACGGGCCTTGCGCGTGGCGCCAGCGCCCGGCCTCCAAATTGCCAGGAACGCGCCGAATCTGCTTCAAGTCGAAGGGGGGACGACCGCCGGATCGCCGGCGCTGTTCCGGAACATCGTCCATGACACCGAGCCGCCTCATCGTCTGCCTTGCCGTGCTCGGCAGCGGCCTTGCGCTGGCCGCCTGCGAGACCACGGGCTCCGGCGCGCCCGCGGTCGCCGCCGCGCCGCAGAAGCCGATGACGCATTCCGAGGCCGCCATGGAGTGCTGGATGGGCACCGAGAAGTCCGACGGGCGCATGAACCTCGACAAGCGCGCCGACATCGTCGATCGCTGCATCGAGCAGAAGATGAAGGGTGCGCCACCGAACCGTTGATCGGCGCGTCTGGACGCTTGCCGGCCGCGCGCCGCCGTATCACCATATGGCACCGTCTACCGTTTAACCGCGACCTCAGGAGATCGTCATGGCGAAAGGTCAGATGCGCGTTCCGAAGGAAAAGAAGAAGCCGAAGGCCGACAAGGACAAGCCGAAGCAGCTCTCCGCCTACAAGCAGGCGCAGCTCTCCGGCGGCTCGTCAGGCAGCGCCCCTGGCGCCAAGAAAGGCTGAGCCGCTACTTCTGGATCTTGCCGCCGGTCGTCCGTCCGTGGTCCGGCAGGGCCGCGGCGGCCTGGCTCATCTCGGCGCAGGTCAGAAGTTCGACGTAGCTCGCCGGGCCGCCTGTCGTCGACAACTGCGTGCAGTGCCGCTGCTGCTCCGGCGTGAAATTGGACCATTCCTTCTCGAGCTTGGTCTTGGCCGCCTTCTCGTCGGCAAGGCAGGCATTCTCGTTGCGCTGGGGCGTGGCCGCGGCGCTGACCGCGGCGCGGCAGCCGGGACCGGGATCGAGCTCCGGCACCTTGTCGGCCACCATGACGAGCTGAGTGCTGAGCGCCAGCATCGGCAGCAGCGCAGGCATGTCGTCGCCTCCATGGTCATCAAGGGCGGCGGAACAACGCGCGCGGCGCCGTTCCGTTGCAGCACCCTAGCACGGCCTCGCTCATTCGCGCCGGGGGCCCTCCACATCTTTGCCTACTTCGCCCGGCATGGTGGGCGCGGGTAAGGGAGGAGCTGCTTGATCCGCATCGCCACGTTCACCGCCGTATTGCTCGCGGCGGCGTCGCTCATGGCCCCGGCTCTCGCGCAGGATCGGCCGCAGCAGGAAGCCTCGCAGGCCGACGCGGACCCCGCCCCGGATATGGCCCCGCTGTCGCCGGAAGAGAGCGCGGCGCTCGAAGCGGCCCTTCAGGACGACCCCACCGCCGCGCCGCACGCCGCAAGGCCGCTGAAGATTCCCGGACGTTCGCAGCCCAATCCATTCGCCATCACGCGCAATGCGCAGCCCTACGGCGCCGAGACCTACAGCTTCAGGCGCGCGCTGCCTTCGCTGAACGCCAAGGTCGGCGCCGATCTGGGCACCGGTGCCGCGCCCACTCCCTACTACGAGCCCGACCGGCCGATCGCCGTCACCGGCGGCAACACCGGCGCGGCGTGGGCCTCGGTCGACGTCACGAGCGCCGCGAGCGTCGACGCGCGCGTCGACCCGACCGCCGACCAGGGCCGGCTCGCCACCACGCTGAAGCACTCGGTACCGTTCGGCCGCAACTATTCGCTAACCATGCAAAACAGTAGCGGCGTGACGAACAGCATGGGCGCCCCCGCCGGCACCCCCGCCGGGCTGCCGATGATGACCCTGCCGCAGGCGTCCAATTCCGGCGCGACGCAAACCTGGGACGATCAGCCTTCGGTGAAATTGGATGTTCTCTCGACCCGCACGTCATTGTCGGCCGGGCTGGCGCGCACCAGCACGGATCAGGTGCTACACAATCGCATCGCCGCCGAGCAGAAGCTGTACGGGCCGCTGCACCTGAGCACCGCCGTCACCGACGTCGGCGCGCCGACCGAAAACAAGAGCATCGGCGCGACACTCAAATTCGGCTGGTGAGTTCCAAGGCACGCCTTGATTGAGCCGTGACCGCGCCGCACAGGCGCCGTACTCACATGCGGCAATCGCAATATCGTGAATCACGAGCGCGTATCCCGCGTTCAGTCAGGAGCACATATGATGGCGATGAAACCCGAGCGCACCGGTGGACCGGACGCCGCGCCCGAAGCGCAGGGGCCCGACAAGCCGGCGCCCGCGTCCGAGCGCCGCCCGGTCGACAAGCTCGGCGCGATCAGCGACGCGGCTGCCAACGCTTTCGAAGGCGAGATCCGCGAATTCGTGCGCCGTGACGTCGCGCCGCGCCGGCCGCGCGAGGATGCACCGGCCGAGACGCCGATCTCGGACAATCTCAACGGGCTCATCCGCCGCGTCTCCGGGGCGTCGATGGAGGAGATCGACCGCGTCATCACCGAGTTGCAGACGGTGCGAGAGATGCTGCGCCGGGAAGGCGAGCGCGTCAGCCGCGAAGTGGCGGGCTATGCCAGCCTCAGCCATGCGGCCATGACGGCGATGAAGGTGATCGGCGAGAGCGTCCAGCAATGGAAGAGCGCGCCGCGCAACGATCAGCGGCCGCCGGTCTGAGCCTACAATTGCAAGAGCCGCCATCGCCCTCGGGCGGTGGCGGAAAGCATCAGGAGCGGTCCGCCGCCAAAACGCTCAGCGCCCGCATGCGCGGCGCGTCGATGATGCGGATGGCCTGGAGGCCGTAGGTGTTGCCGCTGACCTCGGTGCCGGCTTGCAGCGTCGTGCGTACGGCGAAACCGCCCATCGCGATCACGAACACGGTCGCCGCACACAGCAGCCATCCGATCATGTTGAGTGCAGCCTTGTCCGCCATCGCCCGCTCCAGCCCAATCCTGTAAATCCGTTCAGCTTCCGCACCAACGCGGTCCGGGCCGTCCCGTTCCGGGCCCCTGCCCGCGGCCGCCTGTTCCTTAGTCGCAGGGGACCGAAAACGGGTTCAAAAGCCCGTGCGTCGGCCGTTACTGGGTGTGCGGCGGCTGACCCTGGAGCTTCAGCTTGGCCTCCAGGGTCGCAATGCGGCGGGCCGCCTCGTCCTGCGTCAGGTGCTCGCCGAAAGCCTCGAAATCGCGGGCGTCATGCGCGAGCCGGCGCAGCAGCGCCGCCTGCTCCGCGGTCATCGGATCGCCTGCGCCGGTGGTCAGGACCGGCTCGGGCCGGGTGTCGGGGGATTGCGTCATGCCGGCTTAAACCGCATCGGCGCGCGCCGGTTCCAGCCTCGTGCCTTTTCGCGTGCGCCGCGAGTCGGAGCCTGATACCCACGAAGGCGAACTGATTCGCGAGAAGGCCACGCGATGATTCTCGAATCCGTGTTCGGGTTGTCGCTTGTGTTGAACGTCTCCCTCGAAAGCCAAATCCCCACCGCCGGCCGAGGCATCGCGTGGGGCCAGCCGTCGGTCATCGAGCGCCAGGCCGAACTGCTGCCAGCGATCGCGCGGGCCACCGATTGCATCCTGCGCCGCATCGCCGACGATCCGCGCTACAGCGCGGCGCTGCGGCCCGGCGAGATCAACGATCTCATCGCCAACTCCTTGCGCGGCTGCGCGCGTCCGCTGCGGGCGCTGATCGATACCTACGACCGCATGTACGGGCCGGGGTCGGGCGAGGCCTTCCTGCTCGGACCTTTTCTCGACGTGCTGCCCTCGGCAGTGGTGCATCAGGTCAAGGCGCGACGCTCGTCGCAGTGATCAGGCAGGCTCGACCGCGAGCGCCGGCCGCAGCATCAATGTGAGCGGCAGCGTGACCAGCACGAAAGCAGCGACCACCATCAGCGCCGACGGCACGCCGACGGCATCGCCGAGCAATCCGTACAGCGCCGGCGACACCGCGCCGGCGCCGATCGTGCCGGTGTAGAACACGCCGAAGGCGCGTGCGCGCTTCTCCGGCGCGACCAGGTCCGGCACCGAGCCGTACAGCACCGACGAGGTGCCGTTGAGAGCCACCCCGACCACCGGCAGCAGGACCATTGCGCCCTCGAGCGGCAGGGGCAGCAGCGCGACGATGCCGACCGCGGTCACCGTCTCGGTCAGCCACACCGTGGCGACGGTGCCGATGCGGGCGCCGATATAGGCGCAGACGAGCTTGCCGGCGGCGCCGCCGGCGAACACCAGGGTCAGCGACAGGCCGACCGTCTGTACACTGGCGCCCTTGGCGGTGAGCACGAAGGGCAGGAAGGTGAGGAAGGCCATGCGCGTCGCGCTGTCGATAATGCCGACCGACAAGAGCAGCGGGAAGCCGAGCGCATGCAGGCGTCCGATCGGGCGCGCCGCACGGTCGTCCTTCTTCGCGGCGGGCGCCGCCTCGCGCAGGCGCGGCATCAGGATGAAGATGGCGATCGCCCCGATCAGGCCGAGGCTGCCGAGCACGATCAGCGCCTGCCGCCAGGGCAGCACAAGGAGGAGCAGCGCGGCGAGCGCCGGCACCGTCATCTTGCCGATGTCGCCGGCGAAATTGTAGGTGCCGAGCGCGGTGCGCGAGCGGACGCCCGCGAAGGCCTGCGCGATCAGCGTCGAGCCGAGCGGATGCTGCGTCGAGGCGCCCAGGCCGCCGACGAACAGCGCCGCGACCAGCGTCACGACGCCGACGCTGAAGCCGCCGAGCACGTAGCCGATGCCGGCGAGCGCGGTGCCGAGCGCAAGCGTCAGCGGCGCGCCGATGCGCTCGGCGAGGAATCCGGACGGCACCTGGAAGCCGGCGAGCGTGCCGGAGAACACCGTCTTCATCAGGCCGAGCGCGGCAAAGCCGAGCCCGAACTCGCCCTGCCAGATCGGCAGCATCACGTAGATCAGGTCGGTGTAGCCGTCGTGCAGCGCATGCGCGCCGCAGGCGACCGCCATCGCACGGCGCTCCTGGTCGCGCTCGCTCATCCCCGCTCCCCGCGCCGCTCGACGAGATGCGTGATGAGGAAGGAGATCACCGGCTCGCCCTTCTGGTTCGTGCCGGTGGTGCGGATGGTCATGAGGCCGAAACCGGAATGGCTGTCCGAGGCGCGCGTGTCGGCGACCTCGATTCGATATTCGATCGTGTCACCCACATAGACCGGCTGCAACCATTTCAAATCGCGCATGTCGACGGCGGGGCCGGCCCGCGCGACGCGCTCGCCGCGCGCCCGCGCCAACTCGGCCAGCGCGCGCCGGTGCTCGACCACGAACCGCATCGAGACGATCGCCGTCTGCCAGCCCGAGGCGCACAGCGCGCCGAAGTGCGATGCTTCCGCCGCCGCCTCGTCGAGATGAAAGAGTTGCGGGTCGTAGCGCCCGGCAAAACCCTTGATGTTCTCCGTCGTGAATGTATGCCGGCCGACGATTGCGCTGTCGCCGACGACGATGTCCTCGAAGAAGATCATGAGCGGCCTTCCGGATCGCGGCGCCCGAGCATCATGGTCGAGGTCAGGGTGGTGATGACGACATCGGCGTCGTCGATGAGGTCGTAGCGGATGCGGGTGAGGCCCATCTCCGGCCGGCTCTTTGAGGAGCGGGTGTCGAGCACCGTCATGCGCAGGCGGACCTGCGTGCCGGGGCGCAGCGGTTCGAGCCAGCGTACCTCCTCGACGCCCGGCGCACCCATCGAGGCCGACTCGAGCAGGAAACCGTCCGCCATCATGCGCATCATCAGCGCGCAGGAATGCCAGCCCGAACCGGCGAGGCCGCCGTGCAGGGTCGCGACGGCGGCGGCCTCATCGAGATGCGCCGGTTGCGGATCGAATTCGGCCGCGAAGGCGACGATCTCCTCGCGCGTGACGCGGCGCGGGCCGTAGACCGCGACGTCGCCTATATTGAAGTCTTCCCAGTGGAGCTTGGCCATGGCCGCACCCTAGCAGCCTGAGCAATGCTCAGGTCGCAAAGCGGTAATGCATGATGTCGCCGTCCTGGACGACGTAGTCCTTGCCCTCGAGGCGCATCTTGCCGGCCTCGCGCGCGCCGGCCTCGCCGCCCGTGGCGATGTAGTCGCCGTAGCCGATCGTCTCGGCACGGATGAAGCCCTTCTCGAAATCGGTATGGATCACGCCCGCGGCCTGCGGCGCCTTGGTGCCGACCGTGATGGTCCAGGCGCGCGTCTCCTTCGGGCCGACGGTGAAATAGGTGACGAGGTGCAAGAGCGCATAGCCGGCGCGCACCAGCCGGTCGAGCCCGGTTTCCTTCAGGCCGACCGCCGCGAGATAGTCGGCGCGCTCTTCCGGAGGCAGCGTCGCGATCTCCGATTCGATCTTGGCCGAGATCACCACCGCGACCGCGCCCTCCTCCTTCGCCCGCGCCTCGACCTTGGCCGAGAAGGCGTTGCCTGCCGCGGCAGAGCCTTCCTCGACGTTGCAGGCATAGAGCACGGGCGCCGAGGTCAGCAGCCCCAGCGAATGAAACAGTTTCTCTTCCTCGGGCTTGCGCTCGACGAAGCGGGCCGGCTTGCCCTCCTGCAACAGCTTGAGCGAGCGCTTGACGAGATCGAGCGTCTCCTTGGCTTCCTTGTCGTTGCCCTTCGCCTTCTTCTCGAGCGCGTCGACGCGCTTCTCCAGGCTTTCGAGATCGGCGAGCATCAACTCGGTCTCGATGGTGTCAATGTCGGCGATGGGGTCGATCTTGCCTTCGACGTGCGTGATGTCGGAATCTTCGAAGCAGCGCACGACGTGCACGATGGCATCGACTTCACGGATCGTGGCGAGGAACTTGTTGCCGAGGCCTTCGCCCTTCGACGCGCCCTTCACCAGACCGGCAATGTCGACGAAGGTGATGCGCGTCGGGATGATCTGTTCGGACTTGGCGAGGCCGCACAGCTTCTCCAGCCGCTCATCGGGCACCGCGATCTCTCCGACATTCGGCTCGATCGTGCAGAACGGATAGTTCGCCGCCTGCGCCGCAGCGGTCTGCGTCAGTGCGTTGAAGAGCGTGGACTTGCCGACGTTCGGCAGGCCGACGATGCCGCATTTGAAACCCATGGATCAATCTTCCGTCAATTCGTTCAATCGGCGTCCTTGCCGTCGCCGAAACCCTTCGCTTCCAGTCCGAGGTGGACCTTGTTCTGGAAGCTCGAATCCTTGCCCTCGACCAGGAGGCCGGCATTATCGGCCATGAGGTCGCACAGCGCCTCGACCCACGGACGCTCGCTCTTGGCAAAGTCGGAGAGCACGTGCGTCGGCACCATCTCCTTGACCGGCGGCTTGCCGACACCGATGCGCACGCGCTTGTAGTCGTTGCCGACATGCGCGGTGATCGAGCGCAAACCGTTATGGCCGGCGACGCCGCCGCCGACCTTCACCCGCACCTTGGCCGGCGCGAGATCGACCTCGTCGTGGAAGACGACGATGTCGCCATGCGCGATCTTGTAGAAGCGCACGGCCTCGGCGACGGCGCGCCCGGACTCGTTCATGAACGTGCCCGGAAGCAGCAGCAGCACGCGCTCGCGCGCAATGTCGCCTTCGACCGCGACGCCCTGGTATTTGCGGCGGAACGGGCCGAAGCGGTGCGCCTTGGCGATCGCCTCGACGGCCATGAAGCCGACATTGTGACGATTGCCGACGTACTTCGCACCGGGATTGCCGAGGCCGACGAAGAGCAGCATGGCGTCAACGGCGCGCGCGCCGCCCTACGTCGATCTCGAGAGAGAAGAAGGCGCTGGCGCGCCTCCTCACTTCTTGTCGGGCTTGGCCGGAGCGGCGCCCGCGGCCGGAGCGGCAGCACCAGCGGCAGGCGCGGCGCCTGCAGCAGGAGCGGCGCCGGCAGCAGGAGCGGCACCCGCGGCCGGAGCGGCGGCAGCGGCAGCAGCAGCGGCGGCTGCCTCGGCGGCGGCCTTCTGCTCTTCCGCGAAGCCGGACGGCGGGACGACGGTCACGAGCGTGATGTCGCCGTGCGCGATCACCTTGACGTTGGCCGGCAGCTTCACGTCCGAGAGATGCTTCGAGTGGTTGATGTCGACATCACCGATGTCGACGTCGATCGATCCCGGAATCGCGTCGGCCGGGCAGGCCACAAGCACCGTGTGCGTGACGATGTTGACCGCGCCGCCGCGCTTCACGCCGGGCGAGGTCTCGGCATTGAGCACGTGCACCGGAATGTTGACACGGATCGTGGCGCCTTCCGCGACGCGGAGAAAGTCCACGTGCATCGGCAGATCTTTGATCGCGTCGAGCTGGAAGTCGCGCGGAATGACGCGGTGCTTCTCGCCGTCGACGTCGAGCTGGTAGAGCGTGGTGAGGAAGCGCCCCGCATAGATGCGATGGCGCAGCTCGTCATGGTCGAGCAGGACCATCATCGGGGGCTTGTTGTCGCCGTAAATCACTCCCGGCACCTTGCCGGAATACCGTGCAGCCCGCGCGGCCCCCTTGCCGCCTTTCGGGCGCACCGTCGCCTTCATCGTCTGGACGGTTGCCATAGTCGTAACCTCTTGTAAGCCAATGGAAAAAGGGCGGCGTTGCGGCCGCCCGTGAACGCGGCAAGCCTCCAGGGGTGCCGGGGGCCGCGTTTCGCGCTGGCTTATAGCGACGAGGGCCTGAAAGCGCAAGGAATGCGCGAAAAGGGCCCGTTTCTACTCGGCAGGGCCCTCGGGCGCAGCCTTCGGCCTCTTCGCCGCCTTGGCCTCGAGCGCGTCGAGGCGCGCCTTGAGCGCCTCGTTCTCCTCGCGGGCGAGACGGGCCATCTCCTTGACCGCCTCGAACTCCTCGCGCGGCACGACATCGAGCTCGCGCAGGATGCGCTCCGCCTGGCTGCGGAACAGCGAGTCGAACTCGCGCCGCACGCCCTGGGCGACGCCGGCGGCGTCGTTCATGAGCCGGGCCATCTCGTCGAAGATGCGGTTGCTGGTCTGGGTCATGGGTCAAAGGCCTCCTGCCCTCACAATGGCGTTGCGGTCATGCCGCCGCAAGGGGAGCCGTGCTAGGGATGCCGCGTGAACCGCGCGGGGGCGCGCCGCTGTCCGGGACTTCCTCGATGCCCTTCCTCGTCATCCCCTACCCGCACATCGATCCGGTGCTGGTCCATATCGGCCCCCTCGCCATCCGCTGGTACGCGCTCGCCTACATCTTCGGCATCCTGATCGGCTGGGCCTATGCGCGCGCGCTGGTGCGCTCGGAGCGGCTGTGGGGCGGCAAGCCGCCCATCACCGTCACAGACTTCGACGACTTCGTTCTGTGGGTGACGCTCGGCATCATCCTCGGCGGCCGCATCGGCTACGTGCTGTTCTACAATTTGCCCTTCTTCGCCGCGCACCCGTTACAGGTTTTCGAATTGTGGACCGGCGGCATGTCGTTCCATGGCGGCTTCACGGGCTGCGTCGTCGCCGTGATCCTGTTCGCGCGCAGCCGCGGCCTCCCGATCATGTCGCTCGGCGACGTCACCTGCGCGGTCGGGCCGATCGGCATATTCTTCGGCCGCCTCGCCAATTTCGTGAACGGCGAATTGTGGGGCCGCCCGGCCGACGTGCCGTGGGCGATGATCTTCCCGACCGGCGGACCGATCCCGCGCCATCCGAGCCAGCTTTACGAAGCGGGCCTCGAAGGCCTGGCGCTGGTCATCTTCCTCGCCATCCTTATCCGCCTCGGGGTGCTGAAGCGGCCGGGGCTGATCATCGGCGCCTTCGCCGTGTTCTATGCCTGCGCGCGGTCGTTCTCGGAATTCTTCCGCGAGCCGGACGCGCAGCTCGGCTTCCTGTGGGGCGGCGCGACGATGGGGCAACTCCTGTCGATCCCGCTGTTCATCGCCGGTGTCTGCTTCATCGTCTATGCGGTGAAGCACCCGCGCGCGCAGGGCGCCTGATGGCGGCGACGCCGCTCGAAACGAAAATCCGCGCCCGCATCGCGGCGCGGGGGCCCATTCCCGTCGCCGCGTACATGGCGATGTGCCTCGCCGATCCGCAGCACGGCTACTACATGACGCGCGATCCATTCGGCGCGCGCGGCGATTTCGTCACCGCGCCCGAGGTGAGCCAGATGTTCGGCGAGTTGATCGGCGTCTGGATCGCCGCGGTCTGGCAGCAGATGGGTTCGCCCGCGCCGGTGCGCATCGTCGAGCTCGGCCCCGGCCGCGGCACGCTGATGAGCGATGCGCTGCGCGCGCTGAAGGTGATGCCGGCGCTGCTGAAGGCCGCGACCGTGCATCTCATCGAGATCAGCCCCGTGTTGAAGGCGAAGCAGCAGGAGACGCTGCGAGACGTCGCGCCGCCCGTGTCATGGCACGCGTCTCTCGATGCGGTACCGGAAGGCCCGGCGATCGTCGTCGCCAACGAGTTCTTCGACGCTCTTCCGGTGCGTCAGGCGGTGAAGACCGCGCAAGGCTGGCGCGAGCGCTGCGTCGGCGTCAACGCCGATCGGCTGGCGTACACGGCCGGCGGACCGGTCGATCTCGCGCTCATCGCGGCCGAGGGCGCCATTTTCGAATGGCGCGACGAGGACCATGCGGCCGCGCTCGGCAAGCGCATCGCCCGCGATGGCGGCGCGGCGCTGGTGATCGACTACGGCCATGCCGCGAGCTCCGTGGGCGACACGTTGCAGGCGCTCGGCCGGCACGCATTCGCCGACCCACTGGGGACGCCCGGCGAGCTCGACCTCACCGCGCATGTCGATTTCGAGGCGCTCGCGCGCGCCGCTACATCGGCCGGCGCCACCGCGTTCGGGCCGATCACGCAGGGAGATCTGCTGCGCCGTCTCGGCATTGAAACGCGGGCCGAGAAACTGAAAAAGAAGGCTTCACCGGACGCCGCCGCGCGCATCGACGCCGCGCTGGCGCGCCTGACCGGCGCGGCCGCAAGCGAAATGGGCGCGCTGTTCAAGGCCGTCGCGCTGGCGCATCCTACTTTGGGCGCGCCTGCGGCGTTCGCGCACTGAGGCGAGCCGCATTGCCGCCACATGGCGGGAAAAGGCTTTCCTAAACCATCTCGCGTCCCGATTCCTCCCGCTGCTTGTTGCACGCGGGTAAATCGGCTTTTGTATCTCGGCTAGGCTCTCAGGGCGGTTTCATGTTGCAGGCATCTTCGCTGTCCCGGCTGGCGCGCATCCGCCACGCCTTCTTCACCCGCGGTGGCGGCGTGTCGGATGGCGTCTATGCCAGCCTCAATGGCGGCATCGGCTCCAACGACGCACCAGACAAGGTCGCCGAGAATCGCGCCCGCATGGCGGCGATGCTCGGCGTCGCTCCGGACCGCTTTCTGACGCCTTATCAAATCCATTCGCCGGACGTCGCCATCGCCGACGGTTCGTGGACGCAGGAGATGCGGCCGCGCGCCGATGCCGTCGTGACGCGCGAGCCGAAACTCGCCATCGGCGTCTCGACCGCCGACTGCGGTCCGCTGCTGTTCGCCGATGCCGAGGCAGGCGTCATCGGCGCCGCGCATGCCGGCTGGCGCGGCGCCTTCACCGGTGTGATCGAGGCGACTCTCTCCGCCATGGAGAAACTCGGCGCTTCGCGCGAGCACATTTCCGTGGCACTCGGACCGACGATCCGCCAGCCGAATTACGAGGTCGGTCCGGAATTCGTCGAGCGCTTCCGCGCCGCCGACATGGACAATGAACGCTTCTTCGCGCCGTCGCCGCGCGAAGGCCACGCCATGTTCGACCTCACCGGCTACATCGCCGACCGCGTGCATCGCGCCGGGATCGCGCAGTTCGAGGACCTCGGCCACTGCACCTATGCCGATCCGGCGCAATTCTACAGCTACAGGCGCATGAGCCAGCGCGGCGAGCCGGATTACGGCCGCCATATCAACGCGATCGCTCTCGCCGGTTAACGGTTTTCCTCAGCACCTGTGTCATCTGCTGGACTCACGTCCCTGCCAGCCGGTAGGTTCGCCCCCGGCCGCGGGGGATAACGCAAAAACAAGCGGCCACAGGGACGTGTTGACGATGTGGGTGTTGTTCCGCCGCGCGATCAGCGCCGCGGTTTCCGCACGTTTGGTGGCGCAGTTGGCGTTGGCCCTCGTGGCCGCGCTGCTCGTCGCGGGCTGCCAAACCGAGAAGGAAGCGGGCTTGGCGGCCGGCGCGCCGCGTGGCGCGAGCGTCGCCTTCGAATCGATTGACGGCCTGCCGCAGGACCGGTTCCACATATTGGTGCAGGATCTCAATGGCGAGGCGCAGCTTCGGCGGGTCGCCGTGCTCTCGCGCGAGCAGCCGTCCAGTTATCGCGTCCGCGGCTATTTCTCGGCCGCCGTCGAGCGCGGCCGCACGACCATTTCCTGGGTCTGGGACGTCTTCGACCGCGACGAGCGCCGCGCCATGCGCATCAGCGGATCGGAGGAAGTGAAAAGCGGCAAGGCGTGGGACGCCGCCGACGACGCCATGCTCAAGCGGATCGCCCGCTCGAGCGTCGAGCAGCTCGCCGCCTTCCTGACGGCGCCGGATGCAGCGCCGGAGACGCCGGTCGCGTCGACCGAGCCGCGCCTGGCCATGGCCGGAGATACCGGGACGCCCGAAGCCGCCGGGATCTTCCGTGTCTCGCAGGTCCACGCCGATCCCGAGCCAGCGAACCCCGGGGCAAGCGTTCCCCTGCCGCACAGCCGCCAGGCCGCTGCCACGGCCGCCGGCCGCTAGGCAGCCTTTCTTCCGTTCATCCTGACGTGTGAAAGGCGCGGACAGCGGCGGCGGGACATATTGCCGCGCACATCACCTCTTGTTATGACCACGCCGCAATTTCCCGCGAAAAATGACGAGGTTTTGGATGTCGGGCAAGAACGGGGCGATCAAGCTCGTCGCCGGCAACTCCAATCCCGTATTGGCCAAGGCCATTTGCGACTTCCTCAAGACGCCGCTGACCAAGGCGCAGGTGCGGCGCTTCGCGGACATGGAGATCTTCGTCGAGATCCAGGAGAACGTGCGCGGCGCCGACGTCTTCGTCGTGCAGTCGACCTCGTTTCCGGCGAACGACCATCTGATGGAATTGCTGATCATCATCGACGCGCTGCGCCGCGCCTCGGCGCGACGCATCACGGCGGTGGTCCCCTACTTCGGCTATGCCCGTCAGGACCGCAAGCCGGGCCCGCGCGCGCCGATCTCGGCCAAGCTCGTCGCCAATCTGATCACCCGCGCCGGCGCCGACCGCGTCATGACGCTCGACCTCCACGCCGGGCAGATCCAGGGCTTCTTCGACATCCCGACCGACAACCTCTACGCCTCGCCGCTAATGGTGCGCGACATCAAGGAGCGCTCGCTCCAGAACGTCATGGTCGTGTCGCCCGACGTCGGCGGTGTCGCGCGGGCGCGCGGGCTCGCCAAGCGCATCAATGCCCCGCTCGCCATCGTCGACAAGCGCCGCGAGCGCGCCGGTGAATCGGAAGTGATGAACGTGATCGGCGAGGTGGCCGGCCACACCTGCATCCTGATCGACGACATCGTCGATTCCGGCGGTACGCTGGTGAACGCCGCCGACGCACTGCTCAAGCAGGGCGCCCGGGACGTCTACGCCTATATCAGCCATGGCGTCCTGTCCGGCGGCGCGGTCGAACGAATCGGCAAGTCGCGGCTGAAGGAACTGGTCATCACCGATTCGATTCAGCCGACCGAGTCGGTGCAGGCCACCAAGAACATCCGCATCCTCCCCATCGGCCACCTCATCGGCGAGGCGATCGAGCGGACGGCGTCGGAAGAGTCGGTCTCAAGCCTGTTCGACTGAACGGCCGAATCGCGCCCCCACTTATCCACCGGCAACTGAGTCCGGCGCCGGATTGGCTGTGGAGATTCCGGACCGCGCGGTTGCCACGAGTCCGCAAATCACGGCTCATAACGCCTACAAGATGCCTCTGGCGGTCGGAATCGAGCGGGTTATAGTCGAGTCGGCTCCCTGATTCGCTCCCAGCGTCAAGGTATCCGTAATCCCTGCGTCAAAAGCGGACCGCGCCCCGGCCTCCGGGGCAAGGAAGCCGTGCGCGTTCGGTGGCGTGCGTTTCCCCTGGCTCCAATCCGGCAAAGCGGAGACGTGATGTCCCTCTCGAGCTATACTGACGATTCCCGACTCAATCCGCTGGACGTGGTCGAGCGGCTTGCCTCCGTCAACGATTGGTCGTTCGAGCGATCGACAGAGGACGAGATCACGATCCTCGTCACCGGGCGCTGGACCGACTACCAGCTCTCATACACTTGGATGAACGATATCGAGGCGCTGCATCTCGCCTGCGCCTTCGATATGAAAGTTCCGGAGCGCCGCCGCGCCGACGTGCAGGCGCTCATCTCGATGATCAACGAGCGGCTCTGGGTCGGCCATTTCGACCTCTGGATCACCGAAGGCATCGTCATGTTCCGCCACGCACTGATCCTGGCGGGCGGTACGGAGCCGTCGAACCAGCAGTGTCAGTCGCTGCTCGGCACCGCGCTCGACACCTGCGAGCGCTATTTCAGCGCATTCCAGTTTGTGGTGTGGGCGGGCAAGAGCCCCAAGGAAGCGCTCGAGGCGGCGATGTTCGAGACCTCGGGCGAAGCCTGATCAGGAAAATCTAAGCGAAACGCCGGCGAGCGGGATGCCCTTCAACTCGGTCGTCCATGTTTCGCCCGGCGCGACCGGAAAGGCGCGCGTCAGCGTGCCGGTCGACACGATCTCGCCGGACTGGAGCGGCGGATTGACGGGATCATCGGCAAGCAGCGCGACGAGATGCTTCAGCGCCGAGACCGGGCTCCCCAGGACATTGGCGCCGGTGCCGCGATCGATCAGGACGCTGTCGCGATAGAGCGCGACCTCGAAGGTCGCAAGCTGCTCCAGCCACTGCTCCGCATCGCCCGCCATCTCCCGGCGTTCGCCGACGAGCAGCGCACCGTGCAGCGCATTCGCGGCGGTGGTGTCGGTTGCCGTGAACTTCCACTGCGGGAACACCGAGTGCACGATCTCGTAACCGTGCGCGACCCAGGCGATGCACCGCATCAGCGCCAGTTCATCCATGCCCGGCGACGGCGCATGCGACAGGCCGAACATGATCTCCGGCTCGATACGCGGCTCGGCATAAGGCGCGAGCGGCAAGACCGGCGTGTTGGAGAGGTCGCGGAGGCTGCGCGCCGTCACGTAGCCCCAGTTTGGCGCGTAAACATTGTACTCGGCCCAGATGTTGCGGTTGGTGAAGCCGATCTTGCGGCCGACCGAGGTCTCGCCCCGCTTCGCGCGCGTACGCTCGCACCAGTGCGACACGCGATAGGCGTCGGCGACCGATAATTCGAGGCCGCGCGCCGAGAACGGTGCGATAGGGCGCGCCGCATCGGCGGCTGCAAGGATCTCGCCGCCGATCGCGGCGAGGTCGGTCACACGCTGGTCCATGTCGCCTCTCCCCCACCGCCATTGTGAAAAGGCGCGGGCCGCTTGGCAACGTCGCCGCCGCCATTATGATCGCGCGCATGAAAAAGCTCGCCAAGGCCGCCAAACTCGCCCTCCCCGGTCCGCTGCTGCTCGTCGGCGCCGGCAAGATGGGCCAGGCCATGCTCGACGGCTGGCTCGCCCGCGGCCTCAATCCGCGCAAGCTCATCGTCATCGAGCCGCAGCCGGTGAAGACGATCAAGGCGCTGGGGAAGCGCGGCGCCAGGATCAATCCGAAGGCGCCGGGCGAGGCCGCCGCCATCGTGATCGCGGTCAAGCCGCAGACCGCGCCCGACGCGGTGCCGCCGCTCGCGCACAGCGTGGGCAAGGGTACGCTCGCCGTTTCGATCATGGCCGGGCGCACTTTGCGCTTCCTCGAGGAGAGGCTGCCGGCGGGCGCCGCGATCGTCCGCGCCATGCCGAACACGCCCGCCGCGGTCGCGCGCGGCATCACCGTCGCCTGCGCCAATGCGCATGTCACGGCGAAGCAGCGCAGGCTCGCGACGAGCCTGCTGGCCGCCGTCGGCAAGGTCGAATGGGTCGACGACGAAGGCCTGATCGACGCCATCACCGCCGTGTCCGGCTCGGGCCCGGCCTATGTGTTCCTGCTGGCGGAAGCCATGACCAAGGCCGGAATCGCCGCCGGTCTCCCGCCCGATCTGGCCGGCCGCCTCGCGCGCGAGACAGTCGCCGGTTCCGGCGAGTTGCTGCACCGCTCCGAACTCGACGCGGCGACGTTGCGGCAGAACGTGACGTCGCCCGGCGGGACCACGGCTGCGGCGCTGAATGTGCTGATGGGGCCGAGCGGCTTCGATTCCTTGCTGACCGCGGCGATCGCCGCCGCGGCCCGGCGTTCCCGTGAACTCGCCGGCTGACCGCCGCCTCTGGAACGCCTCATTGGGCACCCTAGATTTAAGGGATCAGCCGGAAGGAGACCGCCCATGGCCGACGACCTGCCCCATGCCCAAGGCACATCGAACCGCGACAAAGCCGTCCACGCATTCCTGGCACTGCTCGCCGAACGACGCTTCGAGGACATCGGGCTCGCCGAAGTCGCCGGCCGCGCCGGCCTGAAGCTGTCGCAATTACGCGCCGACTTCGGGACGACGCTGGCCATCTATGCGGCCCATGTGAAGCAAGTCGACGAGACCGTGCTCGACGGCGCCGAGACCGATACGAGTGAAGAGCCGCATCGCGACCGGCTGTTCGACGTGATGATGCGGCGGATCGAGACCCTGAAACCGCACAAGGAAGCCGTGCGCTCGATCGTGTCGTCGGCGCGGCGCAATCCGGGGCTCGCATTCGCGCTCAACGGCATCGCGCTGCGCTCGCAGAAATGGATGCTCGAGGCGGCCGGCATCAGCGCCTCCGGTCCGCGCGGCATGCTGCGCGCGCAGGGCGCGGCGCTTCTGTTCGCGCGCGTTGTCGGCACGTGGCTCGACGAGGAAGAAGGCGTCGAGCGCACCATGGCGGCGCTCGACCGCGGGCTGGCCAGCGCGGAGCGGTGGGACGGCTTCCTCGGCGATCTCTGCGCCATCCCGTGCGCATTGCGCCGGTCACGCCGCAGGCGCCGCCGTCCACTCGATGAAGGCCCGGCCGAAGCGAGCGCCGCCTAGACCGGCACGCGCACCGTCGCGCGCAATCCGCCGAGCGGCGAATCGCCGAGCGTGATGTCGCCGCCATGCGAGCGCGCGATGTCGCGCGCAATGGCGAGCCCGAGCCCGGTGCCGCCTTCGTCCTGGTTGCGCGCATCGTCGAGGCGCAGGAACGGCTTGAACACGTCCTCGCGCATCTCCGCCGGAATGCCCGGGCCGTCGTCGTCCACCGTCACCGTCAGATAGCGATGGTCGCGATGACCCGTGATGGCGATCGAAGGCGCATAGCGCGCGGCGTTCGACACCAGGTTGGCGAGGCAGCGCTTGAACGCCGCCGGCCGCACCGTGACGTTCGGCGGGCCGTAGAACACCACTGTCGCCTTGTGGCCGTGCCGTTCGGCGTCGCTGCGCAGTTCCTCGAGAAACTCCGCCATGTCGGTCGACGCCGACGCCTCGCCGAGGTCGCCGCGCGCGAAGGCAAGATAAGCCTCCAGCATGCGCGCCATCTCGTCGACGTCCTTCTTCATCGCCTCGACTTCCGGATTGCTGTCGATGAGCGCCAATTCGAGCTTGAAGCGCGTCAGCACGGTGCGCAGGTCGTGTGAGACGCCGGCGAGCATCGCCGTGCGTTGCTCGATCGCGCGCTCGATGCGCGTCTTCATCTCGATGAACGCGGCGGCGGCGCGCCTGACCTCGCGGGCGCCGCGCGGGCGGAAGTTCGGAACCTCGCGGCCCTTGCCGAAACTCTCGGCGGCGTCGGCGAGCCGCAGGATCGGCTTGATTTGGTTGCGCAGGAAGGCGATGGCGACGACCAGCAGCACCGTCGAGGTGCCGACCATCCAGAACAGGAAAATCTCGGAGTTCGATGCATAGGCGGCGCTGCGCCGGGCGTAGACGCGCATCACCGTATTGTCGAGCTGAATGCGGACTTCGACCAGCGACGACTTGCCGACGGTGTCGATCCAGAATGGGCGGCCTATCTGCTTGCGCAGTTCCTCCGACAGCGCCTGGTCGAGCAGCGAAAAGAACGGCTTCGGCATTGGCGGCGGCAGTTCGCCGACCGGCATGAAGTCGACGACGAGGCCAAGCCGGTCCTGCGCGATCTTGCGGATCGCGGTGCGGTCGGCGTCCTGCGGGTAGGCGCGATAGACGTCGATCAGCGCGCCGATGTCGTGCACGACGCCGGCCGACAGGCGCTGCGTCACCTCGCTCCACTGCCGCTCGAAAAAGATGAAGGCGAGCACCGATTGCAGGATCACCATCGGCGCGATGATGATGAGCAAGGCGCGCGCATAGAGTCCCTTCGGCATGAAGCCATTGGCCCAGCGCCACATGCGACGCCAGCCGTCGGCGATTTGGCCGAGGCCGCGATGGACGCGGCGCACGGGCGGGATCGCGTCGTACCATTCCCATGCCGCGCGCATCCGCATCAGGGCGGTGCGCACGCCATGGCCGATGTCGAGGCTGGTCATGTGGTGATGACCAGCCGGTAGCCGATGCCGCGCACGGTTTGCACGAACTTCGGATCGGCTGGGTTCGGCTCGACCTTGCGGCGCAGCCGGTTGACCTGCACGTCGACGGCGCGCTCGTTGACGGAGCCGCCATTGCCGGCGAGCGCCATGCGCGACACGGTTTCGCCCGGCGTGGCGGCAAGGATGCGCAGCATCTCACGCTCGCGATCGGTCAGGCGGATCGTCTCCTCGCCCTTGCGCAACTCGCCGCGCACGATGTGAAAGACGAACGGGCCGAAGCCGACCTGCTCTGGCGCGGCCGCCGGCGCCGGCGGCAGGGCGCGCCTGAGGATGTTGGCAATGCGCAGCGACAATTCGCGCGGCTCGAACGGCTTCGACAGGTAGTCGTCGGCGCCCATTTCGAGCCCCTTGATGCGGCTCTCGGCGGCGTCGCGCGCCGTCAGCATCAGGATCGGCACGGTCGATTCCGTGCGCAGCGACTTGGCGAAGTCGAAGCCGTTCTCGCCCGGCATCATGACGTCGAGGACGAGGAGATCGAAGCTCAGATGCTTGAGCTTGGCGCGGGCCTCCGCCGCGGTGTCGGCGGTGGTGACGCGGTAGCCTTCGGTCGACAGGAACCGCGACAGCAGATCGCGGATGCGGCGGTCGTCGTCGACCACCAGGAGGTGCGGGGCGTCGTCGGCCAGCGGCAGCGCGGCGATCATGCCTTCGCCTTCACTTGTTGGTCTTGGCGCGGTCGGCGCGCGCGATCAGGCGCAGCACTTCGTCGCGATTGTCGCCGTCGATCATGGTGGTCAGGAAGCGGCGCGCCGCCTCGTGCGCGCCGGCGCCGATCTCGTTGAAGGCTCGGGTAATGCGCTCGGTCTGAAGCTGGGCAAGCTTGAGCGACAGCGCCTCACCCTTGGCCGTCACGTAGAGGAGCCGCTGGCGGCGGTCCTGCGCGCCTTCCTTCTGGAGCACATAGCCCTCGTCGACGAGCTGCTTGAGCACGCGGCCGAGCGACTGCTTGGTGATGTTGAGGATGTCGAGGAGGTCGGCGACCTTCATGCCCGGGTTGCGGTTGACGAAGTGCAGAACCCGGTGATGGGCGCGGCCGAAGCCGAGCTTCGACAGGACTTCGTCCGGATCGCCGACGAAGTCGCGATAGGCGAAGAACAAAAGCTCGATGATGTCCCAGATGGGCTCGCCCGCCGCCCCCGGACGGTCGGGAGCCGCGCCGGACGGGTCCACAAGCTTGGGCCGCCAATTTATGTCAGCCATGTTGACATATTTTGGTTTTATGTTACAAAAACGCTGTTACCGACGAAAGGATCGTACACGACGGTCCGGAAGCCGGTGGCAAACGGGTGATCGGACGGCGCTCCGGACCTCCGGGTCCACTCATACCGAGACTTGCCGAACGACGCAAAGTGTTGGAGTTGGCGCGGAAAATGCGCCATCACAGCGGCGGGAAGGAAGCGCCCGCCGCCGGTCTCGGCCCCGTCAGAAGGAGCCGCCCGGCCGGCCAAGACGTAACGCATGTACGAGTGAAGGAGATCAAGTCCATGGCTGCGCAGTCCTACGACCGCCTCGAGGGCGTCATCTGGTACGACGGCAAGCTGGTGCCGTGGAGCGACGCCAATGTTCACGTGCTCAGCCACGGCCTGCACTATGCCAGCGCCGTGTTCGAGGGCGAGCGCGCCTATGGCGGCCAGATCTTCAAGAACAAGGAGCACGCCGAGCGACTGAAACGCTCCGCCAACGTGCTCGACTTCGACATTCCCTA
>Ga0310810_10001620_pt1 | contig 23755 bp, 23 predicted proteins | sample NCmetagenome_FD_207641 | JGI IMG/M metagenome (GOLD analysis project Ga0310810, IMG submission 207641) | Soil microbial communities from experimental microcosm in Duke University, North Carolina, United States - NC | ecosystem: Engineered > Artificial ecosystem > Soil microcosm > Unclassified ... | reverse complement strand
GAATTCAAGGTGCTCTCCGACGGATCCGGCGCCGTTCATCCCTCCGCCGCCTCCACCTGCCGGCCCCGGGCCGCCGCCTCCCAGCACCGGATCATGCGTGAAATTCGATGATCCGACGATAGGGGCGAGAATGAGAAAAAGGATCATTGCGTGTATAAGCAACGACGCAATGACCCCTTTCCATTCTCCTTCTTTCTTTTGCCGCTGCCCGAAAGTGGGATAACGCGTAGCTATTTCACATCCTTCGGCGTAGCGGCAATTACCTTGACGCCGGCACCGCGCGCCACATCCATCGCCGTGATGACATCCGAGTACTTCACGGCCGGATCACCCTTCACGAAAATGATCTTGTCCGGACGTGGATCGTAAATCTCCTTCAGCTTCCTGCCCAGGTCGGCTTTCGACACCGGCTGTGAGTTGATCTTGAAAGTATTTCCCGGCAGCACTTCGAGCACGATCTGCGACGGCGGCGGACCAGACTGATCCGGCTGTGGAGTCGGATCGGGTAGCTGCAGGTCGAGCGCCTTCCGCGACATCGGAATCACCATCATGAAGATGATCAACAGCACCAGCAGCACGTCGATCATCGGCGTGACGTTGATCTCGTTCGACAGGCCGCTGCCTGGGCTTCCCCCGGACATGGCCATTATTTCTTCCCTCCCGCCGGTGCAGCTGGCGCGTTGAACAGATTATCGGTCTGAACGGCCGATACCGTTCCCGGTCGCTGATCGGTGATCATCCCCGTCACGCGGACCTCGTTATGGGCGGCGATGTCCAGCGCGTCCAGAACCTTTCCGTACTGCAGGTCCTTGTGCGCCTTGACGTACAGAAGCTTGTCTTCCGTGCGGTTCTCGAAGATCGCCTTGAGACGCGCGCCAAGCTCGGCGTTGGGGATTGCTTTCTTGTTCAGGTAGTACTGCCCGTTCGCATCGATTCCAAGGACCTGATCCTGGTCCTCTTCCGGATGCGGCTTCAGATTGACGCCGGTCGGCGGAATCGCCTGGAAACCGGCGGTGATCGCTGGGATGACGAGCATGAAGATGATCAACAGCACGAGCATCACGTCGATCATCGGCGTCACGTTCGGTGATGCCTTTACGCCTCCAGCGGTACCAGCAGACATTGCCATAACTCAACCCTCCTCGGGTTTACTGCGAGATCGGTGAGTTGCCCGCTGTTGCCGTCGTGTTGAACTCGCGGGTGAAGCGCGACCTTCCGAACTCGCCCGTCCCCGAGACATTCTTGATCATGTAGTCGATCATTTCCTTCGACGTGTACGTCATTTCTGCCGTAAGGTTGTCGATCTTGATCTGGAAGTAGTTGAACAGCCACACCGCCGGGATCGCGACGACGAGACCGAAGGCGGTCGTGATGAGCGCCTCGGACACACCGGAGGAGATCGAGGCGAGACCGCCAGAGCCGGACGCGGCCATAGCGGCGAAGGAGTTCACGATTCCCATCGTCGTACCAAGTAGTCCGACGAACGGAGCCGTAGCGCCGACGGTGGCGAGAACGCCGAGTCCGCGCTTGAGATCCGTGATAGTCATTAACATCTCGCGTTCGATCGCCCGCTCGGCAGAGTTGATGTCGGCGACGGTGACGGAGCCATCCTGAATCAGCGGACGAATCTCGGTAAGAGCTCCGCCAAGAACGCGTGCCACATGGGACTTCTTGTACTTGTCGGCCAGAGTGACGGCTTCGGCCAGATTGTCTTCCTCGAGGAACTGCGAGAACTCCGGAGCGAACTTGCGCGTCTCACCCTGCGCCTGACGAAGATCCCACCACTTCTTGATAGCGACCGAGAGAGACCAGATCGACATGATGGCGAGGACGTACACAATGCCCTTCGCGAAGTTGCCCATCTGGTTGTAAATGTCGAGTAGTGACAGCTGCATTGTTTACTCCGGTGGTTTAGTTAGCGGGGAACAGCGAACTGAAAGGCTTGCTGCACCAGCTGGTTGACCGGCTTCCCGCCGATCTGCGCTGGACTGAACCTCATCCGCGGCAGCACGTTCTTCACTGCCTGCGTGAACAGCTCGTTCGTCGACTTGAGAACCTTGAACGAATCCATGTCGGCCTTGCCATCACTCTTTACGACGAATTGCGCCTGAACCTCGCCGGCAATGCCCGAGCTCTCCAGCACCGACGGATACTTCGGCTTCGGGTTGTCAGGAAGCGACTCGGCGGGCTTCTCGACCTGGAACTCGAAATAGGTCTGGTTGGTGTTGGCGATTCCACCGACGACACCGTTACCGGTACCGCCCTTCACACCCTTTCCACTGAAGTCGTTTTCGTTGGTGATCGCCTTGGAGAGATCGATCTCCGGGATCTTGATGTCGATCCTCACCGGTGCGCGAAGAACCTGGAATCCCTTCGGCGGGGGCGGCTTCACGACTACCTCCTTCGGCGGCGGCGGCTTGTCCGGCACCTTCGGGGGTTCCTTCTTCATCTCGACGAACTGAATCTTTTCAGCCTTTGCCTTTTCGTCCTTGACGCCGGCCCGGGCGGTCGCGTACACAGCGGCTCCAATGAGAACTGTGTGGAGCACGATGCTGAACGTGGTGCCGCCAGCCATCTTTTGCTTCTTGGCTTTTGACTCGAGAAGTTGGTTAAACATTCCTCACCCAGTGAGAGGTTCGTGAACGAAAGCTGTTCGCAACTTTGATCTGGCGGAATACCCGCAAGATTAAGAATCAATGAAATAGTACTAATAGGTTTGTAGCGACTAACTAGCGGTTGAGCGTAAACACGAACGGCATCTGAACGAGTTGGCTGACCTTTCTTCCTCCAACTTCGGCCGGTGTGAACCGCAGCCGACCGAGTGCAACCCTCACGGCATCCGCGAAGAGTTCATTGTCGGAGTGCACGACCCGAACGCTTCCCTGCACCGGCTGACCGCGCTCATCGACGACGAATTCCACCACCACTTTCCCCTCGATTCCGGCGCTGCGAAGCGCCTCGGGATATGCCGGCGGCCTAACACCGGGAATGAGCCCGACCTGCCTGTCGACCTGATCCGCGCGAAAAGGACTTCCGTCAGGGACTGTCTGAGTTTCAACGCCGTCGGAACGAAGCGGTCCCGTCGACGCCGAGGCGAAATCCTCCGGCTTCGATACTACTGTGGTGATGTCGATTGGTGGGATCGCGATATCAATGTGTGTCCCGACGAATACCATGCGGTGCCCGTCGACGGGACGAGTCGCGGCGGTCGGCGCCGATCGCGGCGTGTGAACCTGAGGAACGTTCCGAGGAAAGTAAACGGCACGAACGGTTTCCGCGGACACTCGCGGCTGCACGCGCGCTTGCGCCGTCGCAAAGACGGCGGCCGCAATCAACGCGGTATGAGTCGTGACGCTTGCGATTGCCCCAGCGGTGGAGCGAGATCCCTTCGGCCTGGACTCCAGCAGCGTTTCGAGCATTTCCCCTCCGATTGATGTCGCCTTCAACATCTCGGAGTCATACCCGCAATGAAATAACGCCCGCGTTAGCTGTGAATGAAGTGCGTCTAATTCGCGGATTAACGCCGCGTTAAGCGATCCAATAAGTTTCGACCGTTTCAGTCGCTCGCGAGCGGCAGCGTCACCGTAAAGAGGCTCCCGCGACCGAGGCGTGACGATGCCGTCAGAGTTCCGCCGTGCGCCTGCGCAATCCACTGGCTGATGGCGAGACCGAGCCCGAAGCCTCCGCGCTCGGACATTCGCGAACGCACTCGGTCCGCGCGCCAGAATCTCTCGAAGATGTGCGGGAAATCGGCGGCCGAGATTCCGATCCCGGTGTCGCGGACGGCGAACGTCACGTTGTCGGGGTGACGCCCCACCCCAAGCTCCACTTTGCCACCGGCCGGCGTGTATTTGATCGCGTTCGTCACGAGATTGAGAAAGAGCTGCCTCAGTCGCGTCCTGTCACCCATGACGATGGCGTCGGCCGTGAATGGAAGATTCACAGTGACCCCCTGTGCCTCACCCAATATGAGCGCGGTCTCGTATACCTCCTGAACGAGCGGCCCAAGCTCCACGGGTTCCCGGTGCAGGTCGAAGCGCCCTTCGTCGGCGCGAGCGAGCGTGAGCAGGCTCTCGACCAGGTCGGTCATTCTTCTCACTTCCTGCAGCGCTTCCTCGAGCGCGATCATGCGCTCTGTCTGGTGGCCCGAATCCATCATCGCCCTCTCGACGTCGGCGCGCAGCACCGCCAGCGGCGTCTTCAGCTCGTGGCTGGCGTCCGCGGTGAATCGACGCAATCCGGCGAACGATGTCTCGAGCCGGGCGATCATCGCGTTGAGCGTCGTCACGAGATCCGCGAAGTCCGTTGACTCATCGCTCAGTGCGAGGCGTCGGTGCAGGCTGCGTCCGTCAGTGATGGCGGCGACCTCGGTTGTTATCTCGCTCAGCTGCCGCTGCGTTCGTCCAAGAATCAGGAAAGCGCCGATTCCCGCTGCCCCGATGATGAGGGGCACTATAAACAGCGCATCGAGCAGGTACTCGCGCGGGATCGTGCTGGCTCGCGTCGCAACGGCCCCGGACGCAATTCGGCTGAGGCCTGATGCGTTTCCCGCCAGCGAGTGCGAGACGAACAAGACCTTCTCCTGCAGTGAGTCTAGTGTGAAGATGAGCGCCTCACCCGATGCCGGCAGACTCGCGAGCTGGGTCTGGAGCGTCGCCATGTCGCTCCCCTGCAGTCGCAACACGTCGCTGGAGCGATAGACGGCGCGCCCCGTGGTGTCCACTACCACTATGTATCCCGGGAGTGCCTGAAGCCGGTTGACCACATTCGGCGATAGCAGGGCGATCAGGGCGGTGTCGCTGGTTGCCATCACGTTCCCTTCCGCCCTCTCCGCGTCGGTGATGACGCGCGCCGCCAGGTCTCCTTGTGCCGCTGCGTAGAGCGCTATGTCGTGATAAACGGCGTCGTTGCGGGCGGCGAGCACTGCGAGAAAGAGAGTGACAGTGACCGCGACCAGGCCGCCCACAAACGCCGCGGTGAGAGTCACGCGCGTCGAGATCATTGGCCCCTAGACGCCCCGGCCGGCGCCGATCTCTTCGCGGATCACATACCCCACGCCGCGGATGGTGTGTATGAGCTTTTTCGCGCTATTTGCATCTATTTTCTTGCGCAGATGGTTTATCACTACGTCGACTATATTGGTCCCCGGATCGAAGTGATATCCCCACGCATACTCGGTAATCAGAGTTCTGCTCATGACGCGTCCCGCATGGCGCATGAGATACTCGATGACGGTGTATTCCTTGGGCGTCAGCTCGATCGCATGTCCGCCGCGAGTGACCTCTCTCGTATCGAGGTTGATGCTCAGGTCCGCCACCTTGAGCACCGGCGTCATTCGCGCCCTCGGCCGGCGCGATAGCGCTTCTACGCGTGCCAACAGCTCCTCGAACGCGAACGGCTTCGTGACGTAGTCGTCTGCGCCGGCGCGCAGGGTCTCGACTTTCGAGTCGATGGCGTCCTGCGCGGTTAGTATGAGCACTGGGCGCTCGAAGCCGCGTGCCCTGAGGTCGTGCAACACCTGCGCGCCGGATTTGCCAGGCAGCCGCATGTCGAGGATGACGACATCGTACTCCTCGGATATCGCTCGCGCTTCCCCGTCGTCGCCGTTGGCGACGAGATCTACGCCCCAGCGCTGCTCCTCAAAGCCCCGTTTGACGAACTGTCCAACAGTGGGATCGTCTTCGATTACGAGGATTTTCATCTGGGCGGTATGGACATCTTGTGTTGAAAGCAAAAGGCGGAACTGCGTTTCCGCCTTTCCGCCTAAGTTACTTCTGCGCTATCTGTGGTTCAACGACCGACGATTGCGATCTCCGTCAGCGAATGAAGCCCCTGTCAGGCCTCTCGACCGCGCGCTGCGCTTTCTGTCTTTTCGCCAGCAGCGCCATCGATACCGAATCAGTCCGCGGCTTGAGGACCGCGCCCTCCGAAGTGTCCCTGGTCACCACTGTATCCTTGCACTCGCGCTGGTCGAAAACCGATCGCGTTGCGCAGCCGGACCGAAGGAGCTTGGACGGACCGCCAACAACCGGCGCGGCCGGAACGCATTTCCCGGTCGCCGCGGCGCTGGCCGCGCAATCGGTCTCCGCGTTCGCAACTGGGCGACGGGAGACCGAATACATGAGAGCAGCTAAAGAAGAAACAGCAACTGCGAGCAGTAGCAACGCAATCAGCAGCTCGCCGATCACGAAACCGCGACGGGCCCGCCTTGCCGGGCTGCCGTCGGCAGACACTAGTATTCCACCCAGTTGTCGACCCATGTGTTACGCAGAGTTACCAGCGCACCCATTGTAGTCGTAGCCTTCGCAACTTCGCAGGAGTTGTAGTTGTACTGCTTGGTACCGTTACCCGTCGCGCCGGGGACATAGGTCCCGAGCTTGACATTAAGTCCGCTGACGGTCGCGCCCGAAATCGTGCTGTTACCGTTGGAGGTGATATCGTTTCCGACCAGGATCACTCCGTCCCAGCCGACCGAACCGTTGAACGTGAGGCTGCCCGTCACGATCAGCATGCCTCTGCCTGATGTCGGAAGCACAAAGTCACCGTTGGCGCGGACGATCGGATAGTACGTCGAATTCGGGTCCCCATAGGCGGTCGTCATCGCCGTCGTTGGCCACGATCCGGGCGGTATCGTGATGGTGGGTGTAATGGCGCCGAGATTCAAGATGCCATTCCAGTCGATTGCCACCGAATCTGGAGCGACTGAATCAACTGGTGGATCGCCGACGGCAATCGTCTTGCCGCTATAGCCCGGGTTCACCGGAACCACGACGCCGGCGATGGCTGCCGAATCACCGCACACATCGATGCCGCCCAATGTTCCGGCGCCACCGTTCTGCTGAAGGCCCGAAAGTGCCGTCCAGCCGGCCAGGACCTGCATCGGAGCCGGCTCCCACAGCACGTACTGTGCAACCGTGCGAACACCCTGTGGTGTACCAGCGTACGCGCCGACCGTTTCGACGCCCCTCGAGCGGGCAACGTATAGGCCCGACTGCGAACCCCTCACCGGACGCAGACGAGTAAGCGTCACCGTCGCGACGCCACCTGTCATGGGAATGATAGCAGTGTCGGGGGTCAGGCCCGGAACATGGCTGTAGCCGGGATGGCCCGCCATCAGCGAGTCGCGTTTGACTAGAAAGATCTCGAGTCCCTGCTCCGCGATTCTGAAAGCAGTGATCTGGGATTTCTGGTCCGCGACCGATCTGCGCTCCGCGCTCACCAGGGAAAAGCCCCCGGCGACCATGATCGTCAGCGCCGCTATGATAAGAAGCGCGGTCGGAATCGCAAACCCTCGACGTTCGGTTTTGTTGAGCATATTAGTCACGCCTCTTCGGCTAGTTTGTGCGGTTCTTGAAGTAGACCGCGGTTGTGAATGGCGCTGTTTCATTCGATACCCGACCTGGGGCAATGTTTTCACTGATACCGTCGAGATGGAGCTCGAGTCCGCGCAAATCCGCCAGGTTCGCGGGCGGAGCCGCCTGAGCGACCGTGCCGCCGTTGACCGCGAAGAACTTCCAGCCCGCGGTGTTGGCGAACGGCGCTACCAATTCCTCGGTGGCCAGCGCTCCGCCAGGAGCGATGACGGTTCGGTAGAGACCGAGCTTACCGGGGACCGCCGTCGAAGCCTTGAACTCATACTTGACCTGGTTGTAGAGGAACACCGGCGTTCCAAGACCTGCGACGGCAGGAACCACAGGGCTCACCTGTACGGTCTTTCCATTGGGCACCATGGTGATGTTGACGCCCGCGCAACGGGAGGCATCGCCATTGGCTTCTGTAGCGGGGTTCTCCACGTACGCATACACGCCCGTACTGAAGTCTCTCCACGCATAGCCGTAGAACTGGTTGTTCTCCGTGGCTTTCGCATAGGTTGTCGAGTCGACCGGAAGCAGGCTCAGTACCGTCGCGTTGCCGGCACCATTGTTCTGGCACACGACACCGATCGCGAATGGGATGCGAATCGTGAGCGAGGTGGAAGTGGCGGCAACAACGCCGCCGGTCGCTTCGATCATTCGAAAGTCGGAAACGACTCGGTTGAGCGAGGCACGCGACACGTTCCGCGCCGCGTTGCCCATTCCCTGTCGGTCGAAGAATCTGCCTTGCACCGTCATCAACCTGGTGAAAAGCGCCCCGACAATGCCGAACAGCACTAGCGCGACCAGGAGCTCAATGAGAGTGAAGCCGCGGCGAGCGCGGCTGAAATTTTGGTATGTCATTCGGGTCACCCTGTCGGGCAATCGGTGCAAAGGGCGCGTGACGTCCGCGCCTTTGTCCGGATAAAGCTTGCCGTATCTGGTTTGAACTTGGTGTTTTTGGGGACGATGATTATCTGCACCGTCTTCACCAGGTTAACCGTAGGCTCGGCTACAGTGATCTTCTTCGTATACGTGTAGGGGCCCGTAAGGACGTCGACCGAAGTTGCGCCGGTGAGGACCGAGTCGTATGGACTCATTTCGAGACGATTGACCTCTTGCATCAGAACGCCGTTTCTGTAAGCGTTGGCGGTAGTGGTCATCGCGCTCTGCGACACAGAGTATGTGAGCGCGGCGAGCGAAGAAACGGCGATTGCAAGAAGCACCATTGCCACGATGACCTCGACGACCGAGAAACCCTTGCGCTCGTTCGAAACGGCCATTGCAGCGGCGGTGCGATCGGATTTGCGGAGTGATATTCTCATTGTGGTACGAGCCTCACGAAGCCAGCTGTACTGGCGGTGATATGCCGGAGGTAATCGCCGTTGGCGAGGTCGATTGTGACTGGGCTCGACGAAACGCCGTTCGGGAAAACGTCAAACGTCGCTGGAGTGAATACGAGCGTACTGAGCTTGTATTCTGAGGTGTCGCCGTAGAACGCTCTGATGCGGAGCACGGCGCCCGTCTTCCTATCGACGAACTGATAGCTGCGACTGGCGGCGTCGGCCTGGACGCGAACCGGCTCGCGTTGGCGAGCGGCCACTGCAAAGGCGTTTTGAAGATCCGACACGATTATCATTGAAGCGCGATTGACACGCTGGTGACGCACGATGCGCGACATTGCGGGGCCAATCATTGTCGCGGCTATACCGAGGATCACAACGACGATAAGGAGCTCAAAGAGAGTGAATCCCTTGAGCCCTCTCGTTGTGGCGTATTTTCTGGAACCTGGCGCCATGCTGGAATGCCTCCATCGGGTGCGCCGGGCATAGCACCTGGCGCCCCTGAGAACCGTTACCTTCTATTAAGAGATGGACGAATTGGGCACAGGCCAGCAACCCGAAAATAGCGTCAATTCCGAGTTAGACCCTTCTAATGCGGCTTAACCCCCAAAACCTTAGCTCAGCAGTTGGATCGCCGCCAGGATTTCAGAGTTATCGCGTCGCTCGCCGTTATTGCGCTCGACATAGGACCACTGAACCCGCCCACTCTTGTCGATCAGGAAATAGGCGCGGTTGGAGTAGAACTTCTCTTCATTAAGGACGCCGTAAGCCCTCGAAACGTCCCGCCTGAAGTCGCTCAATAGCTCCGTCTTCATCTGGAGCTTGTTCTTGAACTCCTTCAACGACGGGGTCGCGTCGACAGAAATGGGCAGGATCTCCACCCCCTTTCCTGCGAATTGATCGAAGTCCTGGGTGAAGCAAACCAGCTCCTTTGTGCAGGTCCCCGTGAAGGCCAGCGGAAAGAACGCCAGAAGGACATTTCGCTTTCCGCGAAAGGATGAAAGTGATACATCACTTCCGGACGTCGAAGGCGCGGTAAAGTCGGGGGCGAGCTCGCCCACCTGCGGCGAATCTTGCAACTCTGTATTCGTCATCGCTGAAAACTAAACGACTCTGGGGATTTGATGGAAACTGATACGAATGCGGTTACTCAGAAGCTCACGGTGCGTTGTCAGTTTTGCAACACTTGGAACCGCATCGACGCGACGAAAGTCACCGCCGGCCCCAAGTGCGGAAAATGCGCCAAGCCGATCCTTCTCGAACGGCCGATTGCGCTGGATGACGAGACCTTCACGCGCACTATTAATGAAAGCGACATTCCGGTCGCGGTGGACTTCTACGCCGACTGGTGCGGGCCGTGTCGGATGATGGCGCCTGCGGTCGATGCTCTCGCGGCGCACCTGCAGGGGAAGGCACTCATCGGGAAGCTCAATACCGACCATTCTTCCAGGACCGCTTCCGGGTTCAATATCCGCGGCATCCCGACCACTATTGTATTCAGGAGCGGCAAGGAGGTCGCCCGGCAATCGGGTGCAATCCCGCTCGAGGGGCTGAAACAACTCGTGGCAAAAGCCGGCGTTGCAGTCTGAGCTGCAGCGCGGGGATAAAAACCTTCCGCGCAAAGGCCGGCGTTTCGGTCTGACCCGCGCCCGAAACTAATCCTTTAGAGCGGCGGGCCCTTCAGCACCTTTTCGACGGCATTCGCCAACTCCTGACCCGAAAAGGGCTTGTTCAGAAAATTCGCTCCGCCTGGTACCCCGGTTCGCGCATCCTGATCTGCGTACCCGGAAATGAAGAGCGCACGCAATCCGGGCCGGGTCGGCGCCAGGCGCTCTACGACCTCGCGCCCGCGAAGCCCCGGCATGTACATGTCCGTTATCACCAGATCTATCTTGCCGGGATGCTCTTCGGCGATTCGTAGCGCCGCCTCTCCGTTCTCCGCCTCGAGAACATTGTAGCGCGCACGGCGCAGAATCTTCAGCACGATCGTACGAACGGATTGTTCGTCGTCCACAAGAAGGATTGTTTCTTTTAGTCCTGGTTCGGACTCAGTCATCGCTTGAATGCTTGGGCCGGTTTGGGGGAACGCTCAAGCTACCCACGGAACGAGCATTATTGCTAGACGCCCGTTCAGGACACGCTGGAACACCCATCGATCCTGAGGTCACCAACCGCCTTATTGCGCGGACGACTCTTGTGTTGCGGGCCCGCCTTCTTGTTGCGGACCGTCCGCCGATGTACATGCTAGCCACCGCAATGGTGTTGCTGACCGACGCAATGGTGTTGACCGGCAACGACAAGCGACCTGGCATCCCTTGGGGCACTTAGCATGTCGCGCGACCTCTTGCACGGTGCTGGCTTCCCATTTCAGTGTTGCATGCTTGCCACACTTTTGTTGCAGAGCGGTTTCGCCTGGCCTCACCTGTTGAGCTTAAACAGACGTTAGGTTCGATTACCTGGGGTTAACATCGCCGACGTGAATTTGTGACCATCTGGAGGTGCCCCAAACCTCCTATTGCTGAACAAAACAGTTTCGCTACGTTGTGTCGCTCACATCACGAAGTTTCGCGCAGCACTTTTGTCCACATTGTACAACACTACGGGATTGAAATGACTAGCGCCTTGGCCAGAAAAGACTTTCGCGCAGCCTCCGACTTAACGCCTTACAATCCTGTGAGCGAAAAAATGCGAGCCCTGATCGTCGACGACGATCGGACGCTCCGGGAAGGATGTGCCAGCGTGCTCCGCGCCGAAGGCATCAACGTCGAGGTAACCGGCCGCGGCGAAGAAGCCATCCAGATGATCCATCGGTCGCGTTTCGACATCATGTTCGTGGACGTGTACCTGGAGCCGGTCTCCGGGATCGACGTGCTCAAGGCCGTGATGGCCACCTCTCCCAGCACACTCGTCGTCCTCATGACAGGAAACCCCAGTGTCGATTCGAGCATCGAGGCCATGCGTATCGGCGCCTGGGATTACCTCCCTAAACCATACTCAGGCACTCAACTCCAACTGCTGGTTGGTCGTGCTGCTCATGCACTGACGACAAGGCGCGAACAGGACACGCCGACGGGAGATACACTCGCGCTCGGAACCGGCGGCAGTCTCCTTCTTGGAACGTCCACTGCGTTCAAGAATGCAACTGAGCTCGCGCGGCGAGCGGCGCCGACCAATGCTTCGGTCATGATCGTCGGCGAGACTGGGACCGGAAAAGAGGTGATTGCCCAGTACATCCACCACCACAGCCGCCGCGCCAGAAAGCGTTTGGTCCCGATCAATTGCGCCGCCATTCCGGAACAGCTCCTCGAATCCGAGATGTTCGGCCATCGCAAAGGAGCCTTCACCGGCGCCGATCGCGAAAAAATGGGACTTCTCGAGCTCGCGGATGGGGGCACGCTCTTCCTTGACGAGCTGAGCGAGATGTCGATGCCTCTTCAGGCCAAGATGCTGCGCGTCCTTCAGGACGGAATCGTGCGTCGCGTCGGCAGCGAGCAGGAGGATGCTGTCGTCGATGTGCGCTTCGTATCCGCGACCAATCGCGATCCGCGTGAAGCGATTCGGAACAAGCAGCTTCGCGAGGATCTTTATTACCGCCTGAACGTCGTGCAGGTAACTATTCCGCCACTGCGCGAACGGGTAGAGGATATTCCCCTCCTCGCAAACCACTTCCTGCGGATATTCTGGGGACGGCACCGCGCGGCCAAGGATGTCGTTCCCTCGTTCAGCGAAGATACTCTCGACTTTCTTTCTTCGCGTCCGTGGCGCGGCAACGTGCGTGAGCTGCAGAATTTCGTCGAGCACGTCACGATTCTCGCGCAACCGGGCGCCAAGATTCAGATTCACCACTTGCCGCTCGACCAGGAAGTGGATCCAGGCACACCCAGCAACGGTTTGGGCATCATGCCGTCGAGCGATGCGTATCACGTCGCAAAGGAACAGGTCCTCGCAACGTTCGAGAAGAACTACGTCACGAGGCTCGTTGCCAGGGCATCCGGCAACATGTCCCGCGCTGCTCGGTTGGCCAGCGTTGACCGGACGACTCTCTACCGGTTGCTCGAGCGTCACGGTTTCCGACGGGACTTCAGCGAATCGGGTGGAGTGACTGACCAACTCGCCGATAGTTCAGTGCGCGGCGACTCGAGTGCACCGGCGCTCGCGGACATTTAGTTCCTCGTAACTATCGAGAGTTCTGCCAACTTCCGGGACCCGTCAGCGCTCCCGCGCCGACGGGCCCGCGCTTGGATCCGCAGTCGCCCGCCCGAAGGACCCAGAATGTGCGCCCAATCACTGTGTGACTCTTTCGACTCCATCGTTGCGGCGCCGCAACAGGTAAGAGGAGTAAACTCGCGTAACTCGTTGCTGCGCAAGGCAATCAGTATGGGCGACTAATTGCGTTACGGCCACACACTCGAACTGGATCGCCCCGAATTCACTCCTTTTATTGCTTCTGAGAATGAGCGTCCGCCCTTCGCCTTCTGATTTCGCCATTGCTTCCCCGAACGCCGGTTCCCCGAGTCCGGCGCCATACAACGGCGCGCCGCCGAGAATGGATGGACCGTCTGATTCGGAAGGCATACAGTGGTCACGCTACATCGACGCAATCTGGCGTCACTCGCTGCTGATCCTCGCGGTGGCGCTTCTTGGTTCCCTCATCGGGCTTTATGCTGCGCGTCGAGTCAAGCTCACCTACGACGCGGATGCCACGATTTGGATCAACACGACTCCAAACGGCGGGCAGCCGCAGACCGGACCAATCAGGACGCCACAGCTTCTTACATCCGTATCGTGGGTCGAACTGTTACGAAGCTTTGCGGTCGTGGATCCGATCGTACGCGATCTCAAGCTCAACGTAAGCTACGCACCCGCCGACTCCGCTCTTTTCGCCAACTTTACATGGACGCCGGCCACGAGATCTGGAGCTTACGCGTTGACGATCGACGAACGGGGGCGAACCTACGTGCTTTCGACCGCAACCGGCACTGTGGTGGAACGCGGTGCGGTTGGTGATTCCGTCGGGCGGAAGATTGGAATGAGCTGGCTTCCGGACAGACGGTTGCTCGGTGCTAAAAGCATTTTCAAGTTCGCTGTGTCCTCACCGCGCAGCACGTCTGCATCTCTGGTTGGTGCGGTACACGCCACGCTCCCCGAGGATGGACAGTTTCTGAAGATCACCCTCACCGGTAGCGATCCGCGCCGCACTGCTCGCACCGTCAACGCATGGGCGGCACAACTGGTGAGCTCCTCAGGCGATCTCAAGAAGAGTCACCTGCTCGAGTTCAAGAGAATCCTGGGAGATCAGCTTGCGTTGGCAGAGGGGCAGCTGCGCTCCTCGGAAGACGAGCTCGAACGGTTTCGCGTCAACACGATCACGCTTCCCCGCGGGGCCGCGCCAATTGGTCAGAATTCCGGTCAAGGGGATCCTGTCGTTGGGAACTATTTCCAGCAGAAGGCAGCATTGGACGAAGTCCGGAGTGAGCGAGAAGCGTTGGAGAGAATGATCGCCGACGCGCATGGTGGACCAATCAATACGCAGGGATTTCTGCAACTCCCGACAATTCTCAACGACGCGCCTCAGCTTCGCAGCGCAATCGAGGAGCTCTCGATGCGAAAGGCCACTCTTCGCACCGAGCAGCAGTTCCTGACAGATGCGAATCCCAGGATCAAACAGCTCGCCGAAGCCGTCCGCGTTCTGGAAACGGAGACGATCCCGCAGATAACGCAGGCCATTTTGAATTCGCTCAAAGCGCGTGAGCCGGAGTTGGGCACTCGTATTGATGTCGGGTCGCAGGAGCTGCGGGCGATTCCCGCGCGGGCGACCGAGGAGATGAGGTTGGCACGCCGTGTTGTCGCCAGCGAGAATCTTTACAACACGCTCAAGGCACGTTATGAGGAGCTTTCGATCGCGGAAGCGCAGACGACACCGGACCTGGCCGTTCTTGACACCGCCGTCGCATCGACCTTCCCGACCAGTAACGACGCACCGCGACTGTTGCTGCTCGCCGTGGCTGCCAGTATCGGCCTCGCGTTCGGCATCGCCCTCATTCTAGATCGCCTCGACCCGCGTTTCAGGTATCCTGAGCAGGCAACACACGATCTGGGTCTCAGCATCGCCGGCACAGTGCCGAGGATCAAATCGAATGGTCGCGGGGACATCAAGCTCGAGTTGATGTCACAGACGGTCGAGGCGTTCAGGACGATTCGTCTCGCGCTTCGCTACGATTTCCCGGAGGGATTGCCGATCGTGTTGGGAGTGACCAGTCCGTCGCAGGGTGACGGGAAGTCGCTTGTCGCATCCAATCTTGGACTTGCGTTCGCGAGTTCGGGCAGCCGGACACTCCTCATCGATGGCGATGTGCGGTGCGGTGGGCTGCATAACACCTTCGGGATTCCGGTGACCCCCGGGTTGGTCGACTACCTCCACGGCCTCGCTTCGGTCGATTCGATTGTCCGCCCCACGGCGTCAAAAAACCTCTTCCTCATTCCGCGCGGGACGCGACGCAATCGCGCGCCTGAACTCCTCGTCTCGGACCTGATGAATAGCCTGGTCCACGCAATGCGCCTGCAATTCGATGTGGTGATCATCGATTCGCCCCCGCTCGTCGCCGGAATAGACGCCTACGCGCTGGGTGCGGCGGCAGGCGCCATGTTGATCGTGCTCCGACCGGCGCAGACCGACCGCAAGCTGGCGGCCGCAAAGCTCGAGGTTCTCGACCGCCTGCCGATTCGGATTGTTGGAGCGGTGCTGAATGCCGTGCCCGGCGGAGGCGCATACCGGTATTACGGCGCCGACTACCACTACAAAGGCGACTCCTCGAACGAGCAGTTGGCAGATGTCGCGACGCCGAGGGGTCTCGTACTTCGGGCGTGATTCGATCCGTGGCGCAGACGTCGGGTCGGATTTCCACCTGATTCGAATCGACTGTGGCGTCAAACGAAAGCTGTGTGGGGCAGGCGCAACACCTGGGCCTGAGCACGCGCGATTCCCTCTCCGTCGCGATCATCGCAACGACAGAGGGGACAACACGTTAGGGCGGATCATGAACTGCTGACTCCTTAGCATGCGCCCTGCGTTCTCACCTGTATTCATGCTGCCCAGGATGTCCACTTTGCCAGTCTTTCATAACGTCGCTGCCGATGCCGCGCACCGGCGCCGCGGTCGCGTCGTCCCATTCGCAATCCTGCTGCCGGCGTGTTTCATCGCGGTCGCTTCGACCCCCGCCATCTCAGGCGGCCAGGGAACCTCGGGAGCGCTCATCTCCCGCGAACAGCTCACTGTCGCCGCCATGCAGGCCGAGCAATCCCAAAACGCCCTCGAGGCGTCGGCAATTCGACAGCGATTGCGCGATGGAGATTTTCAGACCGGCGACCGAATCCTGCTCACGGTTTTTTCCGACGCCGCCCATACCGACACGCTGGTCGTGAGGGATGGGCGCATCATCGATCTTCCGTGGAAGGTGGCCATGCCCCTCACCGGCGTATTGCGCTCCGAGGTCAAGGATCGCGTTACGGCGGAAGTGCTCAAGTACGTGAAGGCGGATAAAGTGGACGTGACGCCGCTCACCCGGATTGCGGTACTTGGGGAGGTTGCGCGCCCGGGATATTTCGCGATTCGCTCCGACGTTCCGATTACGGATGCCATCATGCAGGCAGGCGGGCCCACGGCATCGGCAGACCTGGAGAGGAGCGTAGTCAGAAGGGCGAGCCGCGAGTATCGCTCCGCCGACGAGACGCGCCTGGCAGTCGCCAAAGGGCTCACCATCGACCAGTTCGGCCTGAACGCGGGCGACGAACTTGTCGTAGGTCGCCAGCGTCAGTTCTTCAACCCGGCCGCATCCGCCGTGCTGGGCACGATCGCGAGCCTGAGCGCAATCTTCTTCGCTGTCCACCACTAAATGCCGTCTCCGGGACTCGGTGATATGGTCGAGATAGAGCGGGCGATCCCGCTGACATTCGAGGGTGTGCCAAGTGACGGAGCGACCCCGCTGTTCGAGGTAGAGCCTCGGTCACGGTCCACCATCATCGATCGCGGGATGAACATTGTTATCGCCTCGATCGGCCTGATTCTGGCGAGTCCCGTAATGCTGGTGTTTGCGGTGCTGGTAAAGCTCACCTCCCCCGGACCGATATTCTACTCGCAGCCGCGTGTCGGTCTCGATCGCCGGCGTTCATCGGCCGGATCAAAAATGTACGATCGCAGAACACGTGATGTTGGAGGGCTTCCCTTCATTATCTACAAATTCCGTACGATGTACGTGGGCGCCGAGATCCGTCATCGGGCAGTATGGGCGTCAAAGGAGGACGCCCGTGTCACGCCCATCGGTGGCCTGATGCGAAAACTCCGCATCGACGAGCTGCCGCAGCTTTTCAATGTGATCAACGGAGACATGAACATCGTCGGCCCGCGTCCGGAGCGTCCCAGCATATTCTCACGCCTTCGCGTCGATATTGCGGATTACTCCCTTCGCCAACGCGCAAAGCCCGGCATTACCGGCTGGGCACAAATAAATCAGAGCTACGACACGAACCTCGACGACGTCCGCAGGAAGGTGCAATACGATTTGGAGTACCTGCAGCGTCAGGGCGTTGGAGAGGATCTGATGATCATGGCCAAGACGGTGCCGGTCATGCTATTTCGAAAGGGCGGCTGGTAATTCGAAAGGGCGGCTTGTAATTCGAAAGGGCAGCTTGTAATTCGAAAGGGCAGCTTGTAATTCGAAACGGCAGCTTGCAGAGGCCTCAGCGACCGGATGCGCGAGGAACCGGAGGCCAGATCTCCACGCCAACCTCGGCATAAGCCTGCGTAGCGGCATCAGGCTCACGATCCCCGACCGCATCTCGTAACACCCAGCCGGCGCACAATCCGAGACCATTGATGGCCTGCATGAGGAGATGCAATGGCGCTACGACAATGGCGAAAGGGATCCCGCGCATCTTCGCGAAGAATCGATACGCCGGGAAATTGAGCGCGATTGTACCCAACACGACAAGTGCCCCTTTCACTGCCGCATTCGGAGCTGGGAGAAAAGCCGCGGAGAACGCCACGAAGCACAGCACCGCAAACGCCGGTGCCAGCGCGCGACTCAGGGTGAACACGACGTCGCTTGGTACCGCCGTGCGCGTCCGCTGATATCCCAGCGATCGGGCGAGGAGCGCGCTCCGATCCCATACCTCGCTGCAGAGCGAACGCACGTTCCAGTGCTTCAACCCGGTGATCGTGAGTTCAGTGCTCGAGAACACGTTGCGGCCCGAATCCTCCAGACGGTGCGCAAACTCGATTCCTTCGAGGCGCGCGGTCTCGAAACGCCATTCGTCGTACATCCCCGCCGAAAGAAAAACCTGGCGTCGGATCACGGCGCATGGCGAAGCAACGTTTCCGGTGGTGCCAGCTTGCATTTGCTCGCCGAAGTGCAGCAGCAAATTCCAATACTGAGACACCAGGTTTGGCGCTCCAGCTATCTGCTCGTGGGAAGCCGATACGGCGTCGAGTCCAGGCTGGTCGGAGAGCATCTGGAGCATACGAGGAAGCGTGTCGGGCCGCACCATTGCGTCAGCGTCGACAAAGGCGAGGACCTCGCCTCGCGCCAGCTCGGCCCCGCGATTTCGCGCGTACGCGGCGCCTGACTTGCGCATCGTCAGACGAACGACGGTGTCTGCGTACCGTGCGGCGAGCTCCGCGGACGAGTCGCTGCTCGCGTCATCCACGACAATCAGCTCATAGTCATCCCGGGGCAGTTCGCTGGCGAGAATCGCAGTCAGGGCACGGGCGAGTGTCGCGCTACCATCTCGCACGGGAACGATGACCGAGAGCGGGCGCGGAGTAGGCATATGGTCGAGATTAACTCGTCATGAGCAGAGACGTGTCGGCGCCGGCCGCTGGCAGGAGTGCGCCGCTGAGAAGCGTCACGATGTCTCCCGGTACCTGCCGCATTGCGAGCTCACGGAGATCCTCAGTACTGGTTCCCGCCGGGGCAAGAAGGAATTGTGCATCCCGGACGCTTCGCTGCAACGCACCCAGGTTGGTCGGCTGACCGGCGCACGCAACCACCACATCGACGTCCTGGTTTCCGTGTGCGCGAAGACCTTCCGCCAAGCGATCTGGGGACACTACGTGATTCTCTGGAAGCACGACGATGAGTGAGACCCTGGGCGTGCGTCGCGGTAAACCGCGCTCCTTCGCGCGGTCATAGCCCGGCCCCGTGGTGCGTCGTTCTTCTGGCTTTTCCATGCCCATTGCATCCGCAAAGGCCTGCGCCTGGCTGGGCCGATCGGCGGCGGGGCTGATTTCCGCGTTCACTGGAACCACTGCAATACCTTGAGAGAAGTCCAACGATGCTCTCCTAGAATTTCGCGATCATTAGAAGCGCTGGATTGATTTCGCCAATTCGATACAGGACAGCGGAGGCAAATCCCATACTTCGCGCCCGCTCTCGCAAACCCTTGTCCCACCGTTACTTCGACAACTCCGGCGGCTCCATGCTGCGCGCAGAGCGCCACGTTTGCGTTGCGCTGTTGCTACAAACGATTCCTGCCTCCGAACGAGCAACCGGTGAATCAACCGCGTGAAACTGAAGGTCTCGGAGTTGGATCCCAGGTAACCAACCGAGCTCCTCGAAGAGCGTCGACCCAGGCCAGAACGCCCGCCGTGAATGCAGCTACCACGAAGCCGGCCAACCCGACCGGCTTGAACCTGACTGAGCTTCCATACCTGATCGCAGTGGCGCCAATGAGCACTCCGACTGCAACGATGGCGAGCAGGATTGCCGCGACGTTGCTTCTGGTTGCGAGCACAACAAGCGCGAGAATCGCGGTCGGCACCAGTAGGTACGGGACCCAACGAAAAAGCTTGTGGCTGATCAGCATCAGCGCGAAGGACCCGTAGCGGAACGGATTCATCAGGGCGCGAAAGTAAAACAGGGTACTCAGGCCACGCGCCATTGTACGGGTCTTACGTCTCAGCTCTGATCGGATCTCCGTGGTTCGCGGCACGAGGCACACAGCGTCGGGCACGCTCACGGACCGGTATCCCTGCTGTCTCGCCACTAGAGTGGACGCAAAATCCCAGCTGAGGCCCGCAGGAAGGGCAGACCCACGGATTCTTCGCCGGATGCCATAAAAGCATCCGCTTGCACCGACAATTGACCCCACGCGCGTCTCGAGATCCCGCACCTTCATTTCATAGCCCGTGTAACCCGATTCCACTCCAGCATCGTGTTTGCCCACGGCGCCCACGCTTAGGTCGGATCCCGAAGCGACTCCGACCGTCGGATCGTCGAAGGCCCGAATCAACCGCTTGAGAGACCCCGTTGGAACGACGACAGTGGCGTCGATGTTCACGATTATGTCTCCCCGTGCAACGGCGACAGCGGCATTCTCCGCTGCAGTCTTGCCTCGCCGGCTCGGGGCCCGCAGCAGCTCGATACCCCGCTGCGCGAATTCCCGTACAATATCGTCCGTGCCGTCGTGCGACGCGTCCGAGAGAACGAGTAGCTGAAGTCTGTCTTTCGGGTAGTCGACCTCAAGAAGGCGCTCGAGCGTAGCCCGAATCGTCGATGCTTCGTTGTAAACCGGGAGAGTGATGGTCACTGCCGGCCAGTCGCCCTTCTTGTCAACAGCATTGCGTTTGGGGCGTCTCCGCGCGACAGCCCAGATGATCGCCGGGTACGCAACATATGCATAGGCTGCCGTGACAATTGGCGCGGCTGCGATCAAAACGGCGATTGCGAACACTGGTTGGGAATGAAGTTGGAAAAGCTTGGAGTCCGGAGTGGCGAGCCGGGGCGCCTTGCAGCACGCCCCGCTCGGACAGAGTGGAAAGCATTGCACGTGCCGGGGATGTATGTACCCAAGTCGTTGCTGCGCATAGATTTCGGTGCGCCCGGGTGCAATCGCGTGGGGTAAATCGACAGCAGTGTGTTGCGGGCGTGCTACGCCAGCAGATAGCTGTGCTACGCCGACAGTTAGCTAGTGTTTGGCCCTGCCAATTCGCAACGATGCCGAGCCGCCATCACGTGATCGAAGTGCGGCCGCGTAGACCGCGTCGATGGCACCGAGCCACCTGGTGCGACTGAACGATTCGAGCAGTCTCTCCCGAGCATGTGCGCTTCTGGCTATCGCAGCCGACGGATCGCGCTCAAGCTGCGAGAGCGCCTCTGCTATCATTCCTGGATGCTCCGGCGGCACAAGCAGGGCGTGTGAAGAGCTAACTACATCCGGGACGCCACCGACACGGGTCGCAATGATCGGGACGCTTGCGTTCATCGCTTCCAATAAAGCGATTGGCGTGCCTTCCGTGCGAGAGCTGAGAATGAATGCGTCGAATGCCGTAATCAGCGATCCGGCATTTGCGATGTGCCCGTGCCACGAAATCCGGTCGGCGATACGCAGCTCCGCGGCTTGCTGTCGAAGGCGATCCAGCTCCTCTCCCTCACCGATGATCGAGAGATGCCATTTCGGATCGGCGGCGGCCAGCGCATCGAGCATCACGTCCGCCCCTTTTTCCCTCGACAAGCGACCGACCCACCCGACGACCAGAGCACCAGCGCGTATATCGAGACGCTTTCGGGCCTCCGCCCGCGTGAGAGTGTCGACGGACTCGGCAAATCCGTTCGGGACGCAGTGGATCTTCCGGGGCGGCACGCCATCTTTAGTCAGACGCAGAACCAGCGGAGCGGACACGGCGATGACGGCGTCTGCACGCCTGAGCGCGAGGGATTGAACTCGCTCGTAAAGACGATTGCGTCTTCCGCCACCCGTGAACCCGTGCACAGTGCTGACGGTCGGCACGTGATGCGCCCGCGCAGCCGCTCCTCCGATCACATCGGCGCGGTACCCGTGAGTGTGCACAACCCCGGGTCGAAGCCGCGCGACGAGTGCTTGAAGCGAGCGATATTCCCTGAGATAGCCGCGTGCCCCCACCACTATACCGGTGACCGGCACGCCAAGCGTCTCCAGTTGATCGATGAAGGGGTGACTTTGTGCGGAGCCCGGTTCAACGACTGCTGCGACGTGCACCGACTTCGGCAGCTGTCCCACCGACATCATCGTGACTACGCGCTCGAGCCCGCCTTCCCGCATTGGCGCGAGAACGTGAAGAACGCTCGGGCGCTCGTTCGCACGCGGATCAGTTTTCGTAGTAGCAGAGCCTCGCACTGAGAATTATTTGAGAATCACGTTCGCCTATGCCGCACCATACCGAACACCCGAAATCTGTTGTTGAGGCGCCTCCACCACTCTGTCCTCGAGTCGTGGCACAAATTGCGCACTGCAGTTTAATAACACTGCAGGACTACTGTTTTTTCCCATTTCTGTTTTAATTCCAACCGTCGCGTTGCTGGGAAAAAGAGTAGGTACGGAAAGAGAGGCGTCGGCTCCGTTCGGTAACATTTGAATCACGGGCATCTGGCACACTGTTCGCCAAAGCGTGTGCCAGTGGAACCGCGACGCGTTGGGCCCGCAGCTTGGCCCTGGAGCAGTTAAGCCTCGTGGTCGTGACCCTTCGTTAGGAAAGATCGTCGCCCATGAGAAGAGAAAATAGCTCACCATCCGTGGTGGGCGCTTCAATCGATTGTACAGATTTTGTACGGCAGGATCGCAAGCCTCTCAGGAGGTGGGCGACAAAGGCAAAACCGGCGAAAGCCGGCGACGCAAAGCCACGAGGCTAAAGCGCGTTCTCTCACGTGCCAAGCCAGTCGAGCCGCCGAAACACACTACCAAGGGGGACGCATGTCAATGCGTGCTTTAATCCTGGCGGTGACCGGCTTCGTAGTCAGTGTCGCTGCGTGCTCTTCATATGATGGCACATCGGTCGTCGAGGTCAACAAGTCTCCGGCTCATGTCGCGTCTGTTTCAGTCACCCTCCCCTCCACACTGACCGCCGGGCAAAGAACCCGCGGTGTGGCGATAACCAAAGACTCGAACGGAGCGGTACTTACAAACCGTCGCATCAGCTGGTTCACGTCGAGCGGGTCTGTCGCGAGCGTGACCGACTCCGGCATGATTTCAGCTGTCGCCCCTGGCACTGCTGTCCTGAGCGCCGTGAGCGAAGGTGTCTCCGGTCAGGCGACGATGGCGGTGCTTCCGCCCCCGCCGAATCCCGTCGCTACCGTGGCCGTCGCCGTTACCCCCTCGGCTGTCGTCGTCGGACAGACGGCGACTGCAACAGCGACGTTGACGGATTCGAGTGGGAATCTGCTCTCCGGGAGAGTGGTCTCTTGGTCCAGCTCGAACACCACTGTAGCGACAGTGGATGCGGGCGGCATTGTCGCCGCAAAAGCAGCCGGCAGCGCGATGATTCAAGCAACTAGCGAGGGCAAGACAAGCGCTTCAAGCCTGAGCGTTAGCGCCCCCGCTCCTATTCCGGTTGCGTCGGTATCAGTATCGCCTCCAAACGCGAGCTTGCAAGTTGGAGCGTCGACTCAGTTGGCGGCAGTTACTCGTGATGCCAACGGCAACGTGCTCACCGGGCGCGTGATCGCGTGGAGCTCGGCAAATACGGGAATCGCGACGGTCTCTACCTCTGGGCTCGTCACTGCTGTCGCTGCAGGAAGCGTGTCTGTCACAGCATCGAGCGAAGGACAAGTGGGCTCGTCAGCAATCACCGTTAGCGCTCCAGCTCCTGTTCCTGTAGCATCGGTTACAGTTGCACCCACATCGTCGAGCCTGGTGGTGGGTGCCACGGTGCAACTCTCCGCGACCACGCGTGATGCCGGTGGCAACGTACTCACCGGCCGAGTGGTTACATGGTCGAGTTCGAGCCCGGCCATTGCTTCAGTCAACGCGAGCGGCTTGGTCACGGCGGTCGCGGCGGGCAGCGCGACGATCACGGCCACGAGCGAGACGAAGACTGGAACAACTGCAATTACCGTAACCGCACCAGCTCCTGTTCCTGTCGCAACTGTATCGGTTTCACCCTCAGCGCCGAGCCTGGTCGTCGGCTCTACGGTTCAACTCTCGGCGACCACGCGTGATGCAAACAACAACGTGCTCACTGGTCGTGTCATTACCTGGTCCAGTGCGAACGCCGGAATTGCTTCGGTCAGCTCCAACGGTCTTGTTACCGCA